>Ga0182024_10012539_pt1 | contig 16743 bp, 13 predicted proteins | sample P32metaG_FD_120480 | JGI IMG/M metagenome (GOLD analysis project Ga0182024, IMG submission 120480) | Permafrost microbial communities from Stordalen Mire, Sweden - P3-2 metaG (Illumina Assembly) | ecosystem: Environmental > Terrestrial > Soil > Wetlands > Permafrost | place: Sweden: Stordalen... | reverse complement strand
TACAGCGGCCTTTCCTAGGATGCCCTGCTCAGTGGAACCGGCTCTCTGTCTGGTCGAGCACCGATCTCTTCGGTTTCAAGATAACCGGAAATTGTGCGTGGAGCAAAGTGCGAAGTGGAGGAATCGAGAGGAGATAGAGTCGGGAAAAAGTTATTTATGGCGGGGATTGGGGTTTGGGGCTGGTGAAAAAGGGGACCCTTTTCGGGACGGCACGAGATCCCTTCTCTCGGGATGACGGGGGTGAGGAGGTTGAAAAAAGGGACAGCGTTGGTAGGAAGTTGAGCGTGCCGCTCCCTGACGGTCGCGGTTCAGAAAGGAGTTTACCGTTGGTGGGAAGTTGAGAGTGCCGCTCCTTTTAGTCGCGGCTCGGAACCGACGGTCGCGGTTCAGGAAGAAGTTGAGCGTTGGTGGGAAGTTGAGAGTGCCGCTCCTTTTAGTCGCGGCTCGGAACCGACGTCGCGGTTCAGAAAGAGTTGAGCGTTGGCGGGAAGTTGAGAGTGCCGCTCCTTTTAGTCGCGGCTCGGAACCGACGGTGGCGGTTGGGAAAGAAGTTGAGCGTGCCGCTCGTTGACACTCGCGGTTCAGAAAGAAAGGGCGGGGCCCTACGGCTCGATTTCGAAATCCATGGATTGCGTCACCGTGCTGAACTTACTCTTGGCGAGCTTGTCGGTCACGATCACTTGCAGTACGTACTGGCCCGGCGTCATGCCGCGCTCGAGCGTCATACGGCCCTCCGCCCTCAAGCGCTGCGGGTCGGCTCCGGCGTTAGTGAGCATGGTCTTGTCGTCCCGCACCTGCGCTCCATCGTGGAACAACCGGGTCTCCACTTCCAGCTCGGGGTGCTGGCTCGCGCCGGTCTTGTTGACCATCGCATTCATAATTTCGTAGGCGTACAACAAAACCGTACCGCGCTGGAAGACCCGCCGGGCTGCTCCGCCCGTGACATCCTCGCCCGGACTCGGAACCGGCACCGGACTCTGTACCGGAGTGTGTTGAACATCGGCGCTCGCCTGGGGAGAAGGACCTTGCCCCATCCCCTGAAATACGATTCCCGATAGCGCGAGGTGTCCGCTCTCAATATCCGGGACCTCGATGTATTGCTCCGCCGAACCGCTGCCCTCCGTGGCCGGATCCCGCAGAGCGGCGCGCACAACATAAGGTCCCGGCCGATGCACGGGAATGTGTATGCCATAGACCATTCCTTTTTTCATGGCCTCGGGATATTGCTCGGATTTCAACTGCAAGTTGAAAGTGGTATCGACGGGCGCCAGCGCCAAACCGTTTTCATCGAATGCCGCGGCGGCGACGTCGATCGACGCCTTATGGCTGCCATCCGCCTCGCTCGACCACTTCAGCTCGTTCGGATTGAAATACAGCAGCGCATTGATCACCGACCCGGTCTTCGGTTGATTCGAAAACACCGCGTTCAGGCGCGGGTGAATGGAACCGGCGCTGAACGGGGATTGCAGGGCGTGCGTCAGCTCCGCCTCGCGCGTGCGCTCCAGGGGCTGATTTGCGCCGCCCGGCTCGCCGAAGAAGCCGTCACGGGAGCGGACGTGCAAGCCAGCCCCTTTCAGTTTGATATCCACCTTGTGAAACCTGGGCTGGCCGTTGCTGTTTTCGAAAGTATTGGCTTCGGGACGATAGCCGATCAGATAATAGCCGTCGCTGTCCTCGGCCGCTTTTCGCAGGGCGGCGGCCAGGTCGTTGGTGTTTTCGAGAAACAGGCCGCCGGTTACCTCCGCCAATGCGAAACTGCCCTCCTGGGTATTGATCATCTCCGCCTCGCGCCGGGCGGGGACTCCCCGCATCCGACGCCGCCCCATCCCCGAGGTGTCATCGGCGGGCGTAATGTTGAAATCCTGCATGCCGCGCGGGTCGATCGCATGAATCACCACCGACGCCCGGCTGGCCGCGTCGCTCAACTGCTGCACCGCCTGCGCCACCAATTCGTCGCTGGTTCCCCGGAAAATCAGGCGAATGTTTTCGGTGAACAAGACCACCGACTTGCGCCCTGGAAAATCCTTCATCGCATTGACCACGAAACGGATGGCCCCCAGGCTTCCCACAGCGAAGGTGTCTTCGCGTAAATGGTTGAGGGTTGCGTCAGCGTAGGCGCCGCGGCCGCGCACGCCACTTCCCAATGGCGCGAAACTGCTCACGCCGACGCGGCTTTCCCCATACTTGACGCGATCGAGAGCCGCGTAGAGCAGCCGCTTGTCTGTAGTGAACTGTTGCAGCGCTCCCATCCCCGCGCTGGTCCGGACAATCGCCACCAGGTCGCCCGGACGCATCTGTTGGTCGATAAAATTCCGGATGGCGACGCGGACCGCGGGAATGCTCTCGCCCGACAGTCCCAGATCGTCCACCATCAGCGCCAGCGTGCGCCGCACTTCGGTTGGCTGCAACACCGGCGGTGGCGGCGGCACTTCGCCCTTCGCCAGTTTTGCCTGCGTCGGTGGACGCGCCGCGTCCGATCCCTCCCCCGATTTAGTGGCCACGGGTTTAGCGGACACATACGCGAAATTGGTGATCGCCTGCGGCTTGCCGTCCTGTAGGATTTCGAAAGCCGAGGCTGGAAGATCAGTGACGCGCCTGCCCTTGGCATCCGTCACCACGGCGTCTACCTGCACCAGGTTGACATCGATGCGGATCACGGCATTTGTGGTTGTTCCAGGCGCCGGAGCTGCCCGCGGGGTGGGGTCTTGCGCCCAGGCGATCGTCCCTGCACAAAAGAGTGCCGCTAGTCGATTTATGAATGCCACCGTAGCCTACATGGTAGCCCAGGCCCGCAACACGCACTCCCTTACGGTCGTGCCTCAACACGCACTCCCTTACGGTCGTGCCTCGCAACACGCACTCCCTTACGGTCGTGCCTCAACACGCACTCCCTTACGGTCGTGCCTCGCAACACGCACTCCCTTACGGTCGTGCCTCGCAACACGCACTCCCTTACGGTCGTGCCTCAACACGCACTCCCTTACGGTCGTGCCTCAACGGTCGTGCCTCAAGGATTCTGACTTGGATCCTGTAATAATGACCCTGCGGCGATTCTCTCGCACCACTCGCCAAGTGTCAATGGAAGCGCCCCTCGCGGGGCGGGGAATCGCCATATACAATACGAACACGATGCGACCTTCCCGCCTCCACCTGTACGCGCTATTCGCCGCTTTCTGCGCGCTCTTGCTGGTGATGACCGGAGCCGCTCTCACCAGCTCGCACATTCAATCCAAGCCGGCCGCCAACAGCATCGCGTTTTTCGAAGACCTCCATATCGCGGTAGCTGTGGCCGTCGCTCTTCTCACCATCGGTCTTGCCATCTGGATTTCGCTTGCCGAAAAGCGCGCGTGGCTGGTCCGCCTTGGTTGGATCACGCTCGCCGCCGTCATCATCGAAAGCTGGTTAGGGTGGTTGGCGCGCGGCCCGCAACCGTCATCTTCAGTCTCCGGTGAACCCCCGATCAGCGGGCCGCCGACCGCCTGGATCGGGACTGTGCATGCCTGCCTCGCCGCGCTATTGTTCGTCGCGTTCTGCTCCATCGCTCTCGCCACTTCGCGGACCTGGAGCCGCGACCCCGAACTGGTGCAGGATTACGGATGGCCGTCGAACCGGTCCCTGAGCGCTTTCGCGGCCCTTTTGGTCGCCATCCAGGTCGGATTCGGGGCGGCCTTTCGCCACAATGTTGTGGGCGTGATGCCGCACCTTCTGGGCGCGCTGGTGGTGGCGCTGTTCATCATGATCGTCGGCGCGTTTGTGTCGAATCAGTTTCCCAAACATCCGTCGCTGCGGCCGATGGCCGTCGCGCTGATGGTCATCACCGGGATTCAGGTGTTTCTGGGGATGACGGCCTTCATCATGCGACTAATGGAAACGGCCGCCTCAACAGCGTACCTGGCGATCAGCGCCGCTCACGTCGGGACGGGAAGCTTGACGTTCGCCGCCAGCGTAATGCTCGCGATCGAGATCCGGCGCAGCGTTCTCCCGCGCGCTCAAAGGCCGCCCGTCAGTGAGGCGCGACCGTAGAGGAGCGCGTTCTGAATCACCGCTGCCCGTAGTCCGGCGCCAGATCCTCGGGCACATCAAAATACGCAATCGATCGCCCCGCGCTCACCAGGCCAACCCACAGCACCAGCGAAATGCATGCCGCCACTTTCGCCACGCGCGGGATCTTCGGAGCTCGATCCAGTGCGGCCGTATTTCCATACACGCTGCGGTGAAACACCAGGGCGTGCACGCCCACCAGCGCCAGGAATGCCATCTTGGTCCAGTAAAACGGATTGTGATAATACAGTTCCGCTTTCGCGCCCAGCAGCATCGCTCCGCACCCCACCGTCAAAACGAAGCCGATCCGTTTCCAGACCCGCAGTTGATCCACGACATCCGTGATCGAGGAACTCTTCATCACCCAACCGAGCAGCCGCAGGTCCGTGATCGCGATCATCCCGCCGAACAAACCCATGCCCGTCAGGTGCAGCGTCATGACGATCGGATAGGCCAGCCCGGACTCGCGCAGCGCCGTCATGGGCGCCGTGTACTGAAGCCACTTGAAAAACTCGAATATAGACATGATTTCTCTCGCTTATTCGAATGCGATAAACAGGCCGCCCGCGATCACCGACACCCACAGCCCCACCGACACGATTCCCACCAGCGCGCCAACCGGGGGCGAAGGGTCCGACAACGCCACCTTGCGATGGACCGTGTATTGGTACAGCAGCGCGATCACCAGCGCTCCCATCTTGAACCGGAAGGCGCCGTTGTTGAGGTACATGTTCGGGTCCGAGGACCAGATCAGCGGCCCTGACATCAGCACCGCCACGAAGCCGCCCAGCGTCCACGGCGCCAGGTCCTTGTACAGCTGCGATACCGGCTGCCGCCGCATCCCCACGCCGATCAGCCGCAGGTCCTGCATAAAGATGGTCCCGATGGCCAGCGCAAAGCCCACGATGTGGATGATCTCGAGCACCGGGAAAGACCACTCATTGTTGTTGAGCGGATTGTTGGCCGCATCGTAGGGAATCTGAATCTGCATCAACATTGCAAATCACCTTTCAGGTCACTTGCGATTCTACAGTAAATCGACCTTCTGAACCGCGACTGTCAAGGGCGTATTTCTGAACCGCGACTGTTTTGGCTCCGGGTTCCGGAGCCAACGCGCGGGAGCGCACGAAGGAGCGGCGCGCTCGACTTCCTATCGACCTTCGACCTCAACCCGAACACACTTCGCCCAGCGCACCCGATCCCCCGCAATATTTCACATCCTGAATCTGCATCAGGATGCCGTCCGGATCGGTGAAGTACAACTCCGGCGTGCCGCCCTTCGCGCCGCCGCGCTCCTCCGTCCGCATGGTGACATACGACACCAGCGGACCGGCGGGACCGCGCGCATCGCCTCTCGGCTTTACTCCAAAATCCGCGAGCGTCTTAAGCACCTTGTCAGGATCGAAGTTCTCCATCGTGAAACAGGCGTGGTTGATGCTGGCCGGGCGCGGCGGCGCGCCCGCACGCGCGATGCTTGAACCGGGGCCCGCACCGACAATCGTCAGAAACTGGCGATTCGATCCGATCCCCAGCAGCGGCGTCGCCGGTCCCTGATGCGCCTGAACCGGCATCGCGAACAGATCCTGGTAGAAATCGCGCGAGCGCTGCGCATCCGAGACGAACAGCGTCACATGGCTCAGGTCTTGCAACGCGATCAGCCCCTTACCGGGGGCCGGCGCCGGTTTCGCGAGACAAACTTCCCCCATCCGGCCGGACCCTCCGCAATAACTCGTATCCTGCAATTGCACCGCGATTCCATCCGGATCACCGATGTACATTTCAGGCGTTCCGTCTTTCGACCCGCCGGTTCTCTCGTCGCGAATCCGGATTCGCATCTTCATGGGACCGCCCGTCATTCCCCCACTGGCTCCCTCGGCTTTGCTCACGCCGTGCTCGGCGAGAATGCTGGTGACGCGGTCCACGTCGAACCCCGCCGTGGTCATGCAGAAGTGATCGATGCCCGGCATTCCATTCCCGCGAATCGCGCTCACGAACAGAAACTGGGGCCCCGGCCCGATGCGAAGCGACGGCGGCGCGGCATCGGTCGCGCCCTGATAAGCCTGAATCGGCAATCCGAAAAGGCCCTGATAGAACTCGATCGAACGCTTGGGATCGGAAACGCTCAGCGTCACATGGCTCAGCGTTTTCACCGGGAGTTGGCGCTTGCTCGATTGCGCGATGGCTTTCGACGCAATCGAGAACGCCGGCAATGACAACAGCATCTCGCGTCGGGAAATGGATTTCATGACTGCTGCCTCCACGGCGAGCCAGCTTTCGGGCCGGCTTCTCTAACCAATTGGACAGTTGGCAGTATACCTCAACACCATTTGTCGGGGGGCCATTTGATGCGACACATTTGGTGCGATCATCGCCGCGTCAGCCGGGCCATGTGCGACCTAAGTCAAATGTCGCGCTGTATACTAAACCCCGGAGAGCCATTCACTATGAGATTCCTGGTAGCACTTGCCATCGTGTTCGCGGGCGCCGCTCAAGCGCAGCTGCTGCCGCCCAACGCTGCCGGCGTGACCATGGGACATGTCCATCTGAATGTCAAGAATGTCGAAGCCCAGAAGAAATTCTGGACGGAACTTTTCGGTGCGACCCCGTTAAAGCGCGAGGGCCTCGAAGGAGTGAAAGTCCCGGGCATGCTCATTCTTTTCACGCAAAAAGATCCGGCCGCTCCATCCGAAGGAGCGGTTATCGACCACTTCGGATTCAAAGTTCGCAACACCGAGGAGTTCCTGAAGACCTGCCGCGACGCCGGATTCGTAACTCGCGCGCCGTTCAAAGGCGTGGAGGGGTTTCCCAACGCTTACATCGAGGGCCCGGATGGTGTGAAAGTCGAAGTTCAGGAAGACTCCGCGCGTACGGGTCCGCCCGCGCCGAATCATGTGCACTATCAGGTGAAGGATGTGATCGCCTTGCGCGACTGGTACGTGAAGACTTTCGGCGGTCTGCCAAGAAAGCGTGGGATCCTCGACACCGCCGACATCTCCGCGATGAACCTGACCTTCTCCGCCAACCGGGAGGACGCACCTCGGCCGGCCACCAAGGGCCGCGCGCTCGATCATATTGGGTTCGAAGTGAAAAACCTGGAGGCCTTCTGCAAGCAACTCGAAGCGAACGGCGTGCACTTGGATGTTCCTTACCGAAAGGTGGCCGCGCTCGGAATCGCCATCGCATTTCTGACCGATCCGATGGGCGGTTACATCGAACTCACGGAAGGCCTGGATCGTTTTTAACTGACACTCTTGGCGACCAGAGTATCCTTTGGGCCTGTATGCGCCCATAATATGTACGATGAGGCACGTGGTCGCAACGGCGGTGTGGCTTCTGCTTGCTGCCTGCACCCTCAGCAGCATCCAGGCGCAGGTGCGCCTGGTGGGCAAAATCACCACCGAAACCAACGCTCCGGTTGCAGGCGCTCGAATCACGGCCGAGTCGGTTGCCCTATCCAAGAACCTTGAGGCGACGTCGGATCCCACGGGCGCATTCGTGCTCCTGCTGCCACAGCCGGCGGAGTACTCGCTGAAGATCGACCGCGAAGGCTTCTACATCCATTCCGAGCCGCCCACGATGATTCCTGCCGTGGAGGGCGAACCACCGGCTGAGTTGCACGTTGTGTTGCAGACCATTCATGAGATCTCCAGCTCGGTGGATGTAACGGATCAGCCGGGCGTGGTCGACATGGATCGAACTGCGCCGCAAACCACGCTGAGCAGCAGGACCTTGTACGATATCCCGTTTCCCAATCAGAGTAGTCTGCGGAGCGGACTGCGCATGATCCCGGGTGTGGTCCAGGATTCAAGCGGGAGTCTGCACCTGTTTGGCGGCTCGGAAGCGCAGGCGCAATACACGTTTGAAGGCTTCGAAATAAACGACCCGCTGACCGGCCGCTTTGACGCGCGCATGAGTCTGGAATCGGTGCAGTCTGTCGACGTCACCGCACAGTCGGGGGCGGAATCCGGCCGGGGGGAAGCCGGGACCATGGCAATTCACGCGCGCAACGGCGGCGACGAATTCAAGTTTTCGTCCACCGACATCTTTCCCGGCATCGACACCGGCCGCGGCGTGAGGGTGGGCAGTTGGACGCCGCGCGGCGATTTCTCCGGTCCCTGGCTGAAAGGCCGAGCGTGGTTCTTCAGCACCACCGAGATGCAATATACCGACACGGTGATCCCGCAACTCCCCGCCGGGCAGGACCACGCCACCAGCTGGCGCGTGAATAGTCTGCTTCACAACCAGATTAATTTGAGTCCACAGAATATTCTGTTCGTCGGACTGCTCTACAATTACTTCCTGGCTCCGCACAATGGACTCACATCTCTCGATCCGCTTTCCACCACGCTTAATCTGCGGTCGAATCAATGGTTCGGGTATATAAAAGATCAGCACTCGTTTTCGCACAGCTCGCTGATCGAGTTTGGATTCGCGGCGAGGCGGACTTTCACTCGCGATGCGCCGCAGGGAGATTCACCCTACCTGATCACTCCCAGCGGCCGCCTGGGGGACAACTACGTCAACACGCGGCAAGCGGGCGAACGCCAACAGGCATTGACCAACTTTTTCCTGCCGCCGTTTGGATGGCTGGGGACCCATCAATTCAAAGTCGGTGCAGACGTCGTGAGGCTGGACTATGTGCAAAATATCCAGCGGGACCCGATTGACTATGTGGGTCTCGACGGCGGGGTGGTTCGCCAGGTAGACTTCCTCGGGTCGGGCGCCCTGAGCCGCTCTAACCTGGAGAACTCCGTTTATGTTCAGGACGCCTGGAAGGTCCGCGAGAAGCTGCTGATCGAGCTTGGGCTGCGCGGAGATCACGATCTGATTCTCGGCCACTGGAACCCGTCGCCGCGGGCCGGATTCGCTTGGTCGCCGCCGGGATGGGAGAAGACCCGGATATCCGGCGGAGTGGCGACGGTATACAACCCTACGGACCTGCTGCTTTTCACCAGGCCGCTGGATCAATACAGCGTATCCACGTACTTCAATCCGGACGGCAGCATCGCATCCGGGCCGGTGGCGTCCGTTTATACCGCCGGAACCAACGTGCAAACTCCGCGAGCAACCACCTGGAACCTGGGAGCGCAACGCCAGTTCCCGAAACTGATCCAGGGAAAGGTTCAATTGCTGCGCCGCACCTCGACTCGCGGATTCAGTTACGTGAATGCCCTCGCGGCAAACGGGCCGGTACCGCCCGATTTGAGTTTTGCGGGAATTCCGTATCCCCTCGCGGCGGTCTACGAGCTAACCAACCGGCGCGAGGATACTTATGACTCCGTGGAGGTCGCCATCCGTCAGCCGCTCAAAGGCCGGTATGAGTGGATGGTGAGTTATACGCGCAGCCGGGCGCTGTCGAATGCAGTTTTGGATCACAGCATAGACCAGCCACTCGTGGTTGCCGACAACACCGGGCCGCTTCCATGGGACGCACCCAACCGGCTGTTGAGCTGGGGGTACCTTCCCACCTGGTGGAAGAATTGGTCGCTCGCCTATCTGCTCGAATGGCACAGTGGATTTCCGTTTTCGGTGCAGGATGAGTCCGGCGCTCTGGTGGGAGTGGTGGATCAGTATCGCTTCAAGGATTTCTTTGAGTTGAATTTCTTTGTGGAGCGGCGACTGGTGGTGCGTGGCTACCGGCTGGCGGTGAGGGCCGGATTCAACAACATTACAGGCCACTCAAATCCTAACGTTGTAGACAATATAGTGGGCAGTCCGACTTACTTGCAGGAATCCGGCGGGCAAAGCCGCGCACTCAATTTTCAGGTGCGATACCTGGGGCGGATGTGAATCGGCTCATTGCGGCTCTGACGCGGCAGCGGAATGAAAAGCTCGCTCACGCCCCGGTGGCACAGACTTTAGTCTGTGTTCTGGACGAACGAAAGATTTATTACATTTTCCTAGCACGGGTTCCGAATCGCGAGCCGCACCCCATCTACCGCGCGAATCGGAAGCCGCCGCACCTTGGCGCTCAGTGCGCAGCCATCGCGGCGATATCGGCGTCGATGCTCACCTTATCCGCCGTGGGAAAATTCGCGGGCACTTTCTGCGTCACCTTGCCCGTAGCCGCCCATTCCGTGCCGCGCTGAAAGGTGGTGATGAACCCCACGCACGCGAGCGCCGGGATGTCGTGCCCCATGGTCGTGTGAAACACCCGGCCCTTCCCATAGCGGACGGTGATCAGGATCGGCTCGTCGTGGCCCGTGCCCTTGTTTTCAGGGCTGGAATAAGCCGACGCGAGAATCGACATGTTCTCACCCGGCCCCCGCAGCGTCGCGTACAACTCATCGCCCGCGTGCATCCACACCTTCGGTAGCCCCTTCATGATCGGGTGCTCGACCAGGCGCGTGGTCACCCGAAACGGCAGGCGCGCGCCGTGAGAGCCTGCTTTTCCCGGCGCAGGATCGGAAATCAGGTGCCCGTCTTTCTTGAAATACCACATGGGTCCCCACTTTTCGTCGCGATCGCGCCATCCCCCGATGCCGATCATCCGGTTGAACGCAGGCCAATCCGCAAAAGCGTTGTCCGCGGCGTGGACCACCACCATGCCGCCGCCGTCTTTCAGGTACTGGTCGAAAGAGTCCTGCAAGTTCGCCGGCCAGCCGGGGCCATCGTAGTTCATGACAATCGCCTGGTACTTGTCGAACCGCGGCTTGAACTTGCTGAAATCCTCGCCGCTCGCGGGCGCGGTCACCACGTCTACCTGAAACAGGCCGGTATCCTCCAGTTCTTTTTTCAGGACCGGGGTGGTGTGCTTCCAGTCATGATAGGTTCCGGCGCTCTGTCCATCCAGCAGCAGCACGTGGGTCGTGGCATGGTTGGGAGGCGCCGTCTTGGATTGCGCCCCCTCGGATTGCCCCAGCAGTGTGGCCGCGCCGAAGCTCGCCAAAAATCCCGCGCACAGGCCCAGGCACGCGGCTGCTGCCACAACACCAAACTTGTGAGGCAGGGCCATGCCCTGGCAGCCCCGGAGCTTCATCCTGTGCATATCAACTAGCGTATGCCATAATGAGCGTTTCGCTTGGGCACCCTCTCTGAATTTTTCCACGCGATGCACCGCCACCGGCGCTGGGGCTGGATTGCATTGCTCGCCTACGCCGCCGCGGTCACCTTTCCGCACGAGCAGGTTCAATACATCGTAAACGAAATTGCCAACCGGATCAGTCACCACCGTCTTTACCAGGTCTCGGCCGCAATCCTCTTGCTGCAAGGCGCACTGCTGACCTGGGTCGTGTTCCAGCGGCTCGCCAGAAACACCGAGCGCCGCACGCTCGCCGCGTTTTGGATTCTCACCATTTTCCTGATCTGGTGCGCGTGGCGATTTTTTACGGCCAACAATGTCGAACTGGTGCACTATCCTCAATATATTCCGGAAGGCATCGCGTTGCTGGCGCTGACGTTTTCGCCCGCGGAATCGATGGCCTGGATCGCGCTCGCCGGCGGCCTCGACGAATGTTTTCAGTATTCCGCGTTAAAGGGCGCCACGCTCTACGATTTCAACGACATCTTTATGGACCTGCTGGGCGGCGCCGCGGGAATTGTTTTCGCGATGGTTTTCCTGCGTTGGGAACGAGCGCCAGCGTCATGGAAAAGCATCCTGTTGCGGCCCGGCGTCGTGGTGATCCTGACTCTGGTCGCGATCGGAGCAGTGCTGTGGTCGGGCGGGTGGATGGTGCTCTATCGCGATGCTAACTCCAGCCACTGGTTCTCTTTGAGCCACGTGAAGATGCCGGCGTTCTGGTTCCAGGTCCCCGCCAACGGACCGAACAAATACCACACGTTATCGCCGGTCGAAGGGCCGATTTTGATTCTGGCGACCATCGCGTTGTACGCGACGCTCGACCGGCGTTTGCGGATCGCGCGGAAGCCGTAGGTGGGGGATCGCCCGAGCCGGACAGGAGTACAATTGGGATCGAATGAGCACTCGATCTCTCACCAACTCTGTCCGTCGAATTCATAGGGCCGCGATCGAACGGGCCGGAAAAGCCGAGATGAATCTCGGCTCTGCAGGCTTGACAGCCCGCGCCACGAGGCTTGTGATGATGATCGGGCTGGCGGCGATGATCGCCGCGCCCATGGCCGGTCAAGCTCCCACCGAGGCACCTAAATCAACCCCTAAGTCGACATCGGCCAAAACAAAATCGGCAATCCCGCGCACGCCGGACGGCCATCCCGATTTTCAAGGCGTCTGGACTAACGCGACCATCACGCCCATGGTGCGCCCAACGGCTTACGCATCAAAGCCGACGCTCACCGATGCCGAAGCGAAGGAGTTCGAGAAGGCTGCCGCGGAAGAACTGCAATCGAACGACGGCGCGAGCGACAGTCCGGGATTGAGAGCGGCCGGGTCGGGCGGAACGGGCGGATATAACGTGCTGTTTATCGACCGAGGGTCGGAACTGGCGCGCGTGGATGGAGTGAAGCGGACCTCGCTGATCATCGATCCGCCGGACGGGAAAGTCCCGCCGCTGAGCAAGGAAGCGAACCAGAGGATCGGCGCGATGATGCGGAATTTTCTCACCTACAACAGCGTGAAGGACCGTCCGCTGTCGGAACGGTGCCTGGTGGGGTTCAGCTCGACTTCAGGACCGCCGATGATGCCGGTGCTTTACAACAACAACTATCAGATTGTGCAGACGCCGGACGCGGTGATGATTCTGGTGGAGATGGACCACGACGTGCGCGTGATCCGGATGAACTCGACACATGTCGCGCCGGCGATGCGCAAATGGCTGGGCGATTCGATCGGCCACTGGGAGGGCGACACGCTGGTGGTCGACACGACCAACTTCACGGATCAGACCATGTTCAATGCAGCGTCGAAGGACCTGCACGTGATCGAGCGGTTCCAGCGCGTGGATGCGTCGACGATCCTTTATAAGGTGACGATCGACGATCCTTCGACGTTCGCCAAGCAGTGGACCATGGAATTCCCGTTTGTGGCGACGGCGGGTCCGGTGTATGAATACGCGTGCCATGAGGGGAACTACGCGATGACGGACATTATGGGCGGGGCGCGGAAGGCGGATGCGGAGGCGGGGAAGAAGTAGGGCAAGATGGCTGGCCGCCGATGAACGCGGATGGACGCCGATAGGTAGGGAAAAATCGAAAAGCCGGAAAAGCCGAGATGACTCTCGGCTCAGCAGGCCTGGCGGCCCGCGCCACAACAGGGGTCGTACTAGACTAAACGCTATGGACCCGAATCGCCGCAATTTCGTAAAAACCGCGGTCACATCCGCGACGGCCGCGTTCACCACGCAGATTTTCACGGGCAACGTGAAGGGCGCCAACGATCGCATCTCCGCCGGCTTCATCGGCATGGGCAAGATGGGGCGCGATAACCTGCGTTGGGCCATGCGGCAGCCGAATCTGGTGGCGACGGCGGTGTGCGATGTTTACGATCGCAATCTGAAGATGGCTGCGGACATTGCGAAGGGGCAGGCGGGAGGACCGGCACGCGCGATGCTCGATTTCCGCGAGATGCTGAACGATAAATCCATCGACGTAGTGTGCATCGCGACGCCGGATCACTGGCACGCCTACATGACTGTGGAGGCATGCAAGGCCGGCAAGGAGGTGTACGTGGAGAAGCCTGTGGCGACCACCATCGACCTAGCCGGAAAGATGGTGGAGGCCGCGCGCAAATACAATCGCGTGGTGCAGGCCGGGACCATGCAGCGGTCGGCGATTCATTTTCAGAAGGCGGTGGATCTGGTGCGCAGCGGTGAACTGGGCAAGGTGACGTTTGTCCGCACGTGGAATTACGGCCATTCGGGTCCGCAAGGCATCGGCGATCCGCCGGACTCGGATGCGCCGGCCGGGCTCAATTGGGATCAATGGCTGGGACCGGCGCCCGCGCGCCGGTTCAACGCGAACCGTTTCGGCGTGGATCCGGAGGACCGGTATTTTTCGACGTTCCGCTGGTTTTGGGATTACGCGGGCGGCATGATGACGGATTGGGGCGTGCATCTGCTGGACATCGTGCAGTGGGCTTTCGAAGAGGCCATGCCCACGTCGGCGACGGCGAGCGGCGGCAAGTTTTATCTGCGCGACAATCGCGAAACGCCGGATACGCTGCAAGTCACTTTCGAGTATCCGGGGTTTCTGGCGGTGTATGAGAACCGGGAGAGCAATCAGCAATCGATGTTCGAGCGGGACTACGGCATTCTGTTCCATGGCGACCGGGCGACGTTGTTTGTCGACCGGCGCGAATGCCGTTTGATTTCGGAAAAAGGATCGACGCTGATGAACTGGGAGATGAAGAATACCAGTAGCGGCAATTCAGAGCACTGGGCGAATTTTCTGGAGTGCGTGCGGACGCGGCAGCGGCCGGTGAGCGATATCGACAAATGCCGGCGGTCGACGTCGACGTGTCTGCTGGGAAACATCGCGCTGCGGAGCGGGCAGCGGGTCGATCTGGATTCGAAGAGCTGGACGGTGACTCAGCCGGAGGCGCGAAAGTATTTGTCGCGCGAGTATCGCGGTCCGTGGAAGCTGTCGGTGTGAGGTTTTTTGATAACCGCTCCCTTTGGTCGCGGCAGTCGCGGCTCGGTAGTCGCGGCTCGTGTGTGTTATGTTTAGGCGTAAGCCGCCGACGATACCAAACAACCTACCGCGGGAGTAACTCAATGGTAGAGTCACAGCCTTCCAAGCTGTTGGTTGCGAGTTCGATTCTCGTCTCCCGCTCCATCTTTTTCTTGCACGTGCGATCCACCTGAAATCGATCCTCTACTCCGATTAGTCCAATAAGCGGCGATTCAGGCCGTTTTCCGGCCCTTCTGCGCCGGAATGGTGTTAAATGTGGAAACCGGAAGTTAGATTTTTTCGGAGATAAACACAGCGTCAGAAGTATTTGCGAATGGCCGCTTGCTGACGCGCGCGGTTCCGTAACAGAACCGCGACCATCAGGGAGCGGATGCGCAAATACTTCTGACGCTGTGTTTATCTTCCGGTTACGCCACTCGGGACTGATCGGCTTCTGGTCGAGTAACCGCGGAGGAGGACTTTCCCGGGCCGCGGTCGAATTGCCCGCCCCAATTTTATGCACAAATCTTCCGTCAGCGGTCGGCGGCCGCGATGTTCTTGATCGCGATCACTTCACCGTTGATGGTACCGGTCACCCTGACACGCACGTTGGCGAAGGTTGCAAGCTCGGGAAGCTCCTGATTCCGAATCTGGTACACCTTGCTATCGGTGATCAGCACGAAGGCGGCGCCGCGCTTGACGCAACCGAGCGTGCAGGTCCGATCGTCCACGTTGAACCGCTCGCTGAACAGATGTTTATGCTGGCAGAAGCTGTCGCCGATGACACCGACGGCCGATGCCTGTGCCGGCCGAAGCCACAGGACGAGCAGGCCAGTAACTAACGCCGCTGCCAGGAGCAGCGCCCTCGGATTCACATGCAGTCCGGGGCGGCCGAGCCACCACACGCGCGGGCGCCACACCGGCGGTGCGCCCATCGTCCGTGCAACGGCGGCGTGCGCGCGGAGGACATGCCTGGCCGTGGATTCCGCCTCCACGCGTTCGCGGCATTCGGCGCATTCCCTCAGGTGAGCGGTGACGATGGCCTGCTCTTCCGCCGTGCACTCGCCATCGACGAAGGGCGTGCCGAGCTGGTCCAGCACGTGACAGGTGTTCATCTTCGTTGGCTCAACCCGTTGCCTCACTCGGTTCCCTCACTATGTCGTCTTCCGGCCTCAAGCTCCAGCAGCCGATCGTGAAGCAGGCGGCGGCCGCGCGAGATACGTGACATTACTGTCCCGGCTGGGATACGCAGCCGCTGCGCGAGCTCGGCGTAGCTAAGCTCCTCCACATCGCGAAGCCACACGGCATCGCGCAGATCCTTCGGCATCGATTCCAGAGCATTCCGGAGCCGCGGCGCAATCACCTGGCCGAGGAGCGCCTGTTCCGGGGAGGCATCTCCCGACGCTCGAGTCTTCGCCGTCCGCGCGACTTCATCCAGCTGCACTTGCGCCCGGTATTGATCGCGCCGGCGGTTACTGGCGGCATTTCGGAGAATCGTCTGGAGCCAGGCTTTCAGGTTCGTCCCTGGAGTGAAGCGATCGGAGGCGCGAAACGCCCGTAGATACGCATCCTGCACAAGGTCGTCCGCGTCCGCGCGGTTGCGCGTAAGGCGGAGCGAGAGCCTGCGCAAACCGCCGAAGTGGCCCAGGGCCTCCGCCTCGAAGGCCGGCCGATCGTCATTACGGGGCTTCGGGAGTCCAGTCACGTCATCATTAGTAGACCACGTAAGCACTTGACTGGCGTCCATCGACAGCTTTCAGAGTGATCCTCCATCGCCGCTACTGGGCCGGCTCGATCTTGAGGACTGCGCCATCCACTTCTTCCGTGAGCAGGTAAATAAGGCCGTCCCGACCCTGGCGGACGTCACGAATACGCTGTTTCAACTCACCGAGGAACATTTCGCGGCGGGTCTCCCACATCTTGTCGTTGAATACGACACGCTCGACTCCGCTCGATCCATTCACGCGGCCGGTCACCACGCTCCCGACCATCAAGTTGCCTTTCCATGCAGGGAACTTGTCGCCCGTGTAGAACAACAAACCCGACGGCGTGATACCCGGTAGCCAGACCAGCAGCGCCTGCTCGATGCCCGGCACATTGTGCGGATCGGGCAGCGGCGAGGAGTCGTTCTGGCGGCCATAACTGTAGTCCGGCCAGCCGTAGTCGCCACCGGCCTTA
>Ga0182024_10012538_pt1 | contig 16744 bp, 13 predicted proteins | sample P32metaG_FD_120480 | JGI IMG/M metagenome (GOLD analysis project Ga0182024, IMG submission 120480) | Permafrost microbial communities from Stordalen Mire, Sweden - P3-2 metaG (Illumina Assembly) | ecosystem: Environmental > Terrestrial > Soil > Wetlands > Permafrost | place: Sweden: Stordalen... | reverse complement strand
TGGACAAAGTGGTGGTGTTTCATCCTCTGCGGCGCGAGCAGCTCGAACAAGTGCTGGAGATCGAACTTGGGCAAGTGCAGCAGCGCGTCCTCGAAACCGCCAAAGGGCAGTTTCTGTTTCGCGTAACGGGACAAGGCCGCGACTTTTTGCTGCAAGAGGGAACCGACCAGCGCTATGGAGCGCGGCATCTGAAGCGCGCCATTGAACGGCACATTGTTTACCCGCTGGCGAACTTACTGGCTACCGAACAAGTGCATCTGGGCGACCTGGTGTGCATCGATTGGAATACCGAGCAGGACCGGCTGACCTTCGTACGCGAAGGCGAGAACTTGGCTGTACCGGTGCGCAAACTTGAATCGGCTGCGACGCGCGTGACGCAAGCGCGCAACGGCAAAACGGTCGAAGCGCCGACGAGTGCGGCTGGCCCAGAACCGATGCCGCGCATGGCGCGATAAACATTTTCCGAGCTTCGGGGCGCCATTACGCCGCTTTCTGAGCGTGGGATTCCCTTCAACCACGCCAACTCTCAAATCCAACTCTCAAAAAAAATGGGCGCCGGGTCCACCCGACACCCATTCTCCTTCTTGCTTGCTTCGTCTCTACCGGTCTCCGAACTGCACGGCCGGCAACACCGGGGTGCCCTCGAGCCGCACGGCGTCCAATGCCTCTGGGTCGAGACCGAGTGCCTTCAGGATCGTGGGTGCTACCTGAGCGGTGCCCACGGCGGCAATCACCGTCTTGGCGTCGAATTGCGGGTTAGAGAGCAGCAGCATAACGTTCGTGTCATCATGGGCGAAACCTCCGTGTTCCGCCTGCTTCGCAGTGCTCCCGGAGTAGGTGACACCTACGTTTGGAGTGACGATGATGTCGGGTGTCCGCGGGTCCACCGTCGGGTCGTTGAAGTTAAGGGCCAGCGACGGGCCGTAGTAGAACTGGCCCAGTGCGATTCCCGTGGGGCCGGCATTCTGCTCGAGAATCTGGACGGCGGCGGCGGTTTCCGAGGAGTCCTTCAGCCAAATCAGCGAGACGTCATCCTCGGTTGGGCCGATACCGGTCGGATTGGAGGGAGCTTCGGATTCGGGAATAAATCCCGCATTGTCGAGCAGGGTTGCCGGCGAAGTCCCGATTTTCGTTTGGGGCCTATATAGGCTGGGATCGATCGGAGACTGACCGTGCTTTGCGGTAATCACGATCAGCGTGCTGTCGTACAGATGGTTTTTCTTCAATTCCTTGACCCACGCTCCAATCGACGCATCCGCAAACTGAATCTCATTCAGCAGCGCAGCGCTCGGGGTGCCAGCGGCATCGAGATATCCGCCGGTCACACTGTTGCTCGCTTCGATCAGCTTCTGGCCGACGCTGACTGCTTGGAAGTTCATGCCGAACAGGGCGGGCACCTTGGTTTTCCGCAGGCCGAGATGGTCCTTGCCATCAATTTCATTCAGGATGGCGTTGACCTTCAAGGTGTCGTAGCACTGGATATTCTGGAAACTGTTTGTCCAGGCTGTGATATCGGAACCCGGATCGAGAACCTGGGCGCAGGAGATACCGGTCGGCGTGGTGACACCGGGAAGGCCGACCACGTTCGAGTTGATCTCCGGGGCGTAGAAGTCGTCCAGCGCTGACGGGCCAATGCCGCTGGAAACGGACGAGTAGGCCGGATGCTTATCGGACCACGCCGCGTATCCGCCCGCGCTGTGCACAACGCTGAAGATACTGTTTACGCGGACGAATTCCCATGGGTACACCGGCGCGCAGCCCTTGCTCGGATTGCGAACCAGTTTGTTGGGATCGATGGAGTTGATTCCGCCGTCGGTCAAGGCCGCGCCAGGAGCTCCGCCATTTACCTTGGTCTTATCGATGTCGATTCCTTCTTCGTACTCGGTGGTTGTTCCGGTCGGGGCCCCGTAGGGAGTGCAGGGGCCAGCTCCCAGGCCATTGCCGGTGGTTGTGGCGGGCGCGTCATAATTTCGGGAATACGCCACATCGTAATAAACGCCCGTTGCTGCCGGACTGCCGCCGGTGATGATCGCGGTCAGGCCGGGAAAGGAATCGGAGGGTTTCGAAGTGCTCGCGCTGACGTAATTGATGCCGTGCTTGCCCAAGGCGAGAAGATTCGGGCAGTAGGGTTCGCCGTTGTTGATCGAAGCGATACCATTTGTACAGTTAATGAAGTCCACCGCGTGCATTCCGTCAATGCTGACCAATAACACGCGTTTGATTTGACCTTTGCCAAAGTCGTCGTTCGCGCGGGCTGGCGCGGGGAGGGTCGTGCTAATTAGTCCAGCGGAGAGAGCAATAGCAAGCAATCTTTGTTTCACGTGGTTCTCCTTTTTATTTACGCGTGCGATTCGGGAAGAGACAGCCCCCGGAAGATCATAGGAGTGCGTTGTTACGGGACCGCGAAATTGAGATTGTTGTCTCGTTAAAGAAGTTGAGGTATCAGAGGGCAGGGAGCCAGGCGCCGAGAGCGGGCGTCAAGATGCTCGCATTTCCGAACAGCGAGGACTTATGAAAAGCGAATAGCAGGTGGCAAAGGAAAATAGACTTAGCGCGCGCTTATGGTGTGAGCAGGAAGAAAATCAGATGGTCGGTGTAGGTGTTGGATGAGAAATTCTCGTGGCATTGTGTAGCGCTGTTTGCGGCTCGGAATTCGGCTTCCAGCGCAGTATCGGTTTGCGGGCCGCGCCGACTTCATCGAGACGGCGAACGCGCGTGGTATGCGGCGCGGTTTTGACCAGCGTGGGATTCTCGGCGGCTTCTTGTGCGATGGAGCGCATCGCGTCGATGAAGAGGTCACACTCTTCTTTGGATTCAGATTCGGTGGGCTCAATCATCAGCGCGCCGGAAACGATAAGCGGAAACGCCGTGGTGTAAGGATGAAATCCGTAGTCAATGAGGCGTTTGGCGATGTCCATGGTGTTGACGCCATTTTTCTTTTGCAGCGCGTCGCTGAAAACCACTTCATGCATGGAGGGCAGGGAATAGGGCAGATCAAAACTGCCTTCGAGGTGTTTGCGAATGTAGTTTGCATTGATTACCGCGTCTTCGGTGGCTTCGCGGACACCAGGGCCGTACGCCAAAATGTAAGCTAGAGCGCGGATAAGCAGACCGAAATTGCCCACAAAAGCTTTGACGCGACCAATCGAATCGGGGCGGTTGGAATCGAGTGCGAGGCGGCCGCCTTCTTTTTCTAGTAGCACGGGAACCGGGCGGAATGGTTCGAGAATTTTCTTCATCGCGACCGGACCGGTGCCGGGACCACCGCCGCCGTGTGGGGTGGAAAACGTTTTGTGCAGGTTCAGGTGCATCACATCGACGCCGAAATCGCCGGGTCGCGTCACACCGGTGAGCGCGTTCATATTCGCTCCGTCCATATATAGCAGAGCGCCCTTGGCATGGAGAATTTCGGCGATTTCTGGAATGCGCTGTTCGAAAATTCCAAGCGTGGAGGGATTTGTGATCATCAGGGCCGCAACGTCTTCGGTGACCAGTTCGCGGAGTTTTTCCACGTCGATCTGCCCGTGCGATTCGGACTTGATATTTTCGACTTCGTAGCCGGCAATCACCGCGGTTGCGGGATTAGTGCCGTGCGCGGAATCGGGAACCAAAACTTTTTTGCGCGGATTCCCCTGCTTTTCAAGATACGCCCGGATTAAAAGAAGGCCGGTCAGTTCGCCCTGCGCTCCCGCAGCCGGCTGCAGTGTGATGGAGTCCATGCCGGTGATTTCGAGAAGGCATTGTTCGAGCAAGCGGAGAATTTTCAGACAGCCCTGCGACAATTCCTGCGGCTGATAGGGATGTTCGGTAGCCAGGCCTTCGAGGCGAGCTACGAATTCATTGACGCGTGGATTGTATTTCATGGTGCAGGAACCCAGCGGGTACATGCCCAGATCGATGGCGTAATTCCACGTGGAAAGGCGCGTGAAGTGGCGAAGTACTTCAATCTCGCTCACTTCCGGAAAATTCTTTACGCCGTCGTGGCGGTGGTGGCTGCCCAAAGATTTGGCCGGATCGGCGGCGGGAACGTCCAGCGGAGGGAGCTCAAACGCGCGCTTGGCCGGTGAAGATTTTTCAAAAATTAAACCTTCATTCTGGTTCGTGTGGCGAGTCGCTTTTTTTATTTTCGTGTTCATGGTTTTCCAACAGTGACATATAAAGGAGCGCTCACAGCGGCTGCTCCAAGATGCGCTTAAGCGCCGCGGCAAATTTCTCAATTTGCGCGCGCGTGGTGGTCTCCGTGACGCATACCAGAGCGTTTTTCGTCAGCTCCGGATAGGCACTGCCGAGGACGTACGGCCCAATAATGTGTTCACGCAGCAATTGCGCATTGACCAGTTTCACCGAGCGTGGCAGCTCCACGGTAAATTCGTTGAAGAATGCACCGGAAAAGGCGCGCCGTACGCCAGGAATTTTCTCGAGCTCCGCAACAGCAAATTCCGCCTTCGAGAGGTTTTGCAACGCCATTTCGCGCAAGCCTTCTTTGCCGAGCAGCGTGAGATGTACGGTAGCAGCCAACGCACACAAGGCCTGATTGGTACAAATGTTCGATGTGGCCTTCTCGCGCCGAATGTGTTGTTCACGCGTGGCCAGCGTGAGCACGAAACCGCGGCGTCCTTCTGTGTCCGTCGTTTCTCCAGCCAGCCGGCCGGGAAGCTGACGCACGAATTTATCGCGCGTGGCCAGCACGCCGACGAAGGGTCCGCCGTAGCTCGGCGCGAGGCCAAAACTCTGGCCTTCCATCGCGACGATGTCGGCTTCCGCCGGAGGATTCAGCAGACCGAGAGAGACCCCTTCGGCGACGGCCACGATTAACAAAGCGCCCGAAGCGTGAACCGCGTCGGCGAGCCCCGGAACGCCTTCGACGACGCCGAAAAAATTTGGCGATTGCACGACCACCGCGGCAACGTCACCGCGCAAGGCGGACTGCAACGCTTTCGCGTCGAGACCGCCGTCCTTCGCGCAAGGAATTTCTTCCACGGTAAGTCCGCAATTGCGCGCGTAAGTTCTAAGTACCTCGCGATATTCGGGATGCAGCGAGCGCGCTACCAGCACGCGTTGCCGACCGGTAAGCCGCTCAGCCATCAGCACCGCTTCGGTAGTCGCTGTCGAGCCGTCATACATCGAAGCGTTGGCAACCTCTTGCCCGGTGAGCTGGCACATCAAGGTCTGAAACTCAAAAATCGCTTGCAGCGTACCCTGCGAGATTTCCGCTTGGTACGGCGTGTAGGAAGTGAGAAATTCCCCCCGTTGAATAATGGTATCGGTGATCACCGAGCGCAGATGGTTGTATACTCCGGCGCCTAGGAAGCTGCTGTACCCCGTGGAATTTTCCGCTGCGCGCTCCTTGAAATAGCCAATGATTTCCGCTTCGGAAAGCGGCCCCGGCAAATTTAGAGGTTTCGTTAGCCGGTATTTTTTCGGAATGCTCGAAAAGAGTTCTTCCGTGGATTTTACGCCGATGGCGGCCAGCATTTGCGCGCGCTCGGCGGGACTTTTCGGAAGATAGCGCATTAAGCGGAAGCTTCCTTAGTCTTCTCCGCGACGTAGGCTTCGTAAGCAGCGGCGTTCAGCAATTTGGAAATTTCAGAAGGATCGCTAAGTTTGATCTTGATGAGCCACGCGGCTCCGTGCGGATCGGTATTGATCTTTTCTGGCGCGGCTTGTAAATCCGGATTCGCTTCCAGCACGTCGCCGGATGCGGGAGCATAAATTTCGCTGACGGCCTTGACGGACTCCACGGTTCCAAACGATTTTCCCGTGGTTACCGTCGAGCCAACCTTCGGCAATTCCACAAACACCACGTCGCCAAGCTCGTGCTGCGCGTAGTCCGTAATGCCAACGGTCGCGACGCCATCTTTCACATTTACCCACTCGTGTTCCTTCGTGTAGCGATACTCTGCCGGGAAAGCCATGATTTTCGTCCTCTCGATCCTGGTTGAGAAAAATTAGGAAACTGGCGCCGCCGCCGTATTCCGAGCCCGTTTATAAAACGGCGTGGCCACAACTTGCGCTTTATATTTCTGTCCGCGAATCTCCACATAAATGATCGTACCGAGCGCGGACAAGGCTGGCGGAACGTAAGCCAGCGCTATATTTTTTCCAAGTGTCGGCGATGGCGAGCCGCTGGTAACCACGCCGATAGGCGCGCCGCTGGCGTCGCAACAGCAGTAGCCATCGCGAGCAATTCCGCGTTCGATCATTTCGAGTCCCGCGAGCGTGCGCGTCAGGCCTCTGGATTTGGCGGCCGCCAGTGCCGCGCGGCCGATAAAATCCTTTTCCATTTTGCAGTAGCGGTCTAAGCCCGCTTCCCAAACATTAATTTTGTCGCTGATTTCGTGCTCGTACAGCGCCATCTTGGCTTCGAGGCGCAGCGTATTGCGCGCTCCTAGTCCACAAGGAATAATTCCAAATTCCCCGCCGGCATCGATCACTGCGTTCCACACGGCTTCACTGGTAGCCGCGTCAGACGGAATATAAATTTCAAATCCGTCTTCTCCGGTGTAACCCGTCCTCGCAATCAGGACGTTTGGCAGTTCGCAAACCGTGCCGTGTGTGAACCAATAATTCTTGACGGGCGCAAGATCGGTGGCCGTGAGTTTTTGCAGCACCGTGGCAGCCCGGGGGCCCTGGATCGCCAGTTGTGTATAAGCGTCGCTGAGTTCTTCCACTACGCAATCAAAATTCTTGGTGTTATCGCGAACCCACTGAATATCTTTCTCGCGCGTTCCGGCATTGATGACCAACAGAAAATCGTCTTCGCCCAGGCGGTGCACGATAACGTCATCGACGAACGTGCCGCTAGGGTAAAGCATCGCCGAATAGTGTGCCTGTCCAATGGCCAGTTTAGAAGCATCGTTCATGCTGATCTGTTGCACCGCGGCAAGTGCGCCTCCGGGGGCGCGACCGGTGCGGACGCGAATGTCGCCCATGTGGCTCACATCGAAAATCCCCACGCCGTTGCGCACAGCTTTGTGTTCCGCGACCAGTCCGCCGCTTCCGGGATACTCGACGGGCATGTCCCATCCGCCAAAATTAACCATCTTAGCGCGCTGCCCGCGATGTACCGCGTTCAGAGCGGTTTTGCGCAATTCCGATGTAATAGAAGTGGTGATGGGATCCATCCTGTGTGCTCAGGCAGAAAGTGATACTAACACGCGCCTCCAACCAGGGTCAAAGAAGCGGCAAATGCGGTAGTAGGTCAGTTTCCGATTAGCCGACTTCGTCCATGGGGGACGCTGCCATAGACCATGGAACCCCGCGCGATTGAGGAGGCTTTCGCAAAACTAAAACTTCTAAAGATCTTTGATTTCTACAAGACACGAGTACTGACGCAGGAACAGCAAGGGTGGGTGCAGTTTATTTGCGACCAGTATTTCAGAGCATTGCCGGACGAACGGGCAAGAATCAACTCGACGGTGACACCAGGGATTTCGTACCTATTTTTCACGTACGCCGAAGCCATGGCGGTAGAGGCGGTTCGTGAGCGACAAGTTTGTATAGGTCTGCCCGGAAACTTCCCCGTCTGCTATCGCAGAACACGTCGATCGCCCCTTTCAAACAGCCGTTCCCCAACTGATTAAGCAGAGCGAGATAATGAGCGTTTTCTTCATTGCGGAGGCGGGGGGCGGCCGATCCTTTCCGGTGAAGTGTTTGGACCGCCCCATAGATACCACGGCTCTCATACGCAACCAAGCGTCTAGGTGCACCTCACTGAGCAGGGGCACTAACCATGGCGAAATTGCCCACGAACTAATCCTAAAGTCCTGGCAAACGCGGCAATCGTCCATCTCTGAATTTCAAGTTTCCGATTAGCGGGGTGGTCTCAATGGGTCGACGCAACACTAAGCTCGAACCCTCCTTGCATTGAAAACAAAAGCTAAAATCGCTCGCTAGGGTTAAACCAGCTGGAACGCTGCCCTGGCTAGGTTTTGATCGAGTACAACCAAAAACATGGTTCTCCCGCGGAAGCATTGCCGAATCAATGCACTGGATGGTGTTGCATCGACCGATTGAGCTGGCAGGACAAATCAGATTGAGACCGGCCCAGCAGACCCGGCTGGCGACTCTCGCGTTGCGGCTGCGAAGAACCCAGTTTCTTGTCCTAAGGCGAGGGCGGCAGGGCATCGAGCTTTTTCTTCACCTCTGTTGCGGCACTCGCACTAGGGCCTGTCGCGAGGTATTCCGTGTAAGCGTCACGGGCCTCGGCGTTCCGGTCGAGCTTAACGAGGATGTCGCCCAGGTTTAGATATGCAACGGGGCGGTTCTGGTTTAGATCGATCGAGCCTTTGACGTAGCTTAGAGCCTCTTCATACCTTCCCATCTTGTAGCACGCAAATCCCGCATTGTTCGCGAACAACCCGCTATCAGATTTCTTTTCCAGGGCATCTATGAATTTTTCCGCGGCTTCAGCGTAATTCCCAGCTTTCAGCCCTTGCATGCCTTCCTCGTTGAGCCTGCGTCCCTCTGCAGCGTCCCGAGCGTCCTGCCGAGGCGCCTCGGGACCCTGGACTTTGGCGTACCGTCCGTCCCGGATTACATAATGAACCTTCTCATCAGAGTCTACGAGAGGGCAGGCGCTAGCGGAATGCTTCGCTAAGAGATCGGAGTCGTAGAACTCACACGGCGGAGGCTGCCTAGAAATTTCGGTTCCGTCCAAATCAAAGGCAAAAAACGCATTAATCGAGTCGTACTCGGGTTTGCTAATCCCAATTTTGGACGACACGGTGATCTGACGGTTTCCGTTATGAAGCAGGTTTCTAAACGCCGGACTCAAACTTGATCCGCCCAGGAGCGGCGATTCCCATTGATACTGGAAATGCCCTCCTTGCAATTCGCCGTAGACGATTCGACCCTCCCCCGTGGTGCGGTCGGGTTCGGGGTCGCTGGCGACGACACGAGCAACTACGGATTCCCCCTCTGAGTTGATGTGCAGGCGATGAATCTCGACGAATATGCTGAGCGCCATGCGTCCGATTTCGCCTTCCGAGGCTTCGTACGGGCAATTCATTGGCGGGAGGTGAGTTTTCTTTAAAACTGTGTCCCCGACCTCGCGCAGTTCCGTTTCGGTTGGAGGCCGAGATCCGGGATTGCTCCTGTCCGTAGGCAAGACGCGAATGATGATTTCAGGTGTCTTCCAGTCATAATAGGGATTCGCGTGGTTCTTATCGAAACTTCCCTCCTGCATCAACAACACGGCATTTGAAAGGCGAAACGCTATGAGGTGTCGCTCTTTCAACGCTTGTTCCATCTTCGCCGGCTCAGCTTTACATACGGACGGATCGACTGGGGCAATCGCGTTTCGATCCCAGAATACTGGTTTGCTCCACAGTTCGCGTAAACAATCCTGCACTTGGTCATGTGCCGATGGTGGCACAGACACCGAGCCCCCACCTTCCGCAACCGCAGGATGGGGAATTGAAAAAAAATAGAAAAGCAGAAGAAATCTGCGAATAAAGGGGTCCAAAGTCTCCGCCTTTCACGCGTACCGGTGAGTAGTTAAGCCTTGAACTATTTTTTCATGTCCTAACGTGAAGCTTTGGCTGTCGGTGTTGATTCGTGTCGATTGCATTACCCCATGCCGAGTCTCGGAGGGGCAGAATCCCCAGATCCGTCTGCATTCCTACGAAGGTCTGGTAAACGCAGCTGAAATCGGACATCTCGATAGTAGCCCGACGAGCAACTCAGTTGTTCCACCAGTTTTCAACGGTGGAATCAGAGACGGACACTGATTGGTCTCCAGGTTTTATACGTATTTTGAACTCCGTGCCACGCGCAAACTGGTCCGCATAAGCTTTAGCTGAGGAATCGACAACGAACGGTTTTTCAAAACTGGCGGAGCACTTATGACCATTCGCTGCATATTCATAATCAATACTGACGCAATTGTACGCGACTCGAGGGAAGTGAGAACCCAGTTCGGTTGCCGTGGCTACGGACCATCGTCTGCCGCGCATTAGATTGACCACGCGCCAAAGCAAGAGTAAACGACGTAGACATCCAAAAACAGCCCGGCCATATAAGTGGAGCCTAGCAGAGAACGCGCTGCGAAAGTGAAGTGAACGACGTCAAGTCTGGTAAACGCATCAACCCGAGAGTCGCCGAAAAACCACATGTCCCGCACTTATCAGGACTCGGCCCTCTGATTTCGTTGTAAACTACCGGCCTTCGCCGGCTATCCGACCGGCACTCGCTGCAGAGTCCGCCGATATTTAGTCTCGCGGATTTTGGAGGTGTAACGATGGATGGTCCTGCTGATCTGCGGATGAAGAGAATTCCACTGAACCACGGAACCGGTCGTATACCTGCGCTCGGCTTCGGCACCTTAATTCCCGACGCAGCCGTGACGATAACTGCGACCAGAGACGCACTGGAAGCCGGGTTTCGACACTTCGATTGCGCGGAACGATACGGAAACGAGCGCGAGGTAGGCAAGGCGTTGCAGGCAGGATCTGCCGCTAGAAACATCGCGCGCGAAGACATTTTCGTCACCACAAAGTTGTGGAACTCCAACCACCGTCCCGAGCGCGTCGAACCGGCGTTCGAGGCGAGTCTGGAGAGACTCGGGCTCACGTATCTGGATCTCTATCTCATTCACACTCCATTTGCATTTCAACCTGGGGACGACCAGGATCCGCGGGATCAAAACGGAAATGTCATTTACGACCAAGGCGTGAGTTTGCTCGACACCTGGAAAGCGTTGGAAACTCTCGTGGACCATGGCAAGTGCCGGGCCATCGGACTTTCGGACGTCGGTCTAACCGAACTGAAGCCCATCTATGAATCAGCGAGAATCAAACCAGCCGTGGTCCAAGTAGAATCACATCCGTATCTACCGGAAACGGAGCTATTGGAGTACTGCAAGGAGAGGGGCGTTGTGCTTTTGGCTTTCGCGCCGTTAGGCCACGGGATGAAGCCGGGACTGCTCGAGGATCCGATCATTGTGTCTATCGCCGCCCGAGTTAAAAAGACGCCGGCACAGGTGCTGCTTGCTTGGGCGATCCAGCGCGGCACAGCTTTGCTTACCACGCCCAGGACTGCGGATCGCGCAAGAGAGAATTTCGACATCTCGGCGCTTCCCGCAGACGCGCTTGACGAAATCAACCGCATTCAGACCAGACATCGGCTGAATACAGTGGTGAGCACCGGCGTTCCGGGTTTTATTCCCAAAGGAGGATGAACAACGGCGAAACCGACGAGCTTTCAAGCGGATATTCGCCCGCTTTTTACCGAGCGAGACATTCAAGGCATGAAGAGGGCCTTCAACCTGGCAAGCTATGATGACGTCAAAGCGCACGCGGCCGCCATCTACGACCGCATTCGGGGAATTGGTGGCGCAGTAATGCCGTCGCCAAGAGGAGAAGGTCCTTGGCCTCAGGATCGCATTGAGCTATTCGCCAAGTGGATGGCGGAGACGGGTACCAACCGTAGACGAAGTCATCTCTTAAACGCCCGTTGACACATGTGGTGCCGTTTCTGGTTGAGGATGAGGCGCCGCGCCTGGGAGCCACGTTTCAGAAGCTTCCAACCGGTAACCTTTCTCCATCGTTGATGGCCGCCTCATCACTAGACAGAACTCCGCGTCACCGACGTCCGCGGCTGTCGATCAAGGCGATTCCGTCTGCGACCTGCCGCCGGATGTCGAGATCGGCGCCGGGTGGGATGCGTGCATCAAGTCGTTCGGGGCGACCCGCTGCCCAGGAGGGGATCAAAGCGCTGATGGCGCGCGGCTTCCACAAGTCAGGGGATGTCGAGAATCGACTCGGGATACTACCTGGGCCAAATCGCCGCCCCTAGGCCGGCGGCCCGGCACGATTCTCAACTCCGGGACATTGAGGGTGGGACGCGTTCGAAGCCAGCTTGGCGGACACGTTTCGAATGTCTGTAGTGATGTTTAACATATCCTGCGCACTATATCGAAAGGTGCCATCAATGAACGCCGTACAAATCGAACAGAAGAGCTATGAGATGCCCCCGCTGGACGGAATCAGCATCGCATATTTTCTCACGGTCGCCGACGTTGAACGATCGGCTCGCTACTACGAAAAAGTGTTCGGCGCCCGCATTCTGACCATGGGTGACGGCAACGCGCCCCCATACCTTCAACTTGCGAATATCTGGATGATTCTGAACGTTGGAGGCGGTCCGACCCCGGATAAGCCGACGGTAACGCTCAGCGTCCCCGACCCAAATCACATCAACAGCTTCATGAATTTCCGCGTCGCGGATATTCAAGCGTGCTACAAATTATGGAAAAGTCGAGGAGCCGAGTTCATCACCGAGCCGATCCCCAAGTACGGCGAGATTCGCTGCTACATCCGCGATCCTGACGGTTACATTATCGAGGTCGGACAGAGCACCGATCTCAAGTACGGTTAGCGCTCGGCCCGCATAGGATGCGGATTAAAACGCTCACTGGTGTCCGCTTAGTGCTAGCCCATTGATCAGATGACGGAGCTATACCCGCATTGGGTAGCCAATCAGTCGTGGTTGATGTTCGGATTCCCGCAGCCATAATCCACATCAACCGATTCTCAATTCCGGGACGTTGAGGATGGGAGGAGCGATCGAAGAAACAGTGCGACTTGGCGAGTCGTACGCTTCGATCCCGCTAAAGTATTTAGCTTCTTGTCAAATTGGAGGCTGAAGATGAACGGTCCACAACAGAAAAAGCAGGATTCTGGAGCGCGAGATCAACAGATCCGTGCGGCACTGGATCAGCATTGGGCGGCGTCCGATGCCAACGATTTTGTAGCGGAGCATCTCATCTATCGCGAGGACGCGGTGCTGGAATACCCGCAGTCTGGCGAGCTAACCCGCGGTCGACGCAATATACAGGGCCAGCGCGAGAGTCAACCGAACAAAAAGCGGTTCACTATACGACGAATCATTGGCAGCGGTGATCTTTGGGTCACCGAATTCATCCTGACATATGATGCCAAGCCGTCCTACACCGTGAGCATCATGGAGTTCAGCGGCGACAAGGTTGCGCGGGAAACTCAGTACTTTGCGGATCCATTCCCGGCTCCCGTATTCCGCGCAAAATGGGTCGAAGGAATGCCTATATAATCTCGAGGCGCGAGAACCCGCTGACATCGTTGCAGCACATCCTCCGATGGAGGGACAAGAGATGGATTGGAAATGGTTGATTCAGTTTGTGCTGCAGGGTAGCAGCGATTTGGAACAATATGCCATCCTGCTGGTACGCGTTTCGATCGGGCTATTCTTCGCCATCTCCGGGGCAAACAAATTGTTTTCCGCCGGCGGCACGAAACCTGTTTACGAAACGCTCGTTAAGGCCAACGTCCCGTTTCCGCAACTGACGGCTTATTTCGTGGCGGGTGTCGAGTTCGTTTGCGGATCCTTAGTAGCCGTCGGGTTTCTTTCGAGCCCGGCCTGCGTGGTTTTATTGGTCGATATGATTGTCGCCATCCTAACCAGCGCGCTTTCCACCATGCCTAAAGGACTTTCGCCTCTTAATTGGCTCGACGATTTCCTCTACCTTCCGGAAGTCCTGTACGTGCTCTTCTTTATCTGGCTGATCTGCTCTGGTCCGGGAAAGTTCAGTGTCGATTACTGGCTCGCCGGCAAGTTACTGAGCTGATCGACGAAGCAGCTTGTTGCTAAACGAGAGTTTGATGGTCATTACCATTACCAGAATTTTTCAGCCGCAGGACTGGCGCTAAGTCTGATTAACGCCGACATTGTTAGAGATGTCCGGTTCGCGGACGACACGTCCAAGTGACCGCCGCCAAGCGGGGCGAGGATAACTTCCGGATTGCCGACAATCCGGAAAATATCGCGTAAGAGCTCGACCGGACTTTGGTCAGACAATTCCCATTGCCCGGCTCCGCACACGATCAGCATGTCGAGGAGTTGTAAGGGGGTATTGTGGGATACTGCTTTCGACTAGAGTCGCCTTGCTGGACTATAGGTTGGCTACTGTCAAGAATGGCGGCGGGAGTCTGATTGGCTTCGTCGATTCTACTGGTTCGAGCCGATGCGCCTGTCGTCAATCTTCAGTTGGCCCAATGTCTTCTGCACGAATTTGCCTAAGTCTTCAGATGCTTGCAGTGGCGCCTGATCGCCGTCTGGTGCTTGCTGTCGGATGCATTGCAGATCTCCACTGGTCTTGCTCCCATACGTAATCTGAGTGCGCGTTCCAAAGGAGGCCGATTTCGCACATGCTCCAGTCGGGATCTTGCTGACATCCCCAATTTCTGTAAGCAGGTGCCGCAGGATCTTTGTATCGATCGCTCCAGGAGGAAACTGTTGCGATCGCGATGGCTCGGTACGAAGGGCAGAGACGGCACCACCAATTTCTGCAATGGCGCTGCCGTCATCGTGTATCACAATTCTATAGCCTAGGGCGTTGGTGGAGCGCGATTGGGTTATGGTAGCCAGAATACCTTTAACGCCCGTTACCTGATCCGTCGTCGCCGTGGCCTGCTGCTTCTTTAGCGTGATTGCCTGCTGAGCGGCTGCAGGGTTGCTCGGGAGCAACCCTGCGAACATGAGAACCAACGGAACGGACAGCGGCAATGCATTCGTGGGCTCAGTGCCATATTTCTTTTCAATCGGCATTCGCGCTTCTACCTCGATGGTGTGCGTATGTCCATACCTCTACCGTTACGGGGCTAGAGCGTTGATCAGGCCAGTGCCGTTCGGACTGCCCCAGCCAGTGACCAAGTCGTAGCCCGGCCCCGCCGAATACTTACCATTGCTGCCGCTGGTGATGTCGTGGAAGTCAGCGCGGTAGCTGGTACTTTTGCCAATCGCGTAGATAGTCGGGTTAATGAATCCTAAGGTTGACCTCCCGTTGGCCGCCGCTTGTTGATTGACGAGGGCCAGAAAGCCGGCCCATCGCGGCGCGGCAAAGCTGGTGCCGCCATAGTCTGCTGTGCAGGATCCTTGGTCGCAGAGATAATTGTCAGTATTTGCTTCGGCAGCCACGTCCGGAACGTTGCGTATAGTCGTGGAAGCCTGGTTGGAGGAATTGGCAACGCCAACCTGCCAACTAGGAATCGCGAAGCCATCGTCGGCAGGGCCGCCGCTGCTGTCGAGCCACGCCGTTTCTGATTGCCAAGGACCTCCCGCACCATTCGTGGTTAAATCCGTTCCTCCGACGGCCACCACGTAAACGGATTCCGCGGGATAACTATTGTCTGTAGAGTTAGACCCCGTATACGCTCCGGCGTCTCCAGATGCCACGAAAAGAGTCTGGCCTTGCGCCGCAAATTCCTCGAATATGGGATCAAGCTGCGCAGTGTCATCCGGACTCCATCCCCACGAGCAGCTTAGTTGCTTGGCGATATTTTCGGTTGCCATCTCATTGAATATGTCGACATCGCCGACACCGATTTGCGAGGTGCTTGGAGCGATATATACGCGAATTTGGCTCATGCCCGGAGCCATGGAGGCCGCCTGCACGATATCCAGAACTTGTTCTCCATCATCGCCGTCTGAGCTGGCGCTGGCGCCGTCGAGCAGCACGTTGTGAATAGGAACGCTATTGTGCTGATCTGCAAAGCTCGCGGTCACATCGCTCATGTTGTAGCCGTCGAATTCCAACAGCCCCACCGCCTGGCCACTGCCTGTGAGAGCCGTGCCACCGTAGTAGGCTGCACGCATGTCGCTCCCAAGATACGCGCCACTCGGCCCCGAGCCAGTAATGTTGCGACGAAAGTTTGCCGGGGCCCTTTTGAACCTTGGACGTGGCAAGGAGAAATTGTTCAGCCCCGCAATATGCGTCACCGGAACGCTCAGGTCCAGTGAGGGCTCCCGGTCCGGGGAATAGAAAGTACGGTTCTCCGTTGGATGGCGATAGGTCGTCATCGCCACATGGAAAGCCTTATTGATCTGTGACACGGTGCCATTGACATGCACCAGCAGGCGATTCGCAGGTGAATCGGTCGCGCTGAGACCTTTAGATTTGGCGAACTTCACGACAGCCTGGTAATCCTCCTTCGTGGGGGCAAACCGTTGCGTGAACTGAGCCACCGTAAGAAAATGGCGGTAATTGGGGCTGGATGGGTCATAAAGCCGTTTTAATAAGTTCGTCAGTTCGCCTTGATTGCGCAGCGGCAAAATGATCGCAAGCCTCATGCGCTGATTCTTTGACATCGGACCGACACGTGCGGCTTGTCCGTCGGTGATGGCGGGGCGAACGTGCTTATGCAACACCTGAGATTGCTTTCGGGCTGCCGCTGGAATTGAGAAGAAATATAGCGCGACGAGGCAAATAAGCACGGCAAGCCCAGTGCGATCCCTTTTGGGTGTTCTCATTTTCTTCTTATCCTTTCGACATTCTAAGTCCGACGAGACGGCACACTCAATGAGGTTTATTTAGGCTGGGCGGCTGGCAAATGTAACCACATCTTAGGCGAGATCAGCGAGTTCTTCGCCCTTCCCCTTGACTCTGTTCGACCCCGACGCGGGTAACCTGCTTCGTTCGCTCCACGGGAGTTACCCAAATTTCACACTACTACGGAGCAGCCCATTTTGCCAGGTTATCCCTACGGGACGCCCGGCCACACGCCGATGGTGCCTTCCTACACCTCAGCGATTGTGCTTGGATCTCGAGCTATGCGGAAGTAATTCCAGGAGTCCTGATCGCGCCATTACTAATGGGATGGTCCGCCGCTTTTACCGAGCCAACGGGTCGGTTATAAGAGGTGGAGGAGGCCTCCCATGGAACTACACACCATCGGCATTGATCTTGGTAAGACAGTCTTTCATCTGGTCG
>Ga0182024_10012537_pt1 | contig 16744 bp, 14 predicted proteins | sample P32metaG_FD_120480 | JGI IMG/M metagenome (GOLD analysis project Ga0182024, IMG submission 120480) | Permafrost microbial communities from Stordalen Mire, Sweden - P3-2 metaG (Illumina Assembly) | ecosystem: Environmental > Terrestrial > Soil > Wetlands > Permafrost | place: Sweden: Stordalen... | reverse complement strand
ATCGAAAGTGGAACGGGTGTGAGTTCTACGGGGCAATTGCATGCACTTTTTAGAGCATCCTTTCTTTTTCCGCCACTGAAATCAACGAATAATCCAGGCTAGAGGCTCCCAAATAATGCCTCTTGCCAGTGCCCGCCGCGCAGTGTTCAAATTCCCCACTGCGTTCCATCGTCGCGGACGTGTCCCGTAGCCAATGCAGGTTCGTGATGAATCGGGCAAATCGTAGAGTCTCGAATTATCCAAAGTCTGCGAGTGAGTGTCAATATTGTGCTCGTCAAAACGGCGAGTTTCACGGCTCTCCCCCTGCAGCCAAACATATCGCTGCTGCGAGTGGCACAGAATGGTACTAGTTGTCCAAGACGATACGGGTCGTTCGTTGTTCAACATACGAGGAAACATCCTTAGTTCCTGATTGTTGCAGTAACCCGAGAAGTGAAGTACCGGAACGGCCAATGTCCGTTGGCTGCTTTATCAGAGCCCATGTCGAAATTTGCATTTATCGGTTTTAGACATACGGCAAGACACAGAATTACAGAATGCGGGGAAGAAAAAGCGTCTGCATCACCTGTACCCCCACCAAACACACTGCCCTAACGTACAGTTGCTGAGGATCCGAGCACTGAGTAGAGTCGGGCTATCATGAAAATAGACCCGCATAACGATAAAGAGCTTGTCGCTGAAATCGTACAACAGCTTGAGGACGTGAATACAGAACTCACGGAATCCAAACTCTCATTTTCAGCTCTAAAATCACGATATTCGAACTTGGAACAGCGCCTAGAAGCAGCTGCAAGGAGTCTTGCCCAGCTTCGGCAGGCGACAGGCGAGAAATATGACGTCCCTATGGAAAGGTATCTAGAGCGGTTTGACAAAGCCACTTCAGATTGGATCCTTTTACAACGGCTTCAAGCATTGAGCGCATCGGGACCAGTAAATTGATTTCGTTTTTATCGCCTCTGGCTTCTTGGATTGAGCCCCCATGCCTCATAAATGCAGCGTTAATCGGAAAAGTGAAGCTACTTCAAGCGGACGGTAATGCGACTTATCGGGAGTTACGATCCACAGCGTTGACTCGACGATGGCGGTTGCTACTTCCTCCCTTCGCCGTTTAGGGTAACTTCTCGATACGATAACCAGCCAACCGTCAGCCGTCTTTTTGATGCTCAGAGGAGCTTTGGAGGCGAAAGCCCAAGGAGACGATGCCACACTTTCCTTGTTAAGCTGTAAGCCCGGCCGCAAGGCTAGACGCGATTCAACTGACTCTTGGCAAGCCCAGGACACGAAGTCAGCTGTACCTTTGTTGTACCTCCGGCCAGTCGTGTCATTCGTTGCGGCACCATAGGGTTAAGAAGGCCAGAAACCTTCTCCCGGCATGGGTGTTTGTGTCGGCGCATCCGCTACCAAATCTCAAAGCACCAGCACGAACCAAAGGCGATGACATGCAAATGATCGGACGGCGAGGCAACGTTCTCAGTGTATTGATCCTGCTTGCATTGCTCGCGGCATCAGCACCAATGGCTGCCGCCGATTATGCCGTGCTGCGCTCCGGAGCGCGGATTCATGTGACGGGTTATGAGTCTGTCGGCGATCGCGTTCGACTTTATGTGCCCGGCGGCAGCATGGAGCTTCCAGCCGATAATATCGTTTCATTCGAACCGGAAGACACCTTTACAGCCAATACCACCGCGCCGCTGAATGGTGGGCGCTTTGCAGCCCTGATTCGCGTGGCTGCCGTAGAACACGGCATTGATGAAAAGCTGATCGAGCAGGTGATTGCAGCCGAATCGAATTTCAACCCGCGGGCCGTTTCTCGCAAGCTTGCTATAGGGCTAATGCAACTGCTTCCCGAGACCGCGGCACAATATTCCGTCATGAACGTTTACGACCCGGCTGAAAACATTGACGGCGGCACGCGCTATCTCAGGGATCTTCTTGATCGTTATCGCGGTAACGTGCAACTGGCGCTTGCCGCATATAATGCCGGACCCGGCGCGGTCGAGCACTATGGCGGCATCCCTCCATTTCCTGAAACGCGAAGTTACGTCAAGAAGATCACTGCGAAACTTACACGCTCGTATGACCAGCGACGCCCGCAGAGGCTTATGACGGAAGACAACAGAATTTCCAAGAACTGACGACCCAATGCCTGATTAACGCCGTTACCGGAGAAGTGGTGTCCTAGTACGCTGCAATTCGTTCTTAATCAGGATTATAGTGCATAGACGTTTTCATTCGTGTTCCAGCACTATATAGACCAACATTTTCGTGCTTGGCAGCGGATGTTCCATTTCAACCCTCTCGCTTGAAAAGTTAGATTGTGATGCGCAGGACGACATTCGTTATCAGATCGTGAATACACTCTTCGGCTTGCAAGATTGTGATTGCTGTCGTCGATGGATGAGCGCCGGTGTTGCGGCGGTCGAGCCCGCGGGCAAGTATCTTGAATTGCTCTTTGGTGATGATCCCGGCGGATTTGCACATTTCGATTACTTCGGATTCCTTCAGGTCAACCGAAAAATCTTCGTAGGTTTTGATGACAGGAGCGGCGGCCTTGTTATGCTTGCCCAGATATCTGATCGGGTATTGGGCGTTAAACTCAGCCAGTTTGTGCTTCAGGATGTAGTGGCAGAGGTGGAAGTACGTTAGATTCCACGTCATGACGATGGCGGCACGGAATGCCTGATTTCGAAAGCAAATGAGCGCCTCAGCCAAGAAGGACTTTTCGGCAGCATCGGGGACCTTGCCCGGAAGATCGCTCAGCAGCTTATCAACCTCAACCGTTGACCCGCGATTGTCTTTCGCTGTAGGTTCGAATGCAAATTGGCGTTCGCCTAGCTCTTCTTCGATCTCTTCGCGAAGGAATTTGGCCTGATTTCTTAACTCAAACCACGTCAGGTGTGGCTTCAATGCTTTCAAGAAGCGATCACACCTACGGACTGAGCCTTTCAGCTCAAGTAGTTCGCATTGGCGACGTGCTTCCTCGACACGTGGGCGGTGGTGTTCCAGCATGTGTTTTGGCCCCACCTCACCGTCACCATCTTTACCGGCCATTGCTTCCGTTCTACTCAAATAGACAATGACATCAACCAATCCACGAATCTTATAATCAATCATGATGTGAAACTATCATCGCGCCAGGTTCGTGCGCCACTCCTACCTGATTAACGCCGTTACCGTCCACGTGGAGTACTAGACCGGTATTTGTCGGAGAATCGACCAACCAGGAACAAGCCAAGAATTGCCGTCTTCGAGGCTGGATGCGCACAGATCGAACCCTGGTGACGCTTTAGATACGCGCCATCAAACGGATGGCCACTTGAACTGCTCCGGTGTATGGTTCCAGCGATGAAGCCGAGGCACACAATGTTGAGTGTGACTGTCGTCTTGGGAGTCTCCCTGGTTGCAGTTCCTCGATCCTTGGCTCACCATTCCCGGATGATGTTCGACATAAGGCAGAATGTTACATATCAGGGCATCGTGAAGGAATATCGGTGGGAGAACCCACACAGTCATATCGTGATAACCGTTGGCCCTGACGCAAAGAATTCATCCACTGCCGGAACGTGGACCATCGAAGCTTCGAGCGTCAACATCATGTTGGACGGAGGCTGGAGTCGGATGACGTACAAACCGGGCGATCCAATAACGGTGGTTGCACACCCGATGAAAAATGGTTCCAAAGGAGCTTTGCTTTTCTACGCCATAAAGCCGGATGGCACGCGGCTGTACCGCGCCCAACATCGGTATGAGTCAGAAACAGAATAACGTCACGCGCTGATCACATTCTCATCGCGCTACCTCGCATCAAAGTCCTAGGGTTGCTGAAAGAAACTCAAGCTCCCGAGAAACGCCGTAACCGGAGAAATGAAGCAACGCTTTAAAAATTGATCGTCGCAAACTGCCGTAAGGGTTATGGCACTTCTATGCTGCCAAGCCCGGACCTATTGATTCTTGCGATCCAGGAGGGATCTCCTTCATCAGTCGGCACACAGTTGCCCTGGACACACGGTGTTTCTTTGCAACGTGGCTCAGCGACATGCCGGAACGACGATCCTCCATTAACTGGGCTCGGTCAATCTTCAGCGGGGAACGCCCAATTTGTCGACCTTCCAGTTTGGCCCTACGCATTCCTGCTCGAACCCGCTCGACGATGAGATTCTTTTCAAGTTCCGCGATTGCGCCGACGATTACTATCATCGCCCGACCGAGCGGACCTCCAGTGTCGATGTTCTCGCGGAAGCTGACGAACTCGATATTTAGGTGGTTCAGCTCGTCAAGGATCTCCAAGAAATGGCGTACAGAACGGGCCATTCGATCGAAGGCCCAAACGAGAACGGTATCGAAACGGTTTCGCCGCGCGTCCGCCATCAATTTATCGAGCCCAGGGCGTTTCGACTTAGCACCAGACATTTGATCGGTATATTCGGCAACGATTTCGTAACCGCGCAGTTTGGCCATTTCGCGCAAATCATAAATCTGGGTTTCAGGATGCTGATCGATCGTAGAAACACGGGTGTAGATGACGACTCGCTTGGTTTTAGCTTTGGTGGGAATCGGTCCTGGTGATAGCTTTTCAATAGCCATCGCTCAAATCTCCTTTGAGTTGTGGTGAGGGGCGTGTCGGTGTTGATCGCACCGGCGCGTCCCGCTTATTTAAGTTCTTTTGCTCGCTCCTGAAGATATCTGTCAATCGCACGCCGGATTAGTTCTGCCAATGGTGCACCGGTCTTATCGGACAGAACCTGCAGTTTCTTGATTTGGTCTTCCTTCAAGAAAAGAGCCGTCCGTTTCATGGGCCATATAATACCACATAGGCATATATATGTCCACTACAGTTGGTGTCATTCTGTCTCCCACACGCCAGGTACTCCCACTGTGTGTCACAATTCCCCCCGATGTCATTCCAAGATCGGCCACGGTCTATCGTCAGATTGCACGCACGGGTGGTCCAAAGGGCCGCTAGAGGTTTGGGACTGGCAACGGCGACACGGCAGGCCCTGTAACGGTTTTCGAAGAGTAGCTTCGACTGCTACATCAAACTTCCAGGATTCTGTAGGTAACGCCCCACAATCGCGTCTGCGGTGCGGTATGTGAGAGCGAGAATCGTCGGTGTTGGGTTTGCCGAAGGATTCTGAGGAAATGAGGATGCTCCGAGCACGAAGAGATTCGGGACCTGCCAATGCTGCAAGTATGGATTCACCACTGAATGATCGGGGGACTTGCCCATGATCGCGCCTCCCTGAACGTGAGTGGATTGATAGCGCGTGACATCGTAATGTCCATAACCTGGATACGGTTTAATTTCCTTCGCTCCCATGGCACGGGCGATTTCCAGTGCTTTAGCGATGGCGAAGTCGGCCATCTTCCGTTCGTTATCTCGCCAGTCGAGTGTCATCCGCAAGAGCGGGTCACCGTGACTGTCTTTGTAAATAGGATCCAGATCCATGTAATTGCTCTTATAAGCGAGATGCTCACCCGCGAAACTGACACTGCCCCACCGGTCGTAATGGTAGAGCGCCGATTTTTTCCACTCGGAACCCCAGCGGGATGTAACCGATGGTGGCAAGACTCCGAAGTTCGAAATCGGCTGATAGCCCATGATCATGGCCGAGAACGTGCCGCCTCTCAGAAACGGAAGTTGGGAGTGATCGAACACGTCCCCGTCAAAGTCGCTGATGCGCATTCCGGAAGCCGCGGACCCCATAAAGCGGTTCAATGGCTTCTCGAAAAAAGCTTGGGCGGCGCCAAAACTGACTTGATGGGTCAGATTTCGTCCCACAGTGCCCTTCCCGGTGGATGGGTTGTAAGGTTCGCCCACGCCTGAAAGGAGCAGCAATCGGGTATTGTTGAGAACCCAGGAAGAGAGGAAGATCAGCTCCGCAGGCTGAAAGACTTCTTCACCGTTGCTATCGATATAAGTGACGCCCCGCGCTCTCCGCCCATTTTTTGCGGACTCGTGGACGATGCGACGAACCGACGCTCCGGTGCGAATGGAAACGTTCTTCTGCTTTTCAATGACCGGCAAAAGTGTATTGGTCGGCTGGGACTTGGCCGCCACCATGCAACCGTAAAATTCACAAAATCCGCAGTAAAAACAGCCGCCACGAGACACTCCGTCTGGATTCGTATAGGCCTGGCTGGTTGTAGCGCCGGGATTGGGATAAGGATGGTATCCCATAGACTTTGTGGCCGCCTCGAATACCGAAGAAAAATACGGAGTCTTGAGCGGAGGGGTAGGATACTCAGCGCTGCGCGGGCCTTCAAAAATGTTGCCACCTTCGATCAGCTTTCCCCGAATGTTACCAGCCTTGCCCGAGGAACCCAGCAGCATGTCAACCCGAGTGTAGTACGGTTCGATTTCGTCCCAGGTAATGCCCCAATCTTGAACTGCGTCGTCTTCCGGCTGCCTTTTCGCTCCATACTTTTCGAGCGTCCGCGATCGCTGTTCGAAACAATCCGGCAAGTACCTTGGGACGTGCGCGCTCCAGTGTTCACCGGCGCCTCCGATGCCGGTGCCCGGGAGGAAAGAACCGAGTTGGCGGATGGGTATCGCTTGATCACCGGATGTGTGCCGGATGGTAACCGTTTCTTGCGAATAGTCCTGCATCATCCGGAAACGAACACTGTAATCGAGTTCGTCCATGCCGCCGAGATAGTCTTGTGTTTTGCGCGGACCGGCGCGCTCAAGCACAACGACAGAGAGCGAAGTCCGGGCGCCAAGTTCCTTGGCCATGAGTAGCCCCGTCCATCCACCCCCGATCATCACGACATCCACGGGACTCAAATTCTTCATAGCTCGGCCTCGACGATCAGACGGCGTGCCACGTGCATCTGACGGGGCCTAACGGGCTCCGGTAAGACTGGGAGGCTGCCACCCGTCATTCGAAGGACCATTCTGGAAGAACATGGAATCCTTGCTGTAGGGTCCTGAATGATACATCTGATTTGCCTGACCGAAAATTTTACCGGCCCGTAGCGTATCGTCGTGAACTTTCTGGACCAACTGATGATAGCGTTCATCGGTCTGCGGGTAACCGGAAAATGAACTCAAGTCATTGTTTCCAACAATCACGACATCAATCCCCGGAACGGATGCGATGTCGTAGGCATTGGCGACTCCTGTGGGAGTCTCAATCATAACTACGACGAGCATATTGTCATTGATCGTTTCGCGATAATTGACGCCATTAATGCCCCAAATGCTCGCCGCTTGGCCGTTTCCGCTGCTACGACGAGCAACAGGCGGATAGCGAGACCATTTCGCTGCCTCTCGCGCTCGGTCGACGTCGTCAACCGTCGGAACAATCACGCCTAGCACGCCAATATCAGTTGAATGTTGGATGTGCCATTCCTGGGCGTCTGGCAGCCTTATCATTGGGATGGCGGCGACATGAGGGCAAGCCGCGATCATCTTCTCAATATCCGCGAATTCCAGGGTGCTGTGCTGCATTTCAAACCACGTAAAATCGTAGTGTTTCGCCGATTCACAATAACCCTCTATATCCATCTTTAGTTGCGTAAAGCTGAAAACCTGTTTACCGTCAAGGAGTTTCTGTTTAGCGGTGTTGTACAGCTTTGGTTTGGCGCCGTCCGCGCTTTGGCCTCTCAATGGCACAGTCAAGGAAATGCTGAACGCAGCGATTGCCAGTAGCAACCCCACTAAGCGGACTTTTTTCGCGGATTTCATCAAATGCTCCTTTTCGCGTTAGTCTTTATCACAGGTATTCCGACATTACAAGAAACCGCGCACACATCGGAAGTCGAGCGCAGGGGTTTCATAATTCATTCTGTAACTTTGTTTCGTGTCGCTCTCGACCACGAGCTGGCATCGAGTCCGCCGGCGCTAGTGAAGAAAAGTTGACTGTGGTGTTTTGTGATTAATTGATAGATTTCCTGTGAGAAATCCCGACCCCGATCAATAGCTAGAGTCCGCGAGCGTACGGGGTAATTATTCGGGGCCTCATGGCTTTTAGTAACGGCAGGGTGAGATTTATGACAAAGTTTGAGCGGAGTCCGACGGCAGCTGGCTCGAAAGGTTTATCGGCGATCGATATTATTGGTTCGAGGCGCCGCATACCGTCAGAACACCCCGGAAAAGTCCAGAGAAAACTGCTGGAGTGGACGTATAGATTGTTGGTGACGATTTCGTAAAAGTAGGCGCTGCTCAAATTGCCCGAGCCCGATTATCGAAGGTTGGAAGTGAATCGTGCAGTGTCCAAGAGGTTAGGGCGGATATGAGAAGAGATGCCGTGAGTCCGTATTTCGCCGCGTTGAAGGACGTTCGCAACTACTTTGCTCTGCTTGTTTTGCTTGTGCTGTCTTGCGCGGGCCAGCAGCCCAATCGAGAATATCTCATGTATGCAGGGACCTATACCCGCACCGCGAGCAAAGGGATTTACGCCTGGCGGTTTCAACCATCCACGGGAAAACTAACTACGCTAGGGCTCATGGCCGAAACCGCCCATCCCTCTTTCCTCGCCGTTCATCCAAACCATCGTTTCCTATACGCCACAAATGAGCACGAGAATGCGACCGAACCGGGAAACACCATCACGGCTTACGCCATGGACGCTTCGACTGGAAAACTGATACTTCTCAACAAGGTATCTTCTCGGGGAGTCGGCCCTTGTCACATCTCAATTGACAAAACGGGCAAGACCCTGGTCGTCGCGAACTACGGCAGCGGCAGCGTGGCTTCTTTTCCGATTCTTCCCGACGGCCGATTGGGAGAGGCAGTATCCTTCTTCCAGCATCACGGGTCAAGCATAAACAAGGACCGGCAGCAAGGTCCGCACGCGCATTGCGCCGTCATTTCCCCTGACAACCGCTTTGTGCTCGTAGCCGATCTCGGCGCCGATGAAGTCTTTTCTTATCGTTTGAATTCAGAAAAGGCTGTCCTTCAGGCGAACGATCCGCCTTCCATTCACCTCACTTCCGGGTGGGGACCGCGTCATCTCGTCTTTCACCCGAATGGCAAGGTCGTGTTTCTCGTCAGTGAAATTGGCTCCCGTTTGACCAGCCTTAGCTACGACTCGGACCGGGGAACTCTTAGGGAACTTCAATCGGTTTCGACCTTGCCGCGAGACTTCACGGGCGTGAGCACAGCGGCTGAGGTTCAAGTGGATCATTCGGGCAGATTTGTGTACGCCTCTAACCGAGGAGACAACAGTATCGCGGTATTTTCGGTTGATCCGAAGAACGGGGCCTTGGCGCTCGTCGAACATGTATCGACCCAAGGAAGAACGCCGCGCAATTTTTCTCTAGACCCAACGGGCTCCTGGCTATTCGCCGCTAACCAGGATTCCGGTAGCATCGCGATATACCGCGTCGATTCGGAGTCGGGTCGACTGAAGCCTTTCGGAGGGTTGGTTAAAGATGCGCCAGAACCGAGTCAGGTTTTATTTGTGACGGGTGAATAAGTCTTGACGCCGAAGGCCGAGCGCGAATGAGGATACGAACGCGAACCCAAGGCTGTTACCGGACTGGAGACCAACATCGACATCGATAGAATTTCCGAAACAGGAGGACAACAGATGAACCGAAATCGTTGCATTGCCTCGGCAGTGATCGTTTTTCTAGTGGTATTCGGTGCGTGGTCTTCGATAGAAGGGAAGAATTCCACGGTCAGGGCCGCCTCGGTCGAGGCTCCGAGATTCGAAGTGGATCCTCTCTGGCCAAAGCCGCTGCCGAACCATTGGGTCCTCGGCGCAACCGTTGGCGTATCAGTTGATGCCAAGGACCATATTTGGATTGTCCATCGGCAGAACACATTGGAGAGGATGGAGACGTATGCTCAGCAAACGCCTGCCGCCGGCGAATGCTGCGTGGCGGCTCCCCCTGTCCTCGAGTTCGATGAAGAAGGCAATCTGATCGGACACTGGGGAGGACCCGGGCCCGGTTACGACTGGCCGGTGTCGATGCACGGCATCACGGTCGACTACAAAGGGAATGTTTGGATTGGCGGCAATGGCAACGGACTAGGAGGCACGCGGGTGACGGCAGTGCAAACTCCGGAGGGTACCGTCGGACCTGGTCCCTACAACGACTGCATGATTTTGAAATTTACTCAGGATGGCAAATTCCTGCTGCAAATCGGCAAAGCCGGCCAAAGTAAGGGCAGCAACGATACAGAGAATCTCCGAGGCCCCGCCAAGATGTGGGTGGACCCGAAAAGGAATGAACTGTATGTAGCCGACGGTTATGGTAACAAACGGGTGATCGTTTTCGACGCGGATACTGGCAAATACAAGCGGCACTGGGGAGCTTATGGCCACAAGCCGGACGACACTGATCCCGGCCCGTACGTGCCAGGTCAGCCACTCGATCAACAGTTTCGGAACCCCACTCACTGCGCGGTGCTTTCCAACGACGACTTACTGTACGTGTGCGATCGTGTGAACGATCGCATCCAGGTATTCAAACCGGACGGAACTTATCTGAAGGAGAAGATCTACTACCCGAATACGCTGGGTGACGGGGCAATGTTTGATATCGCTTTCTCAAAAGATCCGCAGCAAAAATACATGTACGTGAGTGACGGAACCAATATGAAGATTCACATTCTCGATCGCGCGACGATGGAGGTGCTGACCAGCTTCGGCGATGGCGGACGCCAGCCCGGCGAATTCTACGCAGTGCACAGCATCGCCACAGATTCGAAGGGAAATATCTTCACGGCCGAAACCTATCGAGGGCAACGTGTGCAGAAGTTTCTCTATAAGGGGATCGGCCCAGTTACAACACCAGACCAAGGGGTTCCTTGGCCCAAGAAATAATGGCCCCTCTTACACGGAGCGCCCTTCAACTTACGGACCGAATAATCTAAGACCGCAAGCTCCATCGAACAGACGATCTAGTCGGGTAGGCCGAAACTTAAAAAGCCCGCGGGCCCTGCTATGGTGATGTATTGCTTGCCTCCGACCATATACGTCATTGGTGAAGCTCTAAATAATTCGTTAGCTGGCCAATGCCATAGTGGCTTTCCAGTTTTCCCATCCAGCGCGGTCAAGATTCCACTATCCTCGGCGAAGAACACAATTCCACCGTCTGTGGACAGTATTCCGGTGAAATCTGCACCGCCGGCTGTTTGGGGATAGGACCAAACAGTGTTTCCCGTTTCAATATCTAGAGCGCGGATAGATCGAGCGCCGCCGGGAATTCGTGTAGTCGCGCCATTAAAAAAACGCTTGCCCATTTCGAATGGAGCGGGAATCAAACGGCTGCTTACGCAAATTTCACTGGCCGAAAAGAAAAACAGATTAAGGGAAGGATTGTAGGCAGCTGACATCCAGTTGGTCCCGGAACCAGGACAAACGAGTATCCCACCCGGTGTCGGGTCTACATTGGGTAACAATATCGGCTTTCCATCTTTCGTATAACCACTGGCCCAGTTCCCATTCGCAACAAATGGCTTTCCCAACAGGAATTCGCCATCGGTCCGGTCCAGAACAAAGAAAAAGCCATTTCGATTCGCCTGTACGAGGAGCTTGCGTTGTTTACCGCCGAATAATGAGTCAACAAGTATCAACGGCTCATCGGCATCCCAATCATGCGTATCGTGCGGAGTGAACTGAAAATACCATTTCAGCTCTCCGGTCTCTGGTTTTATCGCGAGCACGCTGTCCGTATAGAGGTTGTCGCCCTGTCTGTCGTGTCCATTATAGTCTGGACACGGATTGCCGACTGACCAATAGAGCAAGTCGAGATCAGGGTCGTAAGAACCGCTCATCCACGTGGCTCCACATCCATATTCCAATGCGTTACCGATCCAGGTTTCGGATAACCTCTCGCCTGGTTTGGGAATTGTCCAGAAGCGCCACGCCTGTTGGCCTGTCGCAATGTGATAGGCGGCGATGAATCCCCGAGCGCCCTCTTCGCCGCCCGCGACGCCCGCTATCACTAGGTCACCTATGATCAAGGGGACTCCTGTGGCGCTATACTGCGACTTTGGCCAGTCCGTCATCGCCACATCCCAAAGCAATTTGCCGGTATTTTTGTTTAGCGCGAGCACATGTGCATTGTCTGTGAGCATGAACAGCCGGTCTCCCGCAAGTGCGACTCCACGATTCGCGCCGCCGGAGGCTTCTCCTAGCAATCCTGGGGTTGCGGGCCGACTGTACTTCCAAAGTTGCCGGCCCGTCGTAGCATCCAACGCGTACGCCGCGTTCACAGCCGTTACGTACATGATGCCGTCCACTACGACCGGAGTGGATTCCAAACGCGGAGCATCTGGAATCGGAAACATCCATTTCAACGTCAGGCGTCCTACATTCGTTGTGTCGACCTGTGTGAGGGAGCTATTGCGATTACTCGAATAGCTTCCGTCATAACGTGGCCAGTCCAACTTGGGAAGCATCGAGTTCTCGCGGTATGTTTCGCCATCACGAACTAAAAGATGCAGTGTGCCGTCTGGAGTTGCCATTTGCATATCGAAGTTTGTCTCATTGAGGATGGTGCCTTGAAGAACGCGGCCGTCCTGCATTTTCGCAGTGCCCCGTCTCTCCTGGGGTCGAACAGCCGCACTGATAGAGGCCAACGTGTGAATGAATGCTAGCAAATCCTTCATTTCGGGATCCGCGATTTGATGCGGCGGCATGGCGCGCACGCCTTTGCGAATCAGGGCCGCGATCTGTTCGTCAGAATTGGATGAAACAAAACTGGTAATACCAGGAGCTCGTTCATTCCCATTTCCGTCGCCGCCGTGGCAGACAGCGCATCGGGTATCAAATGACTGGGCACCAGGTCCCGCGGTGTTCTGAGCATCCGCGGCAGTACCAAAGAGCAGGAAACAGAGCAGAAGCCTCTTCATGTGGGCGTTTCTCCGGAAAACCTGAGCCGGGCGGAGTATATCAAGAGATGATTTCTTATTGAAGAATGTCAAAGCAGAGAAATGCTTTCCTTCTGGTGATCTAGGCGTCGCCAGTGACGTCAACCAGCTGCCTATTTCGCGTAAAATTTATAGATGGTTTCGGAGTGGTAATGCGCTCCGCGCCGCAGGAGCGTGGATGGAAAATTAGCGTGATTGGGGGAGTCGGGATAGTGCTGGGTCTCCAGGCAAAACGCGGACCGAAATTTGTATGTCTTGCCCTTCCCATGGCTGCTGCCGTCCAAAGAGTTCCCGCTGTAAAACTGGATAGCGGGTTCCGTCGTCCACACTTCCAATACGCGCCCCGTTTTGGGTTCAATTACCCGCGCTCCGAGCTTCGGTTTGCCGTCGCCTTTTACATCCAGCACCCAGTTCAAGTCGTAACCATTGCCTCGCTTCACTTGTTCATCGTTCTCGTTTATACGAGATCCGATTGCAGTAGACTTGCGGAAATCGAACGGGGTGCCGTCCACACGGCGAAGCTCGCCAGTTGGGATCAAGCCGGAATCTACTGGGGTAAAGCGGCTCGCGAATAGGGTCAATTGATGGCCGAGAATGTTCCCGGAGCCGGCGAGATTAAAATAGGAATGATTAGTCAGATTTATCACCGTATCCTTATCCGATGTAGCTTCATAATCGATCTTCAGCTCGTTTTTGTTCGTGAGGGTAAAGGTAAGAAATACGGTCAGATTTCCCGGATAGCCTTCTTCTCCGTCTCTGGATAGATACCTCAAGTGCAGCACCGGCAGCGTGGGGTTAGTAACATCGTCTACTGACCACAGCACTTTGTTGAAACCCGTGATTCCACCGTGAAGGTGGTTTTCGCCATTATTTGCCGCTAGCTTGTATGCCATTCCATTCAGGGCAAATTGAGCCTGTGCGATGCGGTTGGCGTAGCGGCCAATTGTTCCTCCGAAATGGTTTTTCCCCGCGGCATAGTCCTGCACGTTGTCGTATCCCGCGACCACGTCTTCGAAAGCTCCCTTGCGGTCAGGAACTTTGATGGAGACGATGGTTCCACCATAATTTGTTATGGACACTTCAACGCCATTTTTGTTCCTAAGAATGTAGAGGTCGGCTTCCTTACCGTCGCTCTGTTTACCGAAAGACTGTCTTCTAATTGGGGGCGGATTCTCGGCCCTCAGCGGCTGCATAGATGGACACAACATGACCCCTACCGCTATGATGATCGCAATTCCGCCCCAAATTCGTGCCATTCGTTTCCTAAAGACTCGAGACATTCTCGAATAATTTTTCTTTTGCGAAAGCCTTAGCGTATGCCTACCAAATTGCAAAAAAGGGCGAATCTTGACGAACATCTGTCGCTACTTCTTGTATCTCTTGCTGTATTGGTTCCTGGTGTTGGTTACCGTAAATGTGCCGTCTGCTTCCGCCGACACCGTAATGTAATTACCCTGGTCGTTTTCGCCGAGATTAGCGATCAGGTCGTCCGAAACATTGTGGTCCTTCCCGCCGATTACGGAGTAGTGCAGCTGCCATAAATCTTGGAGTCCGGGAGAATCATGAACAATCTGCCACGCGGATGGAATACCTCCCTTGTGCGCGCCGTTATTCATGATTGCCACGCGAGGATGGAGCGCGTCGACGATCACTTTGGAATTCGACAGATCCAGTCCGTGATGAGTCGTGAGATAAAGGTCCACCGTGCCTATTAGATTGTTCGGGCACACCAGATTCCGTTCCTTCTTTTTGGTGAGATCCCCCAAGTCGATGAACCGGAAGTGCTGATAGGTTATTAACATCCCTACAGACTGTGCATTTTCCGTGGGATCGACGGGCGCTTCCGGCTCCGAAGCGCAAAGCGGATTCGGCTTCCCGGCGCCAGGTAGAGGTGAGGTGATCGCCTCTCCAGCTGCTGCCACGAACTCCACACGCATTCCTTTGAAGGGCAGCTGGTCACCCGGCTTTGCCACAAGGTGTTTCGACTGGCTAAGGGCCTTCCTGTAATTGGAATACCCCGTGCGAGTCGCATCAGAGTTTTCCTGATCTGGGCCGTGGTCCACGACCGTGCCAATTTTGATGCGGCTGGCGAGTTGAGGCACCCCGCCCACATGGTCTCCGTGATAGTGGGTGATCACAAGGTAGTCGATGTGCGTAATGCCGGCGGCTTTTGCTGACGCCATGATGCGGTCGGCATCGCGACCGTTGAATCCCGGCCAGCCGGTATCGACAAGAAGCGATTCATTAGCCGGATCGACGATCAGGGTTGATTGTCCACCCTCAACATCAATGAAATAGATTTGCAGCGTTTTAGCAGCGTCGGCGAGCGCAATTGGGAGAAACAGAAAAAACAAGCAAACGGTGCAAATAGATGCGAACAAAGAGCGGGACATGATGTCTCCTTGCGTTACCTGATTAGGTAAATTCAGATGTGGATCTTGACAAACCGTTTGAGCGAACCGAATTGTATCAGAACGTTGCGCAATTGGTTCGTTACCGTCGACTCCTAAATCTCTCGCTGAGATGGTCCAAAATGCCTGCGGAGCTTTCAGACCGGCCGCGGCGACGTCGAAGCTTCCGGGGGGCACTCGATGGCTACCAGCGCCAACACAAGTCGAACGATCTCGTTCAAGCTGTTGGCTCTAAATCGTTGGAGCATCTTTGGAGCAACAGGGAGGTATTGTTCTGTTGGAATTGTCGTGTTAAGCGCAGCCTGAACAACGACTTAGATTTTATTCCTCCCGAGCTTTGCAAGCAGGGGGTCGCCGGTTCGATCCCGGTCACGTCCACCACAAACAACCAATAAAACAAAGGCGATTTGAAGATTTAGCGGGAAACGTGCGTTTGCCTGTTTTGTCTCAGCCTACCGCCAGCCTCCTTCTTGAAACAGACCGGGCGAACGAGTGCTAACGCCGAAACTTAGCGTGCTAAGTTTTATTTGACATCTTAACGTGCAGGTAGAATCGGTTAACCTAAGGGCGAATGAAGTGTCTAAGAAGGAGTTGCGAATCGCAGTTCGGATTGGAGACGACAAGACCCGGCAAAAATACCGATACATTGCTCGCTAGGGCGAACCGGCGAACGCAAAGGACGAAGTGACGTGGCAGAAAGCATCTCGCAACTGAGGGAGATTCTCGTCCGCGGGTCGCTCTATCGGAATTTCGTATATACCGGAAAGTCTGCTCATTTTACTTCCAATGGGAGCGGTTACGGACCCAGAAGGTGCGCGATGCTCCCACGCCAACTAAAGATGTTTTGCGGGAATGAAAAATGCAACGGCGAAACATGGTGGGAATGTGAAAGCAACCAGATCAGATTTGGTTCTGATTTCATTTGCGAGCGGTCTTATGCTTGCCGAAATTGCGGACAGGAAAAACAGTATTACCAATTCATCTGGCAAGAGAATGATAAAGCCAATATCTTCATTAAAGTGGGACAGTGGCCTCCGCTGGAGATCGAGCCAACCAAGGAACTCTCGAGATCCGCAAGAACACGAGCGTCCACTGGTCTGGCAAGCACCGCGCCCAACTCACTGGCCAAGCAGTCTACCCGCGTCCGCTGCAGAATCCCCTGCCGATTTGGATCGGCGTCGGTGGCACCCCCGAATCATTCGTTCGCGCCGGTATGCTCGGGCTTCCGCTTATGGTTGCGATCATCGGTGGCGAGCCCAAACGATTCCGCCCTCTTATTGATCTCTATCGTGAGACAGGCCGCCGCGCCGGTCACTCCGCCGATAAACTCGTCGTGGGTCTTCACTCCGTTGGCTTTCTGGGAGACACCACCCAGCAAGCTGCGGACGACTTTTATCCTGGATACGCACACACGTTCACGGAGATCGGCAAGGAGCGGGGCTGGCCGCCAACTACGCGGGCACAATTCGACGCCGCGCGCGGACCTAGGGGTGCACTGCTGATCGGT
>Ga0182024_10012536_pt1 | contig 16746 bp, 14 predicted proteins | sample P32metaG_FD_120480 | JGI IMG/M metagenome (GOLD analysis project Ga0182024, IMG submission 120480) | Permafrost microbial communities from Stordalen Mire, Sweden - P3-2 metaG (Illumina Assembly) | ecosystem: Environmental > Terrestrial > Soil > Wetlands > Permafrost | place: Sweden: Stordalen... | reverse complement strand
GCGGGGCTGGCCCGCGGGCTACTGACCTTTCACGGCCCGCCTGGGTGGCCGGGCTCGCGGGTGATCACGCTGGCGATGCGGCCGGGGACGACAATGATGCGCTCGACCGCAGCATCGCCGACATGCCTGGCGTAGTCCGGATGGCCGGTCAGGATCTGGATGGTCCGCTCCTCGCTGGCGTCCGGCGGGACCTCGATCCTGAACCGGACCCTGCCGTTCACCTGGACCGGCAGCACGATGGCCATCTCGGCCGCCAGCGCCTCGTCGGCCTCGGGAAAGGCCGCCTGGCTGACGGATTCCTCGTGCCCGAGGCGGGCCCAGAGCTCTTCGGCGATATGCGGGGCCAGCGGCGCGACCATGAGCACCAGCGGCTCGGCCAGAGCCCGCGGCACCACTCCCCCGGCCGCTGCGATCCGGCTGGCATGACTGGCGAGCTCCTGCAGCCGGGCGACGGCGACATTGAACCGTAGTGCGCTGTAGTGATCCCGCACCGCACGCACCGTCCGGTGCAGCAGCCGGGTCGTCTCCTCGCCCGACGTGCTGTCATCGACGATCAGGGCACCGGTCCGCTCGTCGATCAGGCTGCGCCACAGCCGCTGCAGGAACCGGTAGACGCCGACGACGTCGTCGGTCTGCCACGGCCGGTCGGCGTCGAGCGGGCCCATGGACATCTCGTAGAGCCGCAGCGTGTCCGCACCGTACCTGGCGTACATCTCGTCCGGGCTGATGCCGTTTTTCAGGCTCTTGCCCATCTTTCCCGCCCGGCGGGTCACCGGCTGCCCGCCGCGGCCGGGCGTGCCGTCGGCCAGCGGCCCGACCTCCGCGGCCGGCACGTACCTGCCGCGCGCGTCGGTGAAGGCGTCGGCCAGGATGTATCCCTGGTTGAGCAGCCGCCGGAATGGCTCCCGGGTCGACACATGACCGAGATCGAACAGCACCTTGTGCCAGAACCTGGCGTACAGCAGGTGCAGCACGGCGTGCTCCGCCCCACCGACGTACAGGTCCACGCCGCCATCGCCGGGTGCTGCCCCTTCCGGCACCATCCAGTACCGCTCGATCTGCGGGTCGACGAGCACCGTGTCATTGTCCGGGTCGAGGTACCGCAGGTAATACCAGCATGATCCGGCCCACTGCGGCATCGTGTTCAGCTCGCGCCGGTAGGTCCGGCGGCCGTCGCCGAGGTCCAGCTCGACCTGCGCCCAGTCCCCGGCCCTGGCCAGCGGCGGCAGCGGATCGCCGGTCCTGCCGTCCGGCGGCCCGGCACCGAACTCGGTCATCTCCGGCAGCGTGACCGGCAGCAGGTCCGCCGGGAGCGCGCGCGGCATGCCGAGGGAGTCGTAGACGATCGGGAACGGCTCGCCCCAGTACCGCTGCCGGGAAAACAGCCAGTCTCGCAGCCGGTAGGTCCGCTGCCGGTGCCCGTGACCGGCCTGCTCCAGCCGGGTGATGGCCGCCTCGACCGGGTCAGCCTCGTCAGCCGGTCTTGGCACCTCGGTGACCGGCAGGCCGAACTCGCTCGCGAACGCCAGGTCGCGATCGTCGTGCGCCGGGACCGCCATGATGGCCCCGGTGCCGTAGCCCATCAGCACGTAGTCGCCGATGAACACCGGGATCTTGCCGCCGGTAGCCGGATTGATGGCGTAGCAGCCGGTAAATACGCCCGTCTTGTCCCGGCTGCCGGTCCGCTGCCGGTCTCCCATCGTCGCGGCCCGTTCCTGGTAGGCGCGCACCGCCGCTGCCGGTGACCAGCCTGCCTGGCCGCCGCCCGGCCCGTCAGCGAACCGCCAGCCGGCCGGGGTGCCGTCCGGCCAGGTAGCGGCGGCCAGGGTGCCGGCCAGCGGGTGCTCGGGCGCCAGGACCAGGTAGGTAGCGCCCGGCAGGGTGTCGGACCGCGTCGTGAAGACGGTGATCACGGCTGGCTCTGCCGCGGCGCGGCCGGCGACCGGGAAGCTGATCATCGCGCCGTCACTGCGGCCGATCCAGTTCCGCTGCATCGTCTTGATCGGTTCCGGCCAGTCGAGCGGCTCCAGGTCGGCCAGCAGCCGGTCCGCGTACGCGGTGATCCGCAGCATCCACTGCCGCAGCGGCCGCCGGTACACCGGGTAGTTCCCGACGTCGCTGCGCCCGTCGGCGGTGACCTCCTCGTTGGCCAGCACCGTGCCCAGGTCAGGGGACCAGTTGACCAGCTCATCGGAGATGTAGGCCAGCCGGCGGCGATCCACCACCTGGCGGCGCGTTACCTCGTCCAGCTCTGCCCACGGTTTCGCGTCTGGGTTGGCCGGGCCGGCCGGCTCTCGCGTCCCGGCCTCGAACTCGGCGATCAGCTCCGCCACGGGCCTGGCCCGCTGCTGATCCTCGTCGAACCAGCTGTTGAAGATCTGCAGGAAGATCCACTGGGTCCAGCGGTAGAAGCCGGGATCGGTGGTCGCTATCTCCCGGCGGGCGTCGTGCCCGAGGCCCAGCCTGCGCAGCTGCCGGCGCATGATCTCGATGTTGATCTTCGTGGTGACGGCCGGATGCTGCCCGGTGTCGATCGCGTACTGCTCGGCGGGCAGGCCGAACGCGTCGTAGCCGTAGGGGTGCAGGACCGCATGGCCGGTCATCCGCAGGAACCGCGCGTAGGCGTCGGTGCCGATGTAGCCGACCGCGTGGCCGACGTGCAGGCCGGCGCCGCTGGGGTAGGCGAACATGTCGAGCATGTAGAACTTCGGCCGGCCGGCCACCTGCCCGAAGCCGGCCGCCAGCGGCCCGGTGGGGTTCGGCGCGTGGAACGTCCCGCGGGACTCCCACCGGTCCTGCCACGCAAGCTCGATTTCGCTGGCCAGCCTGGCGTCATACCTGAAGGGCAGCTCGGCGTCCGCGCCGCCGGGTCGCGGCTGGGCCTGGCCGGGGGTGACATGCTCGCTCATCGCATCCTCGTCAAGGGCTTGTTCCGGGAACGAAAAAGCCCCTCGGTACGAGGGGCCGCCGCGCTGACTGTCTTGCCTGGTGCCGTCAGCGCGGCCAGGTAAGGAGGAGGATGCTGCGGGCTGTCATGACATCAGGTTACCCGCCCCCGTCAGAATCCCCTCCCCGGATTCAGGATCCCGGCCGGGTCGAGCGCGTTCTTGATAGCGCGGTGCACGTGCATCGAGTCCTCGCCGAGCTCGAGGGCGAGCCAGCGCCGCTTGATGAGGCCGACGCCGTGCTCGCCGGTCAGGGTGCCGCCCATGTCCAGCGCGGCCCGGAACACCTCGTCCGCGGCCGCCCAGACGGCGGGCGGCACGTCGCCCTCCGCGAGGCCCCGGTCGAAGACGAAAACCGGGTGCAGGTTGCCGTCGCCGGCGTGGGCGACGGTCGCGATCATGACCTCGTGCCGGCTGGCGGCGCGCTCGATGCACTCGACCATGTCCGGCAGCCGGGATCGCGGCACGCACACATCCTCGACCAGCGTCGCGCCAAGCCGCTCGATCGCTGGGTAGGAGAGCCGGCGAATGTCGAGTAGCTGCCGCGACTCCGCCTCGCTCGCCGACACGTCAGCCAGCAGGGCGCCGTGCTCCGTGCAGATATCCCGCATGATCGCGGCCCGGCGGACCGAGTCGTCGCTGTCGTCCTGGGCGATGAGCAGCGCATGGACGGAGTCGCCGAAGCCGAGGTTCTTCCAGTCGTCGATAGCGCGCAGCGTGGCCCGGTCGAGCAGTTCGAGCAGGCTCGGCTGCAGCCGCGCACGCAGGATCGCGGTCACCGCCTGGGCCGCCATGCCGAAGCCCGGGAAGCTCGCGGCCAGCGTGACCGGCGGCGCGGACGGCCGGGGACGCAGCCGCAGGGTCGCGGAGGTGATCACCCCGAGGGTTCCCTCCGAGCCCACGAACAGGCTGGTGAGGTCGTAGCCGGCTACGCCCTTGATCGTCCTGCGGCCGGTACGCAGCACACGGCCGTCCGCTAGCACGACCTCCAGCCCGAGCGTGGCATCCCGGGTGACGCCGTATTTCACGCAGCGCAGGCCGCCCGCGTTGGTCGCCAGGTTGCCGCCGATCGTCGATATCTCGTAACTCGACGGATCGGGCGCGTACATCAGCCCGTGCGCCGCCGCCGCCCGGTCCAGGTCCGCGTTGAGCACGCCAGCCTCGGCGACGGCGAAATCGTCAGCCGGGACCATCTCCAGGATCTGGTCCATCCGTGTCATCGAGAGCATCACGCAGCCGTCGATGGCTGACGCGCCACCGGCCAGGCTGGTTCCGCCGCCGCGCGGCACGACCGGAACGCGGTGCTTGCTTGCCCACCGCATCGTTTCCGTCACCTCGGCGGTGGTGCGCGCGGCGACGACGCACAGCGGTTTCCCTGGCGCCACGACAGCGGTCTGGTCCCGGCGGTAGGACTCGACGATGTCCGGATCGGCGATCACCCGGCCGTCGGGAAGTGCGGCTATGAGTGCGTCCAGGTCATCGGCCATTGCCATGCTCTCCTTGCGCTGCCGCTCCCCCGCCTGGCCTATGCCAGCCTAACCTGCGACTTCTAGGCTCCGTCTTGTGCCGACCTTCACGACGCTGGAGCGTCTTGCGCGCCGCACCACGGACTGGCGCTTCTTCTCCTGGTACTGGGGCGATGCGATTGCCGTCGACGGACTGCTCTCGGCGGCTGATGTCCTTGGCCAGCCCGAACTGCACGACTACGTGGTGCAGACGCTGGATCGCTGGTCCTCGGGATGCCCGCCGTGCCTGGACGACGCGCTGGCCCCGGGCGCCGCTATCGCCCGGCTGGCTGGCGAGGGGGTACTGAGCGGCCGGGCGATTGACCGGTTCCTGGTCGCCGTCGACCGGCTGCCGATGCTGACCGGTCCGGTGCCCGCGCTGGAGCCACACCGGCAGGCCTACCGCTTCGGCGTCTGCATCGACGCCCTGTATCACCTGCCTCCGGGCCTGGCCGCCATCGCTAGGCTGCGCGACGACCCGGCGCTGGCCCGCCGGGCGGTCCTGATTGCCGAGGAGATACTCCGGCTGACTCGCTGCCCGGCAGGCTGGGCGCAGTGGTACGACGCCGCGCTGCGGCGAAACAACGCGGTTGCCTGGAGCCGGGGTCTCGGCTGGGCGCTGCTGGGCTGCCTGGATACCATCGCCTGCGCCGGGGGAATCGCCCCGGTCGCGGCGCTTGAGGATGCGACCGGCAGCCTGCTCGGGACGCTGGCCGAGGCACAGCTGCCTGACGGGCACTGGCCGGCCGTCCTCGGGCATCCGGGCGCGCCAGCCGAGACCTCGACCGCCGCGTTCTTCGTGGCCGGGGCACTGCACTCCTGCGCGCCCGCGACCATCCCGGCCGCCACTGTCGATATATCGCTACGCGCGTGCCTGGCTGCCGTGGACTCCGGCGGGGTTTACACGGGGGTCTCGGCGGACGTGCTGCCAAGCTGGGAGCCCGGCGACTACCTGTCCTTCGCCGTGGAGCCGTCGCCGTGGGGCCAGGGAGCGGCGCTGCGGGCACTGACTGCATCGCAAGCGGGCCTTCATGCCGGTTCGTAAGGTGCAGACTGATCTGCGATCCGGCATTTGCATGAGGGGTGCTCAGGTCTCGTCGGCGGGGCCCGCCCGATGAGCGCGGCGGGCGAAATGCTGGCACTGCACGCCGAACTGTCGCGGGCCTGGCTGACCGAGCTGACAGCACCGCCGAGCCTGCAGGCCGTGTTCAGCCCGTTCACCCATCGATATCGCTGGCGGCATGGCAGCAATCGCGGGCGGCTTGGCAGCCGGGGCCCAGGCGCGTGCCCCGCATGTCATGCCTGGAACGATGCCGCCAGCTCGGCGGCCGGACGGCTGCCGGAGATCCTCCAGGCCCAGCCTGCCGCCAGCACGGGCGCGTATACGCCCCTGTTGTGCCTGCGCCACGTGGTGTCACTGCGACAACAGGATCCGCGGAGCGCCGACGCCGCAGTACAGCTGGCTGTACGCCGCGCGGAATCGCTTGTGCGGGAACTCGAGGAAGCCTTCCGAAAGCGAGCCTGGGCGCACCGCCATGAGCCGCGCGGCCACGAGATGACAGCCTGGCGACGTGCCGCCGCCCTCGTCGATGGCCGCGTCTACGGCGGCGGCTCTCCAGGCCCGCTGTGAGATCCGCCGCCCGGTCTAGCGCGGCCAGGCCAGCGCCAGGCGCCCGGTCAGGATCGAACGGCCACGCCTCCAGGTCTGAGTGAGGTCAGGCATCTCAGGTCTGCGCGGATACGACACGCGCCGTCGCGCTCCGCACCCGGCTAGCTGATGGGCCGTGGCCCGGGAATACTATGAGGCAGGCGATGGGGCTCGCCGACGAAACCGCGGCCGAGGCCGCTGACGGCTCCTGGCGCGCATCGAGCGTGGAGGGAGGGTCGTCTTGGGCCCACACCGATTGCGGCCGTCTCCGGCACCAGTTCCCGGCTGCGTGGCCCTTCGCCGGCTCAGCACGCCGTGTCTACCGCAGGGTGGCCCACCGGCTCGGCCGGTGCTCCCACGGCGATCCAGCACTCTGTGTTCCGTTACGCCCAGCTTCGAACCCGCGCGTCCCTTGCAGGGCACTTGCTGGCCGCCTGATGGTACGTGGCTGCCGACCTCTGCTCGAGTTCGGCTTGATACAGCTTTATCCTGAAATCTTCTTGGCCCTGAAAGATTACTGTGATCGTCATCATGGCTATCTTGACCGGACAGTGGCTGGCTTCGATCGGGAAGTGCAGTTCTACGTGGCCTGCCTCGAATTCGTGGGGCACTTCGGTGCAGCCGGACTGGCATTCTGCTATCCGCAGGTTTCCGGCCAGTCCAAAGAGGTTCTAGGCCGTCAGGTATTCGATGTGGCACTGGCCAGCAAGCTGGCCCCGGAGAAGTCACCCGTGGTGTGCAACGACTTCTACCTGAAGGACCCGGAGCGGATCTTTGTTGTCTCTGGCCCCAACCAGGGAGGCAAGACGACTTTTGCCCGGACGTTTGGACAGATGCACTATCTGGCCAGCATCGGCTGCCTGGTGCCGGGCAGCCAGGCGCGGCTATTCCTGTTCGACCGGATGTTCACTCACTTTGAGAGGCGAGAACCTGAAGGATCTTCGAGGAAAGCTGGAGGACGACCTGACCAGGATTCACGAGGTCCTGGACCAGGCCACGGCCGGCAGCATCATTGTCTTGAACGAGATCTTCACGTCCACGACGCTGCAAGACGCCGTGTTTCTCGGCACGAGGGTGCTGGAGAGGACAATCCAGCTGGGCCTTCTGTGCGTATGCGTCACGTTCGTCGACGAGCTGGCGTCGCTGGGGCCGGCCACCGTCAGCATGGTGAGCGCGGTTGTCCCGGAGAATCCCGCTGTGCGGACGTACAAGATCGCCAGAAGGCCGGCTGACGGACTCGCCTACGCCGTCGCCATTGCCGAGAAGTACGGGCTGACGTACGAGGCTCTCAGGGCACGGGTAGCTCCATGAAGGCCTTTCTTATGTACAGGGACCGGGATTTTGACATGGCAGCGGAACTCCCGGCCAACGATCTGGCACCGACTGAGGACCTTGGACTGGACACCCTCTTCGGCGGCATGGCCCGCGGTGACGAGTTCCTGTTCGAGGTGGCACGACGAACTGTGTTGTCGAGCCTGACTGACATGAAAGCGATCGACTACCGCCAGCGGGTCCTCGAAGACTGCCTGCAGCAGTCGGCCGTCGTCAGGCAGATGTATGATCTTGCGGTCGAGGCGGTCGTCGGCAGTAAGAAGATCTATAGGGGCGTATTCAGCCAGTCTCCCGACTCGATCCTGCGCTGGTCCGTCGAGGCTATGCAGCTATTCGTAGGGATACTCAAGAGGCTGCGGCACATCGCCGACGAACATGCCGCAGGCTTCCGGTCAGCGGGCCTTTCTGCTCTTCGGAATGCTCTCCCGTGAGCTTGGCGATGACTACTTCCAGACCGTCGAAGACCATCTGCGGCGGCTGCGTTTCCGCGACGGAGTGCTGGTCAGTGCACAGCTCGGCAAAGGAAACAAAGGGGTCGGCTATGTGCTCCGCAAGACCGAGCGGGCAAAACAGGGCTGGCGCATGCGGATCCTGAGGAACAACCGCTCCGCGTATACCCTGAGAATCAGTGACCGAGACGAGAGCGGCCATAGGACCCTCTCGGAGCTGCGCGGCAGAGGGATCAATCTTGCAGCCAACACGCTGGCCCAGTCGACGGACCACATTCTCAGCTTCCTCACGATGCTGCGCTGCGAGCTGGGCTTCTACGTAGGCTGCCTGAACGTGCATGAGCAGCTCGTCCGGAAGGGACAGGCCCGGTGCTTCCCTGTTCCGCTGGCCGCGGACGAGGCCGCACTGTCCTTTCAGGGCCTTTACGACGCCTGCCTGAGTCTGCGGCTTGAGGACCAGGCCGCGGGCAATGATGCCAGCGCACGCAGCATGCCGCTCGTGATGATCACGGGCGCGAACCAGGGCGGGAAATCGACGTTCCTGCGAAGCGTAGGGGTGGCGCAGCTGATGATGCAATGCGGCATGTTCGTGCCCGCCGAGTCATTCTCCGGCAGCGTCTGCGAGCGCCTGTTCACGCACTACAGGCGGGAAGAGGACGCGACCATGGAGAGCGGGAAGCTCGATGAAGAGCTCAGCAGGATGAGTGAGATCGCTGACACCATAACGCCGCACAGCATCGTATTGTTCAACGAGTCGTTTGCGGCGACCAACGAACGGGAGGGCTCGGAGATCGCGCGCCAGATAATCCGCGCGCTCTTGGAGGCAGGAGTCAGGGTTTTCTTTGTCACCCACCTGTTCGACCTGGCACACAGCCTGTACCTGCAGAAGGCGAACATCAGCCTCTTTTTGCGGGCGGAAAGGCAAGCTGGCGGCCAGCGGACCTTCAGGCTTGCCGAGGGCGAGCCGCTGCCCACAAGTTACGGCCCGGATCTGTACGAGCGCATATTCGGCGCTGGGCCCCAGCCCGCGGCGGCGCCCGCAGACCGGTGAGCGGACACCCGGCCGGGAACGCCGCGGCTGCTCATGCCGCTTACGAGTCCGACGAACCGCAGCGCGGGTGATGCCCTGGATCTGCGCGGTGCGGTCACAGCGCACCCAGCAGATAGGCCACCAGCACGGCCGCGAATACATAGAACAGGTACAGATTCACGTCGCCTGACTGAATCGGCGCCACGAAATCGGCAAGCCACTCGAACGCGCGGATCACCGGCCGGTACAGGTACCGGTCGAAGACGGGCGCCGCCTGGGACTCGTAGTGCACCGGGCCGGACCGCCCCGCCGGGTCATCGGACGCGCGGCGGACCGACACCGCGGGCCGGTACAGCGCGTCGAAGGTGACTCTGGTGGGCGCGGAGAATGTCATCGCCGAGTACTGCATGCGGGGCCTGAACGCGACCATGCCGCCGTCCCATACCGGTACAACGAGGCTGTCGGCGCGAGGCCGTCCGGCCAGGTAGATGAGCGCGGGCACGGTCATCACGGCCAGCAGGAACACGGCCAGGTAAGTCGGAGAGAACCCGGAGAACTTCGTATGGGCCGGGATCACGGTCAGATTCCCCGGCAACAGCACCGGCCGCAGCGTGACGCCGGTGACCGTGCGCATCGCGCGCGACAGCACGGCGAGTACGACCGGCGCACCGACCGCGAGCGCCACGCACGCGACGGCGAGCAGCGCCGGGCCGGCGACCGGCTGGCTGGCCTCGCTGGCGTTCGCTGCCCGCCTGGTCCTCGGCATGCCGAGGAACGGGATGCCGTAGCCGCGGACGAATGCGTAGATGGCCAGGCCCCCGGTCAGGCCCAGCGTGGCCGCGGCGAGCACGATCAGGATCGCGACCAGGTGGCTGCCGGTACGGAATCCCTGGAACAGCCCCTGGAAGATGAGCCATTCACTGACGAAGCCGTTGAGCGGCGGCAGCGCCGCGATTCCCAGCGTGCCGACGAAGGTCACCACGGAGGCGCGCGGCATCCGGCGCGTGAGCCCCCCGAGCCGGTCCATGTCCCTGGTGCCCGTGGCATGCTCCACCACGCCGGCCTCCAGGAACAGCAACGACTTATAGCTGCCGTGGTTGGCCACGTGATAGAGCCCGGCGAGCAGCAGGAATGCCCACAGCAGCCGCTGCCCGTAGGCCAGGAATGTCATCGCGGCGCCGAACGCGGTGACGATGATCCCTATGTTCTCGATCGTGGAGAAGGCAAGGAAGCGCTTGATGTCGCGTTCATTCAGCGCGTACAGGATCCCGATCGCGGCGGTGACCGCCCCGGCTGCCATGGTGAGGATTCCCCGCCAGGCCGGCCCTTCGGGCAGCAGCCGGAACGCGAACAGCGCGATCCCGTAGATGCCGAGCTTGACGACCAGGCCGGACAGGAAGGCCGAGCCATCCGCGGGCGCTACGGGGTGAGCTTCGGGCAGCCAGACGTGCAGCGGCACCAGGCCGGCCTTGAATCCGAAGCCGGTCAGCGCGAGCAGGTAGGCGGTGTCCCGCCAGCTGCCCGGGACGAGGTGGGCGCGGGCGGCGATGAGGTCGAGCTGCATCGTGTGGGTCTTGGTCGCGAGGATCACGAATGCCGCGACTATCAGCACGAACCCGGTCTCCGACAGGGCAAGGAACCAGAATGCGCCAGCGGCCGCCTCGCTGCGCCGCGGGTTGCGCAGGATGATCAGGTAGCCGAGCAGGGACATGGTCCCCCAGGCGACCAGGAAGGTGACGACGCCGTCCGCGGCAAGAACGGCGAGGCTGGCCAGCAGCGCGAGGTTGTACACCGCCAGGTACAGCGAGGTCCCGCGGCCGGGCTGGTGATAGCGGGGGACGAACGCCGCTGTCGCAACTGCGACAAGGCCGAGCAGCGTGGCGAACACTCCGGCCAGGCTGGTCGCCTGCAGCTGCAGCGTCCCGACCACGGCGGATCCGCCGGCCGTGACGACCCGGCTGTTGCCGGACAGCAGCGAGGACACGCCGCCTGCCAGCGCGGCGGCGCCGCCAAGCCCGGACAACGCGCAGCACGCCCGGATCCCGGACCTGCTGGCCCCGCCGATGAGCGCGGCCAGCGCGGCAAGGCTCCAGGCCGCTGCGGCACCGTACATGAGTGGCAGCGGAGTCATCTGGCACCCCCGTTCTGAATGAAGCTGAGGTCCTGTACCTTCGCGGCGAGCCTGTCCACAGCGACCAGCAGGCCCTGCAGCAGCGCGAGCGGGCTCGGCGGGCAGCCAGGGATCAGCACGTCGCCCGGGAGCGTCTCGCCGACCGTGCCGTGAGTGAACGCGTCTGGCTGGTAGACGCCGCCGAGCGCGCACGCCCCGGTCGCGACCACGAGCTTGGGGCCCGGCATCGCCTCGTAGGTCTTGCGGGCCGCGATGTCGAAGGCGCGGATCATCGGGCCGGTCACCATCAGCAGATCGGCGTGCCGCGGCGCGGGGGTGAAGAAGAATCCGAGCCGGTGCAGGTCGTAGTGCGGCGCGGCGAGCAGCCGGATCTCCTGCTCACACGCCGCGCAGGATCCGGTGTCCAGGGTGCGGATGTGCAGGCTGCGGCCGAACTGGCGGGCCACGCTGCGGCGCAGCTCCTCTGCCGTCTCATCGGTGCTGGGTCCGGGAGGCGACCCCTCGGTCCCCCCTGTGTCGGGCAGCTTCATGAGGCACCCTCTCCCAACAGCGGGATCCGCTTGACGAGATGAGCGGGGTCGGTGGTGGCGAGCTCGAACTCGCCGCTCGCGGTGACCGCCTCGGGCGCGACCTCCCGGCAGCGGCCGCAGGCTGTGCAGGCGCCGGCATCGAAGATCAGCACGTCGCCGGTCCTGATCAGTGCCCAGCTCGGGCAGGTCATGCACAGCCGGTCGGCCAGATCGCGGGTCAGCGCCTCCGGCCGGAACACCGGCGGGGTGGGCAGGTCAGCCGCGGAGGAGTCCGGCCTGCCTGGGTAACGCGTGGTGACGACGCCGCGGCGCAGGCCGCGCACGAACCACAGTGGCATGATGCGCCCTCCTTCAGCGTGACGTGCCGGCAACGGTCAGCCAGAAGCTGGCCTCGATGATCGGGATGTCGGTGAACACGTTCTGCGACCGGCAGGCGTCGTCGAAGCCTCGCCAGTTCCGTACCGAGGCGGGCCGCAGCCGTGCCCGGGTGATCCGCCCGTTGCCGTCGAGCGCCACCCAGGCCAGCGCCTCGCCGCGGGAGGACTCGGCCCAGCCCAGGCCCGAGCGATCCGATCTCCTGGTGAGGCCTTCCAGCAGTTCCGCCCGTCCCGGTCCGGCACCAGCCTCGAGTAGCTCCCCGATCAGGCGGACCGACTCGGCCGCCTCCGCCAGCATGACCTGGAACCTTGCCAGGACGTCCCCGCTCTTGCCGGTCGCCACCACTGGCGGGCGCCCGGAGTACGGCTCAGCGGGATGATCTGTGCGCACGTCGACCGCCAGCCCAGTTGCCCGCGCCACCGGGCCGACCAGGCCGAGCCGCAGGGCGGCTTCCTGGGTGAGGATCCCGGTGGCCTCCAGCCGGTCGACGAACGAGTTCGTGGACAGCAGCGCTTCGGCAGTGCGCCGCAGCTCGCCGTAGGCGCCGGGTAGCCCGCGGCGCAGCGCCCCGCTGTCCGGGCCACGGCGCGTCCCGCCGATATCGACGACGCCGAAGAGATACCGGTGGCCGAACGCCGCAGCATTGAGCCGCAGCAGCTGCTCCAGCGCTATCTCGGCGGCCGCCTGCCCGACGGTCAGGCCGGTGGACTGGCACAGCGCCGCGATGGCGGCGGCATGGTTGTAGAGCCGCTCAAGCTCGAGCGCGACCGCCCGCGCCCGCATCGCCGGGGCGGGCGGCTCGACTTCCAGCGCCGTCTCCACTGCCGCCGCGAATGCCCAGGCCGCCCCTACGGCACCGAGACCTTCTGCTCGTTCCACGTGAAAGAGGGCCTCGCGCGGCGCGCGGCCACGCAGCCGCCACTCAACGCCCCGGTGCTTGTGCCAGGTGAACAGGTAGAGGTCGACGACTTCCTCGCCGCTGGTCACCAGGCCGTAGTACAGCGACTCCATCCCGACCTGGCGGACCGGGCCGAACGGGAACTCGAAAGCCTGGCCGCCCACGAGATGCTGCGCGTGCACCTCGGCCGGCTCGTCGGCCGGCGCGCGACCCAGCCGCGGGAAATCCGGTCCGGCCCGCGGCGGGAGCGCCACCCGGTTGAGCGGCTTGCTGCCAGCTGGCCTGATGCCGAACTGCTCGTAGATCTCGCACTCCTCGGCGAAGGCGGCGGGCGCGATATCGGACAGCGGCGGGTAGCGGTCCCCCTCGATTACCGACTCGGTGACGAGGTACCGGCGGTCGGAGTCCAGGCCCCAGATCAGGCGCAGGACCACGGGATCACCCTCGATTGCGGGATTCCCGCCGGAGGCGAAGAAGTCGGCCAGGCGCGCGCCCGGGTACGTCGCCAGCCGCCGTACCGCGGCTTCCAGGCGCGCTGCGGCAACTCTGACCGTGATCACCGGCCCGTCACCGGCGGGGGCGTCGTGGCCAAGCTGGCTGAGCAGGCCGGGCAGGCCGTCGGCGAGGTCAGGCCGGACGGCGGTCACGAGAGCACCGCCACCGAGTGGAGGATCACCGTATTCAGGCCGCCGGGAATCCACAGGCCGAGGACGAGCAGCGCCGCCAGCCCGACGGCCAGTGGTGCGACAGCAGCCAGGCCAGCTGCCCGGCCCCGGTACGGGCTGGGTGAGGGCTGCGCCTCGCCGGTCACCATTCCGGTTGTTATCCGAGCGAAGGCCACGAATGCGACCCCCAGCAGTGCGAGCAGCAGCAGCGGAAGCACAGGGCTCGTCGCCGCGAAGCCGGCCCGCACGATCGTCAGCTCGGACAGGAACACGCCAGACGGTGGCAAGCCGAGGGCCGCGAATGAGGCAAGCAGCAGCGCGCCTCCGGTGATCGGTGCAGCGGCCAGCAGCCCGCGGACGCCCGCTGCCTCCCGCGTCTTGAAGCGCAGCGCCACATCTCCGCTGGACAGGAAGAGCACAGCCTTGGCGATCGCGTGGTTCAGGATCTGCAGCAGCGCCCCGTACATCCCCAGGACTCCGCCGAACCCGAGCGCGACGGCGATGATCCCCATGTGCTCGACGGAGGAATAGGCAAATAGCCGCTTGAAGTTCCCGCGCCGGACCATGAACAGGACTCCGATCACGATCGATGCGAACCCGAAGGCCAGCAGGACTCCCTGCGGGAAGGAATCGCCGAGCCGTGCCCGTGCGATCGCGAGGAACCGGATGATCGCGTACATCCCGGTATTCAGCAGCGCGGCGGACAGCATCGCGCTTGCCGGGCTCGGCGCCTCGGCGTGCGCGTCGGGCAGCCAGGTATGCATCGGCGCCAGGCCGACCTTGGTCCCGTAGCCGACGACGGCCAGCAGGAACGCCAGCCGGAGGCTCTGCGGAGCGAGTGCATGGGCGTGGCTGAACAGGTATGGCCAGGTCAGCCGGAGGTCCGGCGCGAGATGCAGGCCGCTGGCCGAATAGAACAGGTACAGCGTGCCCGCGAGCGCGATCGTGACGCCGAAGGAGCTGATGATCACGTATTTCCATGCCGCCTCGAGCGAGCTCGCCCTGGCCTCCAGTCCCACCAGCGCCGCGCTTGCCAGCGTGCTGGCCTCAATCAGCACGAAGAGCAGGCCGAGGTTGCCTGTCTCCAGGGACGCGAGCATCAGGGAAGCGAACAGCCCGAAGAAGATGAAGTACAGCCTGACCTGGAACCGGCTGAGCCTGCCTGAGTCTTCCTCCGCCGACAGGTAAGCGACGGAACCGACGGCGGCCAGCAGCGTCACGCCGGCCACCGTCAGCAGGAAGAAACAGCTGAGCGAGTCCACATACAGGTAGCCGCCCCAGCCGCGCAGCGGCGCATGGTGCAGCTGGGCGACCAGCAAAGAGACCGCGCAGCCGAGCGCAACGCCCGCTCCGGCCGCCCCCGCCCAGCCGGCCTGGCGCGCACGGGCGCCGCACGCGGCGGCCAGCGTGCCGGTCAGCGGGCCCGCCGCTGCCAGAATCACCAGGATGATCATCCGTGCAGCTCCTTCAGCTCAGCTGCGCTCGCGGTGGCGAGATGGCGGGTGAGCCCTGATACGAAGACGAGCATGATCAGCACCCCCGCGACTAGGTCGAGGAAGATTCCTGCCTCGACGATGAAGGGAAACGTGGCCACCAGGGTGATCGCGCCAAGGAATACGCCGTTCTCCACGATCAGCCAGCCGATCAACTGGGCCACGGTGTGCTGGCGCACGACCATGGCCAGTCCCCCCAGCAGGATGACCGCCGTGGACAGCGGCACCACCGCGGCGGCGACCACCCCGTGGGGCAGCAGCTGCGGCTTGGTCACCAGGTAGGCGAATGCCGTTAGCGCGCCGCCGGCGATCAGAGACGTCGACAGTCCCGTCGACAGCGCGGCGTCGCGCTTGAGCTCAAGTCGCTGTACCAGCAGCCGCCGGGCCGATACCGGGATGCCGATCCCCTTGATCGCCAGGGTCAGCACGGCGAGAACCCACAGCTCGAAGCTGTGAAAGGCGTATGCGGCGACACCGGCGGCAAACGAGAGAACCACCGACTGCGCGCCGTAGTAGGCCACGTAGCGGTTGAACAGCTTGGAGCCCAGGCACGCGAACGCCAGCAGCAGGATCAGCACCCCGGACAGGTCGAGCAGCACCCCTGCGGCGCTGGTCGCGGAGAGGCTCTGCACAGGTCTCAGGCTCCGATCACATAGGAGGTGGCGACGCCGACGAGAGCCAGCAGGAATGCGGCGCCGAGGAATTCCGCGATCCGGAAGAAGCGCAGCTTGGCGAAAGAGGTATCGATCACCACGATCGCCAGGCCGCACAGCGCCAGCTTGGCGAGCAGGACCGGGATGGACAGCAGCGCGCTTGGCAGGTCACCGGAGGTGCCCAGGCCCCACGGGATGACGAAGACATTCATGAAGATCGAGGACAGCAGGAAGAACTTCATCCAGCTGCCCCACTTCATCAGCGCGTACAGGCGGCCCGAGTACTCCAGCACCCGCCCTTCCTCGATCATCGAGATCTCGGTCGAACCGCCGGGATTGTCGATCGGTATCCGGCCGTTCTCCACCAGCACGATCATGAAGAAGGCCAGCAGGCCGAGCAGGTGGGTGGGCAGCGCCAGCGCATACGGGGACGCGGCGATCGCGTGGTTCATCAAATACGGGTTGTCGGACGCCGAGACCGCGCCGACGGTGAAGAACACCAGGATCAGCGCAGGCTCGGCCATGCTGCCGATCCAGCTGGCCCGGCTCGCCCCGAGGCCTCCGTACGGGCTCGCGGTGTCCAGGCCGGCCAGCGAGGTCATGAACCCGGCCAGGGCAAGCACGAACGCGCCGCCGATCAGGTCGGCAAGAAACGCCAGCGGTAGCGGCGTACTCGTGACCACGGGAACGATCACCGACACGGTCAGGTAGCAAGCGAACGTCACGAACGGCGTAATGCGGAACACCCACGACGCCTGGTCGCTGATCGCACTGCCCTTGCGCAGCAGCTTGCCCAGGTCCCGGTAAGGCTGCAGAACACTCGGACCGCGCCTGGAGGCGACGACAGCCTCGGCTCGCGCCAGGACGCCCGCATACAGCGGTGCCGCGCAAAGGACCACCAGGCTCTGCAGGACCTGGATCAGCACCGGAACCGACAAAATGACCTCCGCCTGTCTGCGGCGCACAAGGCACCCGTGCAGGTAGAGGCCATTAGCCCAGGTCGGTGAAATCCCAGGCGTTACGCGAGCCTCATCGCGTTACACGCACCAGAATACACGGGAGGGCTGGCGCGCTGGCAAGTCTTGCGGC
>Ga0182024_10012535_pt1 | contig 16746 bp, 13 predicted proteins | sample P32metaG_FD_120480 | JGI IMG/M metagenome (GOLD analysis project Ga0182024, IMG submission 120480) | Permafrost microbial communities from Stordalen Mire, Sweden - P3-2 metaG (Illumina Assembly) | ecosystem: Environmental > Terrestrial > Soil > Wetlands > Permafrost | place: Sweden: Stordalen... | reverse complement strand
CTAGGTGGCGGTGAGAGCCGCCCGGAGCGCTGACGCTCCGGCCTGGTCACCAGGGCCAAGACTGCCGTCCGCTACGGCATGAGCAGCGGACGGCTGCCAGACGCCGTGAGAGTCTGCGTGGACTCGGCCGGGCGGGCGGAGGCCGAGGTCACCGCAACTAACATCTGTACGCAAGGGGCACGCCTGTGCGTTGGCCGCGATGGCTCTGGTGTCAATGCCAGCCCATTTCGGCACAAGTCTTTGAGGAGTCTCGATGGCGCCAGTTAGTCGCGTGGAAGTGATCGCTACCGGGCCAGGCATGCCGCCCGTTCAGTTTTCGGGGCTCGCACCCCCGGCGCTTGCCACGATGACAGTCGTCAAGCTGACCGACGAGGACGGGACTGTCGGAATAGCGAGCTACGACACTGACAGCTACGAGAAGTTTGATCTCGTGCCACTCGAGTCCGTAGGCCCCCTGGCCGCTTATGTCCTCGGGAAGGATCCGAATTCGAGGTCGCGGATCAGCGGCGGCCTTCGAGACCTCCTGCCGTCCTCAGTGTCGGCGCCCGGCCCCGCTTCAGCCTTCGATGCCGCCCTGTGGGATCTCGCGGCGAAGAAGGCAGGGCTTCCGCTCTATCAGCTGCTAGGAGGCATGCGCGAGGAGATCGCTGGCTATGCATCGCTCTCGCTGGCCAAGACCGATGACGAATGCATTGAGCAGGTCTCTGCCGCCCATGCGGCAGGATTCGGGTCCGTCAAAGTACATGTGTCGGGAGACCCCCGACTCGACGCCCGAACGGCGATGAGGCTGCGTGAGTCCTTCAGCGGGATCGAGATCATGCTCGATGCCGAGGGCGCCTACGATCGCCGGGGCGCGGCATTCGTGGGGGCAGCGCTCCAGGAGATCGATGCGCGGTGGTTTGAGGCCCCTCTGCCGGACCAGGACCTAACCGGTTACCGACAGCTGCGGAACAGGCTGACAGTCCCGGTCTTGCCCGCCGGGGGATCGATATGGGATCTTCGCGCTCTTGCCAGCATCCTGAGTGACCCGCCCTGGGATGCTGTCAGATCGGCTGCGAGTCTCGGCGGCGGCATCACGTTCGCATGTCAGCTGGCCGGTTTGGCGAGCGGGTTCGGTATCGACGTGGAGTTGTCGTCCTACGGTTTCGGCCTGACGCAGGCAGTGAATCTCCACCTCATGCTCGGGCTTGGCATCGGGAGCTACTTTGAGCAGCCCTTCCCGGCTCAGCCGTGGGCTTTTGGCCTGGCCGAAGAGCTTCCCTTCGGTTATGGCAGTACGTACCACGCTCCGGACGCACCTGGGCTGGGCATTGCCCTGAACGATAGCGAGATCGATGCAGCTGCCGTCGCCCGGTTCGTTGTCGAGTAGCGTGACTCGTGGTGTGAGCATGAACCGCGCTGCTGTGGATGCGGCTGTCGCCTGGCACGGTTCCAGGGCATTACCGGCCGGGCCTGACACCATTGCGGTTGCCTGGTAAACCGCAGGCGAGGTCCGCGCCGCTAGCGGACTGAGATGGCGTCCGGGCAGCACTGGCGTAGGTGCTCGAGGAACTGCGGATAGCTGGTGCTGACCGCCCCGAAGTCCTCGATCACAGAGGTGCCTGCCACGGCGAGCGCCATCATCGCAGCGGCCATCGCGATCCGGTGGTCGCCGCTGGTCCGGACGCGGGATGGCCCCAGCTTCGCCCCGCCGCGGATGGTCATGCCGTCAGGCTGCTGGTCGACCGGCACGCCGAAGCCGGCCAGCATCTCGGCGAGCACCGCGATCCGGTCGGACTCCTTGAACCGCAGTTCCCCCGCACCGCAAATGCGCGTCACGCCTTCTGCGAGCGCTGCGGCCACGGCCAGCGCGGGGATCTCGTCGATGAGCCCGGGAATTTCGGCCGGCCCGATGTCAGTGCCGGTGAGCGCGCTGCTGCGGACGCGCACCGTCTGGCTTGCGTCAGGCTGGGTCGCGATGTCCAGGTCGGCCCCCATCCTCCTGAGCACGTGGATGAAGCCGTCTCGCGCTGGCCCGAGGTAAAGCCGGGGAATGGTGAAGTCGCTGTCCGGCAAAGCGGCCGCCGCCGCGAGCCAGAATGCGGCCTGGGAAGGATCGGCCGGGACATACTCGTCCAGGGGTGCCAGCCGGGACGGCCTGATCTGCACCGTCGTGCCGTCGACGGATACCGGAACACCCCGGGCCGCGAGCATTTCCTCCGTGTGCCTGCGGCTCGCCGCGGGCTCGCGAACTGTGGTGGGGCCGTCGGCCGTCAGCCCGGCCAGCAGGATTGCCGACTTCACCTGGGCCGAGGCAACGGGCGTCCGGTAGTCGATGCCGCGCAGCTGCCCGCCCCGCACGACCAGTGGCGGGAACCGGCCGCTGGAGCGTCCGTCGACGTGGGCGCCCATCAGCCGGAGGGGCACCGCGATCCTGTCCATCGGGCGGGTGGCTACGGAGGCGTCGCCCTGCAGAACGGTCAGGCCGGGCAGGCCTGCGGCAATGCCGGCGAGCAGGCGAATGCAGGTGCCGGAGTTTCCCGCATCGATCACGTGCGAGCTCTCGTGCAGGACCCCCCCGGTGATGCGCATCTCGCCGGCCTGCCCGCGGCTGACCTTAGCGCCGAGCGCCTCGATCGCCGCGAGCGTGTGAGCCACGTCCGACCCATCGGACAGCCCGTGGATTGTGCTCGTCCCGTCGGCCATGGCCGCGAGCAGCAGGCAGCGATGCGATATTGACTTGTCGCCCGGCATGGCCAGGGTTCCGCGCAGGGCGGCCTCACCGGCAATACTCAGAGTCCCGGGTATCGCGGCGGTCGTCGCGGGGCGCGCGCCGCTGGCCGTCACCCGTGTCCTCCCTGCCGTACTTTGATACTGGCTAGTATTAAAGTCTAATTGTAAGCAATAGAGCAGTCCGATGGGGCTGCCCGACTCCGAAAGCAGGATGAGTCCGTGGCCAGCTCCGCCCGGCCCACACCGGAGCCGCTCGAGCCGTTGCAGATGCAGAGTACCCCGGCTCTGATCGCCGACCGGCTTCGCTCGCAGATCCTCCAAGGTGCCTTCCCGGCCAACGCCCAGCTGTCGGAAGTGGATCTTGCTCAGCAGCTCCAGGTGAGCCGCGGCCCTATCCGCGAGGCGATGCAGCGACTGATCCAGGAGGGCTTGCTCCGGGCCGAGCGCAATCGCGGAGTGTTCGTCGTCGAGCTCGGCCAGGATGATGCGCGTGATGTCTACCTGGCTCGCGGGGCTATCGAGCGAACCGCGGCCGAGATGGTGACGCGGCAGGCGCCCGAAGGCGCCCTGATGAGGCTGCAGGAGATCGTGGACAGCCTGGCCGCGTCGATCGGCGGGGCCTGGACGGACACGATCGCCCACGACCTGGCGTTCCATCAGACCCTCGTGGAGGCGGCAGGCAGCCCGCGCCTCAGCCGGATGTTCCGCACGCTTATTGCCGAGACGCAGCTTTGCCTGACCAGGCTCGAGCCGTTCTATAGCGGCGGGTCGGATGTCGTCGCTGAGCATCAGGCCATCCTGGACGCCATGCAGTCGGGTAACGCACGGGCCGTAGACCGGCTTGTCCGGCTGCACATGGATGCCGCGGCGGCGCGGCTGTTGGTGCCGGTTCCGTAACCGGCTGCCTTTGGCGGCGTCACGGCGGCTGGCCGGTCCTCCGGGCCGCACGCCAGCGATCGCCCTGGCCGGCCCGGCGACGGGGCAGATCATAACTTGCCGTAGCGGATAGGATTGTATGATTGTCTGCGCTACGGTTGCAACCATGACGGACCCTGCGGGCCGCACGATCGGAACACGAGCAGATAGCGGGCCCGACCCGGCTCGCGTCACGCAGCTGCTCGCCCTTGAGCGCGAGCGCTTCGCGGCATCCCACCCCAGGGCTCTGGAGTTCCGTGACCGTGCCGAGCAGAACATGCTCTACGGGGTCCCGATGAACTGGATGACGCGCTGGGCCAGCCCAGCGCCGATTGTGGTGGCCAGCGCGCGCGGCGCAGAGGTCGAGGATATTGACGGCAACCGGTACGTCGACTTGTGCCTCGGCGACACCGGCGCCATGGCGGGCCATGCGCCAGGTCCGGTCGCCCAGGCCGTCGCGCTCCAGATGGGCCGCGGCGCGACCTTCATGCTGCCCACCGAGGACTCAGTCTGGGTCGCCGAGGAGATGTCGCGGCGCTTCGGCATGGCGCGATGGCAGTTCTGCCTCACGGCCACCGATGCGAACCGGTTCGTGCTGCGGCTGGCCCGGCAGATCACTGGGCGCCAGCTGATCGTCGTGCACAACTGGTGCTACCACGGCTCGGTGGATGAGACCCTGGCGACCCTAGGAGAATCGGGGGCAGTCACGGCGCGCCACGGCTCCGTGGGGCCTGCACTCGAGGTGTCGCAGACGACCCGCGTGGTCGAGATCAACGACCTCGGCGCGCTGGAGCGGGCACTGGCTGACCGGCGCGTTGCCTGCGTGCTGGTTGAGCCTGCCCTGACCAACATCGGCATCGTGCTCCCGGATCCGGAGTATCACAGCGAGCTCCGCCGTATCACTCGGGAGACTGGCACGCTGCTGGTCATCGACGAGACGCACACGATCTGCGCCGGGCCGGGCGGCTACACCGGCCGCGAGGGCCTTGAGCCAGATTTCCTTACTATCGGCAAGACAATCGGCGGCGGGGTGCCGGTCGCGGCCTACGGGATGAGTGCCGCCGTCGGCTCGTCGGTTATCGGGAGTACTTTCTGGCATGAGGCCGACGTCGGCGGCGTCGGCGGAACCCTGGCCGGGAACGCGTTGTGCATGGCCGCAACCCGCGCGACCCTGGGGCATGTCCTGACCGATACGGCCTTCGAGCGGATGGAGGACCTGGCCATCCGGTTCACTGAAGGGGTCAGCTCGGTGATCGCCCGGCGGGAACTTCCCTGGCACGTGACCCGGCTGGGCTGCCGGGCCGAGTACCTGTTCAGCCCGCAGCCGCCCCGGAACGGCAGCGAGGCGGCCCGCGCGGGCGATGCTGGTCTCGACGACCTGCTGCATCTGGCGATGCTGAACCGCGGCATCTTGCTGACCCCGTTCCACAACATGGCGCTGATGTCGCCGGCCACGACCGCCGCGCAGGTCGATATTCACACCGCCGTTTTCACGCAGATCGCGGACGAGCTCTTCAGCTGAGGACGGCCGCTCGAGCCGCCACGCCGGGCCTTGTTCCGGGTTCCGTACCTGGTTCCTGCCTGTGCCCGGCCGTGGCAGCGCGATGAATCCGGTGCCTGCTGGTCCTGCCTGTCCCGGACCGGGTAGCCGCCGCTTCGAGGCTCCTATTATCCGATAGTTGACAACCTATCCGCAGGTTGTTGACATTCCTGCGAAACAAGCAATACGTTCGCGTTAGCAGGCGAAAGAAGGAGAACCATGCGGCGCGTCGGCTCGCGCAGAATCCACCAGGTCCGTGCCCGCGAGGTGCTGGACTGCCGCGGCCTTCCCACAGTTCAGGCCGATGTCATCCTCGAAGACGGGTCGATGGGCAGGGCTGATGTGCCGGCTGGCCGATCGACCGGCGCCTATGAGGCCAGGGAGGTCCGCGACGGCGGCTCTCGGTACGGCGGATTCGGGGTTCGCCGGGCCGTCGCCAACGTGACCGACGTCCTCGGGCCAGGCGTCATCGGCCAGCCGGCCGACCGCCAGCGGGAGCTCGACCAGCTCCTAGTCAGGCTCGACGGGACGGCCGACAAATCCGCGCTCGGCGCGAACGCGATACTCGGCGTCTCCCTGGCAGCCGCCCGGGCAGCAGCGGCGTCGGCGGGCCTGCCGCTGTACCGGTACCTGTCGTCCGATGGCTATGTACTGCCGGTACCGCTGGTGAACCTCATCAACGGCGGCCTGCACGCGGCCGGACAGCTGGAGTTCCAGGAGTTCATTGTCATCCCGACCGGGGCGACGTCGTTCGGCGATGCGCTAGCGGAGAGTTCCGAGGTCAACCTCGCGCTCGGGAGCGTGCTGGAGGAGCGGTACGGGCGCAGCGCCCTGGTGCTGGGGGACGAAGGCGGCTACGTGCCGCCGGTCTCAGACCCGCGGGAGGCGCTGGAACTGCTGCATCTCGGCGTGCAGAGAGCCGGCTACGAGGGACGCTTCCGGTACGGGCTTGACTGCGCAGCGACGCATTTCCACGATGCCGAGGACGGCTCCTACCGGGTAGCCGGTAAGCGGCTCAGCCGCGACGATCTGCTGGAGCTCTACCTTGAGCTCGTCCGGGACCTGGGTGTCGTCACGATCGAGGACCCGTTCGCCGAGGATGACTTCGAGAGCTTCGCGCTGCTGACCGCGCAGTCGGGCATCCAGATCGTGGGCGATGACCTCTTCGTCACGAACACAGGCCGACTGCGGCGCGGCATCGAGCAAGGCGCCGCGAACGCGCTGCTCTGGAAAGTCAACCAGATCGGCACCCTGTCCGAGGCACGGGACGCGGCGGCACTGGCCACCAGCCACGGCTACGGAGTCTGCGTTTCCGAGCGCTCCGGTGAGACCGAAGACGCCATCATCGCGGACCTGGCCGTCGCGCTGAACGCCGGGCAGATCAAAACCGGCGCGCCGGTCCGGGGCGAGCGGACGTCGAAGTACAACCGGCTGCTGCAGATCGAGGAGGAACTCGGCAGCTCGGCCTCTTACCCTGGGAGCCTATTCCCCCGGTCGGTCTGAGCGGCCTCGCCATGACAATCAGCGCCGCAATCGCCGAATCACAAGGCCGGCCTGCGGAGTTGGAGGGCCTGACGCAGATCCGTAACGCAAGCCGGCTGCTGGACCACGGCCACACGGCGCTGCGCCGGGTCGTCCTCGATGTCGCCGCTGCGGGGCTCCGGGCGGCGGACCCCGCTGCGGCCGTCGGCCGCCTGGTCCGGCTCGACAACGGCCTGTTGCGGGCCGGAGACAGGTGTTTCAACCTGGACGCGGTGCGGTCGGTTGTCCTGCTCGGAGCAGGCAAGGCATCGCTGCCGATCGCTGCGGCGATGGAACGCATGCTCGGCGACCGGGTCTCTGGGGGTCTGGTCGTCGGCCGCCGCGGCACCAGCCGCGGCCGGGTCCGGACCGAGGTCGCGGAGGCTGACCATCCAGTCCCGAGCGCGGCCAGCCTCGCAGCCGGCCGCAGGCTCGCGGCTATCGCGGATGGCGTCCGCCCCGGCGACCTGGTCATCACCGCGTTTACCGGCGGCTCGTCGGCGCTGGCCTGCCTGCCGCCCGAAGGAGTTCCCTTTGCCGCTAAGCAGCACTTGCACTCGCTGCTGCTGGATAGCGGCGCGTCGATTGCAGAGATCAACACAGTGCGCAAGCACGTCTCGGCGCTGAAAGGCGGGCGACTCGCCGACCGGCTGCGTGGCGCCTCCATCCTCAACTTCACTGTGTCTGATGTCGTCGGGGACTCGGTCGACCTGCTGTGTGATCCGGTAGTCCCGGACACGACGACCACGCGGGAAGCGGTCGCGGTCCTGGAGCGGTGCGGGCTGTGGTCCGAGATAGCGCCCGAGGTGCGGCAGCACCTGCTCAGCGAGCGATCAGAATCGCCGTCGTTGGCTGGCGCCGACATCACCACCGTGGTCCTGCTCACCGGCGCGGTCGTGGTCGAGCGCATGGCCGACAGGGTCCGGGAGCTTGGCCGCCAGCCGGTGATTCTCGGCTCCGCGTTCGAGGGCGAGGCTGCGACCCTCGGCGGTTTCGTGGGAATGCTGGCCGCCGAGTCCTCCGCCCGCGGCCGACCGTTCGCGCCGGGCTCGGTGCTGGTGGGAGCGGGCGGCGAAGCGACAGTAACGATCCGGCGCTCCGGCGAGGTGGACGTGGGCCTTGGCGGGCCGAATCAGGAGACCGCGCTCGGCTTCGCACGCGCGGCCGGGCGCGGCCGGGCAGTGGTGGCCGCCGCTTTCCTGGACAGCGACGGATCGGACGGGGGCACCGAGGCAGCTGGCGGCTGTGTCGACAGCAGCACCGCCGCCAGCGCCGCTACGGCGGGCATCGACCTGGGCGATGCTTTCGCCCGTCATGACTCTGCCGCCACCCTCCGCCTGCTGGGGGACCTGGTCATGACCGGGTCGACCGGGACGAACGTTTCCGACCTGTGGGTCGTCGCGATCGACGCGGCCGAACACGATGCGGCCGGGCCCGGCGCGGCCGGACGGCCGGCGGGTGCCCCGTGACCGCGCGGCACCAGGTCGTGATTGTCGGCGGCGGACATAACGGGCTGACCGCGGCCTTCTACCTGGCCCGCGCGGGCCTGGCGCCGCTGCTGCTCGAACGGCGTGACTTCGTCGGGGGCGCGTGCGTGACCGAGCAATTCATGCCCGGGTTCCGGGCCTCCACCGGGGCCTACGTGCTGTCTATGCTCAGGCCTGCGGTGTGGCGGGACCTCAGGCTTGAGCAGCGGGGGGTCCGGGTGTCGCCGGCCGGCCCGACGCTGAACTTGCTGCCGGACGGGACGCCGCTTTTGCTCGGCGACGACCCCGCGCAGACGATGGAAGCGGTCTCTCGGCATTCCCGGCTCGACGCCCGTGCGCTCGGCAGTTTCGAGGCCGAGCTCGGCCAGATGGCTCAGGTACTGCTCCCGACGATGGATCTCCCGGCGCCTGATCCGTCGCTGCGCCGCATCAGGGACCTGGCGGCCGCGTCGCACCTGGCACGGACCGCGCTGAAGCACCGCAATCTGGCCGCCGCGATGCTCCGCCTGCTCGTCTCCTCCGCAGGTGACTTCCTGGCTGAGCGGTTCGAGAGCGACATCGTGCGGGCCGCGCTCGGCTGGCATGCCATCAACGACAGCATGGCCGGGCCCTTCAGCGCCGGGACCGGCATCGTCCTCCTCCACGATCATGCATCGGGGGATCCGGCAGGCGGGATCCGGCAGTGGGGCTTCGTCCACGGCGGTATGGGCCAGGTGACGGCCGCGATGGCTGAGGCTGCCATCGAGGCCGGGGCGACCATCAGGACCGGGGTGTCCGTGACGGCCATCCGGGCGGAGTCCGGCGTGGTGCGCGGCGTCACGCTCGACGGCGGGGAGCAGATCGACGCGGCCACCGTGCTCTCCAACGCCGACCCCCGGCACACGTTCCTTTCCCTGTGCGGCGAGGAGGCGCTTCCCGCCGAGTTCGCTCGCGCCATCGGCTCGTTCCGGTGTGAAGGCACGAGCATGAAGATCAACCTTGCGCTGGCATCGCTGCCGCGGGTCCGCGGCGATCACTCAGCGGACCCGCAGCCCTACCATCACGGCATCCTCGAGATCGGCCCGCCTCTCGACGTCCTCGATGAGCAGCAGGCGCGCGCCCGGCGCGGCATCGCCGCCGCGGGCTCGCATATCGAGATCTGCTTCCCCACGGTCCATGACCCCTCGCTGGCACCGGACGGCCGCCACATCGCGACCATCGACGTCAACTCCCAGCCCTACACGCTTGATTCAGGCGGATGGGACGACCGGAAAGAAAAGGTGGCGGACCGCGTCATCAGTGAACTGGGCGAGCTCCTGCCTGATCTTCCTGGCGCGGTCCTCGGCCGGCAGGTCCTCTCGCCGCTCGATCTGGAGCGGGTGCTCGGCCTGACCGGAGGCCATGCGCTGCATGGCGACATGACCCTCGATCAGCTCTTCGTCTTCCGGCCCGTGCTGCACTACTCCGACTACCGGACACCGCTGACCGGCCTGTACCTGTGCGGCGCCGGAGCGCATCCGGGCGGGGGAGTGACCGGCGCGAACGGGCGCAACTGCGCAGCCGCGGTTATCGCAGACCAGCGCGCCCGCCGGTGGAGGCGGCAACGGGACGCCGTGAGATGACGCCGCTGCAGTTCGAGGGACGCCCGGTGCCCGATATCGTCGTCCGCCCGCCGGGGCCGCGCACTCACGCCATGCGCGCACGCGAGCGTGCCGTCCTCTACCGCGGCACCGGCGAGCACCTGGCCCCGCTGGTCATGGCCCGCAAGTCGGGCCTGGTGGTGGAGGACATCGACGGCAATCTGCTGCTCGACATGGCCAGCGCGTCGGCGTCGGTGCCGCTGGGGGCCTGCCATCCGCGGCTCGTCGAGCAGGCCGTCGCCGCCCTGCGCCGGTACGGCAACGAGGACTCGCACATGCTCACTACGGAGCTCGTGGCTCCGCTCGCCGAACGGCTGGTCGCGCTGGCGCCGCGCACCTGCACCCGCGTCGACTTCGCGCTGAACGGCACAGAGGCGGTCGAGATCGCGGTCCGGCTGATGCGCCGCGCCACGGGCCGCCCGATGATCCTTGGATTTCTCGGCGGCTACCACGGAGAGACCACGGCCACAGCGTCGCTGGGCGCGGAGATAGCGGAATTGAGCCGAGGCGTCCGTCCAGTCGCGCCGGGCTTCGGCCACGTTCCGTATCCCAATCCCTATCGGAGTCCGTTCGCGGCCCCTCGCCCCGGCGGCACCGGCGATGCCACCGTCGACTACCTGCGCGACTACATCCTGTTCCATGCGATCGACCCGGCGGATGTCGCGGGCGTCGTCATCGAGCCGGTGCTCGGCTCCGGCGGCGTGGTGATGCCGCCGCCCACGTTCTTCCCCGCCCTGGCCGAGCTGTGCGCCGAGCACGACTGGCTGCTGTGCGCCGACGAGGTGAAGACAGGCTGCGGCCGGTGCGGCACGTTTCTCGCCGTGGAACGGATCGGCGTCGAGCCCGACCTCATCTGCCTGGGCAAGGGCCTGAGCGGCGGAGTTGCCCCGATCGGCGCGGTGCTGGGGTCCGAGCGCGTGCTCGGGTCGTTCGACGATGTCTCCACTGGCAGCACCTGGGCGTGGCTTCCCGCTGGCTGCGCGGCCGCGCTGGCAACCCTCGATGAGCTGACCCGGCCAGGCGTGCTGGATCACGTCATGGCGATTGAAGAGCGCTCCCGTGCCGCTTTCGGCGCTCTGGCGGACCGCTTCGGCGCCGTCGGCGATGTCCGGTCCGTCGGCGCGCTGACAGCAGTAGAGCTTGTCCGCGACCGGGCCAGTAAGGAACGAGACATCGGATTGCAGGAAGCGGTCGCCCGCGAGGTGCTCGCGCGCGGCCTGATCACCGATTCCAGCACGACGTCGCTGAACATCCAGCCCTCGCTGGTGACACCGCTGGAGGTAATCGACCAGGCCGCGGACATCGTGGCTGGCGCGATCGAGGCGGTCCTGGCCAGGGGAAGGGGCGCCCGTGAAATGGAGTGACGACCTCGCCATTGCGGCCCGGTCCCTGCTCGGCCATCGATATCGCAGCGCATTCATTGTGCCGGCTGGCCAGCCGCCTGAATTGAAATCATGAGGTCACTCGCGGGAAGGATATATTAACAATATGAACGAGTCCGAAGCCTTGTCTTGGGCACTCGACGAGCTAGTAAATCTTATTCGGATTCCCTCGTATAGCAATAAAGAAGATGCCATCGTTGCCTACCTCGCGGAGCGAGTTACACGCATGGGCTTCCCCGTTCATACCAGCGCGGTCGAGGGTGCCGGCCCTAACATGCTCGTGGGCTGGGACCCCAAGCCAAAGCTCCTCCTCACCGCGCATACCGACACGATTGCGCCCACGTGGGACTGGGAAGGGCGGGAACGAGTCGACGGCACGGTGGTTCACGGGCTTGGCGCGCAAGACGACAAGGGATGCGTGGTCGCATGCCTGCTCGGGCTCAAACTCGCGCTCGACGAGGGTGTCGAGCTTAGCTCGATGTCGGCGGGAGTGGGCCTCTGCGTTGATGAAGAGGTAGGGGGCAAGGGTTCCAGGGCGATGGCGATGGAGCTTCAGCCGAAGTTCGTTGTAGGCGTAGAGGGAACCGAACTCAGGACCGCGATTGTCGAGGCTGGCTATGTTGAGGGGTGGGTGACTGTATACGGAAAAAGCGCGCACCACTCATTCATGGAAGAAGGCGACAACGCGATCGAGAATGCGGCCAGGATTATCGTTGCTTGTAGCGAAGCGCCATTTACCCGTCTCCAGCATCCACTCGGCGCTGCGAACCGGGTCTCTGTGCACGCATTGTCAAGTTCCCCTGTCATCAATGTGGTGCCGGACAGCGCTAGGTTCTTTCTCAATGCGCGGATCTTCGGGCCTTGTTCACCGGCCGAGGTCGTAGCGGAGCTCACGCAAATCTGCGATCACCACAATGGATCGTTTAAACCGGACGAGGTAAGCCGCTGGTTCGAGACTCCGAGCGATGCGCCGCTCGTTCAGGCCATGGCGGCTGCCACACGCTCAGTCCTGAGCGCGGAGGCAGCTCCGACATACATGCCAGCGCGGACCGATGCGCACAATTTCGTCGAAGTTGCGGGTTCACAGGCAGTCGTCTTCGGCCCTGGCCATCTCCGAAGCGCGCACGGCCCGCAGGAGCACGTGGACGTTCGCGAGGTCGTCAAGGCTGCACGCATCTTCGCCAAGCTTCTCGCAGATGCCGATACGCACCTTTCCCAGCAGGAAAGTAATAGTTACTAGCCCTGAGAATTCACGCTGATCCGGCCGTGGCGGGCGTGGCAATCATGAAAAGGGTTCCTGACCTGGGAGGATAAGGGTGTCGAAGACCTTACCTGGCCCAGATCGAGGAGCACCTGTTAAGTGAAGACTACCGGCTGGCTGAAGGGCTTGCGGGTCACCGGGGACGGAACCGTGGTCGTGTCGCACGCGGGCGTGGCGCTGATCCGCGGGCTGGCCGACAACGCTGGATTGACCGCGGGTTTGTCGAAGGCGCTGGGCACCGGCCGGCTGCTGGGGCATGACCGGGGCCGGTGCTGGCCGACCTGGCGTGCGCCATCGCGGACGGCGGCGAGGCGATCAGCGACTTCCGGGTGATCGGCGACCAGGGCGAGCTGTTCGGCCCGGCCGCCTCGGTGCCGATGGTCTGGCGGATGCTGAGCGAGGTCGCGGCCGGCGGCTCGAAGACCGGCGGGCGGGTCACCGCGGCGGTGAACGCCGCTCGCCGTAAGGCGTGGGCGGCGGGCACGGCCCGGCACGGATCGCTGCCCGGCGTGGCGATGGCGGACCGGGTGCTGGAGGGCGTGACGTGCATCCGGCTGGATGCCTCGGTGGTGCCCTGCCATTCACAAGGAAGGCGCCGAGCCGAATTTCAAGGGCGGCCATCACCCGCTGCTGGGATACTGCGATCACACCCGGGCGGGACGGTCCTGGATGATGCGGCCGGGCAGCGCCGGGTCGAGCACCACCGCCGATCACCTGAGGGTCTTGGACGCGGCGATTGCGCAGGGGTGCCGAGGTGGGGTGATGCCGTCTGGCATGGTCACTGAGGATGGCGCGGCAGCTCATTATCGCCGGTACGCACGATGGTGACCCTTACCGGCCTGGGTACTTGTGCCCGGCCGCGGTCCCGGGACGGTACTGGCATGCGCCGGGTGATCGCGCTCAGTCGCCCTGGCCCAGGAGCCGTGCATGCCATCTGCGGGGACGGCCAGAGGTGCTCGGCATGGACGACGGGCGCATGAGCGTCACCGGGATGGCCTGTTCTACGCCTGCACCCGAGGTTGTGCGCACTGTGGCGCCGCTGTTATGGCCGCGGGCTGACTCGCCGGTCCGCAGCGCATGATGACCTGCTGGTCCAGGGAGAGGAGCGAACGTGTGCTCGGCCATTTCAGGGCTCGCTCCTGGCTGGTCATCAGGAGATCATCGCGTGGGGCACATTGGGGGGCACGATGCCGCCAGCGGTGGCTGGCGCGGGCCGGTCAGCGCTGGCGTGAGCCAGTGTTCAGCCTGGTCAGGCCCTATACGGCGGTTACAGGGCTGGCTGATTGTGTTCATGGTAAGGAGAAGGTCTACGGTTCGATTCCGTAAGGAGGCTCCAGGCCATGGGACTTTTTCGAATGGGTATCTGGTACCTCACCCTCCGAAAAGTGCCACTCGAGTGGCACCCATGATGCTGTCGAGGCTGGCTTAGCAGCCGTTTGGCTGGAGAGATAGTGCAGCAGAGCGTCTCCGGCGCCGGGAAGAGGTATCCGGTTGGAGTCGGCGGGCCATGTGCTATTCGATCGGTCGGCTCACGCGGCCTGGAGCGGAAGTGGCTGGATACCGCTGTATCGCTGGCTGGAAGAGATTCCGTTTCGCGCCTGGCAATTCACCGGCCCGTGTGCGTAGCGGTTATGGCTCAGTGTCAAGTGGAGTGTGTTCTTCTTCGTCAGGCAGGGACTGATCCAGCGTCCGGATGGCGCGTTCCAGCGCGGGGAGATCGTCGTCGACTGTGGCTTGCAAGATCGCATGAGCGGTGTCGAAGTAGCGATGTGCGAGGTGATCTCGCATGCGGGCAATCTGCCGCCAGGGAATGGACGGCTGGGTGGCAAGTACGTCCTCAGGTAGTGCTTTGACAGCCTCGCCGATCTCCAGCAGCCGGATCCGGACGGCATCGAAGACCAGGCCGTCGGACAGATCACCGCGCTGCAGGTGAGAACGGATGGCATCAATGGCGGCCTGGATGTCGGCCAGCCGCTGGCGGTCCCGGTAGCTCACAACGCGACCAGGTCACGCTCGACGCGGGCCCGCACTGCCGGCTTCAGGTCTTGTGCGGGGATCAGCTCCACACGGGTACCGATGATGGCTTCCAGGTCCGCCTCCGCCCGGCCCAGCCCGAACAGGCTCAGGCCGGGCGGCAGGTCCGCGAGCAGGTCCACATCGCTGTCGGGGCGGTCCTCGCCGCGGGCGACGCTGCCGAACACCCGTAGGTTCTGGACCCCGTGGGCCGCCGCGGCCGCGGCCAGGTCGTGCCGGTGGCGGCGCACCCGGCGGCCCACCGGCCCGGACAGCCTGGACAGGCGCCCGGGCTGACGCCGCAAGCCCAGCGCCAAGTCATAGCCAGCGGCATCGACCAGCGTCGCGAGGGCGGGGACGGCGGGCTGGCGGCGCCCAGACTCATAGGCGCTGATCACGCTTTGCGTGACACCCGTCCGGGCGGCCAGTTCCGCCTGGGACAGGCCAGCTCGCTTCCGTGCCCGGCGGAGCAGGGCTCCAGCTGTGACCGCCTCTGAGTCCACTCACCTATTATAGCGGATCGTAGATATTCCTCGCAGCTGCCGTACCCGTAATGCGCCCTTGCCGGACGCTGCCGCGGCTGGCCTGATGTCCAACAGCTTGCCACCAGAACAAGATCAAACTGAGTGGCAGATTGAGTGGCTAACGGCGCCCGCGAGAGCATGTCGGGGGCTTGCGGGCGCTGGTCTGTGCTCGTGTTCTGGCTGGTCAAGAGCCCTACCTGCGGTGACAGAACCCGCCAGAGGTCCATGGTAAGGAGAAGGTCTACGGTTCGATTCCGTAAGGGGGCTCCGCAGGTCATAGGCAGTTTTCGGATCTGTATCCGATTACCTCTTTTGGGGCAATGACCTATGAGAGAGAAGGTCTGTGGTTCGCTCACGGGATGATTTCGCAGGTCACCGGCTTGTAGCAGCTGCTGGGATGACGAGATTAGGGCGTCCCTGCCAGTAACCGGGGGCAATCAGGGGGGGCAAGATCACCTGCAACCTGTGTCACCTTCCCGACTCGGTAGTCAACTGCCCTGAACCTGGTTTGGCCGATCACGGGCCACCCAGTCTTGTGCCGCCAAGCACGGATGACTCGTGCTCACGCTGGCCCGGGGTTTTGTGACTAGTACGTGCTCGGACGCGCGGCCAACGGGGCCGTCGTGGGTTCAAAGCGCTGACAAGTCGCGATGACGCGCGTTGTGCCGGGTTGTCTCGGAGACGACCGGATCTGCCGAGAAGAGTGCCATGAGTGGACCTTCTCAGAAGGCGCAAAGGCGCCGTCCCCAGAACGGGCCGGTAACGTGCGGCCATGGAACACACCCGACTCGGCCGGACCGGCCTCCAGGTTTCGAGGCTGTGCCTCGGGACGATGACCTTCGGGCTGCAGCGCGAAGAGCCCACCGCTGTCGCCATTCTCGACCGGGCGGCCGAGGGCGGTATTGACTTCCTCGACACCTCCGACGCCTACCCGCTGGGCGGGGATCTCACCACCCGGGGAGTTACCGAGGAGATCCTCGGCCGCTGGCTCCGGGGGAAGCGGGACCGTTTCATCGTTGCCACCAAGTGCTTCGCCCCGACGGGGCCGGCGCCCTTCGACGCCGGCAACTCCCGCAAGCACATCCTTGCCGCTGTCGATGCCTCCCTGCGACGTTTGCAGACCGACTACATCGACCTCTACCAGCTTCACGGATATGACCCGGAAACACCGATCGACGAGACGCTGGGCGCCCTCGACGACCTTGTCCATCAGGGAAAGGTCCGCTACGTCGGCTGCTCGAACTTCCTGACCTATCAGCTGGTACGAGCCATCGGCCGAAGCGAGACGCTCCACCTGGCCCGCTTCGACTCCGTCCAGCCCCGCTATAACCTGCTCTTCCGCCAGATCGAGCGGGAGATGCTCCCGTTCTGCGGCGAGGAAGGCGTCGGCGTCATTCCCTACAACCCCATCGCCGGCGGGCTGCTGTCGGGCAAGCACTCCCGGACTGCGCCGCCTCCAGAAGGTACCCGCTTCACCCTCGGCAGCGCCGCGGAGGCTTACCAGGACCGCTACTGGCACGATCGCGAGTTCGACACCGTCGAAGTGCTCCGCCAGCTGGCGCAGGAAGCTGGGGTGAGCCTCGTGACCCTCTCGGTCGCCTGGGTACTGGCGAATAAGGCGATCACGGCGCCCATCATCGGGGCAAGCCGCCCCGAGCAACTCGACTCCAGCCTGGCCTCCGCCGAATTCACGCTCGATGACGACCTGAAACACAAGCTGGACGAGTGCACCCACCAGTACCGCATGGGTGATGCGCCCCGCTAGCCACTGG
>Ga0182024_10012534_pt1 | contig 16747 bp, 13 predicted proteins | sample P32metaG_FD_120480 | JGI IMG/M metagenome (GOLD analysis project Ga0182024, IMG submission 120480) | Permafrost microbial communities from Stordalen Mire, Sweden - P3-2 metaG (Illumina Assembly) | ecosystem: Environmental > Terrestrial > Soil > Wetlands > Permafrost | place: Sweden: Stordalen... | reverse complement strand
GGTCCAACTCGAGAAAGTCGAACTGCCCGTAGGCGAGGCCGTCAACGTAACGGTTGTGCCTGCCGTGAATTGATCGCTGCACGACGATGGAGACGTACAACTAATGCCGTTGCCTGTAACCGTCCCAGTGCCGGTGCCGGAAAAACTCACCGTAAGAATCGGTGGAGTACCGGCGGGCGTGCAACCCAGACTGGCCGGCCCATCCACAGTAATTGTAGCCGGGTTGCTCACGACGTCGTTGGGGCTGTCGTAGTAACTGGCGGTAATATTGCCAACGCCGCAGTTCGCGCCCGGCGTAACCACACCCGTACTGCTCACCTGAACGACCTGCGGATTATCCGACTGCCAGGTCACGATGCTCGTGATGTTCTTGGTCTCCGGCGGATGAGCGTACGTTCCATAGGCCTGGAAGTCGAAATATGGGCCGGGGCCGGCCGCACCGAAGGTGCCTGCGGTGGGCTGGATCTGAATCGACGTCAAGTGCTGATTAAAGCCGCAGCTCGAAACATTAAGCAGAAACGCCGCAGCGCCAACCAAAGCACCAATGCTGAACCACTTCCGGCTCATTACGACTCCTGAGATTTAAAAAACCTGGACTAAAACAACCTCGATCAAACAACCCGGCTGAATCCTCGCACAGCGGGGGAAGAGTAAATTTAGTCAAAGGTGGGGCAAAAAGCAACTGCTAACAGCTCGATCGAGCATCGTTCCTCACCCTTTCACCGCCTCGGCGACGAACTCGGCAAACGTGCGGATATCTTCTTCTGTAGTATCGAACGAGCACATCCAGCGCACGATCGATTCTTCCTCGATCCACACATAAAAAAAGTACCGTTTCATAATCTTCTCAATCGCATGCCGCGGAATCTGCACGAAGACGCCATTGGCTTCGACCTTCCACACAACTTTGACTGCGGGGATGCGGCTCACTTCCCTTTCCAGCACGCGAGCCATTCGGTTGGCGTGTTCCGCGCTGCGCCGCCACAGGTCGCCGGTGAGCAAAGCCTCGAATTGCGCCGCGACAAATCGCATCTTCGATGCCAGTTGCATGCTCTGCTTGCGCAGGTAGAGAAGGTCCTGGCCCTGTTCGGGATGGAAGAACACAACGGCTTCGCCGCCCAGGATTCCATTCTTGGTGCCGCCGAAAGAGAGCACGTCCACGCCGAGATCGCGGGACGCCGCGCGAAGAGTTTGTCCGAGCGAAGCCGCAGCGTTGGCAATTCGCGCGCCGTCCATGTGTAGAAACATGCCATGCTCGTGGGCGAAACGAGCGAGCGCCTGAACCTCCTCCGGCTGGTAAACCGTGCCCATCTCGGTGCACTGAGTAATGGAAATGACGCGCGGCTGCGAGTGATGTTGATCGCCAATGCCGTGATAAGCCTGACGAACCGACTCCAGCGTAATCTTGCCATCCTGATGCGGCAGCGGAATCAGTTTGCACCCGGTGTGCTTCTCGGGCGCTCCGCATTCGTCGGTATAGATGTGCGCGTAGTCGCTGCACAGCACCGACTGAAACGACCGGGTCAGGGCTTGCAGGCTCAGAACATTCGCGCCCGTTCCGTTGAAGGTGAAAAAGACGGCGATGTCCGGCCCAAAATGCTCTTCGAACTTCTTAATCGCCGAACGGGTGTAATCATCGTTGCCATAGGCGATCACATGGCCGTGGTTGGCGCGGCCAATCGCTTCGAGAACCTCGGGATGCACGCCGGCGTTGTTGTCGCTGGCAAAGCCGCGGGCAGGCTGGGCGGGAGTCTTCATCCGCAACAATGTAGCAGAACCGAGAGTTCTGAGGACGAAGTCCGCAATTCGACGTGAGTCCACCGTTCGCTGCGGCCTCAGCTCTGCGCTTCACCATTTCTTCCCCGGAGGTCAGCAATTATTTTGCGTCCAAATGGCGCTCCCAGCAATCTTCTATCGGAAGACTAATACCGGGATTGTGGCCTCGTCTAATTTGGCGACGCAGTCGGCTCGGGCCGGGTAGGTTTCTCACCTTTCATCAAATGGTTAAATGGTAAATTCATGTCCGTGAATCTTCGCAATCCTCTAATTCGCAGTCTTCTACTCATAGCACTTGCTGCCAGCGCAAGCACGCTGGCCTGCTCGGGCAAGGCCTCGCCGAATGCTCAAGCGGGTGGGCCGCATGCAATGCCTGTAAAAGTGCAGGAAGCCCGCGCCACTGCGGTTGACGACGCCAGTGAATATGTGGCCACGCTGAAGTCGCGCGATTCGGCCGTCATCATGCCGCAAGTTGAAGGCCAGATCACGAAAATCCTGGTGCACTCTGGCGAGTCCGTTAACTCCGGTGCGCCGCTAATGGAAATCGATCCCCTCAAGCAGCAAGCCACGGTGAATAGCCAGGAAAGTTCGCGCGTCGCACAGGAAGCAAGCCTGAGCTACGCCAAGCAGCAGTACCAGCGCACCCAGTCACTCTATTCGGCGGGGGTGGTGAGCCGGCAGGAACTCGACCAAACCAAGTCCGCAATGGACAACGCGCAAGCGCAACTGGAGTCGCTGGGAGCGCAGGTCCGCGAACAGGAAGTGCAACTCCATTACTACAGAGTGGTGGCGCCCTGGGCCGGCATAGTCGGAGATGTTCCGGTGCACGTCGGCGATCGCGTCGCTGTCACCACGCAACTGACCACCGTCGACAAGCCGGGCAGTCTCGAAGTTTATCTCTATGTGCCGATTGAACGCTCCGGGCAGCTCAAGATGAATCTGCCGGTGCAGATATTGGATAGCGAAGGCAAAGTACTGGCCGATAGCCGCGTCGACTTCATCTCACCGCAGGTGGATACCACAACACAGACTGTGCTGGTGAAGGCGCGCATCGCCAACAGCAATGACGCGTTGCGGCAGTCGCAGTTTATCCACGCGCGCATCGTGTGGGGCACGCACCAGAACCCGCAGGTTCCGATCCTGGCGGTATCAAGGCTCGGAGGACAGTATTTCGCCTTCGTCGCTGAGCCGCAGAATGGCGGATCGTACGTCGCACGCCAGAAGCCGCTCAAAGTCGGGCAGACGGTAGGCAACGATTACGAAGTTCAGGATGGCCTGAAGCCCGGAGACAAAGTAATCATTTCCGGAACGCAGTTCCTGCTGGATGGCGCGCCCGTGATTCCGCAAAGTTGAGAGGGGCGGGCTTCGGGCCGCGGCTTCCGGCGTCTGCTCTTAAGTCGTAGTTTTCAAACCAAGCACTGAGCAATTTGCACACAGGCTGATTGCGAGCTGCTAACTAGTTGCCCAGGCCGGAAGGCGAGAGCCGGAAGCCCGAAGCCGATCTTTTCTTATGTTCGTTGAATTCTTTATCCGCCGCCCGGTGTTCGCGTCAGTCTGCGCTCTGCTGATTGTTCTGGCAGGCGCGGCCGTCATTCCCACGCTGCCCATCTCTCAGTTTCCAGATCTGGCTCCGCCGCAAGTTGGCGTCACCAGCTTCTATACGGGCGCCAGCGCGCAGACGGTTGAGAGCGCGGTCACCATTCCGCTCGAGCAACAGATCAACGGCGCTGAGGGGATGAAGTACATCACCTCGACCAGCGGCAACAACGGATCAAGCACCATCACGGCCACGTTCGATCTGAATCGCGATCCAGACCTGGCGACCGTCGATATCCAAAACCGCGTCAACACTGCGCAGGGTCGCTTGCCCGCGGCCGTAAAAAATGTTGGCATCACTACTGCCAAGACTTCGCAGAACTTCGTCTTCGGCGCCGCCGTCCTGGCCGACACTAATACGTACTCCACGCTGTTCGTCAGCAACTACCTCGACGTCTACGTCAAAGATTCGCTCAAGCGTATTCCGGGCGTTGCCGATGTGATCATCTTCGGCGAGCGCAAATATTCCATGCGCCTCTGGCTCGATCCCGGGCGGCTGGCCGGTCGCTCGCTGACCGCGCCCGATGTGGTCAACGCGCTGTCAGAACAGAACGTGGAAATCGCTGCCGGTCAGGTGGGCCAGCAACCCGCCCCTGAGGGACAGTCTTACCAGATCAGCGTGCGCGCCGTGGGGCGACTCAGCGAACCGAGCCAGTTTGAAAACATCATTCTCAAAACCAACGCCGACGGAACCCTTGTCCGCCTGAAAGATGTGGGACGAGCCGAGTTGGGCGCGGAAGACTACGGCACCGACCTGCAATTCAACGGTCAGGATGCGGTTGGCCTCGCCGTCACGCAGCTTTCCACCGCCAACGCGCTCGATGTCCACCGGCGCGCGCTGGCAGAACTGGAGCGGCTTTCGAAGAGCTTCCCTCCCGGAATGCACTATAAGGTGGCCTTCGATACCACGGACGCAGTCAGCGAATCCATTCGCGACGTGGTCTACACCGTAGGCTCGGCGATTCTGCTGGTCATTCTGGTGATCTTTCTCTTTCTCGGCGACTGGAGGACGACGATGATTCACTTCATCGCCACTCCGGTTTCGCTCATCGGCACCTTTATCTTTATTAAGTTGCTGGGCTTCTCCATCAACACGCTGACGTTGTTCGGTATCACGCTGGCTACCGGCCTGGTTGTCGATGACGCTATCGTCGTGATCGAAAATATCGAGCGCCACATTGCCGAGGGCGAACACGATTCCCACAAAGCCGCGGCAGCCGCGACGGCCGAGATTACCAGCGCCGTCATCGCCACCTCGCTGGTGCTGGTTGCCGTGTTTGTACCGGTTGCATTCTTCCCCGGGACGACCGGCATCCTCTTTCGCCAGTTTGCGCTGACCATCGCATTCTCCATCGCGATTTCCGCATTCAACGCGCTCACCCTCGCTCCCGTGCTCGCGGCCATTTTTCTGAGCGGTCCCCACCGGCAAAAATGGTGGTGGCTGCAAAAGTTTGACGACGGCGTCACTGTCATGACCGGTTGGTACCGTCGCCTGCTGGGCTTCCTGCTGCAATACAGGCTGGCGATGATGGTCGTATTCGTCGCCGGTCTGGGACTTACTTACCTTGTCTTCAAAAGTGTGCCCACTGGCTTCGTTCCGGATGAAGACCAGGGCTATTTCATTATCGTCATGCAGGCGCCTTCGGGAGCTTCGCTCGAATACACCAAGGCGATCGGCAAGCAAGTTGCGGGTATGTTGAGCGATGTGACCGAAGCAGAGGGAACGTTTTCGATTGCGGGCTTTGGATTTTCCGGCAGTACCTCGAACCAGGGACTCATCTTCGTTCCTCTGAAGCCCTACTCCGAGCGCAAAGGCGATCAGCACACGGCGACAGCCATTGTGAACCGGGTTCGTCCCAGACTGTTTGGCATTTCGGGCGCAATTGTCTTTGCCACGCTTCCTCCCGCCATTCAGGGCCTCGGACAGTTTGGTGGATTTCAATTCGTCATCCAGGATCAGGCTGCGCACCGCCTCGATGAACTCGCTAGCACTACGCAAAGCATCATCCGCCAAGGTTTCGCGCGCAAGGATTTGGTCGGGCTTTATAGTTCGTTCACGGCGAACGATCCGCAATATCTTGTAACCATCGATCGTGAGAAGGCGAAGAGCCTGCACGTTCCGCTGTCGCAGATCACCGACACGCTCAGCGTCTACATGGGATCGTCCTACGTGAACGATTTCGATTTCAACAACCGCTCCTATCGCGTTTACGTGCAGGCCGATAAGCAATTCCGTGCCAACGCGCAGGACATGAAGCAGTTCTATGTGCGCTCCGATGGCGGCGCGATGGTGCCGCTGGATAACTTGATCAGCGTCACGCAGACCACAACGCCGCAGGTGATCAGCCACTACAATCTGTTCCGCTCGGCGGAAATCGACGGCTCGGCCGCGCCCGGCTACAGCTCCGGACAGGCGATCTCCGCGATGGACGAACTGGCCAAGAAGATGCCGCAAGGATTCACCTACAGTTGGACGGGCCTGTCGCTTGAAGAATTGCAGTCGGGTGCAACCACGGCAATCCTCTTCGGATTGGGCGTAGTGGTTGTGTACCTCACGCTCTCTGCGCAATATGAAAGCTTCGTGCTTCCGTTCATTGTGTTGCTCGCCGTGCCCATGGCTCTGCTTGGAGCGTTGGGAGCGCAATGGCTGCGCGGATTGCAGAACGACGTTTTCTGCCAGGTGGGACTCGTCATGCTGGTTGGGCTCTCGAGCAAGAACGCGATTCTGATCGTCGAGTTCGCCGAGCAGTTGCGCGGACGCGGAGTTCCTCTAGTCGAATCAGCCATACAGGCAGCCGCGATTCGCCTGCGTCCGATTCTCATGACTTCGCTGGCGTTCATTCTCGGCGTCGTGCCTCTAGTCATCGCCACCGGTGCGGGCGAGAACGGACGTCACTCCGTGGGCACAACTGTCTTCGGCGGCATGATCATGTCCACGTTCCTGAATCTGTTCTTCATCCCCGTGCTGTATCTGATCATCGAAGGCTGGCGGGAACACGGGAAGGCTCCGGTAAAGAGAGCTTAAAAGCAGGCATTGCTCTTACTTCGAAATGCGCCCGGATTTGCGTCCGAAGTTACGCCCGGCTTGCTTCTTTGCCTTCTTCTGGCGCGCCTTGCGCCGCAGCTTGGCCATCCATTCTCGCGAATACATGGTCCCGCGGCACTTCGGCGAACCGCAGTAGCAGGGCGCGGGATCGTCATCGTCGTAGAGGTTGTAATCCCAGAGCAGCTCTTCGCCGGCCGCAATCTCGCGTAGCGCGAAGATCCACGCCCGGCCTTTGACTTCATCGATCTCACAGTTGGGATCGCAGGAGTGATTGAAGTACGCTGCGATCCCCTCCCCGTCGATCACGGTCTTGCCGTCTTCCAGTCCATAAAGATAGGTGCGGGGCGCTTCATCGTACAGCCGGTCGGCTTCCTCCGGAGTAATGCGTGGACCGTCATACTCGACAAGACGCGTTCCTTTGCGAACCGCCGTTGTAGTGAAAACTCCAACCGAATGAATCTTTGAAGGACGAACGACGAGAGGCATGCACTAATTTCGCACGACTAAGAGGTTTCGCGGAAGACGAAAGGATAAAAAGTTTGCAGAGAGTGCGACATCTGCGGATGGTAACTCTTTGCTCGATTCGAACGAAGCGACGTGGAGCGTGTGCCCTTGCTTTCGCAGATGAGTGAGAACTTCCTTCGCGCGAGTGGAGTGGCCGGCGCCTTCGCCGTTGACTCCGTAGAGAATGTTGGCCATAGGTCGAGCAGTATAAAGCAGGATGGGTCAGCGGAAAGACGGACCGCTTCGCAACGCAGCCCTCGGCTCAAAATATAGTTGGCTCGGGCTTGTGCTGTCTGCGCCTTTGGCATCGAGATCCAGATGTAAAAAATTTCGGATCGAATCCGCTTAATTCCTTTGAATCAGCTATTTACGGACCATGACCTACTTTTGATCCGGCCATAATATTGATTCTAAAGAACTTGACTGCAAAATCCTGGATCGATTGCACTTAGCTAGGGTTTTTCGATTGTCAAAGAGCGTGTAGGTATTTGGCTTGATTATCGGACTAGGTCGGATTGCGGCGCAAGGTTAGATGTCACACGGTCGCTGTTCATATTTTGGTTGGGTCTGATGCAATTGGGGCAGCATCGGCGGGGAGGTGGCCGTTAGCGAGTTAGGTTTTCGAGTAGCCGACCGACGATTTAGAGGGGTCGATATTGGGGTTTTGAGCGCTGTGGCGATTTTGCAACAGTTATCCTCTTGGGCAGCTTCCAACCCCATGATTTTCGGTGATTTGCCCTCACATCATGCCCCCTATGATGCGATTCGATGATCGGCTCAAACAAATTTCGCACCCCGCATCGTTGATAAACTTGGCGGTGGTGACGTGGGTGCGGATTGCGAGGCCGAGGAAACCGCACTGGGCCTTGCTGGTCGCGGGTAACGCCAGGACTTCCACGATACATTCACGGCCGCTGCCGCATGTTCTTAGTGAATATTAAGCAAACGTTAACCTAACTAAACTACCTAATTAACTTATCTTTTATTCTTGACAGCCAGACAGGCTTGAAGTAGATTGAAGGCCCCCAAGTCAGGGCTGCTGTGGGCCCCGGCTGCATTAGCAACGGTGACCGCGCTGTTCTTCGCGAAGTCGAATTCGTGACGCCATTGAATCGAGGCCAACTGTGCATCGCTCAAGGTTCCTGATCTCTTTTCTGCTCGCTGCCGCTTCCCTGCTCTCCGCGCAAAGTGTCAGCACCATGCTGAACTTCAACGGAACCAACGGCGCAGACCCGTTGTACGTCACCTTTGTGCAGGGCCGCGACGGACGCCTTTACGGCACTACCTACAGCGGAGGCGCCAACGACCTGGGCGCCGTCGTCAAAATCAACCTGAGCGACAACAACAGCATCGTCTTGCACAGCTTTTCCGGCACCGACGGCAGTAACCCCGGCGGTGGCCTCACTCTCGCCACCAATGGGAGTTACTACGGCACCACGGTCATGGGAGGCGCCCACGGTTTCGGCGTTCTCTACTCCATCACTCCATCAGGAACCCTCACCGTGCTGCACAGTTTTGCCGGAGGCAGCGACGGCGAATATCCCTACGGTCCTCCCATTCAGGCCGTCGATGGCAATTTTTACGGCGCAACTTCCGGCACCCCGGATTCCAGCGACGAGGCCACCATCTACAAGCTGACCAGCACCGGCGCCTATAGCGTCATTTACACCTTCAGCTCCTCAACCACCGGAGTCGGAGTCTACGGCCTCGTCCAGGGATCGGATGGTTTACTGTATGCTGTCGCGAACGTTGGGGGCGCCAACAACTGCGGAACCTTGGTGAAGCTCACCATTGCAGGAGTGCTAAAAGAAACTCACGGCTTCAGTTGCTCGGTCGGACCGCACTATCCGGTTGCTCCACCTATTCTGGCTTCCAACGGTACCCTCTACGGCACCACCCCAAGCGGCGGAGCTCACGGCCAAGGTACCGTCTACGACATCAGCGGCCTTTTCGGAGTCAACGTCCTTTATAGCTTCACCGACATTCCGGGTGACGGCGACAATCCGAATGCCGGCCTTGTGCAGGCCAACGACGGCAACCTCTACGGCGTCACTTACTACTATTCCCAGGTTTTTAGCTGGAATCTCGGCGGCACCTACACCGCTTTCCCCGGCTACGTCTACGGAGATACCGTCGCTAATCTGATGCAGGACACCAATGGCCTCTTCTACGGCGTCTCCGGCGGTGACGGCGGTGACGGCTTCGTCTATTCGTTCGACAATGGCCTGAGCCCGTTCGTGGCGTTCGTCAAATCTCAAGGGGCCGTCGGAGCAACCGCGCAAATTCTCGGCCAGGGATTCACCGGCTCAACCTTCGTCACCTTCAACGGCGTACCCGCCAGCTTCACGGTAGACAACGACACCTACATGACTGCTACCGTTCCCGCCGGCGCGGGCACTGGTCCTGTCGTCGTAACCACGCCGACCGCAACGCTGACCAGCAACAAGAACTTCACGGTCACCGAGTGAGCCGACAACCGAGTTATAGCGGTCAATAGCGACAACGACCGCGCAGCGTCATTGAATCGTGATCTAACAGTTGATCATTCAGGCGATTGGACGATTCTGTACACGCCCAAAACATCCGCCCTCACACCTGGCCGGACTGATGATAGTCGATGAGCTTGAGGCTCGCCTGAATGCAATCCCAAGTTAGCACTGTCGGCTCTTGCGCCAACTGTCGAAATCAGGCCATAGCATTCATTGAGCTGGTGAAATCACCAGGCGCGGGTCGCCACTTTGGCAGGGACGGCGCGACTTTTCTCGCGGGTTCTATACCACTGCTTTATTGGCTGAGGCGGACATGCTGGACAATCTGCTGCCGGTGATTGTTGGTACTAGCTGGATCTGGACCAGGCGCGCGGGCGAAGTTTGCTCTTTTTTCGCGAGCAGATTCTTTGAGGGGATTCCGGTGCGGGCGAAGGATTTCTCGCAGTCCGCGGTGGAGGGACCGCGCATATTGCCTTCGAGGTACGCCAGGCCGGGGCAGCGAGTGCAAGTGGAACCGTGCGCGCACTGCGAGCAACTGGAAAGATCGCGCAAACGAATCGAGCGGACTTCTTTCAATTGCTCTGAGTTGCGCCAGATATCAATGAAGCGCTGCTGCCGCACGTTGCCGCATGAGAGAGGAAACTGGACGCAGGGATAAAACTCGCCGTAGGGAGAAACGTAGCAGGCGGTGTGGCCGGCGCTGCAGGGCAACGACTCCATGCTGTCTTCATCGGGCACGGGCGGCGGGGCGCAGAATTCTTCGGCGTTGCCGACGAGCGTTTCGTCGCGGAACAGGGTGCGCAACGCAGGTTCGCCTGCGTTCAAGTCGAGAATTGCGCGGTCGCCATCCATCATTGGAGTGATGGTTGGATCGAGCGTGTATTCGGCATCGATTTCGTGCGCCAGCGACCGGACGTCCTGATAATCCCGCATGTTCTGATTCATCAGGACGTTGGCGACGATCACCTTCAAACCCTGCTCCCTGAGAAAGCGAATTGCTTTGATCGAGCGCCGCAGTGACCCGGGAACTTTGGTGATCGCGTCATGCACTTCAGGCTTGTGCGAATAAATGCTGACCTGAATCGATTCGACGCCTAGATCACGCAGACGGGCGGCCTGCGCTTCGCGGATGAGCACGGCGTTGGTTTTGAGCTTGATGCAGAAAGTTAGAGAGCGCGCGTACTCGAGAATTTCGAAGAAATCTTTACGCAGAAAAATCTCGCCGCCGCTTAGCGTGAGGATGAAGACTCCGGCCTCGGCCATTTCTTTGAGCAGGTGCTTGATCTCGACTGTGGTCATCTCGCCGTGATCGTGGTGATCGAGGTAGCAGTGAATGCACTGCTCGTTGCAGCGGTAGGTGAGATCGAGTTGCGCGCTGAAGGGCACGCCCAGTTGCAGCGCGCGGTTGCTCATTTCCTGCATTAAGGCGCTCATGATTGCTGGGACCTCGGTTGCGACTCGGGTTGTTGCGACGAGTGAACTGACGCTACTGGCTTTGGGATCGGCTGCTCTGAGATTTGCAGGATGCCGTGCTTGGCCAAGTCTTCGGCCAGCGATTCGGCGTCGCGCAGGGCTTCTTCGGGCTGCACTTCGAATTCCGGGCAGATGCGGCTTTCAACGATCTCATTGAGAGGCGTGGCGCCGTCGGCGGCCTGCCAGAGAATAGTTGCGGTCGGGTTCAGCGTGAAGAGCGTCGATCCCTGACCTGACATTACCAGCATTTCTTGGCCTAACATGCGGGCGGCGATTCGCGGGCTGCGCGCTACGTACATTTTCTTGTTCATATTCATCCGATCATCTTTATCCGATCAGTTCCCAAACGCGCGCGTCCGGCACAAAGGTGAGCCGATAAACCGGAACGCGAGAGACGAAGTCGCACGCCGCCTGAAACGCACTGTGAACCATTTCTGAATCTTCAGCGAAGAAAAGCATGTTGGCCAGGAGTTCGCGTCCCGCGTCAGACGTGGTCACCGGGTCGATTCGATTCTCGGGACCCTGCGCCAGCAAATACAACGCGGCCACTGGCGCTGAGGTATTCTCGCCGAGCTTCGCGAGTTCTCCGGTGAAGGGCGTGCCGAATGCGACGTACGAATCGCCGGTCGCGGCGTCGTTTATTTTGCGGACGTACGAGATTTCATCGGTGAGAAGAGTCGCGTCTGGAGGGGCCAGGCGCGAGATCGTTGTCTTCCCCGCTCCGGAGACGCCGGCGAACAGAAATGCTTTGCCGTTGCGAATGGCGCTGGCGGAGTGCAAGAGAAATCCTCCGCGCTGCGCGAGCACGAGCGTGTGCGTGATGCGCAGAACGGCGTCGATGGAATACGGGTTCGCCGATTGGCGAATGCGGCCGCGGCGCGCCACTGGATCTAATTCAGCGCGGAAGTCGCCGCGCTCCATGAACCAGCGGCCCGCGCGATAGGCTACGCTTACGTCCGCCTCTGGATCGGCAAACGACGGCGGCACAAGTTCCACATCGAAAGCAAAGTCAGCGCTGGCATCCGCGCCGGTTTCCGCGGTAACGAAGCCAGCGTAGCGGTCTTCGAGCATCGCTAGAAAATCCGCATCGGCGGTATTCACGCGGACGGCTACGCCGCCGATCGCGATCACCACGCTTTTGCGCTCGATTTGTGTGGCTAGACCTATCATGCTAAATCTGGCTTTGCAGAACTGATTCCCTTGTTTCGGATTTCGCTGAGATTGGAATCGTGCGATGCAGATAGACGAGAGCGCGCGCTGCAAGAAAAGATCGCCGCACTATTTTTGTTGTGAGTTTCGCAGCCACACTTGACTTCGAGCGCATCGCGACGCACCTTCCATCCCGAATGACGTAGTTGACACGCCCGAGCAACTCACTCTCGTTCACGGGCGGATCAGGGTTGGGCATCGCATCGCCCTGGGTTATCCAATGCGGGTGTCCGGAGTTTTCTTCGCGGGAAATAACGCGATGGGCACAGAGCCTGCCATTCCTTCCGACGAGTACGACCTCTCCTGCCTTGACTTGATCTGCGCAGAGGCGCTCGACCACCAGCGTGTCACCGGGCCAGATGGTCGGAAGCATGCTCCAGCCCGTGACGCCCAGCCTCAATCGTCCCGACGAGCGCAATACCTCGCAGGCCAACTCGCACTTTAGGGCGTGAGCATCGCCGGCCACACACGCACTCACGAGACCTTCTGCGAAGTGAGTATGCAACTGCTCTGGGTCGAGCTGATCTTGCCGCACGTAAGTGCCGAAGTCACAAAGACCCGATCGTAGCGAAAGCCCGGCTTCTCGTAAGGTTTTTTCTCAATTGCCGCAGGACGCGGCTCTTCCTCAGATGATTGATTGATTGCCATAATGATCGTCCCTCACTAGCTAAGGCCGATTGCGATTCCGCGGCGCATCCGGACTCTTGTCTGCTATAGGAACCACATCATACACCCCCCCCGGTTTTCAGGAAATGCCGAAAATTTATCTGCGCGGGAGAGATTTCCACAGACATTTCCACTTCGCAGCTGGCCGGGAAACTGATCGCCGGGGTTGAAGATAAGGCACTGAGTTAAGCTATGTCTATGGACGATCACGAGTTGGGCGGGTCTGGTTCCGGTAGCGGGGCGCTGGTTCCGGGAAATTACGGGAGGCTCGTCCTGCTGATGCCGGGGAGCCGCAGAGAGGAATTCACGTTATCGAAGTCTCGCGTGACCGTCGGCCGATCTTCCACCGCTGACATCGTGGTGCGCGACCCTAAAGTATCTCGAAGGCATGCCTTGATCGAGTGCAATGCGGAAGGCTGCACTGTGATCGATGCCGGCTCACCGAACGGAATTTGGATTAATGGCGTGCGCGTTGAGCGGCGGCTGCTGAGGCCCGGTGACATGGTCGCGATGGGCGGCGTTACGGCAGTCTTTGAAACTGGTGTGTCTGAATCCGATGACCAGAGGACACGGATCGATTCTGACGCCGACATGGACGTTGCGCTCGCCCAGGTTTCGCTGCAAATGGAAGTGCAGGAGACCGACACCGCGCGGCTGGCGGTGCGCGTAGCTGACCAGACCTGGGAAATCGCGCTCGACCGCGAGACGCTGACGATTGGCCGCTCGCCGGATAACGATCTTGTGCTTGACCGGCCGGGCGTTTCGCGCAGGCACGCGCGCATTGAGCGCCGCGGCGAGGGCTTCTTGATTCAGGATTTGAATAGCGGCAACGGCACGCTGGTCGGCGGCGTGAAGATTGACAAACATTTGCTGGCGGATGGCGACGCGATCCGCATCGGCGATGCGCGCTTGATTTATAAGGCGGTGTTCTCGGGCGAAGATTTGACCATCGTCGATCAGGGGACCAAGCCCGCGCGCCGCCCGGTGGTGGTCATTCCCGGCCTTGGGGGTTCCAAGTTGTGGCGTGGCAGCCAGCTGGTTTGGCCTAATCTTCGCCACCTGCTGGCGCACGTGGAAGAGTTGGCGATGTCGAATGAGCTTGAACCGCGCGGGCTGTTGGATGAAGTGGTCATCATCCCGAACTTCATTAAGCTGCAGCAATATGGCGCGCTGAGCGATTATCTGGTGGAAGAGTTGGGATATGAGCGCGGTCGCGACCTGCTGGAGTTTGCTTATGATTCGCGGCAGGACGCGCGCGTGACGGCGCGAAAGCTGGGCGCGGCGATTGAGGGATGGAAGGTCTCCGCTCCGATTACGATTCTTGCGCACAGCCTGGGATGCCTGGTGAGCCGCTATTATGTTGAGCGGCTTGGGGGCGCAAAGAAAGTTGGCAGGCTCGTGCTTATGGGTGGTCCACATGCCGGCGCGCCCGAAACTCTGGTGACGATGATGGAAGGCATGAACATCACTCCGCTGGGATTGCTCGACCGCAAGTTTCGCGAGGCGATGGCAACGTGGCCGTCGACTTATCAGTTGCTGCCGAATTATCCGAGCGTGTTTACCGCGGCCGGAACTGATTTGGATGTGCTGGCGAACAATAACTGGCTGCCGGAACCGAGTCGCGGACTTCTGGCTGGGGCACGCGAATTTCGCGCCGAACTTGGTTCTCGATCGAGCGTGCCTACTGTGTGCATCTTCGGATACGGATTGAAAACGGCAACGCGGATTCGCCTGGAATGCGACCCGCTCGGACTCTGCCGCAGGGTGGGTGCCGTGTACGAACTGGCGGGCGATGGCACCGTGCCGGAGTCGAGCGCGTGCATGGAAGGTACGGAGATTCATCCCGTGCGGCAGCATCACGGCGTGATGTTTGTGGATAACGATGTGAAGAAGCGGCTGAAGCTGGAGCTGACGCGCGATCTGGGTGTGCGGGTGTGAGCCATTGTTATCTTGTTTGAGGAAAACGATTTCACATGCTGTCAGAGCCGATGACCATCGAACGATTTGAAGGCGCGAACCGTGAACGCGTCCTGCGCTTGACTGGGCCCTTGACGGCGGCGACGGCGCAACCGTTTCAGAATGCTGTGCGTTCGGAAAATGCGGGCACGATTATTCTCGATCTGAGCCTCGTTCCTTATATGGATTCGGTGGGACTGGGATCTCTCGTTGGAATTTATGTGAGCTCGCAGAAATCCGGTAAGCGGATGGCCTTGAGCGGCGTCACTCCGCGCGTGCGGCAGTTGTTTGAGATTACAAGGCTTGAGCCTTTCTTTCTGGCTTTTCCTACGCTGAAGGATGCTGTCGAAGGCTTGACCAACGCCGGCAGCGCGTGACCGGTGTTGTTGTTGAAAAATGGCGGAAGCGAGTGGGGGTCGAACCCACCGGCGACAGGAAGACCTGCCGCCCGCCGGTTTTGAAGACCGGGACGATCACCGGACCGCATGCGCTTCCGTGAATCAGAAACTCCCCAGAAACTTCCTTTTTACTGCGCCGGCGCGGTCTTCGCGGCAGCGTCAGCCGCGACGGGCGCGGCGAGTGCGTCTGCCGCCGGCTTCGGAAGCTTGTCGGCATTCGCCACCAGCAGGCTTATCTGCCACATCTGCGTTTCCGACAATGTGGAGCGGAAGCCCGGCATGCCCGTGAGACGAATGCCATTCGCCACCTTCCAGTAGCTCTCACCCGGCTCGTCATCGGTGACACCTTTTCCTTCCAACAGCTCCGGAGGATGCGGATACATACCCTTGGCGATCGACGTTTTCTTCTGCCCCGGCAGTCCGTGGCAAACCGCGCAATGCTCGCGGTAAAGCGTGGCGCCAGCCACCAGGTTTGGCTCGTCGGGCTGAAGCGGAACCGTCTTCGGCATGTCGCGTTCGACTCTCGCATTCAGAGCCGCTTGTGCCAACTTCTTTTCAAACGGCATGGGCGGCTCCGAAGTCGCCACCGGAGCTCGCCCCGTCGCGAAATAAAAGTAAACGCCGAGCGCGACGGCCGCCAAGCCCACAAGTATCCCCAAGACCAGCGCAGCGAACACTCGCATGAACGAAACTCTCCTTTTAGAAAATGCCCGCCTTACCGGTGCTGCAACTACTTCGGCTGCGGCACAATTCTCAAATACGGCTTCGGCGATTTCCATCCCCCAGGATATTTCTGCTGCGCTTCATCGTTCGACACCGAGGGCAGAATGATCACGTCATCGCCCTGCTTCCAGTTCACGGGAGTCGCCACTTTGTGCTTCGCCGTGAGCTGCATCGAATCGAGCACGCGCAGCACTTCGTCAAAATTCCGCCCAGTGCTCATCGGATAGCTGAGTTGTAGTTTGATCTTCTTGTCAGGCCCCACGACAAACACTGTGCGAACCGTCGCGTTGTCCGCCGCCGTGCGGCCATCCGAAGTGGTCCCGCTCTCGGCCGGCAACATGCCATAGACTTTCGCAATCTTCAACTCCGGGTCGCCGATCATCGGATAGTTCACCTTGTGCCCCTGCGTCTCTTCAATATCCGCGGCCCACTTGCCGTGACTGCTCACCGGGTCCACGCTCAGGCCGATAATTTTCGTGTTGCGCTTGGCGAATTCGGGCTGCAAGCCCGCCATATAGCCAAGTTCGGTGGTGCACACCGGAGTGAAATCTTTCGGGTGGGAAAATAAAATCGCCCAGCCATCGCCAATCCACTCGTGAAAATGAATCGGGCCCTGCGTAGTTTCCGCCGTGAAATCAGGCGCTGTGTCGTTGATGCGGGGGATTCTGCCTGTGGTCTCGCTTACAGCTGCGGTGCTCATACTCTTCTCCTTGTGAATTCGATTGCTCGAAGCGGCAAAATTGGCCAGCCGGAGTGCTCAACGCAGATGAACTTCGCGTGGAAACGAAACCCACCCGCGCCGCCGGGTGGGTTGGAAGAAATTTGGTTTGCTCCCTACCCACATGGCGGTGAACACATGCAACAACACGCGGCATTGTCGGGGCAAAACACCAAGTTAGAATAGAAGCCCG
>Ga0182024_10012533_pt1 | contig 16749 bp, 11 predicted proteins | sample P32metaG_FD_120480 | JGI IMG/M metagenome (GOLD analysis project Ga0182024, IMG submission 120480) | Permafrost microbial communities from Stordalen Mire, Sweden - P3-2 metaG (Illumina Assembly) | ecosystem: Environmental > Terrestrial > Soil > Wetlands > Permafrost | place: Sweden: Stordalen... | reverse complement strand
GGCGTTAAAACCAAAATCCTCTCCACGAAGAAGAAGGGGCCTGGATGCAAGCAACGATCGAGGTCTCACGGAGAGGAGTGCAGAAGTGTTTTTGCTTGACATCCTCTCTCATAGGATGAGCGCAACGGCTATCTTACGTCTGAGGGAGGCCTTCAGTTGGAGGCCGGGGCGCGCTCTGTAAGCAGAATGCGTTTTACTTGGTTGCGGTCGAAGGTTGGTGCATTCCCTCCAATGCGTATTTCCACTTGCATGCCGCTGACGGAAACTAAACCCCCGTCAGAACCGATCCATCCCTCAACTCGATCGTGTCATGTGCGGCGCTACCTAGTTCATAACTCACGCTCCCTCCGGAAGCATCGTGGGAAGTGATTTCGAGCGGGAATTTCCCCGGATTGAATCCATCCTTCTCAAAGCCAAGCATATGTTTCCCAATCGCGACGTCTATAAGTTTGGGTGTGGTCCCCGCGGCTTTACCATCGACCGTTAGCAGAGCCCCTTGTGGAACGGAGTTTACCGTAACGGATATGGCCTGAGGCGTTCTGGTCGATACCGCTACGGAGTTCGGGGAACCGGATGCGGCAATCGTTATTTGAAACTTGACCGTTTCGCCAGGAGAGACGTTCGTTAGATTGATATAGCCCTCACCGATTCTTGCCTTACCTTTGTCGAACACATACAACGAAAAACTTCCACCGCTGATGGTCTTGTCCGAAAGGTTGAAAGCCTCTACGTCGCTGATGTACGTGCGCTCCTTCCCCATTCCACCTGCTACGTCCTTGAACTTCGAAAAGGTAAAACGGAGAACAGGCTGCCCGGACTCCGGCCAAGAAACGACCTGGAAAGGCTGACCTTTGGCAACCGCTGTGGAATTGGTAACAGCCAGTATGAGAACGAAAAACGCTACACGTCGCATATTTCCTCCGGCGTATCGTCGATGTGGATACGTCATTCATCGCCCGGGGTCCGAAAACTGCGGGCATTGTACAACGGCCGTAAATTGCGTGATAGCACTAATTGGCCGGGTTTTGGTTCTTCAGGACCGCTCGGCCTAACTTCGGGAAGTTGCTTGTGGCGCAAGTCTTTCCTTTCCATTCCACCATTTTGTTAAATCATTACAGGCGTACCAGATTCTCCAACAACATCGGTTGGTGCGTGCGGTTAGTATGGTTGCAGTGCTTGTGCGTTCGGTTTCGCCGTTCTTACGTTTCTTGCGAACGCGAAACCAGGTGGCTTCCCCCATGACCCAGGGCTCTTCCGGCGCTCCGCAGCAATCCCGCCCACCGCATAAATTTGAGCGCGAAGAATCTCAGCTATGGCGATGGATCCTTTTGTTCATGGTTCTGCTGGCGGCGGGCTTCGCCGCGCTTGCCTGGGAGCGCCTCGAAAGTTTGCCTTACCATTTGGGCCCGATGGCATTGGGCGTGCTGCTCTTGTCGATTCTTCTGGCGGTTTATGCCTACGGCCGGCGGAAGGAAGTCAGCGAACTCAAAGTGCTGCTGCAAAATTTGCAGGAACATGTGGGCGCCGCTCCGTCGGAGGAGCAACTCGACCAGCTCTCCGACATGATTGCGCGCTCTCAGCGCAGCTTCAAGGAACTGATTGACTCCTTTGAAGATGCTGCTTGCGCCGTATCTCTGGATGGCACTTTGCGGACTGTGAACAAGAGTGTCAGCGAACTTCTGGGGCTGCCTTACACCGCGATCGTGGGGCAGAAAGTTTTCGACTTCGTCGAAGAGCCAAACCGGAGCAGCATAGAAACCGGACTGGCACATTTCCTGGAAAAGCGGCACTGGGCGGGCACGGTTCGCTTGCGTTTGAAGAACGACGCGCGGCCGCTCTACTTTGATTGCGTTCTGAATGCGATCGTAAAGAGTGGCGAGGTGGTCGGGGCTAGCGTGCTGGGACGGGATGTGACCGGACAGCACGAAAAAGAGCTTCGTTTTACTGAACTGTTTGAGACTTTGCAGGAAGGCGCGTATTTCAGCACGCCGGAGGGCCGGCTGCTGGACGCCAATCCCGCGCTGGTGGGCATTCTCGGCTATGCCACAAAAGAAGAGCTGCTGGCGCTTGACCCCGCCAGGCTAAATGTCAATCCCGCGGAATCGCCGGTGCTGGGCCGTGCTGCCGGCGACCGCGGTGGCGTGCGGGCACGGGAGATCATGCTCCGCAAGAAAGATGGAACCGCCGCGGTTTTTCTCGAATCCTCGCGCGCCGTTTGGGATACTTCTGGCAAGCTGATTCGTTACCAGGGCACGCTGGTCGACGTGACGGAACGGCGCAAACTTGAACGGCAACTACTGCAGCAGGAGGAATTCCGGCGGCGCCTGCTCGAGAGCTTCCCCGACCTGATTCTGGTGATCGATCTCGAGGAGCGCTACACCTTTGTGAGCTTCCGGGTACGCGACCTGCTGGGATACCAGCCAGAGGATCTGTTGGGGAAAAAGATCTCGGAAACCGAGGATCACTCGCCGGAACTGGCGGCGCTTTACCGCGACGTAGTTTCCGGCATCAGAATATTTGGATCTGCGGAATACGGCGCTCGTCACCGCGACGGGAGCTGGCGCACGATGCGCGCCTCCGCCAGCCAGCTCTTTGACGCCGACGCCAAGCTGGGCGGCGTGATCGTTTCGGTGCGGGACATTACCACGGAGAAGAAGCTGGAGCAGCAGATCATACAGAGCGAGCGTTTGGCTGCCATGGGCGCGATGATTGGCGGCGTGGCCCACGAACTTAATAATCCTCTGACCAGCATCCTGGGAGTCAGCGAACTTCTCCAGGACAGTCAGACTACGGACGCGGCGCGCAAGCAGATCGGCATACTGCAGCAGCAGGCCCGCCGCGCCGCCGAGATTGTTCATAACTTGACTTATTTTTCGAGGCCGCCGGCACCGGGGAAAACTCCGGTCAATCTTGGCGAGGTTGTCGAACGCACGCTCAATCTGCACGCCTATTCGCTGCGCAAGAACAGCATCACCGTGGACTTTCTGCGCGAGCCGGGACTGCCCTATGTGGAAGGCGACCCTCACCAATTAATGCAAGTTTTCCTGAACTTGATCCTGAATGCGGAGCAGGCGATCCGCGAAGCTCGCGACCGCGGAACGTTACGGATCCGCCTGGGAAATACTGGGGATTCTGTTTGGGCAGCCTTTCAAGATGACGGGCCGGGGATTCCCTCCGATACACTGCCGAGCATCTTCGATCCGTTCTACACGACCAAGCGGCCGGGACGCGGAACTGGCCTTGGCCTTAGCATCTGCAAGTCAGTGATGAAAGAACATAACGGCACGATCGAAGCCGCCAATGCGCCGGGAGGTGGAGCATTGTTTACGGTTACGCTGCGGGCAGTCGCTTCCTCAAGCGCGAGTGTTTAGCTAGTCTCTTTCGACCGCCATGGCTACGGCGTTGCCTCCGCCGAGGCACAGCGCGGCGATTCCACGTTTGGCATTGCGGCGAGTCATCTCATAAATCAGAGTGACCAGCACGCGCGCGCCACTGGCTCCGATGGGATGCCCGATGGCGACTGCGCCGCCATTCACGTTGACTTTGTTGGGATCGAGTCGCAGTTCCCGCATCACGCCCAGCGCCTGCACCGAGAAAGCCTCGTTGAGTTCATAGAGATCAACGTCGTCACTCTTCCAGCCGGTCTTTTCCCAGATCTTCTTTACTGCATCGACCGGGGCCATCATCACCCATTTGGGTTCGACTCCGCTGGTGGCCTGGGCCACGATTCGGACCATGGGCTGCGCGCCCAACTCCTTCGCTCGGTTCGCGCTGGTCACTACCACGGCCGCCGCTCCGTCATTCACTCCGGGAGCGTTGCCGGCAGTCACGGTTCCATCTTTCTTGAAAGCGGGCTTCAATGCGCGCAGCACTTCGATGGTCGTATCCTCGCGCGGGGATTCGTCTTTCTCGAAGAGCACCGGGGCTTCGCCCTTCTTCTTCGCAGGAATCTCGACGGGCACGATCTGCGACTTGAAGCGGCATTCTTTCCAGGCTGCGATCGCTTTGCGGTGGGAATGCACTGCGAACTCATCCTGCTCTTCGCGTGTGATGCCGTATTTCTCGGCAACGTCCTCGCCGGTGATGCCCATGTGGTAGTCGTTGTAAATATCCCAGAGCCCGTCGTGCACCATGGAATCGATCACCTTCCCATTGCCCAGGCGATATCCTTTGCGCGCTTGAGGCAGCAGATAGGGAGCGTTTGTCATAGATTCCATGCCGCCGGCGACCACGATGGAACTGTTTCCGGTTTGCACCGCTTGCGCCGCCAGCGCGATTGCTTTCAATCCTGAGCCACAAACCTTGTTGATTGTCATGGCACCTGTCGCCGGCGACAATCCCCCGAAGATTGCGGCTTGGCGCGCCGGATTTTGGCCAAGGCCCGCGGGCAAAACGTTGCCCATGATGCACTCGTCGACCTGATGGGAGGGTACGCCGGCACGCTTCACCGCTTCGCGCACGACGACTGCACCCAACTGTGGAGCGCTCAAGTCCGTGAGGCTGCCCTGAAATTTTCCTACTGCGGTGCGACAACCAGAAATGATGACAACATCATCGAAAGCCGCCATTGATCATGCTCCCGCGAAGATTTCGCAGCTTCATTATAGATGCAGCAGCGCGCAAAAATGATGAACTTCTGTCAAAGAGGCCATGGCTGCGTTCGATGGCGCGCACGTGAAGCACGAAACACTCGCGGGTGCGTCGACGTTGTTCTTCGTCGGTCGCGATTGCATGCTAGCGACTTGTTTTTCACAGCGCGAGGTGGAACTTTTCCTGTTCACTCTCGTCTCTCGGTAACTTTGGTACAACACCACTCGTTCACCTCGTGCATTTTTTTCTTGACTTCATTTTTCATTAACTCTATACAATCAATTAGTTGCAACATTTGATCGTTGCAGATTTTTCCATGAAAAATGGAAGGGAGAATAGAACCAATGGCAACCAAGAAAAAGGCAAAAAAGAAAAAGAAGCATTAAGAAGGTCAGTACGAAGTCGAAAAAAGGGGGACGCCGAAAGCGTCCCCTAAGTTTTTGCTCCATGTTCGGCGTGGTCTCACTCGTCAATCCAATTGTTTCCCTCCGCGCTTCTCGGAATTTTCAGCCAGATTCGGAACCCGTTTTTCCTGGGCTGGGCATAGTCCTCGGTACGCGCAAAAGTTGCAGTAGAAGCCAGACTTGGCCTCGAAATTCCCTGCTGCGATGCCGCGCGCTACAGTCAGTACTCGCTCTCGCGCTTCTTCCAGTTGAAAGTCTGTACGCTTCGAGACAACAGGAACGTTGCCTTCGAGATTATGAAACACTAATGAGCCCACGCGGTATTCCCATTTCTCACGCGCGGCAATGGCGTAGATGGAAAGCTGCAGGCTCTCGTCGGCGTCTTCCTGCGATCTAGCTTTCCCCGTCTTGTAGTCGACGATGTTGACGCTGCCATCGGGGGCGCGGTCCATGCGGTCGATTCGTCCAGCGACCTTGGTGCCGGCAATCTGCACGTCAAACCATTCTTCCGTGTGCAGAACTTCCGGTGGAGAGACCGAGCGCGTGCCAGCCAGGAAGTCCTGCAACTGCTGCTGTCCCTGCTTCAAGTACAAGCCCCGCTGATATTCGTCCTGGATCTTCGACATGCCCTCATCGTCACGAAACAGTTGCAGCAATTCGTCGTCGCGTTTGGTTCTGCCCAGGCGCGCGGAGTCATAGTAGGTGCGAAGGATGCGGTGCATGGCGGCACCGTACTGCATGGTGGCGTGGACCTGGCGCGACAATCTCCACTCGCGTTCAAACTTAAACTGGAGAGGACACGTCTCATAAGTCTCCACCGCTGAGGCGCTCAAAGTTGCGCCCAGCCCATCAATGGCGGGGAGCTCAAGCCACGCCGGCAACCGCGAACCCTCGGGGCGGGCCGGGTCCGCGGCGGCAGCGATCTCAATCAATTCAGGTTGCGAAGGTAACGCCGGCCGTGATCTTAGCCAACTTTGCAAACCTGCGTTGCTGATGAGTTCGCGCATTAGCCCGGCGGGAGTTTTGTCGCGGCCGATTCCCTGCTTGCCATAGATGTGCAGCGAATCTTTGGCTCGCGTCATGGCCACGTAGAAGAGCCGGCGCTCCTCCTGATCGTAGAGCGTCTTGTCATCGGCGGCCGCGGCCGAATCCGGGTCACGCAACTCGCGGGGAAACTCCACCAGCGTCTCCCGGTAATTTGCGGGGAACGAGCCGCGGGTTGCGCGCAAAATAAACACATGCGCAAACTCCAGGCCCTTGGCTACGTGCGCGGTCATCAGCCGGACCGCATCCTCATCCTCGTTCGAAGTCATCGGAATCACTCCGCCGGCTTCGCGAAAGTAGTTCAAGTACTCGATCCACTCGCCCAATTCTTTCGTTTTGGTCGTGGCCTTCTTCTCCCAGTCGCCGGCAAACTTCAACGCCGCGAGCAGGACTGCGGAATTGAGTTCAAGCCGGAAATGCTTCCCGATCAACTCCAGAGCCGCGCGCGCCTTGGCCTGCCTGCGGTTGACCTCATCGCGCGCCTGGCGCACGCACTCCAATACCGCGCGGCCGCCGGTGACCGTGCCCAGAACCGAGGCTAGCGGAACGACGATTCCTTCCCTGGAATCCTTCGCAATGGCACGCAACGCAGATCGAAGCTGCAGCGGGTCCACATCGAACTGCGGCAATGCTGCCACCCGGAAAAGGCTGGCATCGGAGGTCAGATCCACGACCGCCGCGACGCAGGCAAACAAATCGCGCACTTCAGGCGTATCGCTCACGTCCATATTCTCGATGGAGAACGGAATCTCCCGTTCGGCCAGTTCCTGCACAACGTGATCGCGGTGAACGTGCGAGCGGTAGAGGATGCCGAAGTCTTTCCACCGGCAATGCAAGCGGCGCTTAGTCTCCTCGATGATGCGGACGACATCCGGCGCCTCCGCATCCTTGCCGGCAAAGGAAATCGCTTCCACAGGAAACCCGGCCAGCGTTCTTCCTTCTATCTTCGCATCGTCTTCCCGCGCCGACTGAAGCGGAACCCGCCGGTAGGCAAATGCACGCTCGCTCGCCGCAAACACCGGAGGATTCTTGTCGACGACAGCAAAGGCACATTGCAGAATCGGAGTGGTCGAGCGCCGGTTTTTGCCCAGCACAACCAGGCCGGCCTGAGGAAAATGACGGCGGAACAGTTGAAAAGCCGCGCTGGATGCTCCACGGAAACGGTAGATGGATTGATCCGGATCGCCGACAGCGAAGATGTTCGCTTCGTTTCCCGCCAGCGCCGCCAGAATCTCGATCTGTGCGAAGTTGGCATCCTGGAATTCATCGACCAACATGAACCGGGTCCGGGCTTGCTCCGCAGCCAGCAGCTTCTCGTCCGTGGTGAGCAGTTCGTGAGCGCGCGTGATCATATGGCCAAATGTGCCTAGATTTTCTTCGCGCAGCCACTTTTCCGTAGTGGCAAACACGCGGGCAATTTCCTGGCAGCGTCCGATCACCTCGGCGTCGCTCAACTCATCTTTTGATTTCGCAACCCGGGGCACGGACGATTCTCCGCGCTCCAGGCTCGCAACATACTCCGCATACCTTTCGGGCGTGACCAGTTCGTCGTGACAGCGGCTGAGGAAGCTGAGCAAATCGTTGAGAAACTGGGCTACATTTGCCGCTCGGACGTAGTGTTCCAGATGGAGCTCGTGGATTCGTTTGCGCAGGTAAATCCACAGATCTTTTTCGTCAAGCACGCCAAAGTCTTTTCCAGCACGTTTCAGCAAGTCGAGACAATAATCGTGGAATGTTGCGGAATGAATCGGTTTGCCGAGCCGGCCACTCACGCGATCGCGCATCTCGCCGGCGGCGGCCACAGTGTAAGTGAGAGCCAACACCTCCTCCGGCTGTGCGTGTCCCTGCTGGACGAGCCGGGCAATGCGGTGGATCAGGACGGAGGTTTTGCCCGTGCCGGCTCCCGCCACCACCAGCATCGGTCCGTGGACATGCTCAAGGGCTTCGCGCTGGCGATCATCGGGAACAAACTGGGATTGAGGTTGCGATTTGGAAACAGCCATCGCGGGTCAGAATACCACCGGCATCGGGAGCGTGCAGGAAGGGCTTCGAGCTTCGCTCGACGGACAGCCGAGGGCGGCTGTCCCCACAGACACCTCGGGCTTCGCTCTTGGGGCGGCTGTCCTCACAGGGACCGTTCCGCGTCGCGGAGTCGAGCAGAAAGCTTAGAGCGAGCACAGGGCGGACGCTACAATGGCGATGGCGGCCATTGCGGCCGTCTCGGCGCGAAGGATGGTATTGCCGAGCGAGGCTGAAATCCATCCGGCTTGCTGGAACGACTGCAACTCATCTTCGGTCCAGCCGCCCTCGGGGCCGACCGCTAGAGCAATTGCGTTCTCTGTTGTCTGCGATTTCACGACGTCGCGCAGCAAAGTTTGCTGTTCCGATTCCGCAAGCACGATCCGCAAGGCGGCCTGCGGACTCAAAGCCTCGGCAACCTTTACCGGCTTGGCAATCTCCGGCGGAGATGCGCGGCGCGACTGCTCGGAAGCTTGACGGGCGATGCGCTGCCAACGCTCGACTCTTCTCGTGGAGGCGGCAGCCAGGTGGGAGTCGGTTCGCCGCGCGATCACCGGCACGATCCGAGCGACGCCAAGCTCGGTACACTTCTCGATTGCCCACTCCATGCGGTCGAACTTGAATACAGCGAGAACCAGGGTGATCTCCGAGAGGCTGGCTGCGGGAACTTCTTCGCCCAACTCAAACTCGACGCGGTCGTTTTCCAGAAGTGTTATTCGTCCGCGGCGTACCGCTGCGCCGGTCGCAATATCGAAATCCTGGCCCAAACGTGCGCGGAGGACGCGCACTAGATGATCGGCGTGTTCGCCGAGCAGGGCGGCGCGATCACCCACGACTTCGTCGGCAATGAAGCGGCGGCGGGTCATGGTTCAGTTCTCAGTTCTCAGTTCTCAGTTCTCAGTAAAGCGAGGCCGCAGAAGGGCTGCGAGGTGCCCATTCTGGTGGAATTTCTCTGTGACACATCGCACCGAGAATTAGGTTGCACCGATGATGGAGCTGGAAGAATGATCGACACGGGTCTGGTTTCACAGAGAACTGAGAACTGGGAACTGGGAACTGAGAACTGTTTTCCTACCCGAACATATCCTTTACCTTGCCGAGCAGCGACCGCATCATCGGCTGATTGTCCACCTTTGCGGTCGTCTCCAATTCCTGGAGCAGCTCTTTCTGGCGCTTGCTTAGCTTGCTCGGAATCTGCACGCGCACTTCCACGTAGAGATCGCCCTTGCCGTGTCCATTTAGCACAGGCACGCCCTTATTGCGGATGCGGAACGTGGTGCCGGGTTGGGTGCCATCGGGAATCTTGAGGGTATGCTCGCCCTCGAGAGTGGGGACTCGGATCTCCGCGCCCATCGCCGCTTGCGTCACTGACAACGGGACGGCGCAGTGCAGATCGTTCCCTTCCCGCACAAAAAACGGATGCTCCTTCACGTGCAGCACGAGGTAGAGATCGCCCGCCGGTCCTCCGAACGGCCCGGCCTCGCCGCCTCCCGTAAACCTGATCCGGGTTCCATCTTCGACGCCGGCGGGAATCTTCGCGTCCACCGATCGCTGACGAAGAAGGCGGCCCTCACCTTTGCATTTCGCGCAGGGATCGGTAATCACGTTGCCCGTTCCCTGGCAATTCGGACACGTCCGCGCGATGCTGAAAAAGCCCTGCTGGTATTTCACTTGCCCGCGGCCGTTGCATGCACGGCAGGTTGTAGGGCCTTTGCCCGGCGCAGCTCCGGAGCCGCGGCAGTCTTCGCAAGGTTCGTGACGGCGCACCATGACGCGCGTCTCGACGCCGAAGGCGGCCTCTTCGAACTCGATGGTCAAGTCTTCGCGTAAATCCGCGCCGCGCTGCACCCGGGTGCGGCGCCGACCACCGCCTCCGAACGCATCGCCAAAACCAAAGAACTCGCCGAAGATCTCGCCGAAATCCTGGAACGTGGTGGCGTCAAAACCTCCGCCCGGACTGGCCGCACTGCCCACCCCGGCGTGGCCATAGCGGTCATAGAGAGACCGCTTCTCCGAATCAGCGAGGATCGCGTAAGCTTCGGTAACTTCCTTGAACCGCTCTTCCGCATCCGGATTGTTGGGATTTCGATCAGGATGGTACTGCATGGCGAGCTTTCGATAGGCGCTCTTCAGCTCCACTTCGCTTGCCGTTCGGCTCACCGCCAATACTTCGTAATAATCGCGTTTTGCGTTCGTGGCCAGAAAAAGGACCCTTCCTAATTAAGAAGACGATGAGAACCCCAGGGGCTAAAGCCCACATTGTTACTGGCTCTGGACGGCACGGCTGAACGCCGTGCCCTTCCCAAAACCATTTACCCAAAGACGATAGCGATCAGATTACTTCGATGGCTTCCCAAACTTGTGAAATTACTTTCCGGGATTCTTCGCCACTTTCACCATCGCAGGGCGCAGCAGCCGGTCTTTGAACTTGTACCCGCGCTGCAATTCCTCCAATACCTGATGATCGGGAGCGTCGGTGGTTTCGACCATTTCGATGGCCTCGTGAAAGCGGGGATCGAAAGCTTCGCCCTTCGACACGATGGGATTCACCGAAAGCTTGGCGAGCGCAGCCTGGAGTTGCTTGTAAATCAGTTCGACTCCGCTGCGGAGCTCTGCCGCATCCGATTTCACCTGGATTGCGCGCTCCAGGCTGTCCATTGCCGGCAGCAAGGACTTGATCGCATCGGCGACCGCGTAGTCGCGAAATTCCTGTTGTTCCTTGATTGCACGCTTGCGGGCGTTATCGAATTCCGCCTGGGCCCGCGCCAGCCGGTCGAGCAGTGTGTCACGCTCGGCCTTCAACTTCTGCAATTCCGAATCCGCGCCGGACGATTCCGCCGTCACGTCCGCAACAGTGGTCTCATCCCCGTCGCCTGGCGGCAGTTCGTGATCCAAATCCAGCCCTGCGTTCTTTGCTTCCGACTTACCGTTCACTTTGCCCATAGAAGCTTGTGATTACTCCGATTCATTCAGGATTTTGTCGAAGAGTCGCGCAATGTAAGAAACTGCGGTCATCGTATGCTGATAATCCATCCGCGTCGGACCGATCACCGCCAGGGATCCAACCATGTCGGACCCGGATCGCGCAGGCGCTCCGATCAACACGAAGTTCTGCATCGATGGCAGCGCATCATCCAGGCCGATCACGACCCTCACCGCCTCCTGTTTCACGTCGAGGTAGGCGCCGAGGAGCTGCGCGACTTTCTCTTTTTCCTCTAGCGTCTGTAGCATCTCCTGCAAACGTTTGCGGTCTTCCTGACCCGTCACCAGATTGGCAGCGCCTTCCACGAAAACCATCTGCGTGCCGGCTTCCGCGGCGAGCGCGCCTTGCTTATAGAGCTGCTCGATGGAATTCATCAGGCGGTCGTACTCGCTGCGTTCCTGGTCAATCCTCCGGGCTAATTCGGCGCGCATCGATTCCATGGTCCAGCCGCGAAAATTCTCGTTGATATACCGCGCGGCAAGATCGAGTTCCGCCTGCGGCAGGTCGAGCCTCAACACGCGATCGCGCACCAATCCGGAACGCGTTACCAACACCGCCAGCACTTTCTGATCTCCCAGGCGCGAGAAGTAGACATGCTCCAGCGCGTTCTTGGCGCCGCTGGTGGCCACGGTCACCCCCACGTTCCGCGAGATCAGTGACAACACGTGCGACGTCCGCTCCATGAACTCCTGCACGTCGCTGATGCCCGCCAGCGAGTCGGAAATGATGTTTTCTTCCTGGGGCGCGAGCTTCGCCGTTCCCGTGATCTGCTCCACGTAGTAGCGGTAGGCGTCGGTGGTCGGAATGCGTCCCGAGGAGGAATGCGTCTGCTCTAGAAATCCCGCCTCCGAAAGGTCCGCCATTACGTTGCGAATGGTCGCCGGACTCAGGCCTTCGCGGCTCGATCGCGCGAGGGTGCGAGAGCCTACAGGCTCGCCCGTGGAAATAAAAGTCTCCACGATTGCCGTCAGGACTTCGCGTTCCCGCTTGCCGATATTGGGATCAGATGGCATTTCGTATTGGTAGGGAATAAGCCCGGCTTACAGCTCAGTTTCTCCAGCTAAGTATTTTAGATGCAGAAACTTAGCTTAAGGACGCAAACCCGCGTCCTGCTTGGATTCTAGGAACGCTCAACCTTCCTGTCAAGGACGCCGAAGGCACCGGCGGGCATATCGAAATGGCCTAGTGCGCTTTCGCGAACCATTCGTCGAACCACTCAAGAGTGCGCAGCCAGTAGTCCCGTGCATCGGCGGCCTTCACGAACAAGTGTCCTTCGTTCGGGTAGACCACAAGCTTCGCCGACACATGCAGGGCAGTAAGCGCGTGCCACCATTCCACAGATTGTTCCATAGGAACCTCGCCGTCGCGGTCGCCTACCAGGATCAGCGTCGGCGTCTTCACTGCCTTGACGAAGCGCATGGGATCGCTCTTGGCATAGACCGCAGGATCGTCGTAGACGGAAGCGCCGAAAAACGGGATCATCCATTCGTCGATATCGTTGAGACCATAGTAGCTGAGCCAATCGGAGAGGCCGGCGCCGGCGACCGCAGCGGCGAAGAGACGCGTTTGAGTTTCGGCCCACATCGTCATGTATCCGCCGTAACTGTGCCCGCGAATGCCGATGCGCTTTCTGTCTATCGGATACTTTTTAGAGATCGCCTCCACACCTGCCATGATGTCGCGGAAGTCGCCGCCGCCGAAGTCTTTTACGTTGCCTTGCGTGAACGCCTCTCCTTGTCCGTAGCTGCCACGTGGATTGGGGCAGAGAACGAAATAACCCATGGCTGATAATGGGCCGGTGCCAATCTCGTCCCAGTGTGAGGTGCATGCCCACGACGGTCCGCCATGCACATTGACCACGAGCGGATAGGGTTTGCCGAACGCAAAGTCCTTAGGCAGCATCAGCCATCCTTGCACCCGCGTTTCGCCATTCATCCAGTGTACGTTGCGCATCTCACCCCAGAGTGGTTTAACCGCAGCATTCATATGGGTGAGCTGCTCCCATTTGCCAACCGGTCCCGCCCAGACCTCCGGTGGAACGCTCTCCGATTGCCGCGCAATTGCGGTGACTGATCCATCGCGAGAGAACGAGCCTCCCGGCACCCAGGCGTCGCTGGTTGTCGCGGTGAGCTCTTCGCCGGTCCAGAGTATTTGCACCGCAGCCTGGCTGACGGTCACGGTGGCGAAGCTGGAGTTTCCATCCACGTTCTGGGCGAAGGTGATGAGGTCGGGGGATGACCACGCGAGCCCCGAAGGCGAAGTCTTACTGTTGGGAGTGAGATTTCGTGTGGCGCCTCCTGTGACCGGGGCGATATGAATTTCGCCACCGGTGAGGCCCGCATCGCTCATCAATCCTTCAATAAACGCGACATTCTTTCCATCGGGGGAGACCGACGGATCGGCGATTTGCAGCTTCGGCTGGTAAATCTCTTTCATCGCGCCAGTTTGAGCATTGACCAAGTAGAGACGCGCGACCCACCAGTTCGCATCGCCGGAACCATGCGCCGCAGTTGCCGCCCAGGCTTTGCCGTCAGGAGTCCAGTCGTATTCGTAGACATAGATATCGGCGGGGGTGGCTTGCGTGAGATGGTCCGTGCCCAAGTCGATGGTCGCGATGCGTTCTTCGTAAATCTCCTGGTTGATAACTCCCGCCAGTGGCGTCATCGGCTGCAACGGCCCTGCAACACGAGGCATCCCCTCGATGAAGAGGATGGCAAGCTTCGACCCATCGGGAGAAAAGCGTGGGGTCTGGACATAGCCCTTCAGCTCCGCATGTCTCGCCGGGGGACCACCGCCGGCGGTCGCCGTCCACACTTGGGCGGCAGGAACCTCCCCCGGAAGGTCAGCGATGAATGCCATGCTCTTACTGTCCGCAGACCATGTTAGGTCGCGGAGTGGAAGCTCGCCCGCCACGGCGACCTTGTGAGAAGGCCCGCCAGCGGCAGTGGTTACCGAAAGCTTTCCACTCACGATGTACGCGACTTGAGTTCCGTCGGGAGAGATCGCAACCTGATCGATACTCCAGGCGTGCGGCATGGAGTCAAGCACAGCAGCGGCGCGCGAAGATGCGGCGGCTCGCTCTTGCGCGAAAGATGAAGCGCCGACAAGTAATGATGCGACGCTGCAAAACAGTACTGAGCAGAGAAGCGAGTTGGTTCGCGTATTCATGGCGCATGGAGTATACCCGACCGGAATGTTTGCTCGCATCTTCCCTGTCCGGCCATCTCCGCGTATTCTCTACTCCCGTAATGCGAAGCTGTTTTGTATGAAATCCAAACCGCACATCGCCGTTGTTGGTGCCGGAGCGTTCGGCGGCTGGACCGCGCTTCATCTTCTCGAACGCGGAGCCCGAGTCACCCTGCTTGACGCGTGGGGCCCGGGCAACTCACGCGCGTCTTCTGGCGGCGAGACTCGGATCATGCGCGGCACCTACGGCCCGAACCAGCCTTACACCGAACTGGCTGCACGCGCTCTGGCGCTGTGGCCGAAATACGAGCGGCGCTGGAAACGGCAATTTCTGCATCGGACTGGCGTGCTTTGGATGGTGAGCAGTTGCGAGGATTCATTCGAGCGCGGTTCGCTCGCTGTGCTACGTAGAGCTGGGATCAAATTTCAGGAGTTCTCTACGCCCGCGATGAAGAAACGCTGGCCGCAGGTCAATTTCGCGGGTGTCCGCTGGGGAATCTTCGAACCCGAGTCCGGATACCTCGACGCCCGCGCCAGCTGCCAGGCTGTGGTGGATGCATTCATCGGACAAGGCGGCGCGTACCGGCAGCTCGCGGTGTCAGCCGATGGTCTGGAGGGTGCCGGAGAAAGTTCGTCTCTTCGCAGCTTGACACTCTCTGATGGATCGCGGCTCAGGGCCGATCAGTACGTCTTTGCTTGCGGTCCGTGGATGGGCAAGCTGTTCCCTGAGACTCTGGGCAGCCTGATTCGTCCGACCAAGCAGGATGTCTTCTTCTTCGGGCCGCCCGCCGGAGATTTGCGTTTCACCGATGCGCATCTTCCCGTGTGGGGCGACCACGGCGGACGATTCTTCTACGGCATCCCCGGTAGCGGTCGTCGCGGTTTCAAAGTGGCCGATGATACGCGCGGAAGCGACTTCGATCCCACTTCTGGCGAAAGAGTCGTCAGTCAGGCGACGCTGAAGCTCGTTCGCGAATATATTGCCTATCGGTTCCCCGCGATGAAAGATGCTCCGCTGATCGAGACGCGCGTCTGCCAGTATGAGCAGACTCCTGACAGTCACTTCATTGTGGATCGTCATCCTCGAATGGATAACGTTTGGCTACTGGGAGGCGGCTCGGGTCACGGATTCAAGCACGGGCCGGCGCTGGGGGAAATTATGGCGGGGCTGATCCTGAGGAACCTTGAGCCGGACGTGAGTTGGCGATTGTCGCGTTTCTCTTAGCGAAACGAACGAAGTCTCCACCACGGAGGACACAGAGGAATACGGGGTAAACCACTTGAGTTTACCCCGTGTTCCTCTGTGTCCCCCGTGGTAAAGATTTTCCCTACTGAATCTGAATGACGCTGGCCGACTCACCCGCCTTAATTTCTCCCACACGCGCCGCCACCTTCCGCGCAAATGCAAAGATTGACTTGGCATGCGGCGAGTTCTCGCCCTCGAGCACGATCGGCTTCCCGCCGTCCCCGGACTTGCGCACCTCGGGATCAAGCTCAATACTTCCAAGAAATGGCACACTGAAATGTTGTGCCATCTTCTCCGCACCGCCGCGCGAGAAGATATCGATCTCGTGATTGCAGTGCGGACAGGTGAAATAGCTCATGTTCTCGACCACGCCCACCAGATCCACCTTCATCTGCCGGAACATTTCGATGGCCTTGCGTGCGTCTTGCAAAGAAACGTCGGAGGGCGTCGAAACCACTACCGCACCTGTCAGCGGCACCGACTGCACCAGCGACAGCGCGATATCGCCGGTCCCTGGTGGCAGGTCGATGACCATATAATCGAGGTGTCCCCACTCCACCAGTCCCAGGAACTGCTTCACGATCTGGTGCAGCATGGGACCGCGCCAGATGATCGGCTTGTCCCCTGGATTCAAGAAGCCCACCGAAATGACCTTTAGCCCAAACGCCTCCAGCGGCTCGATGCGGTTTTCGCCGACCATTTTCGGCTGTCCGCTCACGCCCAGCATCAGCGGGACGTTCGGTCCGTACACATCGGCGTCGAGCAAGCCGACCTTGTGCCCCATTTTCGCCAGCGCGACTGCGAGGTTCACCGACAGCGTGGTCTTTCCCACTCCGCCCTTGCCTGAACCTACGGCGATGATGGCATCCACTCCCGGTAGAGGTTGCGGCCCCGGCGCGGCTTGCCCGGGATGAGACGGCATATGTGCATTCAAAGGATCACACTCCAAGAATCAATCAGGATGGCTTAAACCTTGATTATACAGGGGAGAAACGATGCTCCCGTAAAGACAGCCGCCTCCGGCTGCGAAGCCCGAGGAAAATTGGAGAATCTTGAATGGCCGGGGACATCCCTGACATTTTAGACCGGGCGGATCTCTGACAGTTTTTCTCCCTCTGTCCCGAGGGGATGGGGTGCAGGGGAAGGGGATGCTTTGTGGAGTGCACCCCAAAAGTGAGACACGAGAATAAGGGGCCAGCTACATTGAATGGAGGAGAACAATGCTGGTGCCCCGACAAGAGTATTCCCGTGAATTGAAGATGGCTGCGATGCGCGAG
>Ga0182024_10012532_pt1 | contig 16750 bp, 14 predicted proteins | sample P32metaG_FD_120480 | JGI IMG/M metagenome (GOLD analysis project Ga0182024, IMG submission 120480) | Permafrost microbial communities from Stordalen Mire, Sweden - P3-2 metaG (Illumina Assembly) | ecosystem: Environmental > Terrestrial > Soil > Wetlands > Permafrost | place: Sweden: Stordalen... | reverse complement strand
TGAACGTATCCTTCAGAGCGACGACTGCCTTCGCGATAACATCGTCAGGAGCGACGACGAGGTGGAAGCCGCCGGCAACCAGATGAATTTTAGGATTGATAGCCGCCGCTGCCTCGAGAATCTTCTCAATCCCTGGATGTGAGCAGCCGACCACCAATACCAAGCCCTCTGGAGTGTTGACGGCAAGAGATAGCTCCTTGAGCTCCTTAGTGCCGGGGGCATCGGACACCAACGCTATCAGGGTCATGCCCGGAGCGATTTCGGTGGTCTTGTCGATCAGTTCGAAGTTGGCCCCACGCCACGCCGCGCCGAACTTCATGACTTGAGGTGGCTCGCCTCCGTAGTAGCGCATCTCCGGCGGCAACGTCTCGTCTTTTCGGTAGAAGCTCGACGGCAGCGACGAACCGAAGATGCCGAATCCTTCTTTGGGCGCGTAGATCTTCACAGTCGGATTGACACTCAAAACGTAATTCAAGCCTGCCATGTGGTCCGAATGACGGTGTGACAGGACAACGAAATCAAGGGTTTTGAGGTCAACTCCCTTCGCCTTTACGTTGGCTGCAAATATGTCGGCGTCATTCCCGGTGTCAAACAAGATTCGTTTTCCGGCGATCTCCACGAGGGCGGAGAAGCCCCAGTCCTTGGTCATCGAAGGATCGGTTCCGAATGCATCGTAGAGGATAGTAATCTGACTTTTGGACTCGGGCGCAGCGCACCTGGCTGGGGCGGCTATCGAAATGAGCATTGAAAGTCCTGCTGCGATAACGAAGGTCGCGCGAAGCTTCATGAGAGTTCCTCCTTAAGAGTATACAATCATTGAAATTGCTCGTAGCCGGGTAGAGTAGTTGGTTTAGTGTGTTCGAAGCACCACCTGACCTTGATCAGCGAGAGAATCTTAAATTAGCAAGAAAAGCTTCGCTGGTTCTTGAGGTTTCCGGCTTCGGTCCGGAAAGCGCCACCGTACGCCTGTTCTTTAGAACCTTCCATGATGGAGAGGCTAATACGTAGGCGCCAAGGTGCGGCGCTTCGGCGCAACCTTCCAGACCGGGCGTGGCTAGAAATTCGTGGTGGGCTGGCGACTTCAGTTGTCGGCACAAACCGGACGTAAGCGGCCCGGCTAACGATGCTACGCAGTCGGGGTCAGTCGCGGACATCTGGGTTCCCAAGGCTGTCGCCGAACGAGCCCCATAGTCTCCATCGTACCGCCTTGCTTTGGTCAAACCAGGGTGAAGGGTGGGGCCGGAACGTGGTTGATCGAACGTAAATCCACCGGCCGCCGCGATGCGCGCTGACATTGGACTAAGTACGGAGCGTCAATGCTTTCAACATCGACCCTGAAACAAAACGATGATCCACACGACGTGCTTGTGGTCGCGCCCGATGTGGCCCTGGTCGTGCCGACGGACGAAGAGCTTTCCAAGCTGGCGCATACCTTGCGCCATCCTTCGGCACCGCAGATCCGCACCGGATCCGAGCTCCCTGCCGGTGCAACGGTTCCGCCGGTCGACGCGACGTTTCGGCCTGCCGTCGGCGATATCCGCGTACCTGGCCCCCGGCGGGCGGCACGCGTCTTTACGACGACGTTGCTATTGGCGGGGTTCGCCGTCGCCGCCTCCTTCGCCTGGCAGTCTTACGGCGATGCGGCCGAACGGCTGATCGCGCAATGGTCGCCGCAGCGCATCCTCACTTCACTGTTGCCGCTGGAAAAGCCGGCTTCCGCGCAACCGACCCCGCCCGCCGCCGAGACGGTCGCGGCGAATGCAGCGCCTGCGCAACCGGCGGCTCCGGCTCAGGCCGCGCCGCAAATCGTCGCGCCGAGCGCTGCCGACCCGTCGGCCGAATCGGCGCAGTCGCTGCGTGCGATGGCGCACGACCTCGCAAGTGCGGGGCAGGAGATCGAGCAGCTCAAGGCCAGCATCGAGCACCTCAAGGGCAGCATCGACCAGCTCACGGCCGGCCAGCAGCAAATGTCCCGCGACATCGCCAAGGCTTCCGAGCAGAGCCCGGGGCCGAAGATGCAAGCGCCTCCACGGCGGCCGGCCGCGGCTCGGGTGCGCAGGCCGCCGCCGCTTTCGCGACCGCAGGCCACGCTGGCTCCGATGCCGACGCAAGCCGCCGCGCCTTACGTGCCGCGGCAACCTGAACCGCCGCCGCTAGACCTGGGTGAGCCGCAGGCCGATCCGGAGTTGGCCTCGGTGCCGCGGCCGCCGATGCCGGTACGCTAGCGTGGCGGCTGTTTTTTCGGTCCTGCTCTGAGCGGGTTTGCGCACGGCCGTTGCCCGTGCCGGAGAGATTGCGTTCCGAAGCGCGCGCAGTCCGCCCAGCGCTGCCAGCTCCTTCAGACACCAGCCGCGGCATGCTGGCGGCCGAGCATTTGAAATGCCGCCGCGCTACCTGTTGACCGGCTCGTCAGGGGCCCGGTCGGGACGCCAGGTACCAGTCCGATTCAGGTGACAACCGGGACGGAAAATCATATAAACACGTCAAAATTCGCGCGGCTTCCGATCTGGCTGGCCGGACGCCGATAGCGGTCAAAAGAGGGGAGGGGCGCCCATGCGAATCGGCCGGTGGGGGATGTTTTTGCGATTGCGGCCGTGGTCGGCTGGTGCATTCCTGCTCGGCCTTTTCGTCCTGATCGCTTCGACCAGCCTGCAGGCTCTGTTCGTCGCCTTTGGCGCCAAGCCATACTTCGCAGCTTTCTTTCCCGCGGTTTTTGCGGCTGGATTTCTGGCGGGAACACCAGCGGCCGTATTCGTTGCCCTTTTTGCCGTCCCACTGGTTTGGTGGATATTCATGCCGCCGGTTTTTGAGTTCAATCCGCTCACCCTGGCCCACATCGACGCAATCAATCTCTTCTTCCTGCTGAGTGTGTTGTTGATCTTTCTGGCGGACGTCTGCCGGCAAACGGTCGCGGTATTGAGAATTCGAGGATCAGGAACCAACACCGGTCCTTCGAGGAATTAATCCGGGCAGGCTGTCGATCGGGCGGATTCGCTTCAGGCTGGCCAAGGAAATCGCGATCAGGGACTTCAACAATCTTCACTCAGCCCGCTCGTGGTTGGGCGCCTGCGAACTTGATACGGGAGTAAGCGGAATGCGCGTCTTGGTGATTGGAGCCGGTGCGCTGGGCGGATATTTCGGTGCATGCCTTGTTCGCGCCGGACGCGATGTCACGTTCCTGGTGCGGCCGCGCCGCGCCGAACAGCTCGCGCGCGATGGCCTGCGCATCGTCAGCCCGAATGGCGACTTCGCGGTTCCCGCGGCCCTTGTTCTGGCCGGCGACCTGCGCGAGCCGTTCGACCTCATCCTGGTTGGCGTGAAGTCCTATTCGCTCGATGAGGCGATGGATCAATTCGCCGCTGCGGTGGGCCCGGACACCGTGATTCTGCCGATCCTCAACGGCATGGGGCATCTCGACCGGCTGAGCGCGCGATTCGGCGCCGAGCACGTCCTTGGCGGCATGGCAAATATCAGCGCCGGCATGGATGCCGAGGGTCGTGTCGTCCAATTCTTTCCCAACCATGATCTCGTGTTCGGTGAAATCAGGGGCGGCTCCAGCAACCGCACGCGCGCGATTGAGGATTGTTTCGACGGCGCCGGCTTCAATGGGCGGGCCAGCGATGTGGTCATGCTCGACATGTGGGAAAAATTCGTGCAACTCGGCCTCGGCGCCGGCATCACCTGTTTGATGCGCGCCAGCATCGGGGACATTCTCGCCGCGCCGGGCGGCCGGGAGGCGATGTTTCAGATCTTCGGCGAGTGCTGCGCCATTGCCACCGCCTCGGGCTTCACGCCGCGGCCTGCCTTCATCGAGTTCGACACCAGCCTGATCACCACCGTGGGATCGCCGCTGAAGTGGTCGATGCTGCGGGACATCGAGCGGGGTTCAACCACCGAGGGCGAGCACATCCTGGGCGACTTGGTCGCGCGCGCCCGTGCCCTCGGCGTCGCGACGCCAATCCTCAATCTGGCCCGCACCCATGTCGCCGCCTATGAGATCGGCCGCGCGCGAGCCGCCGCGGCGTGATGACCCGCGGGAACAACCGCGGCCCGGATGTGCGGCAGCGCCGGCTGACGCTGCCGCAAGGTCGGCCGGCTAGGCAATGGTCTTGAGGTAGAGGCTCGGATCGAAATATTTGCTGGCGGGCGTGAAGTCCTTGATCCCGGCATTTGCCATGAAGAAGTCCGTCGATTGCTGCAGCCAGTTGACGACGGTGCCGTCGGAATAGAGACGTTTCCATTCGTGGGACGTGAACATCTTCTGGGCCTTGAACTGCTCGTTGATGTCGGTCAGCGGGGTCTGGCTGTAATGCGCCTTCTGCAGTGCCGCCATCGCCTCATTGCTGTTTTCAATGATGTAGTCGTTGGCTTCGGCCCAGCCCTTGATGAGTTTGACGAGGGTCTCCTTGTTGGCATCGTAATAGTCGTTGCTGGCGGCCCAGCCGCCGATGATCGCGGCCTGCGGATAATAGGCCGATGCGTCGGCAAGCTTGACCGCACCCGGAACCTTCTCGCGGACGGTAACGTTGAACGGCACCCACAGCGCCACGGCGGGTACGGCGCCGGAGATGAACGAGGTCACCGCCGCCGGCATAGTCTGGTTCAGAAGCTCGACGTCCTTGGGATCGACCTTGTTGGCGCGCAGCGCCTTGTCGAGGAAGACATGCGCGGTGGTGCCGGTCGCGGTTGCGATTCGCTTTCCCTTCAAGTCGGCAAAGGTTTTGATGCCCTGGTCGGAGCGCACCCAGAGCTGTGCGGTTGCGACCTCGATGTCGTTGATCAGGAATGCCTTGCCCTGTCCGCGCGCCGGAAAGTTGGACAGCACGGCTCCCGTCGCCAATACGTCGAGACTACCTCCGATCAGGGCCTGAAATATCTCAAGGCCGGTATTGAACTGGCGCAATTCGAGATCGAGCCCCTGTTTGTCGAAAAAGCCGCGGTCCATCCCGGTCCAGATCTGGCCGTCGACCGCGACCGTGTGCAGATAACCGACCCGGATCTTGGTCTTGGCCTGCGCAAGGGCGGGCGCGGATGCCGCAAATCCGCCGAGCGCGATGCCGGCGGTGGTGGTCAGAAACTGTCGTCGATCCATGGCGTACCTCCGTTTTGCTCTATTCCGAAAATGAGACCGGTCGAATCTGCGCCTGCTGCGCCCGATATTCGTTCATCACGAGCTCTCTGATGTGACGGCGCAATTCGCCGAATTCGGCGCGCTCCTGCAGCGATACGTCGCGCGGATAGCCGAACGGCACGTCGATGATCTCCTTGATCCGGGCCGGCCGCGCCGTCACCACCACGATGCGCGAGGCGAGATAGATCGCCTCTTCGACCGAATGGGTGATCAGCATGACGGTCTTGCCTTCGGTGGCGAGCACCTCGAGCAGCAGATTTTGCATGTTGGCGCGGGTCTGGGCGTCGAGCGCGCCGAACGGCTCGTCCATCAGCAGGAATTGCGGCTTGACCGCGTAGGCCCGCGCGATCGCGAGCCGCTGCCGCATCCCGCCGGACAGATGCTTGGGATAGGAATTGGCGAAATCGGCCAGCCCCATCAGCGCCAGATAGTGCTCGCAGATCTGGTCGCGTTCCGATACCGGCACATGATTGGCCTTGAGCTGCAGACCGAAGGCGATGTTCTGCTTGACGGTCAGCCAGGGGAACACGCCATATTCCTGGAAGATGACGCCGCGTTCGGGGCCGGGCCCCTTGACCGCGGCGCCGTCGAACAGCACGCTGCCGCTTGTTGGCTTCTGAAACCCGGCCAGCATGCTCATCATGGTGGTTTTGCCGCAGCCGGACGGACCGATTACGGCGACGAAATCGCCGTCGTTGATGGCGTAACTCACATCCTCGACGACCCTGAGCTTGCCCTTCGGGGTATCGAAGACAAGCGAGACGTGATCGAACTGCGCGCGCTCAACGATCGGGACGGCCGGCGCGCTCATGCCACGGCCCTTTCCTGCCAGACCAGCAATCGGGCGCTTATCTTGCGCAGGATCATGTCCATGATCAAGGCGATGCATCCAATGCAGATGATTCCGACGTAAATGACATCGAGCAGGAAGTAGGTCGACGCGTTCTGGATCATCGCTCCCAGGCCGCGCTGCGCCGCGATCAGTTCGGATGCCACCAGCGTTGCCCAGGCTACCCCCAACGCGACGCGGAGCGCGGTCAGGATATGCGGCACCGTCAGCGGAATGATGACCTTGCGAAAGATCTCGAACTCGCCGGCGCCCAGGGTTTGCGCGACCCGGACATAGAGCGGGGTAATCTGGGAAACGCCCTCATACATCACGATCACGCCCGAGAAGAACGACGCGTAAAACAGGATCACGAGCTTGGCGATCTCGTCGACCCCGAAATAGACGATCACGAGCGGGATCAGGGCGATCGGCGGCAGCGCCCGGAAAAAATTGATCATCGGATCGGCGAAGGTGCGCGCCGGCCGATACCAGCCGAGCAGGAATCCGACCGGCACGGCGACCAGAATCCCCAGCGTGACGCCGAGAAAGACCCGCCGAGTCGAGGCGTAGATGTCGATCAGCAGGCCTTCATGCAGCAACAGTTCGACGAACCTGGCCGCAACCTGATGCGGCGCCGGGATCAGCGCGCTGTTGACGAAACCGCTCCAGCGCACGCCGTACCAGAGCGCCACGACGCCGACCCACGGTGCAAGTCCCAATAAAAAGCGTCTCGCGACACTCCCGTGCATTCCGCTTGTTCCCGATCGCGATCGCAGTTGCTCCCGGCCAAGTCATATTATAAATAGGATGACCATACAAGAGCGGGCCGCGGCCGTGCTGGCCGTGCCCGTCGGATTGCCCGAAATGACAGCGCAGACATTTGCCATCCGCAAGCTCGAGGCGTTCTGCTACCGCTATCCGCTATCGACGCCGGTCGTCACGTCGTTCGGCCGGATGCTCAATCGTCCGGCGGTTTTCGTCCGTGTCGAAGATGCTGACGGCTGCGTCGGTTGGGGCGAGGTCTGGGCCAATTTTCCCTCGAACGGCGCCGAGCACCGGGCCCGGCTCATCAACGAGGTGCTGGCGCCGGCAATATCGGGACTTGCGGCAGCCGAACCCCGCGATGTGTTCGAGAACATCACGGAAGCGACGGCGGTGCTGGCCCTGCAATCCGGCGAGCCCGGCCCGTTCGCGCAGGCCATCGCCGGAATTGACCTTGCGGTCTGGGATCTCCATGCGCGGCGGCGCAACATCGCGCTGTGGAGGCTGCTCGGGGCAACCCGCACCCGGATCCCGGTCTATGCCAGCGGTATCAATCCAACCGGCTCGCGGCCGATGGCGGAAGCGGCCCTGCGCAGGGGGCACCGCGCGCTGAAACTGAAAATCGGCTTCGATCTCGGCGTCGATCGCGCCAATCTGATGTCGCTTCGCCAACTGGTCGGCGATGGCGTGCTGGCCGCGGATGCCAACCAGGCCTGGTCCACGGCGCAGGCACTTGAAGTCGCGCCGCATCTTCAAGAGTTCTCGCTCGCCTGGTTGGAAGAACCGATCCGCGCCGACCGGCCGTGGCAGGAATGGCAGCGGCTGCGGAAAGAAACCGCCCTGCCGCTCGCGGCCGGCGAGAACATCGCCAGCCGCGCCGGCTTCGCGCAGGCGATCGGCGACGATGTTCTGAGGGTCGTTCAACCAGATATCGCCAAATGGGGCGGGCTGACGCTGTGTTCGGAGGTTGGGCGCGACATCGTGAGATCCGGCAAGATCTTCTGCCCGCATTATCTCGGTGGCGGCATCGGCCTGCTGGCGTCGGCGCATTTGCTCGCGGGTGTGGGCGGCGACGGTCTGCTCGAGGTCGATTCGAACGACAACCCGCTGCGTGACCGGTTCTGTGGTCCGCTGATCCATATCTCGGACGGCATGGTCACGCTGGGCGACGATCCAGGTCTCGGGATCGAGCCTGACCTGGCCTCGATCGAACCGTATCGGACGGCCTGACCCGGTGGAAGGCGTCGCATGGTGGCAGAGGGATATGATTACATCATCGTCGGAGCGGGATCGGCCGGCTGCCTGGTCGCCAACCGGCTGTCCGCCGATCCCTCCTGCCGCGTGCTGCTGCTGGAAGCCGGCGGCTCCGACGGTAATTTCTGGCTGAAGCTTCCGGTCGGTTATTACCGCACGATCTACAACCAGCGTTTTTCCCGCCTGTTCACCACCGAACCCAGCGAGACCACCGGCGGCCGCGCGATCGTCTGGCCACGCGGGCGGGTGCTCGGGGGGTCGTCCTCGATCAACGGCCTGATCTTCATTCGCGGCCAGCACGAGGATTTCGACGACTGGGAGCGCCTGGGTGCGACGGGCTGGGGCTATCGCGAACTGCTCCCGTACTTCCGCCGCTATGAGCGCTATCAGGGCGGCGAGAGCCAGTATCATGGCGGGCTCGGCGAGTTCGAGGTTTCCGAGCTTCGCACCGGCAATGCGGCCTCGGCCGCATGGGTTGAGGCGGGCGTCGAGTTCGGACTTCCGCGCAATCGGGACTTCAACGGCGCGACCACACTGGGGGTCGGGACCTATCAGCTCGGGATTGGAAGGCACTGGCGGTCCAGCTCGGCCTCGGCGTTCTTGCGTCCGGTCGCGCATCGGCCAAACCTGACGGTCATGACCGGTACGCAGGTCAGCAAGGTCGTGTTCCGTGGGCGCGTTGCGGTTGGCGTGGAATGGATCAGGAACGGTCAGCCATTCAATTCGACCGCCGATCGCGAAGTCGTGCTGTCGGCAGGCGCCCTGCAGTCGCCGCAGCTGCTGCAACTGTCCGGGGTCGGCCCGGCCGATCTGCTGCGCGGGTTTGGCATTTCCGTTGTCGCCGATGCGCCGGAGGTTGGCCGCAATCTGCAGGACCACTACCAGGCCCGCATGATCGTGCGGCTGAAACGACCGATTTCGCTGAACGACCAGGTTCGCAGTCCGCTGGGGCTCGCGAAGATGGGCCTGCAATGGGTGTTCGCGGGCAGCGGTCCGCTGAGCGCCGGGGCGGGCCAGGTCGGCGGCGCCGCCTGCACCGAATACGCCGTCGGTGGCCGCCCGGACGTCCAGTTCAACGTGATGCCGCTATCGGTCGACAAGCCCGGCGATCCCCTGCACAGCTATTCCGGCTTCACGGCCTCGATCTGGCAGTGTCATGGGCAATCGCGCGGGCAGCTTGCGATTCGCTCCGCCGATCCGTTCGATCAGCCCCGGATCGAGCCGAATTATTTCGCCGAGGAGATCGATCGCAAGACCATCGTCGCGGGCCTCCAGATGCTGCGCGATATCTACCGGCAGCCGTCGTTCCGCGATCTCTGGGACATCGAGATGATCCCAGGCGACGCCGTCAACGATCCGGCCGGCCTGTGGGATTTCGCGCGCACGACCGGGGGGACCGTATTCCATTGCGTCGGCACCTGCCGAATGGGGAGCGATCAGCAATCGGTGCTCGATCCGCAACTGCGGGTTCGCGGTGTCGAGAGGCTCCGCGTGATCGACGCCTCGGTGATGCCGCTGATCACCTCCGCAAATACCAATGCCAGCAGCCTGATGATCGGGGAGAGGGGCGCCGCCCTGATGTCGCCGGCGTAACGGCATGTTGCCCGAAACGGCCGAAGCCAAAAGAGCAGAAGATGGATTTGATTTCCGACAGCCACATGCCGAAATACGCCCAGATCGCCGACATTTTCCGTCAGCGCATCGCGCGCGGAATCTGGACGCAGGGCTTGCGACTGCCGGGCAACGAGTTGCTGGCGTCCGAGTTTGGCGTTTCCCGCGTCACGATCCGCCAGGCGGTCGACCTTCTGGTCCGCGACGGAATCATCGAAGCCCAGCAGGGCCGCGGCACCTTCATCACCGGCACGGTGAAGCAGGATCGCTGGCTCAGGGTCGAGACCACGCTGTCCGACCTCGCCGAGGTGTACCGCGACACCTCGCCGGAGATCATCAATATCTCCGAGAGCCGCACCGACGCACCCTTGACTCCCGAAGATGGCAACGCGGCGGCGCGGTATGTCTTCATGCGCCGGGTGCACTCGCGCAACCAGCGGCCCTATTGCGTGATCTCGATCTATCTCGACGAGAGGATCTTCCGGAAAAATCCCAAGCGTTTCCGCAAGGAAACGGTGATTCCGATCCTGAAGGATTTGCGCGATCCGCCGATCAGCAGCGCGCGGCAGACGCTGACGATAGCGACGGCGGATCTGGAAGCAGCCAAGCTGCTGCAGATACCCCTGAATTCGCCGGTGGCCGAAGTCCGGCGGGTATTCACCACCGCCGACCGAACGGTCATTTATCTCGGCGAGGTTACCTATCGGGGGGATTTCATCCGCATCGACATGGATTTGCGGCCTTGACCGGCCTGCATCACCTGAAGAACAGTTCCTGATTGCGCCGCTCCAGCTCCTCACCATAGGTACGCAGTACGTGTGCCTCGCTGACGGTCCCGATCGCGACGCGGTGCTCGGGGCGGTCGATGACGACGAGGACGTCGGCTTCGGTTCGCTCAAAGGCCGTCATGATCTCCCGTATCGTCGCTTCGGGCAGCAGGAACTCCTCGTTCTGCTGCGCCAGCGTCGCGAGCGGCAGATTGTCGATGGTCGCGATCGAATGCAGATCGGCCAACGACACCATGCCGGCATAGGTGCCGTTCGGGGCCCGCAGCACGATTTGCCGGACCTGAGCCGGCGAGAACAGTTTCTGGGCTTCCGCAATCGGCATCGTGCTCGGGGCGCTCTCGAAATCCGAGCGCATCAGCGATGTCGCGCTCAGCTGCTGAACCCAGCCGACATCCTGCGGCCCGCGGATCACTTCGCCGCGCAGATGGAAGCGCCAGGTCGCGAAGCTGTAGCCGAACAATTCCCTGACCAGCAGCGCGCTCACCGATGAGGCCACCACGGCGCCCACCGTGACGGAAAAGTCGCCGGTGATCTCGAGCGCAAGGCAAACCATGCTGAAGGGCGCGCCGAGGACGCCGGTGCCGAACGCAGCAAGCGCGGCGATGGCCGCCGTTCCCGGCTGCAGCGCGAGGGTCGGAAACGGCACGCTGAAGACGGTGCTGTAGAGCTGGCCGAGCAGGGCGCCCAGCAGCAGCGAGGCGAAAAACAGCCCGCCGCGAAAGCCGGATCCGAGCGATATCGCGGAAGCCAGCATCTTGAGGATGATGGTGGTGGTCAGCAGCAGCCAGGGTGGATTGCTTACCAGCAGTATTTGCATCGCGCCATGACCGGCGCCGAGCACCGTTGGCGTCAGCAGCGCGAGGGCGCCGAGCAGCGCCCCGCCGAGCACCGGCCGCAGGAAGCCGTTGAGGATCGACAGCCGCTGAAAACACCGCTCGGAAAACGCCACGGCCAGCATCACGATCATGCTGGCGAATGCGCAGATGATGCCGATCAGGACAGTTTGGCCGATCATCTCGACCGAAACCGGCGATGGAAAGCCCGGCACCATCAGGAAGGCCTGATGGGTCAGGTGCCGCGCCACGAGCCAGGCCGCCACCGCGCTGGCAATGACCGGCACCAGCCCCGCCGATGTATAGGCACCGAGCACGACCTCGAATGCATAGAAGGCGCCAGCGAGCGGCGCGGAAAATGCCGCGCTGATGGCTCCCGCCGCCCCGCAGGCGACCAGCAGCCGCATGTCGCTGCGGCGCGCGGCCAGCCGCTTGCCGATCTGGGAACTGAACGCCGCGCAGATCTGGGTATAGCCGGCCTCGAGCCCGACCGAACCGCCGAAGCCGTTCGAGAGCAGGGTCTGGATCGAAATCAGCATGCTGCCCCGCATCGCGACGCGCCCGCCGTAAAGCGCATTGGCCTCGATCGCGTCGGCGAGTTGCCCCTTCAGCCGGCCGGCGAACACCGCGGCGATGACCGCCAGGACCGCGCCACCCAGGGTGGGAATCAGCAGCGTCCGTTGCCAGGAAATAACACCGGTCGCGCTCAGATGGGCGTCGAAAGGAATATCGAACAGCAAACCATGCGCGACACCGCTGAGCTGCGAGATGGCCGCGACCAGAACCCCGCTGATCAGCCCGATCACGATCGCGACCGCGACCACGCCGGTTTCGCGGCTGCGGACAAAGTTGCGCAGGGCGATGGGCAGCAGGTAGCCCGCGACATGCGGCTTGTTTGCGCCGTCGGAGGGGGCGATGTAAGTCATGGCGTTTTCCGCCTGTCGTCATCGCAGCGGATCACGCGGAATCCGATATTGCCCGAGGAACTGTCCGGCGTATTCGAACTGCGCGCCGCGACGCGATAGCGGTTGCAGTAGGAATCATGACAGAGATACGATCCGCCGCGCAGCGAGCGATTGGCCGTCGGCTCGCTTTGCATGGGATCCAGCGTCGAGGTGGCGCGATGATAGGCAGGCGAGAAATAGTCCTCGCACCATTCCCAGACATTGCCGGCCATATTGTACAGACCGTGGCCGTTCGGTTTGAAGGCATCTACGGGAGCGGTGCCGACATGACCGTCGTCGGCGGTGTTATGGTCGGGAAAATCGCCTTGCCAGACATTGCAGCGATGTTCGCCCTCGGGCGTGAGGTCGTTGCCCCAGGGATAGATCGCCTGTTCAAGTCCGCCGCGCGCAGCCATCTCCCACTCGGCTTCGGTCGGCAGGCGCGCCCTCGACCACAGGCAGTAAGCCCTCGCATCGTTCCATGAGATATGCACCGCGGGATGGTCGAGCCGGCCGAGAATCGTGCTGGGCGGCCCTTCCGGCTGCGCCCAATAGGCATGTGGCACTGGAAGCCACCATGGCGTCTCGGCGACCCGGCTGCCGATCGCACGCCTCGCGTCCTCGGAAACAAAGCCCGCGAAGACAAAGCTCCAGCCATATCGTTCCGCATCGGTGGTGTATCCGCTGGCGCGGACGAAATCGCCGAACTGCAAATTGCTGACGGCGTGACAGGCGATCACAAATTCGCCGACGGAGACCCGGCGGATAGGCCCTTCGCCGTCACCGGGAAACCGGGCGTCGCTGGATCCCATCGTGAAGGGTCCGCCGATCGGGGCGCTCCAGCGGCGCGCTACGCTTGCCTGGCCCGACTCAATCCGGCCGCGCCCCGAGGCAGGCTCCGCCGGCGCGGCCCGAACCTGGTCGGCGCGGCCGCCTGCGCAGCAACGGGGTACACTTTCGATCATTCCAATCAGCGCTCCATCCGGGCTACAAAATGCCGCCAGCAACAGCGTAGCGCATCGCGCTAGATTACGATTGTTCCTCTTCCTCCCAGAAGGCCGCGGCACCTTCCGCCTTCATCAGTTCGAGAATCTTCTCACGCGGTATCACACCGCAGCGGCTCGCCCAAAGGCTATATTGCTCGCTCATGTCACGAACGCGTTCCGGGTGCTGCGCGGCGAGGTCGCGCATTTCGGTGCGGTCGGTCTCCATATCGTAGAGCTCCCAGGGACCGGGGTATTTGCGCACCAGTTTCCATTTGCCGATGCGGACCGCAGCATTGCCTTCATGTTCCCAGAACAGCGGACCGCGGCCGCCATAGGCCGATGCGAATGACGGCACCAGGCTCTCGCCCTCGCACGGCGGGATGGCGTTGCCATTGAAAACCTTGGGGTACGTCGCGCCGGTGACATCGAGGATCGTCGCCATGATATCGGGCAACTGACCGGGATTGTGCCGCAATCCGCCCCTGTCCCTGATGCCGCGAGGCCAATGCACAATGAATGGCGTCGCGATGCCTCCCTCGTGAACCCAGTGCTTGTAGAGCCGGAACGGCGTGTTGGAGAGGTTGGCCCATGCCGTGCCATAGCTCTGATAGGTGTCTTCGCCGCCCGGCATCAGCCCAGGATCGTTGCCGAAGCGCACCGGCTTTCCGGTCCGCGTCTTCGCTTTCGCGATCATCAACTGGTCGACCAGCTCGCGCGCGGTGACGCCTTGCGGAATATCCTCGGCACAGGCACCGTTGTCGGACAGGAAGATGATCAGGGTATTTTCGAGCTGGCCGGTCTGTTCCAGGGCCGCGACGATCCGCCCGATCCCCTGATCCATCCGATCGATCTGTGCGGCATAAACCTCCATGCAGCGCAGCGTCCATTCGCGGTTTTCGGCGTCCGTCCAGGGTGGCTGGGTTGGATCACGATCGGTCAGCTGCCAGTCGGGGTGGATGATGCCGTCGCGGACCAGCCGCTGCAGCCGCTGCTCGCGCAGGCTGTCCCAGCCGGCGTCGAACCGGCCCTTGTACTTGGCAATGTCCTCGTCATGCGCATGCAGCGGCCAGTGCGGGGCGGTGTAGGCGACGTATTGAAAGAACGGCGCGTCGGGGCTGGCCTGATTGTGGTGCCGGATAAAGGCCACCGCCTGATCGCTAATCGCGTCGGTATAGAAGAACGCAGGGTCGGTTTCCGCTTCGTGTTCGATGCTTTCATTGCCGCGCGTCAGCGTATTCGGATTATAGAAGCTGCCGGCACCGATAATGGTGCCGAAGAAATGGTCGAAACCGCGCTGCAGCGGCCATGCGTCGGTCGGATCGGTCAGGCTGCTCGCGATGTGCCACTTGCCGCTGAGATAGGTCTTGTATTTCTTTTGCCTGAGAACCTCGGCAACGGTCACGCAGCGCCTGTTGAGATTGCCGGCGTAGCCTTCGGGTCCGTTGCTGTAGGTGAGGATGCCAATGCCGGTCTGGTGCGGATGCAGGCCGGTCAAGAGCGAGGCGCGCGAGGGAGAACAGCGGGCGGTGTTGTAGAATTGCGAGTAGCGCAGCCCGTTCGCGGCCAGACGATCGAGATTGGGCGTTTCGATTTCGCCGCCATAACAGCCGATATCCGAAAATCCCATGTCATCGTTGAGGATGATCAGGATGTTGGGGCTATCCGGGGCTTTGGTGCCATTTGGCATGGTTCTTGTCCTTTTCGCTGATGTCGGCAAACGTCAGGGGTGACGCCTGGTGAGGTTGATGCTGAGGCGAAAGTAATTCGGCAGATAGACCGAGCGCAGCAATTCCAGCGGCCGTCCGTCCATGTTCACGGTCAGGCGCTCGATCGACAGCAGCGGGCTGCCGGCTTTGACGTCGAGAAGCTTTGCGGCGGTAGCATCGGCGAGCGAGGCGCTGATGGTCTGCGTCGCTTCCTTGATGTCGAAGCCGATCTCGGCTTCGAACACCCGGTACATCACGATCGAGGTAAGGTCGCGCTTCTCCAGTTCGAGGCCGATGTCGGGAGGATAAAAAGCATGCTCGATCGCGATCGGAATGTCATCGGCGAGACGAACGCGCTTGAGCTGCCAGACGGCGCGCTCGTGCAACTGCTTGCGGACTTCGGCGTCGTGCCTGTTGGTCATGCCCTGCAGCAGGATCCGGGCGCCCGGTTGATAGCCCGCGTCCTTGATGGTTTCGGAGAAGCCCATCAGTCGTCCGACCCAGTTTTCCGGCTGGTTGCTGCGCAGAAAGGTGCCGCGGCCGCGCTCGCGTTCGAACATGCCTTCGTCGACCAGCGGCTTGATGGCATTTCGAATGGTAATGCGGCTGACGCCGAAGTGCTTGCCGAGTTCGGCCTCGGTCATCAGCCGGCCGGACTCGTCGATCAATTTGCCAGCCTTGACCTGGCGGCGAATGGTCTCGCGAACCTGGATGTGAAGCGGCCTGGAACTGGGTTCCGCCGGCCCTTGGGAGCTTGTCATATGGTCAGCGTGGCCTCCTGTAACGCTAAACGCCCGGCAGCGATCATCACAGACGCCGGCGGGTAGTCTTGTCGAACAGATGAATGTCCTGGGCGCGGGCGGTGATCGACAGCGCCGTGCGCTCGGGCGGGACCTCGCCGTCGCTGATGCGGGCCCGGATCAATGTGCCGGCGCAATCGAGATCCAGGATGGCGGTGTCGCCGAGATCCTCGACCAGTTCGACCGTTGCGGGAAGTCCGCTTGCGGCAATCCGCACGGCGCCGGGACGAATGCCGACGATCACGTCGCGCTCGCCTCGGTTCTTGATCGTCGTCTCGAGTCGGTGGCCGGCGATCTCCACGCTGCCGTCTCGATAGCGGGCGGCGATCAGGTTCATCGGCGGGCTGCCGATAAAGGCGGCCACGTCGACCGAGTTCGGCCGGGCGAAAACCTCGGCCGGCCGCCCGATCTGCTGGATTTCGCCCGCCATGAAAACCGCCATGCGGTCGGCCAGCGTCATGGCTTCTTCCTGGTCGTGGGTGACGTAGACAGCCGTTACGCCAAGCGATCGCTGCAGTTTCTTGAGCTCGGTGCGGGTCTCCAGCCGCAGCTTGGCATCCAGATTGGAAAGCGGCTCGTCGAGCAGGAACAGCCGTGCCTTGCGCACGATGGCGCGGGCCAGCGCGCAGCGCTGCTGCTGTCCGCCGGACAATTGGCCCGGTTTGCGATCGAGCAGGTGGTCGATCGCGACCTTGCGGGCGGCCTCCCGCACCGCAGCAGCTATTTCGGCCTTCGGCAGCTTCGCCATCTCGAGCGGAAATGCGATGTTCTGGTAGACCGTCATGTGCGGATAGAGTGCGTAGCTCTGAAACACCATGGCGATGTCGCGCTCGCGCGCGTCGGTTGCCGTGATGTCCCGATCATCGAGGAAAACGCGGCCCGAGGTCGGGGCGTCGAGGCCGGCCAGAATCCGCAAGGTCGTGCTCTTGCCCGAACCCGACGGGCCGAGCAGCGCAAAGAACTCGCCAGGCTCGATCTCGAATGTCACGCCCTTCAGTGCGCTGAACTCGCCATGCATCTTGACGATGTCTTCGAAGCGAACCCGACCTCGGCCGATCATCGGCGTCCTCCGCCCTTGACCGCCCCGACCGTAAGGCCTTTGACGA
>Ga0182024_10012531_pt1 | contig 16750 bp, 17 predicted proteins | sample P32metaG_FD_120480 | JGI IMG/M metagenome (GOLD analysis project Ga0182024, IMG submission 120480) | Permafrost microbial communities from Stordalen Mire, Sweden - P3-2 metaG (Illumina Assembly) | ecosystem: Environmental > Terrestrial > Soil > Wetlands > Permafrost | place: Sweden: Stordalen... | reverse complement strand
TGGAGGCAAAACTGAAAGCGAATTTGCCGTTCTCGGCGCCGTTGATCTGCAGCTGCAGGAAGAAAGCCTTGATGCCGTCGGACGCCGAGGTGCTGCGCTCGAGCAGCTTCATCAGCTCGACTTGCATTTTGTGGATGTGGTCTTCGGCTTTCACCATCTCCTGGTCAAGCTGGGCCCAGGCGGCCGCGTACTGCTCGTTATCGATGCGGCCCTGGTGCAACAGCTCGGAAATGGTGGCCAGCCCGATGGCATATTTCTGCGCCGGAGTTTCGATCTGGGCGAGAATCTCTCCCGACTTACGCCACGATTCGTTCTGGTCGTCAGTAATCTTTTGCAGCTCGACCTGGTCCTGCAGCATGGGCGCGCCCGGCGGCGGCGCCACTTGCTGGCCCGGCATGGCGGATGTAAAGGTCGGACGCGCGCTTTGCTTGAAGCCTTCAGAGTTCAGTTTCTCCACGCCTTTATCGATTTCCTCGTTCAGCTTGATCCAGGCTTCGACGGCTTTATTGTTTTCCTGGTTCCAGGTTTTCAGCTCCTCCTGCAGGTCGTGGATAGCTTTCTTCGCGGCCTCGGCGGCGTCCTTCGCATCTTTGAGTCCTTGATACTTCTCGCGGCCACCCTCATCCGTTTTGGCCTGTTGCAGGAAATCGGCTTGTGACTGCAAGCCTTGCATCTGCTCTTTACCGGCCAGCAGCCCGGGATGAGCAAACGGGTCCTTCTCGTTTTCATCCATCGCCTGCTTCAGCGCTTTGGTCTTGGTGATGTTGGCGTCAATCTCCTGGCCAATGGCCTTCATGGCGTTAGTGGTGCCATTCAGGGTGTCGGCGCGCAGCGCTTCGTCGATTCTCTTTTGGAGGTCGCGGAACTGCTGCTGATTGGTATCTTCCTGTTTACCCTTTGGCGTGGATGCCGCTTCGCCCAGGCCTGCCCAGAAGCGGTTCCCCAGGCTTTCGGCGGCAACTTTCTTTTTGTAGAGTTCATCAATAGCCTTGCCCAGCGCGTCGATCTGGTGGCGGGCCTCGGCGGCGCCCTCCGCCGCAGTAGCTGCGAGACTGTTCTTTCCCCCCAACGCCGCGATTTTAAGCGCCCAGGCGTCGGCGGCATTTTCAATCACATTCTGGACATTCAGAGTGGCGGCGGCGAATTCTTCCTGTTTTTTTTTGGCTTCCTCCATTTTGCGGGAGACGTCTTCCCACAGGGAGGTAATCGCGAATCCCACCGCGCCAAAGGCGATGCCGCCTAACGCGCTCGAAAAGGCATGCGCCAGGTTGGGGAAAGTTTCCACAATGAGCCGGGTGAGAGGCCGGTTCAAATGCAGCCCAATCATCTCGTCGAACACGCGGAAGGACTCCGCGCCTTCGCGGTTGGTCCGCTTCATCTCCGCCGACATGCGCTGGTTCAGGCCCGAAGTAAAGCCCTCGACGCCTTTCATCTTGTCGAGAAACTCTGCCGGATCCAGGCCCAGCCGAGCCGCCATTGCGCCAACGTTTAAAGTCGCCATAAATAATCCCGAGAGGGTGCCCCGTTCTAACGTCGTGCTCTTCGACGTTAGGGCGGGGGTGTTGACTGTGAATCAAAGTCCCCACCCTAAACGCTGGAAAGCGCGTTTAGAATGGGGCACCCAAAGCTGTCACACTCCGAGCGTTCCCAGCTTCTCTTCAATCACCGCGCCCATTTCTTCGACTGCTTCTTCTTTGGTCGCATCGAACGCGGGCCCGAGCCACGGATACGGCGGCGTGCTCAGGTGGCCATAATCTTTGGTATCCAGTTTGCGGCCCTGCTTTTTCGCCAGGTAGGCATCGCGGCGGTATTGCGCATCATGCGCCAGACCTGCGGCGGGCGCGCGGTGGCCAACTTCAAGAAAGAATCCATAGACGCCGGGATTGCTCGTCTGGTCCGGTGAAGCTTCGCGGTTCGATGCGCCGCGGTTGCGAGCCACGCGGCGATAGGAATCCGCCGACCAGCCCGGCCCGATCAGCACATATTTCTCCGCACCATCGCCGCGCATGCGGGTGACGACCACGATATCCTCAGCCAGCGCCCCCGTCAGCCGGTGCACGGTTTCTTTGGCCGCCGATTGAATGATGGCGCCGCCCGCTTCGAGCGCCGCTTTGGCAATGGGGTTCGCCACCGCCTGGGCAATAGCGTCAAGCCGCGCATTCAGCGCCGGCACGCCTTCGATCGAGAAAGTAAGATTCATAAGAAGCTTTCAGCTGTCAGCTATCAGCTCTCAGCCACAAACAAAGCTAGCCGCTGGGTTGCTTGCATTGCTGATCCAATGCGCGTATAAGTGGGATCACCAAGAAGGGACAACAAATGAGTAAAGTGTTCCTGACGATGGTGTTCTTGCTGGTAGCCGAACTTGGCTACTCGATCGACCCGTCCTGCAACCTGCCGAAGACTGCTTTTGCTAACAACCGAACTTACCACTGCGTCAACTTCCAGCATCAGTCGGTCTGGAGGGTTTCCGTCTATCACAATCAGCTATGGGTGTACGTTCAGGCGCCAAACACGGGGTATGTGGCCGAGGGCATCCCGGTCTCATATGCGTCCCCCGTCCAGGCGTTCTACAATCTCGCCTACCTGGATCAGTTCCTTCACGTAAAGCTTTCGGCCGATTCCACCGGTAAGTGGATTCAGATGGTCGGTGGGCTAGTCGGCAAAGGAGTGATCCCATGACGTACATCTTGAGAGTTTTCGCCGGCGCGCTGATGTTGGTTTCTGCAGTGCTAAGCGTGATTGCCTTTTCCGATACTTTGGATAACCTCGGCCGCGCCGGAGGAGAGCGCATGTTCGGTGCTCTCATGCTGGCAGCCTTCGCCTGTTTTGTGATCGCCTTCCTTTCGGGCGGCATCCTGTACGTGCTGACCGACATTTCCCAGCGGCTCGCGGGGCCTGCGAAAGCGCCTGACATGGCCGCCATCAAGCAAACCCTGAAGCAGCAGCTAGAAGCCAGAAGCTAGGAGCTAGAAGCTGGTTTTCTGGGAATTCCCGCAAACAACCTTTCTTTATACGCCGCCAGCTCCGCCGCTGACGGTGGCAGCGCAGCCAACGCTTGGGCCCGCGCATATTCGCGTTCGCGCAGGCGGCGCTCTTCCGGAAGCTCCGGCAAAAAGTCCTGCGCGGTGAAACTTTCGGGATGCTTCTCGCGCGCTTCCGGCGACGATGCAAAAGCAATATTCCACAGCTCGGCCGAGACCATGGCGCCGCTGATCATATGTTTGCGATCGCGCACTTCCAGCCGCCGCATGAGCAGCTCGAGCGCCGCGGGAATCATTTGCAGAAATTCGTCGTCACTCAGGCCAAGATCGACGCGCGCGATGGACCAGAGTTTTCCGGTGGAAGCTTCCAGCTCCTGGCTGCTAGCTTCTAGCTCTTCGTCGGCCAGGGCATCGGCTGATGCCTCTCCAGGTCCCCCGGCCCCAGTTCCGATTGCCGCAGCGGCGCCGGGATCTCCGGCCCCGATGCGTTTGGGTCCGGGATCTCCGTAGTCCGCTCTTCAGCGGCAAATTCTTCAACCTCGGGCGGAGCCACAATGTGCGCAGCCAGCGCCTTCGAAATGGCCAGCGTGACTGCGCTGGCATTGCCAGGATGAATGTTCAGCCCAATCTCTTCGCGCGAAAGCTGGGGCTGGTAAATCAACCCCGCTTCTGGCTTCTGGCTTCTAGCTAGAAGCGAGGAGCTAGAAGCGTTTTCAGCGAACTTGTGTAATCCCACCCACAGCGCCAGCAGCATGCGCTCCGGATCGCCCTCTGGGCTGATCTTCCGCCAATTGTACAAATCGTACAGACTGTCGCCGGTGCCGGCTTCTTCGTCGACGGCGCATTTCACCAGCGTAGCTTCCTCGAGCAGAGAATCGAACTGCGCATATTTTTCCGCGTCCCACGGCTGGCCTTTGGCAGGACGCAGTTTCTCCGCTTCGGTCAACAGCGTTTGCCGCTTGCGCCGCAGCTCGCGCAGCTCGTCGCGCGTCAGTTTGGCAAGGCCTTGCTGGCGGCGATCCGCGGCGCGCTGACGATCGAGTGCGGCAGTTTCCTTTTTGTAAAGAATGACCGCCTGAATAGGAAACGCCAGCGGATACTCCTGCGCGCCCAGCTTGACCAGCACCCGCGCGCCGGCGATGGCTTCCTGCAAAGTAGAATGCATGCTTCTAGCTCCTAGCTTCCAGCAAAACCTGCTTCTAGCTAGAAGCCAGAAGCTAGCAGCTAGAAGCGCTATTTCTTCGCTTCCGGCACGATGCTCAAGTCCTGCACGCTGCACTGCAAGCCCTCCGGCCAGTGGTTATCGGTTTTGGCCTGGGCACAGGTGCGGTTGAAATCTTCTCCTGCCTTTTGCAGATCTCTAACCGCGATGAAGTATTGCAGCTGGGCTTCGTGCAGGTGCGCATGCTGCAGCTCGGTGAGCGTGTACGCCGGCGAGGACGCGATGCTGGTGGGGCCCGATGGCGGTGCAGGCGTCGACGTCGTCGCCGGCTTCGCAGTGGTGGCCGGGGGCGGTGCGGTTTGCGCCGCGATGTAGAGTAACGGGGAGAGGATCAGCAAGACTGCTATCAGCTTTAGCTTCGTCATAAAACATGCCTCCGCCCCCGTTGTAACAGGAAACCCAGCCGCTGGCTACTAGCTAGAAGCCAGAAGCTAGCAGCGGTTTTATTCGTTGATGCCGCTCCCGCCGAGCGGGGTCAGAACTTCGACGCCGTAAATGGTCACGCCGAAGGAAAAGCGGTTGACCTTGTAGCGATCGACTTTCGGGGTTTCGAACTGGTCGACATAGCAGTTGCCGGTAAAGATGCTGCCATCGATCAGCGTGATCTTGTACAGCACCTGCGTCATCGACTGCAGCACGCTCATCAGCTGGGTGATGCCGACGTTCTGCGGGTCAAAGACGCCTTCGGCAGTGTACTTGCCGTTATCGACCACCACCGGGATCGGGAACTTATTGTTGCCCGGCGAGTCGAGGCAGGTAGCATCGTCAAACTCGACTTTCGAGCCGGTGCGTTCGAACTTTTCAAGCTGCGGCATGGTGGTAAACGTAGTGCTGCCGAGGGGCGCAAAGGCGATGATGGTGCCACGGCCCGGATATCCAACTGGATTTGGCATGGTGAGAGACTCCTGAGTTGTGAAATTTGAGTGCTGCGAGAAATTGGAAAAGCGCTGCTAGCTGCTAGCTTCTAGCTAGAAGCAGGTTTTGCCTGAAGCTAGAAGCTAGAAGCTGGTTTTAGAACCACCAGCACGAACTGAGATCCTGATAAACCGTCACCGCGTCAGCGGCGTTCCCGGTGGCGACCGCGATGCCGACCTGGCTGGGCGTGGTATTCGAAGGCGACTCGAGCGTGCCCCAGAAGTGCGCCGTGAACATGTCGGCCGAAGTGCCAATGGCGCCAAAGGCGCTGGGCGTCGAGGTCACAATGGTGGTCGCAGTCGCGCCGGTAATGCCATTCACAGCGCCGCTGTTGCCGGCCATAGCCTGGCTGGTTAAAACTTCGGCAGCCATGCCCAGGCTCGTAGGCGCCGTCCCAGCCGAGATCACGCCCCATAAGTTGGCGGCGGCCGCCGTGGCCTGCGAATAAACGATGTTGCAGTGAAAGCTCCACTTCGAGAGCAGGCTGACCGGCCCGGTAAAGTTCAGCCCGGTGATGACGCCCGCGGCAGCAAGCGTGGTCGCGGACGTGGTGTAGTTCGCGCCAGTAACCGCCAGGGCCTGCGGCGTCACTTTGGTCAGCGCCGCCGTGGTCACTCCCGTCAGCGTGGGAGACGCCAGACTCGCCGTGGTGATGCTCGGAGAAATATTCAGCGCCAGGCTGCCCGTCCCGGTTTGGTTGGTCGTGGTCAGCGGCGTACCGCCGGCGATCGCCAGCGAAGTCGAGGCGGTGAAGAGCGAGCCAGCAGCCGTCCCGGTAAATGTTGGGCCCGTCAACGTGGGCGAAGCGATGGTCGGTGACGTAGCCAGCACCAGGCTGCCCGTCCCAGTCTGGTTGCTGGTGGTAAGAGCCGTGCCGCTGCCGACCGAGAGCGAAGCCACAGAGGTGACTCCGGTCAAAGTCAGCCCGCTGATGGTCGGCGAAATAATCGTCGGCGAGTTGGCCAGCACCATCACGCTGCCGGTACCGGTAGTGGAGCTTATGGTGGATCCGCCGCCCAGCGTGAAGCCGGTAGCCAGATCGAGAATGTTGGCCGAAAGGTGCGGCCCCGCGGCAAAGGCGAAGATAGCCAGCAAGACCAGCGTCGCGATTGCGCCGCCGATTTTTAGTTTGTTCATAAGATGATCCCCGATTGAGTCATTGAGTGATTGAGTGATTGAATCATTGGGATCAAAAACAATGACTCAATGTCTCAATGTTTCAATGATTCAATCTTTCTACGGATTCACCATGCCGGGAGTCACTGCGATGCAGTTGGTGCCGTCGAAATAAAACATCACCGAGGTGGTCTCGTTCGCACCCGGATTCGGCACCGGCCCCGCCAGCACATTGGCCGGCCAGGCAAAAGTGCGTCCCCCGGTAGCATCCTGGGTGAGTTCGAAAATCACGAATGCCGGCGCCGAGATTCCCACCAGCGTCAGCGTCGACGACGTCACATTGCCGGTCAGCAGCATCTTGAACAGCTGCACCTGGGTCAACGCCGCAAACGTGGGCGTAGCCGAGAAGCCGACGGTGGTGGAAGAGAAGAAGCTCATAAAGAAAAAACGCTTCTGGCTCCTAGCTCCTGGCTAGAAGCAGGTTTTGGTTGAAGCCAGCAGCTAGAAGCTAGGGGGTCACCGTTCCGCCGGAGAGCGCGAGGGCATACGTGCCATCGAAATAAAACAGCTGCGAGGTGGTTTCACCGGCGCCCACGTTTGGAGCCACTCCGCCAATCACGTTGGCTGGCCAGGCAAAATTGCGGCCGCCGACGGCGTCCTGGGTGATTTCGAAAATAATCAGTGCCGGCACGGCCATGCCCGCGGTCAGCAGGGTGGGCGTCGAAACGTCATTGGTCAGCGTGATCTGGAAAAGCTGCACATTCCCTTGCATCAGGAATGCGGGCGACGGGCTCGAGGCGACAACGCTCGCAACGAAGATGGCCGACTCGATCTGCGAGAAGCCGCCAAAGCCGCCTGAAATGCCGCTGAAGCCGCCTGAGAGGCGCAGCTTGCCGCTCCAGTCGAGCAGCTTGTTCCAGGCCACGCCAAACGGCTTGAACTCGCTGACCGAGGCGGTGAAGGTGAAGGCGCTGCCATCGACGAAGATCACCTTCCATAAAACCAGCGTCAGGGAGCCGTGGAACTGGGCCAGCGCCAGGTAAGTAAGGTCCTCGGGATTCAGTGCGCCGCCAAAATCGATTTCGCCGCTATCGACCAGCACTGGCAGCGAGTGAGTAAAAGTGTCGGCGGTGCGTAAGTTGGTCTGGTCGATCAGGGTCTGTTTCGACCCGCCTGACTCGAACTGGCGCAGCTGAGCGACGGGAACGAAGGTGACGCCGCCATCCGGCGAGTAGAGCAACTGGCTGCCGCGGCCGATGTAAGCAATTGGGATCGCCATAAAGCGCTTCTAGCTTCTAGCTTCGAGCAACACCTGCTTCTAGCTAGGAGCCAGCAGCTAGCAGCGCTTTTTTCTCTCCGTAATACAGCAGGGCCAGCACAATGCGGTCATGCTTGGCGGGGTCAAGGTGAATCTGGTTGCGCAGAAAGATTTGGTGGAAACGGCGCTTCACCGATCCCTCGGTAATGCCGAGGCGGTCCCCGATTTCGCGGTTAGAACGAGCCTGGATCAGAAGGTCGCAGCAGTCGCGGTCGCGTGGAGTGAGATTCAACATAAAGATTGAGTCATTGAGTGATTGAGTGATTGAATCATTTGGGATCAACAAATCAATGATTCAATGTCTCAATGATTCAATGATTCAATTACCTGGTTTCCTGAAACAGCATTCCGATCTGCAGCACGCGGCGGAAGATATAGCCCTGGCCGCCAGACTCGTAGTGGGCATCGTATTCGTCGATGATCCAAACGTCTTTCACCAGCGTGCCATCGGGCAGCGCGCCGGCCGAGGGCAGCGCGATCAGCTGGCGGCGCAGCGCTTGCGATAAGAACGCGGCGCTCAGGTAGCCGGAGGGCGATGCCGGGTTGGGATTTTGCGAGCCTTCCTGGTCCTGGGCCACGCTACCGAATTGGAAGCGGGCTTCGATCATGGTGCCGGGCGCGGGCGTGCGCAGGTCGAGCGTGTCGGCGGCGTCGTCAGACTTCAGGCGATCGAGCACGATGCCGGGCAGCGCAGCGCCTTTCGGCAGCACCGAAAAGTAGAATGCCGAGTAGACGCCGGCAGTCTTGTCTGCCGCCGACTGCCCGAGCAGCGCCTGAATGGCGGCATTCCCCAGCGCGAAATTCGAAAGTCCGGATTCAATCATTGCATTTGCCGAGTGCGGGTGGGATCATCAACCGCGAGGCTTTTCCGTGAAATACAAGTTCGCTCTCGCCGCTTTCCTGCTCGTGCTGCTCTCTTCCGGCGTGGCGCAGATGCCCCCGAAGGGAACCATCTACATCTTTCGCAGGCCCTACGCGTGGCCCTCGCGATACAACGTCTTCCTCGATGGCATTCGCATCGCGCAGATGCGAAGTGGAAGCTATTTTTCCGTCGTCGTGGATCCCGGCGCCTACCGCCTAGAGACCACGGTCTCGGCGAAGACGGTGAAGTCCACAGCTGGCTCGATCAATCCCGACGAAGAAGTGACCCAGGTCGACGTGGCCGCGGGACAGACAGTTTATTTCGAGATGACTTTTGCCGACGCCCACCATCAGGGGCACATCCTTTCGCGGCCGAACCTGCTTGCGACCGGCGTATTCACGGCAACGCCCGGGCCGGTTGCCCGCGATCGCTTCGCGGGACTTCGCCCGCTTGAAGCCAAGCGCGCGTTCGATCCGCGCGTTCAGACCGCAGAGCCCGATTTCCCTTCGCGATAAGGCCGATGTTCACAGCTGCATCGGGTGGTGCCGTTGCCGACCGAAGTTCCACGGGTGAACGTGGCCCAAGCGGGACAGATAAGCAACCAAGATCGGAATCTCATTGGCAACCCTTAAGAGGCAGCAGAGCCAAGAACACGTCCAAACGGCAGTTCGTGCCCGGGGTGCAAGATTCACCTGTTCCGTTCGTATTGCCGAGCATTCCAGCCCAATCAGTTGTCCACAATAGATACTTCCCATCTTGGGAGATTGATCCTGGCACGTAAGGACTCGCAGCGGGGGTGGCGTAGGAGTGAGCGAAACGATAGACGAGTCCGCTGCCGTTGGTCGAAACGCCTAGAAGTTCGTTGTCCCATGTATCAATTGCGGCGAACTGGTTTGCCTCAAACATGGCAAAGAATGGAGCCGTGTCTGTGCTGTTGTCATCGGCCCAGCTGATGTGCGCCCCGTTCCCTTCATCCGGCGAAGGATAGGCTGCTGGCAAGGATGTGGGTGTGCTAGGAGCCGGGAAAGTCCACGAATAGAGTCCGTTGGCTTGTTGATCCTCGCACTTATTTACCCACAAGTTGTAACCGATGGCGCTGTGTCCGCAACCGTCGTTGCTGGTCGTATAGGTGACTGTCCCGGTTCCGACTGTCCAAAAGTATTTGTCGGTAGCCCCTTGCAATCCGGGGCAGGTTCCGCCGCACGTTCCGATAGTGCCTTCCACTTTTGCTTCCAAACCGCTTTTGCCAAGACGCAAATTGTGCAAAGTGAAAGTGTCGGGAATGTCGATGGTTCCGACCGGGGTGCCATTCAAGAAATACTGCCCCGTAGCGGTGTTCCAGTACATGCAACCCTTGGTACGGTTCCACACGATAGCGTAGATGTTCCCGCTCGAACCTTGGCCAATCGTTGAGCTTGTCGGGACGCCAAAGGTCTGGTCATCCGCACTCACCGTCACCCCTTGGGTAGCGTACGCGTGGTCATTCCCCTCTAAGGCGGTGATCCCGCAGGCGGTACTCAAATCAATGATTAAGACCGGGGGCGGATTGCAGGTTGCAATCCCAGCAGAGCAGCTCGTATCGTAGGAGAAAATCCCGAGATCGTATTCCGCGCATCCTGCGACGCCCGTTGGACAGGCATGCGCGTGGTACATGACGTAGGGCTGGGTGTAACTGAAATAAGCCGAGGATGAGATGGCCAGGGAAAAACTGGTGCTCTGGGTCGCCGTGTTGGTCGCAGGATTAAAGGCATAGAGAAGCTGGTGCTGCGGCATTCCGCAAATCGTGAACCGCGTAGATAATATGTTCCAGTCGTTTACTTCGGAACCTGCATCGCAGGAAGTGTTAGACCCGGCGTGCTGAGGACTGCCCGTAGTCTTGACATCGGTGATACGAATAAGGGGCGTTGAGAAATCTGGTGGCGTGAACAGATAGTTGGCCCCGGTCGGTGCTCCACCACCAGAACAACCTGCCGAGGACGGGCATGGGATCGTTCCGTAGGGTTGGGCGGTTCGGTCGGTGCGGGCAGTGTAGGCCTGCGCATGAGCCATCGCACACCAGAGCAGCGGGATTAGCCAGAGAAGTCGCTTCATTTGATCTCCAATCTTCATGGCTCGAAAATCGCAAATATTATGTTCTGAAAAGTGTATGGAGTGCCCGCACTCCCTAAAGTTGTCGGCAGCTGCATCGGAGAACCAGATTCGAGAGTGGACAACGTAAAATATTTGTTGGTGGTTGCGTTCAGCAGACCGTTTATATTCGCAAGGTAGGGATTCACGCCGACTGGTTGACACAAATCAGAAATCTCGGACCAGGCCACGTAAATAACTCCAGGCCCTACAACAGTCGGGCTAGATGAGCCAGTAGTCACGCCCAACGTTGATACGATTGCCCCAGGGGTCGTGCAAGACAGCGGTCCGGACTCTACTGTCTTCGTGCCGGCGGCGTTGTATATCCCAACGTTGAACGTATTTCCCGAAGACGCAGAGGCAAGGTAAGTGTCGATGTGGCCGACCTGCATAGCAAACGGGAGGTACATTTCACACACGTATACTTCGTTGTCTGTTGTCGTTCCTATCGTGTTGAACTGTGCCGCTGGGATTGGGGGAAGATTCGGCCCATAGCACGCGGTGAAGAAACCGGGAGGCGTCGTAATAGTCTGAGCCGAGCCAATCGCCGGCAACAAACAAATTGAAATCAGTAGACTAATGATCAGTTTTTTCATTGTCATGGCTCGAACAGTGCGAACGCTTCCTGCTGACCGTTATAAGTAGCTCCCGCGCTGCCTAGAGCCGTTGGTAGCTGCATCGGAGCACCGGAACTGAGCGTAATCAGCGGGTAGTATTTATTCGTGGTCACGTTCATTAAGGGAGTGTCGGTGCCGTATGGGTTGATGCCCAGCACCTCACAGGCAGTGTTTGTGGTTGACCATCCAAAATAATAAACACCGGCAGGAAGAAGAACCGAACTAGATGAGCCTGTGGTTGTTCCCAGAGTTGAGATTTGGTTGCCGATGGTACACGGAAGCGGCCCTGAATCGACCACCTTCGTGCCAGCACTATTCCACAATCCGACATTGTAGGTTGTGGCTGCGGTCGTCGCCACAACGTTAGTGTTGATGTGACCCACTTGCATACCGAACGGAAGCCACATTTCACAGACATAGACTTCATCGATCGTTCGGGCAGCAGTGAAAGCGAAGCCGGAACTCTGGATCGGGGGAAGATTCGGCCCATAGCATCCGACGAAAAACCCTGGAGGCGCGGTGATGTTCGGGGCGGAACCACCGCTGCCGCCGCTCGCGATTACCGCGGTGGCGCCGCTGGCGCCGCTCAAGATTACCGCGGTGGGGCCGCTGCCCGGGGCCTGCGCGAACAGGCTGCCGCCCGAGAGCGCAAGGAAGACAGCCAGCATGCCGAATAACTGCCTCATCGCAGCGCTCCCGTGTAGTTCATCTGCACCGTCGGCGAACTGCCCCCGGTCAAGGTATCCACGTAGCCTTCAATGCAGCGCGCCGGTCGCTGATCCACGGAAAATTGCACGCTGGCGGTGCAGGCTTGCGGGCCGCTGATGTCGTAGCATCCAGCGTTGTCACAGCTCATCAGGCTGTAAGTGCAGGTTGCCGGCGTCCCCGTGACCACCAGCGACACCGTGTGGCGGCTGGGATAGCCATTTGGGAAGCAGGCCATATCCGAGGTCGCGCCCACCGCGTTCTGGGCCGCGAAATTCCACGACAGCGTGGGCGGCGCCTGCGTGCCCGCTATACAAAGCAGCGAGCCAACCAGGCACACGAGGGCAATGATGAAAACGATAGCTATGTTTTTCATGGGATTTTCCCTTGATGTTCCGAGTGAATCTGTGAGGAGCCGAGGTTAGAGAAGCCGTTTCATGGAGTCACTAGCACCGCAATAGGGATAACCGCGTTAGTCAATGTTATGGTGCCAAGAGTCGCCGGGAGTACTCCAGCACTACAAGCGGTTGCGGCTGTGCCGCCGCCCACCAACGCGCCAGAGGCAGCATAAAGTTTATTAACGCCCGCGGCCGGTATCGCTATTCCATAGAACGAAACCGAGACACTTGTGTCGCACCATGCCAGCGTATAAGTTCCGGCAGGCAGAAACACGGCTGGCGATGCCGCGCTCTTAGTCTGGGTACCGGCAACAGTGGTAGTGGCGATTCCGCCCGACACATGGGTCAGTTGGTGTCCAGCAGTATCGTAAAATCCGACATCGCCTGTCGTGGACGCAACCCCAACCGAATAACCGATTGTCATATTAGTTATGAGTTGAGAGTGCTCAAGTACGAACGTAAACGTATCCGCTACATTCGCCGTTGTATCGGCAGCATCGCCACTTGATTGAGATATCGCTGGCAACATTGCCCCACCAATATTCGATACAGAACTAACTGCCACTCCGCGTCCTGCCAGGGAGAAATAGTTGGTCCCGTTTGAGCAGTACCATTGACTCTGTCCGGGACCGAGGGCTAGTGAACTAGATGCCGTCGTGTAAGCCGTTCCATCGAGCGTCGTAGAACCGCCCGTCAAGACTCCTAAAATGTAGGGTGCGGATGCCAAAGAATTTTCGACAATCACACACGATCCGCTGGCTGGCGCGGACGAGAGAAGCGTATACGTCTGCCCGGTCGCGGTCAGCGCAAAAATCACTTGCGATGGAGCCACGGAAGAACTGGAATAATCGCCAGACCCGCCTGCATAGGTCGCGGTCTTCGCGAGGATGACCACCCCTCCGGGCGCACCGGCCCCGCTGGCGATCCACGCGCCTAAAGCGTCGCATACCTGGGTGCCGGTTCCTCCGCTCGGGCAGGTCACTGCCTGCGCATTGGCGCTGGAGGTGCCGGTGATGGCCGTCCCTCCATTGATGATCAGGCCGGGTGCGGAGAGATAGTTGCTGCTCACTATGGGATTGCTGGCCGTGCCCGCCACTGCCGGAGGCGTAATCGTGGCCGTACCGCTGGTGGCGCCGGGAAGATCGAGCACCGGAGCGGAAACCGAAGTGGAGAATGTCCCGTTCGCGGCCATTATGGTGCCGAGTGCGTTGGGCGAGCTAACCGATGTGCTGATTTCTACAATGCCAACTCCGTATCGGCAAATTCCTGTATCGACAGCAAAGAAGAAATTTGAACCTGAGTTCCAACCATAGCAATTCCCGTTTGTGGCGACGAAGCCGTAAGGTCCGAAGGCTGACGTATCGGCTCCCGATTCAGACATTCCAATCAGCGTCGCATTAGGCGCGTACAGCCCTGTGGTTGGCCCCATGCTCTGCATGTTCAGGGACACCTGCGTGTTCGGCGTGCCATTCGGAAGAATCAGCGGCTCGAGCGAACTGATGTATGTCCCGCTGTCCTGCATGTTGAAAACCGCGTTGCCGCTGGTGTACTCGGTGTAATTCGTCTGATCCAGGTATTCGGTTACCGTCTTTGCCGTTCCCGTAGTGGCTATATCGATTTGGAATTGCACGCCGGTGTCGCCGCCAAAATTTCCCCAGCCGGAATTTATTGTGCCCGCAGGCTGCGGGCTGTAAGCCGCGGGGACAACATGCTTAATCCCATCTACTGTGATCCAGTCGTAGTACTCGCAGGGCTGGATTCCGTTGCCGGGGCCTTTGTAGCCTGTGTTGTCGCAACTATTGGTGTCGCCCGCGACGCGGTGCACGCCTTCACCGACGGTGTGCCATCCGATGGTATTGTTCAGCAGCGAGCACGCGATATTGGTGGCAACCCACGTGCCCGCGTTCTGATTGAACACATCCCAGAATCCGCCATTGCACTGCGTCCCGAACATCCAGTTGGTGTCCAGGTGCAACGGATCGCTGAAAATGAACTGATCGAACTCGAGCGCCGAAGCCGAGCCCCAATTCCCCGGGTTGTAGATGGACGTAGTGAACGTTTGCGAGAGCACCGCATCAGCCTGGGCGGCGCTGTCATGCGTTTTGAACGTTTCGAGAATATTTGTCTGCCCGGTGTTGGCATTCGTGGTTTCCGAGTACTTCATGCAACTGCCATCGGTGCAAGGCGCGACCATAACCACGGTGAATGTTTCCGAGGCCGGCGCTTCCGTGCCTCCGGGACTTCCGCCATTGCAAGCGCCAATCCAGCAGCTTGACCAGTCGGTTGAGCTCTGATCGATATTCGGAAACGTACTGCAGCCAGCGGTGCAGCCGCCACCGCCGGTGGTGGTGTTAACTCCGCCCCAGGCTCCGGCCTCGTACTCGCACATCACCGTGCCCTGCACGATTGGCACGCCGGGCTCCGAATTGTTCGTCGAGGCGCTGCACGATGGGTTGCAGTCGGTGCAGGAGATCTGCGTTCCGTTCGGCGGCGAAGCGGGCAGGCTTGCAAAAGCCACTCCCGGAAAAGTTTCTCCTCCCACGCCGGTATAAGTCAGGGTATTCGAGGTGGTGTGGCCGTCGTCGAGCTTGCTGTTCGCGATCGCGGTTCCACTGGTCGCCACCGGAATGATTCCGGCGGTCAGCCCGGTGATGCCGCCGGTTACGCATCCCGTCGTGGTGAAGGCCCCGCCGGTGCCATGCGGGCAGATGGGCGAGGTGCTCGCGGTAATGCCGCTATCGACGAGGCTCGAGAACGTCCCCGCCCCAGCCAGCGTAATCGAGGCCGTCGGCATTCCCGTGGTGCCGTTGTAAAAGCCGAGCGTGCCGCCGTAGAGATCAACCCCGCTGGTCATGTCCACTGAATTCATGTTCGTAAACAACGCTTGCGTGCCATCCATGAAGGCGAAGTTGAGGCCGTTTAGGTTGTGGGCGCGGGTAAACGTGTTGCCGTTGATGTCATCTTTGAAAATATTCAGCGAGCCGGTGTTAGCTGAAATATTGCGGGCATCCAGGGTGCCGACGAAAGTCGAAGCGACGTGAAATGCATTGACGCAGGGATAGCCCGACGGACAACCAATAACTGAGTGAACCGAGATGGGGCCACTATTACTGCTTGCATCCAGCAAGATTCCGTCCGTGGTGCAACCGGAGCAGGTTGGAGGAGAGAACGTTCCGCCGCTATAACCCTCGAAATGTATTTGCTCCACTTCGAGCGCCCCGCCGCCTGCGTCGGTAACGGGTGGCGTGGTGATGTGAAAGAGGCCCACGGTTTCGCCTGTCGCTGGACAATTGTTTCCGTTAATGGTTACGCGGCGAATCGAAGTCGGCGCGGGCGTCACTTCAAAGGGAACGGTCTTCGAGCCACAAAACGTGGACGATCCATAGCCTACGTTGATGTCCTCATAAGGGCCGGAATCTCCTGGTGCCAAAAGGTCCATGCCAATGTTGCAGCCCGAAATGGTTACATCTCTGGCCCACGAGCCTTCCTGCGCGAACATATTCAGGAAGCCGATGCCAACTCCGCCGGGGATATTGGTGCAATCCACATGGAAGCCGGTCAGACGGCTCCAATCGTTGGTTATCCCGGTTTGCCCGGTATTCTGTGCGGTGAGGTCGCCCAGCATCACGGCGGGCGCGAAGAGCGTAACTGCCGCGCCGCTCGGATTGAAGCCAGAATTTATGGCAGGGCTGATGCTGACCGTGGTCGTACTCGGCGAGGCCATGGCATAGAACTGCGAATTCAGCGTGCCGCTCCCGGTGGGGCTGCCGCTGCCCGCGCATGGCGCTCCCGTTCCGGTGCACTTGCTGACGGTGTAATAGGTGTTGGCGGGGCTATCTCCGGCGACCGTAAAACGCGCTCCCGGAGAAAGACTGATAGCTTCGCCGCCGCTCGACATAATGAGGCTGATGGTGCTTGCTCCCGCCGAACCGGTTGCGGTGATGTTGGCGGTGGTCGGGAAATTAGTTGTGGGCTGGATCACCGAGCCGCTGGCATTCACCGTGCCGCGCACGCCCACCACGTCGGAAAGCTGGCCTTTTAACTCTTGCCAAGTGGAAATATGAAACCCTAGATCGGTGGTTAGGTCGGTCGAGCCGTTGAACAGGAAATTGTTTTCCGCATTGGCGATGTCCGTAGTGCCGCACACGCTCTTCGCGTTGCTAACTTCGCCCATCACGGTGATGGTTTGATCGCCCACCGCGGCCGCCTGATCGTTCATGCGAACGCAGATGTTGGCTCCAGAGTCGTCGCGAGTATCGATGATCGACTTATTCTGCGCGGCATAGGCCGTGCCGCCAGTATTGCCGGCCAGGAGTTGGCCTTTGGACGGCGCCGTGTTCGGCACGATCGCAGCTTGCGTCTGGGCATTGTTGGTGACGTTGCCCAGCCCGACCATGGCCGCCGTGATCCCGTTCACCGTCCCGGTAAAAGTTGGCGAAGCCAATGGCGCGAGGGCAGAGAGCGCGGTTCCGCTGTCCTGAATTTGGCC
>Ga0182024_10012530_pt1 | contig 16750 bp, 16 predicted proteins | sample P32metaG_FD_120480 | JGI IMG/M metagenome (GOLD analysis project Ga0182024, IMG submission 120480) | Permafrost microbial communities from Stordalen Mire, Sweden - P3-2 metaG (Illumina Assembly) | ecosystem: Environmental > Terrestrial > Soil > Wetlands > Permafrost | place: Sweden: Stordalen... | reverse complement strand
GGCTGCACCGGCGGACCGGCAGCTCGGACCGGTATCGAACTTGGGAACCGGGTCAGCCGCCAGAACGATTTGCGAACTGAGCAGGAGTACAGGCAACAGTGCAGGCATTCGGATGAGCGTGAGCTTCATGGACTGTGACCTTCGCTCTCACATTCGGTCGCCGATAATATCAATACCGTAATTTCATTTAATCGATGTCAGTATTCACGGCAGAAACGGCATTACATGAAATTGCCGGAAAACAGGCAAAGGTACTAACAGACGACCAGATTAGACGGCCCCTGTTGTTTATTTCTACTACCCGTCGGTGGAATGGGCGCTGTTGGCCGCGTCCAAAATGGCAGCCGCCGATCTGGAGATCGCCGAAATTGGGCACGTTCGGCCGTCCTGCTCAAAGTGCGGCGATTAAATGCTGACGCAAAATACGACTTTGCTCACGTCCGATCTGCGAGCTCCGCCGCATTGGGAATGCCGAAGCCATTTGCATCGAGCTCGTGCATCAGCTGCCCGCGTTGAGCATCGTTGAGCTCGACCAGCGGCGGCCGCACGGTGGCCCATACCTTGTCGCCAGACTTTTCTGCAATTGCTGCCTTCATCGCTGGAATGATCGGAACCTTTTGGAAGATGGCGCGGGTCTTGTTCAGCGCCTCCTGCTGAGCATCGGCATCGACCGCCTGCCACGTTTTGTAGAGTCGCATGATCGCGGTCGGGTTCACGTTTCCGGTTGCGGTGATACAGCCGGCGCCGCCGCCGCGCATGTTCTTGAGAAGAATGGTCTCGGTACCGGCGAATACGTCAAAGCCATGCGGCTGGAAATCCTTGAGCATGGCTGCCGTGTTGTTCCAATCGCCCGACGAGTCCTTAACGCCGGCGATGATTCCCGGAAACGCCTTCAGCAACCGCTCGATCAACGTCAGGGTGATCGGGACCTGGGACACCGGCGGAATGTGATAGAGATAGATGCGCAGCCTGTCGTCGGCAACGGCGTCGATGACGCGCGCGAAACTGCGGTACAAGCCTTCGTCGCTGACGCCCTTGTAGTAAAACGGTGGCAGCATCAACACGCCACCGCAGCCCGCCTCGACCGCCCTGCGGGTAAGCTCAATAGTGTCTGGCAAAGCGCAGGTGCCGGTGCCTGGCATCATTTTCGCCGCGGGCAGGCCGGCCGCTAACAGCGCGTCGAGGAGCGATGCCTTTTCCTTGACCGCCAGAGAGTTCGCCTCTGAATTGGTGCCAAAGATTGCAAGCCCCACTTCCTGCTTCAACAACCAACGGCAATGCTTAACGAAGCGCGATGGCGAGGGCGTTAGATCGCTGTTAAACGGAGTCAGAACGGGCGACATCACGCCACTCAGCCGCGACACGGGAGTACTCATTTGTCATTCCTTATCACATATGATGCGAAGCGGAAGCGGGTGTTATTCACAATGCCGATCATACATCTCCTGCAACGAATAAGTCAGCAACTGCCTAACAAAACGCCATTTCTTATCGACTGTTCATCTCCGCAGGCTGCAATGTTTCCGTTACGCTCGTGGTCGATGGCCGTATGACGTGACCGGGCTTTTTTAGACCAAGCGATCCGCCGACATGTTTAAGTCGCTAAGAGGATTGTTTGCGCTACGGACAATCTTGGATCGAGGTTTCGGCTTTGATAGTCGTATTGATCGCTGCGGCAGTATTAATAATTGGCGTAGTCTTCTGGTGGCACTCGCACAGAACAGCCGTGTAGGTCGCACCACTCATTGAAACACGGAACTTATGGCAAATTGCGCTACAGGCTGCTCGCTATATTCAAGGATCCGCTGGCTCAAATCGATCCTCAATTAACTGGCTAACAAAAGTGTATTTGTTAGCGAGTTGACGACTCCGGTTTTCTCGGTTCGACTTAAACCATTCTCGAGATCCGCCAAACACCAGGGATAGTGCAACCGGACCGTTATGAGCGGCACGCCCTCTCCGGAAAAGCCGGAAAAATCTGACGATTAGCGTGGCGTTTGACGAAGTTCGATCACGTTTGTTCTTGTTTGGTTGCGGCGTATCGTTGGTCAATCGTTGGTGAAGAACGGTGGCTTCCTGGAATTGGTTTCCCTCATGAGCTGGAGGTCAACGAGCAGCGTGCCTCGGAACCGCGACTTGAACAGGTCGACAACGAACATTCCGAACGCGTGCAGGATCGCAAACATCGCTTTCAATGCCGCGATGATTCTGCTTTACGATGCGAATCTAGGCCGGATAGACTTTTCGGAAGGGACACCTTGTCGTCAGGCTAGCACGCCAAATCGTCGAGACAACCGCCGCCAACAGGCTCTTGCCGCGCGTTTTCCTTCAGCCCAATTCAAACAATTCGGATGAATGGCCGCGCGGCGGTCGGATCGATCTCGACCGTGGCGCCGTTCTGGATGGCGCCTGTGATATCGACGTCGAACCCCGAGATCATTGTGAAGTCGGCGAGCGCCGCGCCCTGCACCATGATCGGATTCACCGCGTTGAGGACAAGCGCCGCCGGCACAACCCCACGCGCTTTCATTTCATGCAGCATCCACGCGGTCGCGACTCCGCCCTTGGCAGCATCGAGAACCAGCACGCGTCCCACATAGCTTTGCCCGACGAGCTTGTGCTGCGGGCGCGAGAAAACGCCGCGGATGCGATCGAGATCATAGCGCGCCGAGAATCCATCCTTGGCGACCAGTGCCTGCGCCTGCACTTTGCGCCCCATGCCAGCGCTCGCATAGAACTTCCGTTCGGTCATGAGGTGACTTTGCCCCCGGCGCAGGCGACGTCGACGCAGGCGTCCATCGACATCAACATCGGTCGATAGCCGTAGCCGCCAAGAATGTTGGTCAGCTTTGCCGAATTCGTCGCAAGCGCCTTCCAGCCGTTCGCTTCCGCCATCTCGCGCGCGTAGCTTTGATAGAAGCACATGCCAGCGAGCACGGTGCCGCCGGCACGCTCGATCCGCTCGCTCAAGCCCATGCGGTCGGCATCCGGCTTCACCTGCGGGCTCGTGACCGCGAGAAGCGGGATGCTGGCACGCCGGCCGTCGAGCAGGTCGGCCAATTGCTGCATCTCGATCAGGCTCAGCTGCGGGGCCGAGAACACCACGAGATCGACCTTGTCGATGGCGACCGCGTAGCTCGCGACGAAGGCGCGAATGTCGGACTCGACGATCCTATGGCGGTCTACATCCCGGCCTGCCGGCATGATGTCATCGAGCCGCTGCGCCTCCGGCGTGATACCGGCCATGTGAAACAGCGCGACCGAACCATAGCTCGCGAGTGCGGCGCCGAAATGCTTCATCTCGTCGGAGGTGGGCACACGGTCGATGCCAGTCAGGGCCGGCACCCGCCAGTAGTCGCCGGCGAGACGTCCGACGATGCCGCCAAGCGCGCCCCATTCGTTGAGCTCCTGCGGGGTCCACACGACATCGACCACGGTGGTGGCCTGCCGCCGCTCATCGAGATGATAGCCGTAGCGCGGCGTGCGTCCGGTCAAGCCAGCGCTCAAGGCCGAAGGCCCGCCCTCGAAATTGGAGCGTGCGCCGCAGACGCTGTTGGAATAGATCACGACGCCGGTGTCACCATAGGCACAATGCTCGCCGCGCACCGGCGGCATAATCGTCTGATAGTTGATGCAGGTGTCGGTCATCAGGACCCCGAGCGCCTCAAGTGCCGCGATCGCGCGGCGCTCGAGATCGAGCATCCAGGGCTGCTGGCGCAGCCGCGCGGCAGCGGCAAAGTCGGTGCCGCGCGGATCCGTGATGGTTGGAATCCGCACACGCCGCTGCTCGGCAGGAAGCTTGGCCAGCCGTTCGAGCCATTCAACACCGGCAACGCCGAGGGACTCGGTATCGGCCATGATGTGGGCCTGGTTTACCGGGACGAAGTCTTTCGCGCCGAGATACCGGCCCACCTTGATCTGATGGTCGATCGCCCATTGCACCGCCGGCCCAAGCTCGCCGGCGTGCATGGCCGCTTCTTCCTGGGTAAGCCGCATCCTACTTGCTTGCAGCTGTCGATGCCTTGAGCAGGGGCGTCCACTTGTCGACTTCCGAGCTCACGAGCTGACCGAGATATTGCGGGGTGCGCTGATTGGCCGGTGGCAGATCGGCGCCGATTTGTTTGCAGCGCGCGATGACCGACGGATCGTGCATGGCCTTGTCCACTGCCGCATTGAGCTTTTCGACGATCGCCTTGGGTGTGCTTTTCGGAGCGAACAGGGCGGACCAAGCTATCGTTTGCAAATCCGGCATGCCGGCTTCGACTGAGGTCGGCACGTTCGGAATCGTCGGGGCGCGCGTCGTCGTGGTGACCGCAAGCGGGATGACCCTGCCGGCCAGAATCTGCGGCGTCGAGGTCACGACCTGATCGAACAGCATGTCGACCTGCCCGGCGAGCAATCCGTTCATTGCTTCGGACAGCCCGCGATAGGGCACGTGCTGAATCTGCGCGCCAGTGAGATGGACGTAGAGCAAGTATGTCAAATGCGAGATCGAGCCGATGCCCGCGCTGCCGCTCGTCAACGAATGCGTCTTGGCATATTCCGTGAATTCCTTGAACGTCTTTGCGGGAAAGCCGGGTCTCAAATCAAGGACCATCGGCGTCGAGGCAACGAGCATGATCGGCTCGAAATCCTTGCGCGGGTCGTAGGCCAGATTCTTGTACAGCCCCACGGCGGCGGCGTGCGTACCTAGATTGCCCATCACTAGCGTGTATCCGTCCGGCGCCGCCCGAGCCGCCCGCGCCGCGCCGATCGAGCCACCAGCGCCGGTGACGTCTTCGATGACGATCGGCTGACCCAGCGTCTGGCTCAGCGACTGACCGAACAGGCGCGCCAGAATGTCGGTGGGTCCGCCGGCCGCAAAGGGAACCACCACTGTGATTGGTCGCGTCGGATAATCCTCCGCCGATGAAATTGCGGCGTGTGCGAACGCCGCAACCGCAATCAGCGGCATCAGAACCAAACGTGAGCTCAACGCCGCTGCGCCCAGCCACCTTCTCATCGTTTCCTCCCGTGGTTGCGCGGTCAGGACTTCATTTTTTCTTTGGTCTTAATCCGCGCGATCAGCCTACGATGCGAAATTTCCGAAATCAACGCGCGCGCAGTCTCGACTCATGGGAAAGCGGCGCGCCGGAGCACCGGCGTTTCGCGCATACGCCGATAGCGGCGGCCACCCTGCGCCTTACTGCTCGGCCTTAATCCCGAGCTCCTTCACCAGCTTCCCGTACTTCTCATAGTCGCTGCGCACCAGAGCCGCAAACTTCGCCGCTGTTCCGCCGACAGGCTCCTGCACGGATTTCAGCAGGTTCTCGCGAACGTTCTTCTCTTCGAGCGCCTTGCCGATTTTCGCATTGAGCTTGGCGACGATTGCCGGCGGCGTGCCGGTGGGAACGAAGACGCCGAGCCATTGGTCGAGCACCAAGCCCTTGATGCCTGCCTCCTGATAGGTGGGCACGTCCGGCAGGCTCGGCGAGCGCGCCTCCGTGCTCTGCGCGAGGATGCGAACCGTGCCGGCTTTGTAATGCGGCACCAATGGCGTCGATCCGAGCGAAGCCACTTTGATATGGCCGGCAATGAGATCGTTGACCGCCTGTCCGCCACCGCGGTAGGGCACGTGCTGCATCTTGATGCCGGCAAGCTTGGCAAACCATTCTGCGACGATCTGCTGCTGCGAGCCGACCCCGGACGTCGCGAAGCCCATCCCTGGCTCGCGTTTGGCCAAGGCGATGAATTCCGCCAACGTGCTCACTCCCAACGAGGGATGCACCGCCAGCACGACCGGTTGGCGCGAAATTTGGATCACCGGCACGAGAGCCGTCATCGGGTCAACGTTCATCTTGAAGATGTGCGGCGCGCTCGTCACGAAGTCGGGCACGACCAGGATCGTGTAGCCATCCGGCGCGGCGTGCGCTGCAACCTCAACCCCGATGACGCCACCGGCGCCGGACTTGTTCTCGATAACGGTCTGTTGGCCCAAGGATCGGCTGAGCGACTCGCCGATCAAGCGCGCGGCGATGTCGGTCGAACCGCCCGGCGGATATGGCACGATGACGCGTATCGGCCGCGTCGGCCAATCTTGAGCGTGTGCCGTAAAGGGGAAAATGACCAGCAGCGCGAGCAACGCAAGACGTGTTGCCATCACAAAGAACTCCTGCTTCAAATCCGGTGGTGAAGATCATATCGGTGGGTGCGTTGTGCGCCTAGCCCACGATCAGCAAACAAGGTTGCACATGCCCTATTCGACCTATCTCCCCGAGCACATGGGCTCGGCCAAGCTCACGCCCGCCGGACCTTTCGTCGCCGGCTCTTACGCGGAACTCACGTTGACTTACACGGCTGGGACATTCGGCATCGACGACACCGGAATGCTCAAGGTGTCGTGGCGCACGACGTCGGACATGAGCAAGCCGCAGTTTAGCGATCCCAAGGCGGCGAACTTCACCACGGTCGAAGCCAGCAACGGCGCCAAGCTCGAAATATGGTTCGACCGCCTCAATATCAGGCCATGGGCGAACACGATTCTCATCCGCGTCGGCCGCGGCTATCTGCGCAAAGGCGACACGATCACGCTGCGCATGGGCGACCGCCGGCAAGGTTCGCCCGGCTACCGGCTGCAGACCAATTGCGAGAACAAAGTCGCGCTGAAGACCAGCGTCGATGCCTTTGCCGCCTACGAGTTCACCAAACTGCCGGATCAGCCGTGTTTCGATCTGATCCCGGGGCCGGCGGCGAGCTGGAAGGCGATCTGGCCTTCACTCGCGATCGTCGGCCAGCCGTTTCGGCTCGCCTTGGTCGCCGAAGACATGTGGGGCAACCCGACCGGCGAAGCGAAAGCCCGGCTCTATCTGAAAGCATCGCAACCGCTTCGCGGTCTGCCGGACATGGTGGGGATCAAGCTTGGCGATGCGCCTTACGTGATCGAAGGTATTACCGCCGAGGCGGCGGGCGATGTCGAACTGAACGTGACGGACGAGAGCGGCCAACAGCTTGCGCGGGCCAATGCATTGCGGGTGGTGAAGGAACCGCCGGCCTTGCGCCGCTACTGGGCCGACCTGCACGGCCAAAGCGGCGAAACCATCGGAATGGGCACCGCCGCCGAATATTTCCACTACGCGCGGGACAAGGCCTTTGTCGATATCGTCGGGCATCAGGGCAACGACTTCCAGATCACCGACACGTTCTGGCGCGAGCTGAACGAACTGACCGCGAAGTTCGATGAGCCGGGGCGGTTCGTCTGCATCCCCGGCTACGAATGGTCGGGCAACACCGGAATGGGCGGCGACCGCAATATTTTCTTTCGCCGCGAAGGACGGCCAATCCGCCGCTCATCACACATTCTCGTCGAGGGGCAGACCTCGACTCCGGCACTCTACACCGCGAAAGATTTGTTCGATGCCATCAAGGATGAGGATGCCGCCGTCATCGCCCATGTCGGCGGGCGGTACGCGGACATCAAGATGGCGCATGACGGGCGCCTCGAGCGCACGGTCGAACTACATTCGAGCTGGGGAACCTTCGAATGGCTGCTGCATGACGCCTTCGACATGGGATACCGGGTCGGCGTTGTCTGCCACAGTGACGATCACAAAGGCCGCCCCGGCGCAACGCATCCGGGCGCATCGACGTTCGGCGCGATCGGCGGTCTCTCCTGCTATTTCATGTCGGAGCTGACGCGCGATGCTTTGTTTGAGGCGCTGCGGCGGCGGCGCCATTACGGTACCACAGGCACACGTATCTTCATCGACCTTCATGGCGCGTTCACGGAGCCGGTGACGCGATTCGACGACGACCCGCAACTCGCGCCGGTCGAAGGCGTCCCCACGCGCGAGGCGTTCATGGGCGACATTATCCAGCCCGGTGCCAACGCGATGCAGCTTGCCGCGGAGGTTATCGGCACCGCGCCGGTCGAGCGCGTCGACGTGCTGGAAGGCAAGAGCGTGGTGCACACGGTGCGTCCCTTCACGGTCGCCGATCTCGGGCGCCGCGTCCGCATTCTCTGGCAAGGCGCGGAATATCGCGGCCGCGGCCGAGAGACGTTGTGGCAAGGACGATTGACCGTTAGCGGCAACCAGATCGCGCGGTTTGCGCCGGTGAATTTCCTCAATCCCGAGCGCAAGGTGATTGAGACCAAACCCGGAGCAGCGCTCTCCTGGACTTCGGTAACGACGGGAAATCTCGCCGGCATCGATCTCTGGCTCGAGGACGCACATCGCGGCACGCTACAGGTGGAAACGAACGTGGTGTCGGGCATGGTCGAACTATCGTCGCTCGCCGACCAGACCATAGCGTTTGATGGCGGCGGCCTTGGCCGCAGGCTGTCGATCTATCGTTTGCCGGAAGCAGACTGGAGCGCGCGCGTCAGCCTCGATCATTCGATCGCCTTCAGCGGCGGTGCTGATCTGCCGGTCTATATCCGCGTGACGCAGAGCGACGGCCATCAGGCGTGGACCAGCCCGATCTACCTGATTGCCTGAATCGGCGACAAACGGCGCCAGCGACAACTCAGCGCTTCTGGCGCGGCATGCCCGGCTTTCGCACCAAGGCCATCAGTTCGTTGAACAGCACATCGATCAGCTTGTACTTGCGCGAGCTTGCCGGCTGCACGATGCCGAGCGTGCGGTAATGCGGCGTGGTACCGAAATTGACGCGGCGCACCTTGAAGAAGGCATCGCCCTCGATCTGCCGCTCCGGAACGATGGAGATGCCGTGGCCGTGATGCACCATGGCCTCGATCGCCTCGAGCCAGTCGAGCTGCATCGTTTCGTCTATTTCTAGCTTCGCCTGCTTGATCGCCGCATCGATCACCCGGCCGACCGCGGCATTGGGACTATAGCGGATGAACGAATACTTTTGCGCCAGTTGCTTCGGATTGTCCTCGCGCGCGCCTGGGGGCGCGATGATGACGAGCCGCTCGCGCAGGAACGGCCGCCAATTGATATCGCGCAGAGATGAGTCGTAATCGGAGATGATCGCGGCATCGAGCGAGCGGCTGTTGACCTGCCGCAGCAGTTCTCCTGAGAAGCCGGAAGCGATTTCGATATGCAGGTTGGGGTAACGCTGACGGATAACCGTGAGTACGGCCGGCATCAGGCCGGTGAGCGTGCTGCCGACCGCGCCCAGGCGGATGCGGCCTTCCACTGAATCGCTGAGCGTAAGGTCGTTCTGAATATCCGCGTAATCGGCGATCAGCGCGCGCGCCTTGGCAATGACCGATTTTCCGGAGTCGTTGAGCACGGGCGGCCGCTTGCTGCGGTCGAACAGCTCCGCCTTCAGCTCGGCTTCGAGGCTCTTGATCTGGGTGCTGACGGCCGACGGGCTCAGATTGAGGACGCGCGCGGCACCGGCAAACGAGCCGGAATCGGCGATCGCGACCATCGTGCGGAGGGCCTGCAGGCTCATCGCTAAACGCATAGCACAAGTTTAAATAAACTGCAGCAACAATTCACATTAATGCGCTTTTTTTGGAGATCCGTCCGGGCTAGAATGCCCGACCTTCCGCAATTTCGGGCGACGGGCAGGAGCCAAATGAGCGACGTCATAGCGGTTTCGATTTGGCGCGGCCGTGGCGAGGGCCGCTACGTGGATTACGAGGTGCCGCGCCTCGACAGCCAGACCGTGCTCGACGTGGTGACCTACGTGCAGCGCCACCTCGATCCAACCCTGTCCTATCGCTTCGCCTGCCGGGTCGGCGTCTGCGGTTCCTGCGCAATGACGGTCAATGGGCGGCCGCGCTGGACCTGCCGCACGCATGTCGAGAAGGTCGTCGCCGACGGCCGGGTCGAGATCGGTCCGCTCGCCAACCTGCCGGTCGTGAAAGACCTGGCGACCGACATGACCCGCTTCTTCGAAAAATGGCAGCAGGCCAAGGGCGCCTTCACGCCGTCCAAGACACGGCACGACAAGGTCGCGCATATCATGCCGGCGAGCCCGGCGCGCGTCGAGGTCGACAAGGCCATCGAATGCATCAACTGCGGCGTCTGCTACGCGGCCTGCGATTCCGTGCGCTGGAACCCGGATTATCTCGGCCCGGCCGCGCTCAACCGCGCCTGGACCCTGGTGAATGACGAGCGCGACGCGGGCAATAAGGCGCGGCTGGCGGCCGTTGCCGCCGCCGGCGGCTGCCATTCCTGCCACACGCATCAATCGTGCGCGCAGCACTGTCCGCAAGCCATCAATCCCACGGCTTCCATTGCCGGCCTGAAACAGCGCACACTCGGCGCCTATTGGTCTGGAGCGTTGACGTGACGTTACGACTTTATCTTCTGCAGCGGCTGACGGCGGCGCTGATGGTGCCGCTGATCGTCGGGCATCTCGCGACCATCATCTATGCAACGCATCATGGCGTCTCGGCCGCCGAGATTCTCGGCAGAACGCGCGGCTCGCTCGGCTGGGCGTTGTTCTACGGCCTGTTCGTTCTGCTTGCGGCGATGCATGCCTCGATCGGCGTGCGCAGCGTGGCGGCAGACTGGACGTCCCTGCGCGGCCGCCCGCTCACGATACTGATGTGGGGTTTCGGTGTGCTGCTGCTGCTGCTGGGCGCGCGCGCTATCTATGCGGTCGTTGCATCATGAGCGGCCTGAACCAGCGCCTGCACACAGCCGGCCATCGACGCGACCTGTTCTGGGTCGCCGCCATAGTTCATCGCGTCTCCGGCATATTGCTCGCCTGTTTTCTACCGATACACTTTCTGGTCCTCGGGCTGGCGATCGAACGAACGGCGGCGCTCGATGGTTTCCTCAAGTGGACCGAACTGCCGGCGGTGAAAATTGCCGAGGCAGGACTGGTCTTCCTGCTGGCGGTGCACCTGCTCGGCGGCATCCGCGTGCTGCTGATCGAAAATCTCACGTGGCGGCCGAGCCAGAAACGTTTGGCTACCGCTGCGATCGGCACCGCCGGGGTCGTTGCGCTGTTGTTTTTCCTGCGCGCGTTATGAGGCGGCGCAATGATTGAGGATCGCCAAACCGACATTCTGATCCTTGGTTCCGGCGGTGCCGGACTGTTTGCAGCCTTACACGCGCATCAGGCGAATGCCGGTCTCGACATCACGGTCGCGTCGAAGGGGCTGCTCGGAAAATCGGGGTGCACCCGCATGGTGCAGGGCGGCTACAACGTCGCGCTACACAAGGGCGACTCGGTCGAGCGCCACTTCATGGACACGATCGAGGGCGGCAAATGGCTGCCCAACCAGCAGCTCGCCTGGACTTTGGTGACCAAGGCGATCGAGCGAGTGCAGGAACTCGAGAACGAGATCGGCTGCTTTTTCGATCGCTTGCCCGACGGCACGTTGCACGGCAAGGCTTTCGCCGGGCAGACCTTCGATCGCACCGTGCACAAGGGCGATCTCACCGGCATCGAGATCATCAACCGCCTCATGGAACAGGTGTGGGCGCGGCCGATCAAGCGGCTGGAGGAATACCGTGCCCTGGCGCTCATTCCCGACGCCACCGGCAACGCCGTCGCCGGCGTCCTGTTCCTCGACATGCGCTCGGGGCAGTTCTGTTACGTCGCGGCGAAGGCGGTCCTCCTGGCGACGGGCGGCGGACCGACCATGTATCGCTACCATACGCCGTCGGGCGACAAGAGTGTCGATGGCCTCGCTATGGCGCTGCGCTTCGGCTTGCCGCTGCGCGACATGGAAATGGTGCAATTTCACCCGACCGGTGTGCTGGCGGGCCGAAACACGCGCATGACCGGTACCATCATCGAGGAAGGCCTGCGCGGAGTTGGCGGTTATCTGCTCAACGGCGCCAAAGAGCGCTTCATGTTCGCGTATGACGAGCGCGGCGAGCGGGCGACGCGCGACATCGTCTCACGCTCGATGTTCGCGGAAATGCGGGCCGGGCGAACCACACCGCAGGGCGGGCTTTACATTTCGATGGGTCATCTCGGGCCCGAAAATGTGCGCCGACAGTTCAAGGGCATGGTGGAGCGTTGTGCCGACTGCGGATTTGATCTTGCAGGCGGCCTAGTCGAGGTGGTGCCGACGGCGCACTACCTGATGGGCGGCGTCGTGTGTAACGTCGACACTTCGACCGAGGTGGCAGGACTTTACGTTGCCGGGGAGGATGCCGGCGGCGTGCACGGCGCCAACCGGCTGGGCGGCAACGGCGTCGCCAATTCAACTGTATTCGGCGGCATTGCGGGTGAAACCATGTCAACCGACATCGCCAAGGGCCTCGACCGCCGCAGCAAGGACGCGCAGGCGCTTGCCGCCGAGGTCGCGCGCGCCGAGATGCCATTTGCGCGCAAGGCCGGCGATCTCAACGGCTTGCGCGAGCGACTGCTCGACCTGATGTGGGAGGATGTCGGCATCATTCGCGACGAGCCCGGCCTGAATCGGGCACTCGACGCGCTCGCGCAGCTCGAGGACGAATTGCTGGCGACAGGGGTCGCCGACAGCAACCGTGCCTTCAATCTCACCTGGTCGGACTGGCTCAACCTGCGTTCGCAGATCGACATCTCGAAAGTGTTTGCGCATGCCGCGCTGAAGCGCGAGAATTCGCGCGGCGCACATTTCCGCAGCGATTTTCCGGACCCTGGCGACCTGGCAACCTCCCGTTTCACGATCGTGCGCCAGCGGGATCGCCGGCTGGAGGTCTCGGACGCCCCGGTCGAATTCACCATCGTCAAGCCGGGCCAAACCCTTCTCAAAGGCCAGGAAGCAGCGGAGTGAAGCGATGATCCTACTCTCGACCTTGCAGCAAACAGCCGAAAAGCTGATGGCGACGGCGGCGATCGAAATCCCCGAAGATTATCTCGGCGGGCTGCGGCAGTGCGCCGACACCGAGAAGGGCGATCTCTCCGCCTTCGTTATCAAGGCCATGCTCGACAATTATGAAGCAGCTAAAGAAGATCGCCGCGCCATGTGCGGCGACACCGGCTGTCCGCGTTGGTACGTGAAGATCGGCAACGACGCGCAGGTCGAAGGCGGCCCGGTCGCACTTGAGGCGGCGCTTCGGCGCGCCACCGCCAACGCGACCGCGGACGTGCCGCTGCGGCCCAATCGCGTGCATCCGCTTTGGCGCACCGACCACAACAACAATGTCGGCATCGGCGCGCCTGAGATCGAGTATGCATTTCATCCCGATGCCGACTGGATCGAACTGACCACCGTGCACAAAGGCGGGCTGTTCGGCTCGGATTACCGCATGCTGTTCCCGGCGGACGGTATCGAGGGCATCAAGCGCTTTTATCTCGACACCTTGATTGCATTCGGCAAGCGCGGCCTCGCCTGCCAGCCGGCCATCGTCGGTGTCGGCCTTGGCGGCTCCAAGGATATCTGCATGGTGCTCGGCAAGCAGGCCGCCTGCTTGCGTGTGGTCGGTTCGCGTAACCCCGATCCGAAGATCGCCGCCCTTGAGAACGAATTGAAAGAGCTCGGCAACTCCATCGGCATGGGAGCCATGGGATTCATGGGCTCCTCGATGGTGGTCGACTGCCACATCGAGGTCGGCTACTGCCATACCGGCGGCATGCCGATGAGCGTACATATGTTCTGCTTATCGTCGCGCCGCGCCTGCGCGCGCGTGCACGCCGATGGGCGCGTATCGTTCCGCACCGACCCGATGTGGTTCACTGACTATTTACGCCGGGAAGGCGTCGAGTGGCCAGAACAAGCTGCCGAAGCTGCGGAGTGACGCACGTGACCAAGCTCAACACCGTCCGTCTTCGCCTTCCCGCCTCGACAGCTGATCTTGCCGCCCTTGAGATCGGCACAGTGGTCTACCTCGACGGGCGCCTGTTCACCGCGCGCGAGGGTGTCTACAAGCGTGCGGTCGAAGACGGGTTTGGCTTGCCGGCCTCTCCCGACGAGCTCGGGCGTGCAAATTTTCACTGCTCGCCGGCCGCCTCGATCGGTGCCGACGGCAGCATGACGGTCGGAGCGGTGACTGCAACGGCCTCCTTCCGTTTCGCCAAATACCTGGATGGCTGGTTCGAGGTCTCGCACTGCAATGTGATCATCGGCAAGGCCGGCATGACCAGTGAGGTCTACCGGCGCTCGTTTGTGCCGAACAGCGCCATTTATCTCACCACCGTCGGCTACGGCACAGGAGCTCTGCTCGGTCGCGGCATAAAGCGCGTGCCCGGCGTTTACTGGCGCAAGGAACTCGGGCTCGCGCAGGCCATCTGGGTGCTTGATGTGGAGAATTTCGGCCCGTTTCTGGTCGAAAGTGATCTTGCCGGAAATTCGCTGTTCGAACGCGAGAACGCGAAGATCGCTCCATCGATTGAAAAGCTCTATGCAGGTACACATCCCGCGACGCTTCGCCGCTTCGGCGAAACCGACGACAAGACCGACGAGCTTATTTGAGAAGATGCCGGCACGACTCCACCGTGACCTCAACCGACAGATCACATAGCGCGACGAACGCCCTCTCGCAGATGGGCCACGCCGGCGCCATCGTGACCGGCAATGCCGGCAGCTATGCCGGAAAGCGCAAGGCGCTGGAAGCAGCCGGCGTGGTCGTCGTCGACACCCCTTCGCAAATCGCCGCGGCGCTCGCCGCGCGCCTTAATGCCGGCCGTGCCGGCAGTCAACTCGCCGCCGCTGGTGGGCAATAAGAAACTCCCGTGTCAGCAGAAAATTCGCAAGCTTTGCGGCCATCCATGGCCATGGCCGCCTCATATGCGCCGGGCGTACATCGCTCCTTACGCCGCGACCAGCATCGCGGAGCATTTTATGGAAGCGGGTCGCGACGTACTGATCGTTTACGACGACCTCACGCAGCACGCTCGTGCCTATCGCGAGCTTTCCCTCCTGCTCCGCCGGCCACCCGGTCGCGAAGCCTTCCCCGGAGACATCTTCTACATCCACTCGCGCCTGCTCGAACGCGCCACCCACCTGCGCACGGAACTTGGCAGCGGCTCGCTCACCGCCCTGCCCATCATCGAGACCGAAGCGCAGAACATTTCCGCCTACATTCCGACCAACCTCATTTCCATCACGGACGGGCAGATCTACCTCTCACCGTCGCTGTTCGAATTGGGCGTGTTGCCTGCGGTTGATGTCGGCAAATCCGTTTCGCGCGTCGGCGGCAACGCGCAACGGGCGGCCTATCGTGTGGTGGCGGGCGACCTCAAGCTCGCCTACGCGCAGTTCGAGGAACTCGAGACCTTTGCCCGGTTCGGGGCCCGCCTGGATGAAGACACCCGCAAGATCATCGAGCATGGATGGCGAAATCGCGACGGTGAGGTTCGATCCAAGCCACCCGGAAAGTATCCAAGCCGCAATTGACGCAATGGAAGCGGCGATCGACAGCAAGGTTGCTCCCTATCGGGGGAATGCGTTGGTCGAGGGTATTGGCCCTGAGCTGAAGGAAAAGTATCGGGCTGCGATCTTAGAGCGTGCAAAGGGCACGCCTTCTTCGGAGAGCTAACCCCATTCAATGGCCGCTACCCAGGCCGTAACCGCGCCACGGAGCGATGCAACTGGCTAACAAACACGCTTTTCTTAGCCAGTTGCCCATCAGTGACGGGGCGCCTCCGCGAAATCCATTTTGACATCGAATTCGAGCAATTCCGAGGTCAGCGTCGCATCCGGCTTGAAGCACCGACGCTTGCATAAGAATATCTCCGCCCGACGCCTTTTCTTTCTTGCTCAATTCGGCGGTGAATGGTGAAATCCTAGCAAAATGGGGCCAGGGCGCAGCCGTTCCCATGGCGCTCGGCACGTCGCGTATATAGCATCCAGCGAGATCCATATCGTGGAACCCCAACTCCTGACCGTCGCCGAAGGCGTATATGCCTGGATCGGCGCGGGCGGCGATTCAAACGCCGGCGCGATCGATACACCGCATGGGTTGCTCGCGATCGACGCACAGCAGTATCCCCGGCTGGCGCGCCAGTTTCGCGCCGCAATCGAAGCCACGACCGGCAAGCCGATCCGCATGCTGATCAATACGCATTGCCACCTCGACCACACCGCCGGAAACATTGTATTCGCGGACGTACCGATCCTCGCGCACGATAAAACCCTTGCGGCCATGCATGCCAATCTCGGCCCAAAGAGCGGCGAGCATTGGTCAGTTTCGGATTACGGCACCAAGATCAAAATGCTGTTTGGGCAAAACTTGTTTGATCTCGTTCCTGAGAACGACCCGGCACAGGCCTGGTTTCGCCAGCGCATTGGCTTACCGGATTACGACATAATGATTATTGCACCACCGACCAAGACGTTTGCTGACCATTTCACTTTTCATTTGCCCAAAGACGTCATGCGCCTGAATTACTGGGGTCCGGCACATTGCGACGGGGACATCATCATCTCTTTGGAAAAAGCCAAAGTCGTATTTCTTGGCGATCTTTTATTTTATGGAAGATTTCCTTGGCTCGGCGACTGCGATCTCAGCGGCCTGATCGACCGGCTGGCGCGGGTGCTCACACTTGACGTTTCGGTCGTTATCCCCGGGCATGGAATGCCAACTGATCTCGCGCAAGTAAGGCGCTTCCGCGACATGCTGGTCGCCCTGCGAAGTGCGGTTGACAGAGGGATAACGGCTGGCGTTTCGGAAGAGGCCGCCGTTTGCGAAGTGAAGCTGCCGCAATATGCCGACATTCCCCGATATGCGGATTGGCTGCCGCACGACGTTCGGGCGACCTACCGATACTTGCGCGGTTAATAAAGGCACTAGGGTCAGGACTCATTGATTATAGCCAGAAGATGACGATGGCGGCGATGCAGATTGCGGACATGAATGTGTGAGCGCATCGGTCGTAGCGGGTATGAACACGTCGCCAGTCCTTGATCCTG
>Ga0182024_10012529_pt1 | contig 16752 bp, 10 predicted proteins | sample P32metaG_FD_120480 | JGI IMG/M metagenome (GOLD analysis project Ga0182024, IMG submission 120480) | Permafrost microbial communities from Stordalen Mire, Sweden - P3-2 metaG (Illumina Assembly) | ecosystem: Environmental > Terrestrial > Soil > Wetlands > Permafrost | place: Sweden: Stordalen... | reverse complement strand
TTCTTTGCCACGCTTCTCAACGTCAATCGCAAGCAACTCTTTCTTAAATTTCTTAAAGCTCTCGCGAACCGGCGCGGGATAAGGCAGCTTGTCGAGGCCGTCGCCCCAGGTGTCGAGAACCAGTTCGCCTCGAATAATGCTGGCGTCTGAGTCTTTGATGGGCAGCGGCTCCAGGCCAATCTCTTTCGCGAACTTGTAAGAGTATTCATCTTTCGTGAGGAACGCCGATCCGGTGGCATAGGTGCTGCCTTCATACTCCATCGCAAAAGCATTGCCGCCCCAGTGCGGCTCTTTTTCCAGCAGCAGAAAATCGAGATGCCGCAGGCGATAGGCGGCGGCCAATCCGCTCACGCCGCCGCCGACAATTACTACGTCATGCCTCGCCGACGCCGGCGGACGCTTGAAGATCTGATTGCCCTGATCGCGCACTTGATGGCAGATTCTGTTGTCTTCGCCATCTACATCGGCGGCGTGATCGTTCTTCGAGTTTCCCGTCTGCGCAGCTACTAATGAAAGATCGATCGGACAACCTGCTGTCACAGCTCCTGCGACCACGAACTTGATGAAGTCCCTGCGATTCGCACTCATGCTGGATCTCCTTCGACAACTGCGACCATTTCTGCGCCGGCATCTGCTCCACCTTCGCCGCGCATGCGCAAGCGGTACCAGAAAACGATTGCTATCAGTGAGAACAGAAAGATGATGGTCGATACTGCGTTGATCTCCGGCGTGATGCCGCGCCGCAGCCGTCCCCAGATTTCTAACGGCAGCGTGTTGTCGCGGCCGATCAGAAAAAAGCTGACGGCGATCTCGTCCATCGAAAGCGTAAAGATGAGCAGCGCCGCGCCGATGATCGGCAGCTTCAAGTTCGGCACCGTGATACGCCAGAACGTTTGCCAGTAGTTCGCGCCCAGGTCGAGCGAGGCTTCTTCCTGCGCGCGGTCGAGCTTCTGCAATCCGGCGAATACTTCGGTCGTCGCCACGGAGATCAGCGCCGTCCCGTGCCCGAGAATAATCGTCATCAGGCTGAGCTTCGTTCCTGTCACGTTGAAGAGCATGAGCAGCGAAAGACCTGTGATGATGCCCGGCAAGATCAACGGAAGCAGCACCAATCTCCGGAACAAAGCTTTTCCTGGAAATTGCGCGCGCTCGAGCGCCAGCGCGGCGGGGACTCCGAATGTTAGCGAGATCACCATCGCAGCAAACGCAACTTGCAGGCTGTTGAGAACTGAATCCCAGATGGGTGCATCGGCGAACAGCGTGCGATACCAGTCGAGCGTGAGATGATGCGGCGGGAATCCGCCGACGCCTTCGCCGTTGAATGAATAGAGAATAAGGACCGCGATCGGCAAATAAAGAAATGCGAATACGGCCACAGCATGAAAGAGCAACCAGCGCGAGCCGGAGTCGAATTGCGCGTCGCTCACGAGAAGCTCCATTTCTTTTCCAGCCGTTCAGAGAAAAACAGCAGGCTCACCACCAGCAGCAGCATGCAAAAAGAAATCGCCGCGCCCAGCGGCCAGTTGTAAGCTGCGCCAAACAGGCTGACTACGATGTTCGAGATCATGATGCCGCTCGGACCTCCCAGAAGCAGCGGCGCAAGAAAATCGCCCAAACTCAGCACGAAAGCGAACGTCGCGCCCGCAACCACTCCCGGAATCGACAGCGGGAAAATAACCTTCCAAAATGTTTGCGCGGGAGTGGCGCCTAGATCGTGCGACGCCTCCACCAGGTTGCGCGGAATATGCTCCAGCGCCGCATAGATCGGCAGAAACGCAAACGGTGTGTAAATGTGCGTTAGCGTCAACACCACGGCAAACGGACTGTACAGCAGGAACTCGAGCGGATGCTTCGTCAAGTGCACGTACTGCAATAAAGTATTCAGGACGCCGTCGGAACCGAGAATCGTTTTCCATGCATAAGCCCGGACGAGGTAGCTGACCCACAGCGGGATAATCACGAGTTGATACAGCAGGTCTTTCTTTCTCCCTGCGTAGAAGGAAAGAAAATAAGCCAGCGGATATCCCAGCACTAAAGAGAAGATCGTCACCCGCGCGGCAATCCACATCGAGCGCAGCAGCGTCTGCCAGTAAACATCAACGCGCAACAGCTGGCCGTAATTCGAGAGATTCCAGGAATGTTCGATTGTTTGCGCGGCCGACACCGACCAGAAGCTGTAGCAGAACATCAGCAAATACGGCACCAGCAGAAATGCCGTCACCCAGACCAGAGGAGGCAATGTCACTGCCGCTTTGTAAGCTCGAGAGAACATCAGATTCTTTCCGGAGACTCGCGCACCAGAATCGCATCAGCGGGAGAGAACTCCAGTTCAACGTTATCGAGCACGCCGCCGCTGCCCGGAGTTCGCACCACCAACACCAACCCGTCACCGCACTCGACGCGAATCAACTCCGTCGCCCCGTGAAACGCCCTGTGGCGGACTCTTCCGCCCACGCGTACGGCGCCAGCCGTAGGCCCGCCTCGATCCACTAACCGCAAATTCTCAGGCCGCAGCGAAAACAGTGCGGGACCATCGGGAAGCGCCGCCGGCCATGTCAAAGTTCCGCAGCGCACCACGCCCGCCCGTACTTCGCCCTTCAGCAAATTTGTATGCCCAATAAACTGCGCCGCATAAGCCGTTGCGGGACGGCCATAAATCTCGCGCGGTGTCGCAACCTGTTCCAGTTCGCCCGAGCGCAGCAGAGCAATCCGGTCCGACATCACCATCGCCTCTTCCTGATCGTGAGTTACAAAGATGAACGAAATGCCAACTTCACGCTGCAGCGACTTCAATTCCACCTGCATCTGCCGTCGCAAGTTCGCATCCAGCGCCGATAGCGGCTCGTCCAGCAACAGCAGTCGAGGACGATTCACCAGCGCGCGCGCCAGCGCGACCCGCTGCTGCTGACCTCCGCTGATTTTCGATGGCTTCGACTTCGCATGGGCCGACATCTTCACTTTCTCGAGTGCCTCTGACACGCGAGATGCAATCTCTGCCTCAGGCCGCCTCGCCACACGCAGTCCGTAAGCCACATTCTGTTCGACGGTGAGATGGGGAAACAGCGCGTAGTGCTGGAACACAGTGTTCACGCGGCGACGATACGGAGGCTTGCGATCCAGCCGCTCCTCACCCATCCACACCTCGCCCGCGCTCGCAGTCTCAAACCCAGCGATGATGCGCAGCAGCGTAGTCTTGCCTGATCCGCTCTCTCCCAGGATGGTGAGAAATTCTCCCTCCGCAACGTCCAGAGAAATATCCCGCAGCACCACATTCTTGCCGAAGCGTTTCGCCACATTGCGAATGCTAAGCAGCGTGGCGCGGCCCAATTCGTCGCCAGCAGCCGTAATCGCAATGTCGGAAGCGGTTGTCATAATAAGGAGACCTAAGTCCGGAAGCCGGAAGCTCGAAGCCGGTTCTACTGTGCTGCCTTCACTTCATTCCAAATCTCGTTGTACTTCGCGCGCCGCGGCACGTTCTGCCAGAAGTAAAGCCGCTTCTGGTAGTTGTCGACATCATCCAAATGCAGTGCCTTCACTTCCTCGGGCGTCATGAGCTGCGCTGCCTGCGGATTCGCCGGAGTGTATCCCGTCACGTCCGTCACTTTCTTCTGCGTCTGCGCCTCGATCATGTACTCGAGAAATTCGTGCGCCAGTTCTTTGTTGTCGCTGCCCGCCGTGATCATCAGATGATCGATCCAGCCTGTCGTGTTCTCTCTCGGAATCGTTTCTCCCACCGGAAAGTTGATCTTGCGCAGTTGGTTGGTCATCAAGGGCCATCCCATCGCCGCGACTACTTCATGATTCTGAAACAGGTTCGTCAACTCGCCGCCCGTTGACCACATCTTGCGGACATTCGGTTTCAACTCCAACAACTTCTTCTTGACCGCCTCAAGCTGCTCGTCGGTCAGGTTATAAAGCTGCGACGGATCAGGCTTGTCATAACCGAGAACCTGCGCCGCCATATAAACCGTAGAAAGATCGTCCCACACCGAAATCTTTCCCTTGTATTTCGGATCCCACAAAACATTCCAGCTATCGGGGGTTTGTGCGAATACCGTGGTGTCGTAAATCAGCGGATCTGGACCCCACATGAACGGAACTCCCAATACCTGGCCCTTCAACCGCACCAGCGGCAGGGAAGTAAGCTGCGGAGAAAGTTGCGCATAGCTCGGAATCTTCGACAGATCCAGCGGAGCCGCCAGTCCCGCCGCCGCGATCGAACCAGCCACATCACTCGAGGGTGAGATCACGTCATAGTTGCCGGCGCTGCCGCCGCGCAGCTTGGCCATCAACTCGTCGCTCGATCCCATGTACGATGCCGACACTTTGCAATGATGTTGCTCTTCGAAAGCTTTGACGAACGAAGGATCGGCGTATCCCTCCCACACCAGCAGATTCAGCGCGGGAGTTTTCTTCGTACACGATCCGGTAAATACTACGACCGCCAACAGCAATAGAAATATCGCCCGCGCCTTCATCGTGCCTCCTTCAGCGCCCACCGCTTCAAAACGTTGGCGGAGTATTTACCCACAACACCCAGGTCTCCGCTTTCCCGGGATTTTGCCAGTGATGCGGGGTCGCGCTCTCGAAATAAAAACTGTCACCAGCCTTGAGCCGAAATTCTTCCTTCTCCAGTGTGATCGCCAATTGCCCGCGCAGCACGTAAAGAAACTCTTCGCCTTCGTGCGTGTAAGAGTCGCCGCTCCCCGCTCCGGGCGCGACTCGAAACAGATGCGGCTCCATCACCGTGTTGCCCCACGCCAGCAATTCCATTTGTACGCCGGGTCCGGCCTCCAGCACTTTTCTTTGCGCGGGCTTCACCTGCCGGCTGCTGGCTCCGGTCGCGTCGAAAAAATCCAGGATGTTGGTCTTATAAAATCGAGCCAGCTTGCGCAGCGTTCCCACCGACCCGCTCATCTGCGAACGCTCGAGCGCGCTCAAGAATCCCACCGAGATGCCTACGCTTCGCGCCACCTGCGCCAGCGACAGCCGCCGTTTCGCCCGCAGTTGCCGCAGATGCGAACCAATCGCTCCAGCACTTCCGCTCATTGCCGGTTTCACGCGGCCTTCACGCCGCAGCAATTCGACGATGGCTGCCGCGTTCAACCCGCGCACCTTGCGCAGAAAGCGCGCCCGCTTCAGCAACTTGATGTCATCGAGCGTGTACAGCCGGTACTTGCTCTCGGTGCGGCGCGGCCGCGTGAGCCCCAGATTTTCCCATGACCGGATCACCGACGGCGACACGCCCGCGCGGCGCGCCGCATCCCCGATCTTTAGAAAGGGCCTTCCAAAATTGGGTTTAGCGTTGGATGTTCTCATCCCTCACCCGGCTTGGCCGATTGACATGTCCAAATTGATATGTCCAATAAGTCCGATAAGAGTTTTCTATCGAGCGCACGCGTTTTTTCTCCTTGACAGTGCGCCTCTCACTTCTCTAACCTTGCGGGATTATAGCAAGGTTGTGGCCCGGCACAAGCTATAGCTTTCAAAGAAAAAACAACTCTCCTCGAGATGCTGGAGGTTCCATGCCGTCACAGTGGCCCCGCTCGACCATGATGTGTCTGGAAACGAAGTGTCTGGAAACGAAGTCTCTGAAAGCGGTTTGCGCTATCCTCGCGCTCTCTCTCTTGATTCCCACACTGCTCTCCGCGCAAGGCGCCAGCGGACGGATTCTTGGCCGCATTGCCGATCCCACCGGCGCAATCCTCTCGGGCGCGAAGGTTACTCTGACCAACGAAGCGACCGGCATCAGCCGCGACGCCAAGAGTAACGACAGCGGCGACTATTCCTTCGTCGAAGTCGCACCCGGCACCTACACTGTGCAGTTTGAGTTGAGCGGCTTCAAGAAGAATATTCAGAAGAACGTCATCGTCGACGTCAACCAGGTCGTCACCCTCAACTCCACCCTGCAGGTCGGCGCATCGCAGGAGACGGTCGAGGTCACCTCCGAAGCTCCTCAGATCGACACCACCAGCACTCAACTCGGCGCCGTCATCAATGACCGCTCCGTGAACGAGCTCCCGCTGAACACGCGCGATACCTACCAGTTTCTCCAGCTTCAGCCCGGCGTGCAGGCCCAGCTGGGGTCAAGCGGCAGTCTGTTCGCCGGCTCCGACGATCCCGGTTCCGTCTCCGTTAACGGCGGCCGCACGCGCGCCAACAACTTCAACGTGAACGGCGGCGACGCCAACGATCAGTTCGTGAATACCCCCACCATCTCTCCCACTCCAGACGCGGTCGAAGAGTTTCGCGTCATCACCAATACTTTCGATGCCGAGTACGGCCGCAACTCCGGCTCCGTGGTCAACGTGATCACCAAGTCCGGAGGCAATACCTTCCACGGAAACCTGTACGAATATTTCCGCAACACCGTTCTCGATTCCCGCGGATACCCTGACACCAGCAAGCCGCAACTCAATCAGAACCAGTTCGGCGGAACCTTCGGCGGTCCTATTAAGAAAGACCGCACCTTCTTCTTTCTTTCTTACGAAGCGCGGCGCATCCGTGACGGCCAGCCTGGGCAGTTGCTCAACGTTCCCACCGGCACGCCATCGGTGAACGCGACGCCCACCCATGAATTCGCGGGAGACTTCTCCGATCAAGGGGCCTTTGCCGGTGGCATCTCTCAAGGCGGCTTCATCGCTAATGTGCTGGATGGTCGTCCCGGGTGCGACACGGCCTTGGGCTACACCGTCGCCGGTCTTCCAGTTGATCCGAATACTGGTCTTGTTGACTGGAACTCTGGAACGACGACCATCCCTTCGGTCTTTCCCAACAACATCATCCCGTTTCAGTGCCAGGATCCTGTTGCATCCAATTTAATGCAGCAGTTCGTTCCCGCAGCCAATATTGGAAGCGGACAAAATCAGGTAGTCCCCGTGGGCACTGACAAGGAGGATCAGATCACTCTGCGCGTCGATCACCGGATCAATGACCATCAGGGCTTCACCGCCTATTACTACTACAATGACGCCCGTGTGCTCGCGCCCTACAACACCTTTGAAGCGGCTGGTGCCAACGTCCCGGGTTTTGGAAACCACAACGATCTCCGCAATCAGCAGTGGAACCTGACCCACACCTGGACCATCAACAACTCTTTGGTGAACGAGGCCCACTTTACTTACATGCGTGAGGGCCAGCACGGGTTCCTGAAGAACCAAACCACCAACGCAGTCATTAACAGTTGCACCGGTTCGGTCGCTCCCCAATACTGTTTCACCGGCCAATCCGACTCCATGCTTGGGGCCAATTCCATTCAGGGCCAGTTCGGAATCAGCCCATCGTGGGGCATCACCCCCGGTTTGCCCGCGAATCTTACCGGAGTGCCTTACGTCAACATCTCGGGCGGCGCGTCTTTTGGCAACAATTTCGAAGGTTTCCTGCCGCAGGTGGGGAATAGCTTTCAGTGGTCCGATTCATTGACGTGGGTGAAAGGCAATCACACCTTCAAGTTCGGTGCGGATGTTCGCCGAATGCGCTTCGATCAGTACTACTACTTCGACGTCAATGGCGAATTTACCTTTGACAATAGCGGCCCCAACTCGATTGTTCCTGGCGACGGCGACGCATATGCCGAGTTCCTGCTGGGCTTGGCAGATGCCTATACTCAAGGCTCCGGCCAGCGCGAAGATGTTCGCAGTACGGCTGTCTATCCCTACGCGCAGGACAGTTGGAAAATCAGGCCCAACATCACGTTGAATTACGGTTTACGCTGGGAATACAGTCCGCCACTCACCGACATCAGCGGTCACGTAGAGACCTTCCGGCCGGGGCAGAATTCCAGCGTCTATCCCTGCGGAATCAACAACACTGGTCAGGCCCCCTCGTTGTCCTATTGGCAGAGCACATTTGCCTCCTATGGCCAGACAGGCCCCATTACTTGCGCCAGCACCGGCGCGGAGCCGACTGGTCTGGTGGTTCCCGGCGACCCGGGCGTTCCCGCGGGAATGACCTCCACTTATTACAAGTCGTTTGCCCCGCGCATCGGCATCGCCTACAGTCCCAACGCCACCAGCGGAGCCTTGGGAAAGCTGTTTGGCAGCAACGGCAAAACCAGCATTCGCGCCGGTTGGGGTCTTTTCTACAATCCAATCGAAGAGCTGGTCCTTGCCCAGTTCGGCGCCGAGCCTCCCTTCGGCGGCAGTTCCTCGCTCTCCGATGTATTCTTCAATACTCCGTTCATAAACCAGGGCGACTACACGGCTCCAAACCCTTTCGGCGGGATAATCACCCCAGTAAAAGGCCAGCCCACTGACCTGTCTCTGTTCCGCCCGATTCTTCTTTATGGAGAATTCGAACCCCACCTGCGCTCGCAGTACACCACGCAGTACAACCTCACCATTCAGCGCGAGTTGAGCAACAGCCTGATGTTCCAGATTGGCTATGTTGGATCTCAGGGACATCGCCTGCTGGCTACTCATGACATCAATCCTTCCAGCCCGCAGACCTGTCTGGATATCGCAAGCATTGCGGGAATGAATTCCGCCAACGTCTCTTCCTACGGTCTTCCGGCAAGTTGCGGTCCTACGGTCGAAGATGCGCAATGGAGCGTCACCATCCCAACCGGTTTCCCGTTCCACATGCCCAATGGCACTGTCGTCACCGGCGCTGCTATACCGCAAACGCTCAACCTTGTTGGACTGCGTCCGTATTCTTCGCCGAACTGCAATTCCACGCTGCCTGCATTTACCGCCAGCACCGGTTGCCCAGTCGACGGCACCCCCGTCTTCAGTTCCATCTTCGCCGAAGACACCATCGCGAACTCCAACTACAACGCGCTGGAGATGATGCTGCAAAAACGTTTCTCTCGCGGCCTGCAATTCCAGGCGGCCTACACCTTGAGTAAATCGATCGATGACGGCTCTACCTTCGAGGAGACGCTCAACCCCTTCGCCTTCGGTGCCAGTCGCGCCCTCTCGTTGTTCAACTCGAAACAACGCTTCGTGGTGAGCTATGACTATGAGTTGCCCGTCCGTAAGTACTCGGGCATGGCCGGCAAACTGCTCGACGACTGGGAGGTATCAGGCATAACCCAGTTCCAGAGCGGCTTTCCCATCCGTCTGAATACCGAAGACGACACCGAACTCATCGACAGTCTGTTCTTCCTCGGTACCGAGGCGCCAAGCCTAGTCGCGCCGTTCCAGAAGCTGGATCCTCGAAAAACTTATACCAACCTTGGGCTGACCACGCCCGGGTACTGGTTTAATCCCAATGACTTTGCCACTGCGGCAACTCCCAATGCAACGAATTCTCCGACGCCGCCGCTCGGCAGCTTCAACAACGGCACGCAGCGCACCCTCTGCTGCGGCCCGGGGCTCATCGATTGGGACTTCTCCGTTCACAAGAAGATTGCCCTCACGGAAACCAAGTACTTGCAGTTCCGCGCGGAAATCTTCAACGTATTCAACCACACGAATTACTCGAATCCCGACGGCGGTTTTTCCGACGGCCCGACATCATTCGGTAAGATCGCCACCGCCGGAGATCCGCGGCTGTTGCAGTTTGCTTTGAAGTTCTTTTTCTAGCTGGGAGTATTATAATAAGAAATACCCCCGGGACGCCCCGCCGTTCCGGCATTCTAATGGCCCGCGGCTCATAGAACGCTTCCGGCCTGAGTTTTCTCGGAGACCTTTGATGTATCCCGACCTGCAACAAGAACTTGCGACCTTCGAGCGTCGCACGCCCAGATCCGCCGAAGCGCACAAGAAAAACCTCAAACGAATTCCTCTCGGAGTAGCCAGCAATTATCGTTATTACGATCCCTGGCCCATCTTCGTGAAAGACGCCGGCGGCAGCAAGTTTCGCGACCTCGACGGCAACGAATACATCGACCACAATCTAACTTTCGGCGCGCTCATGGCCGGGCACTGCCATCCCGCGGTCATGAAGGCCGTTGAAAAGCGTCTCTCCACCGGCACCATGTTCGGCATGCCGCACGACATGGAATGGGAACTCGCCGAAGAAATCTGCAAGCGCTTTCCCATCGAGATGTGCCGCTTCGGTAACAGCGGGACCGAAGCCACCATGCATGCCATCCGCCTCGCCCGCGCCGCCACCGGACGCGACAAGATCATTAAATTCGAAGGCGCCTACCACGGACTGCACGACTCCGCCCTGGTCAGCGTCAAGCCGCATGCGCCCGACTTCGGCGACATTGATAATCCCGTATCCGTCCCCGGTGGCTTAGGCGTGCCGAAATCCGCCGTGGCCAACGTCGTCATCGCCACGTTCAACGACATGGCGACAGTCGAGCGCCGCTTCAAAGAAAATCCCGGCGAAATCGCTGCGATTATTCTCGAACCTATTCTGATGAACGTCGGCCTCTGCATGCCGCAACCCGGCTTCCTGCAAGATCTTCGCGACATCGCCACGAAAAACGGCGCGCTTCTGATCTTCGACGAAGTGAAAACCGGCGCGAAACTCGGCTGGGGCGGCGCGTCAGAATATTTCAATGTGAAGCCCGACATGATCTGCCTCGCCAAATCGATCGGCGGAGGTTTCCCGCTAGCCGCATTCGGCGCCAGCAAATCTGTGATGGATCTCATCTCGCAACACAAAGTCTTCCACGGTGGCACATACAACACGAATCCGGTTTCCATGGCCGCGGGTCTCGCGACATTCCGCGAAGTCCTCACGCGCGACAACTACACTCACGTCGACAAGCTCGGCAAAAAGCTCGCCGACGGATATCGTAAGACCATCGCAAAGTCCGGCCTGCAAGCCTACATCGCGCAAGCCGGAGCCAACGGTGCGTTGATGTTTTATCCGAAAGAGATTCGCAACTACCGCGACTGGACCACGATCGACATCGACCTCTGGCGTCACTACTGGTTCGGCATGGTCAACCGCGGCGTAATGCCGCAGCCCTACTGGTGGGACGAGCAGTGGACGATCTCCGTCCAGCACACCGATGCAGATATCGACAGGCATCTATCTGCATTCAACGACATAGCAGCAAGTTTGGCGAAGGCGCAGCAGGAGCGAGCAGGCCAACCAGCACTGGCGGCACACTGAAACCATGGAGAGGCGGACGCATTCGTCCGCCCTGCAGAGGCAAGAACCATGTAGAGACAGCCGCCTCGGCTGTCCGCCGATTACAAGTGACGAGTAGGCAGTAAAAATAATGTTTGTCATTCCGAACCGGGCGAAAGCCCGGTGAGGAACCTGCTGTTTTGGTTTTGCTTTGTCCACCACCGCCCAACCCGCGACCACTCCCCACCTAATCCGCGCCCTGGGCCGCCGCGACCTAGTCCTACTCTTCGTAGTAGCCGTCTTCAACCTCAACGTGGTCCCCTCCATCGCCGCCAACGGCGGCGTCACCATCTGGCTCTGGATCATCTCCCTCATCCTCTTCTTCTGGCCGCAAGGCATCGCCGTAATCGAACTCGCGCATCGCTATCCCGGTGAAGGCGGAGTCTACCTCTGGGCCAAGGAAGTCTTCGGCGACTTCCACGGATTCCTCTCCGGCTGGTGCTACTGGACCAACAACATGCTCTATGTGCCGACCGTCATGCTCTACTTCGTCGGCGTCTCCGTCTACGTGCTCGGCCCGGGCCACCAAGGCCTCGCCGACAACAAGCTCTTCGCTGCATCTGTTTCTCTCGCGCTGCTGGTCTTCCTAACGCTGCTCAACATTCTCGGACTCGGCGTCGGCAAGTGGATCAACAACCTCGGCGCCATCGGAACCTTCATCGCCGCCGCGGTTCTCATCGGACTCGGCATCGTGGTCTGGTCGCGCTTCGGCACCGGCATCACCGCCGCCGATTTCAAAGTCCCAGCCAACCCGCGCTTCGTTCTCAATTCCTTCGGCGTAATCTGCTTCGGCCTCGTCGGCCTCGAGCTCGCCTCCGTCATGGGCGACGAAATCCGCGATCCCGCCCGCACTCTTCCCGGAGCCGTCTTCTGGGGCGGGCTGATCTCCGGCACTCTCTACGTAGCCGTCACTCTCACGCTACTGATCTCAGTCGGCAAAAGCGTTAACGTGCTGCAAGGCGTAGTGCAAGCGGTCAGCGGAATGGGAGCTCGCGTAGGCATCACCTGGATCACCATCCCCTTCGCCATCATGCTCAGCCTCGCAGTGGCCGGTATCGGTTCCGCCTGGACCGGTGGTTGCGCCCGCATCCCGTTCGTCGCCGGCCTCGATTCCTACATGCCCTCATGGCTCGGCAACATTCACCCGCGCTACGCCACGCCCTACGCGGCCTTGATCGTTCAGGGCATCGTCTCCGGAGTGCTTGTGATCTTGAACTTCGCCGGCGCAGGCGTGCAGGAAACTTTTCAAAAACTGCTTTCGCTCGCAGTCGTATTGCAGCTCTTTCCTTTTGCCTACATGTTCGCAGCGCTTGTAAAGTTCGCCGTGACCGAACCCGTTCCCCGCGGCCAGTACAGCCGCACCACGCTGTTCCTCGCCGGCGCCAGCGGATTCGTAACCACCGTTCTAGGCGGCGCAGTCGTGTTCTTCCCAGCTCAGCAGATCACATCGCTGTGGTCCTACGAATTATGGATGTTCGGCGGCACGCTCTTCTTCATCGGCCTGGCCGCATTCTTCTTCTTCGTCTACGGCCGCCACAAAGCCCCGGAGGGGCGAAAGATAATAGCCCAGAGCCCGCCCTGAGCTTGTCGAAGGGACGTAAGTCCTGGGTAGCCGATAAAGAAAGAGAACAAGTCCCGTAGGGACGGCAGAACGGCTCGTATCAGGGCACGACTTCAGTCGTGCCGCTGAGACCAGATAGAACTTGGGCCTTCAGGCCCTGAGGTAATCAGGAGGTAGACAAAAATGCCGAGCGGAGTCACAACCGAAGTGAAGACTTATCAGATGTACATCAATGGCGAATGGACCGCGAGCAACTCCGCGAAAACCTTCCCCGTCTACGATCCCTCCACAGAAGAAGTCATAGCCCAAATCCCCGACGCGAACGCCGAAGACGTCAACCGCGCCGTAGCCGCTGCTAAAGCCGCATTCGAAGACGGTCCATGGGCAACCACCACCGCACAAGAACGTGGCCGGGTCCTCTTCCGCCTCACTGAAAAGATCCGAGCAAATCTCCCCGCGCTGGCCGAACTCGAATGCCGCAACACCGGCAAGCCCATCGTCGAAGCCGAGTTCGACATCAACGACGCCGCTACCTGCTTCGAATACTACGGCGGCCTCGCCACAAAAGTAGTCGGCTACGTAAATCCCGTTCCCGACAACGCAATGTCCCTCTCGCTAAAAGAGCCAGTCGGCATCGCCGGACAAATCATCCCGTGGAACTACCCGCTCCTGATGGCCGCATGGAAACTAGCTCCGGCCATCGCCGCTGGATGCACCTGCGTCCTCAAGCCCGCCGAACAAACGCCGCTAACCGCGCTCGAATTCGCCAACTACTTCGCCGAATGCGGCCTGCCCCCGGGCGTGGTCAACATCATCACCGGCTTCGGAGAAACCTGCGGCGCTCCGCTCGTCCAGCATCCTGATGTAAACAAGATCGCCTTCACCGGCAGCGCCGCCGTGGGCAAGATCATCGTGAAACAGGCCGCCGACACGGTAAAGCGCGTCACTCTCGAACTCGGAGGCAAGTCGCCCAACATCTTCTTTGCCGACGCCGACTTCGAAGCCGCCATCGACGGCGCGCTGTTCGGAGTCTTCATCAATCAAGGCGAAGTCTGCTCCGCCGGAAGCCGCATCCTGGTTCAGAAATCCATCTACAAAAACTTCGTCGAAGCGATGACCGAGAAAGCAAAGAAGATCAAACTAGGCCCGCCGCTCGATCGCGACACAAAGATGGGACCGCTGGTCAGCAAAGAACAATACGACCGCGTGAACTCCTACATCGAGATCGGCAAAAAAGAAGCGACGCTAGCATCAGGCGGCGGACGCCCAGAAAAGATGGGCAAGGGCTACTACGTGCAGCCCACCATCTTCTCCGATGTCACAAACAACGCCCGCATTGCCCGCGAAGAAATCTTCGGCCCGGTCGCCGCCGTGATTCCATTCGAAGACGAAAAAGATGCGCTCAAAATCGCCAACGATTCGCCCTACGGATTAGCCGCCGCCGTTTGGACCAGAGACATCTTCAAAGCCATGCGCGCCGTCAAAGCGCTGCGGGCAGGCGTAGTCTGGGTGAATCACATGCAACCAACCTACGTAGAAGCCCCGTGGGGCGGCTACAAACAATCCGGCTTCGGCCGCGAACTAGGCCCCTGGGGCATCGAAGAATACCTGGAAACGAAACAGGTCTACATCAATCTGAACGAAGCACCAATAGGCTGGTACTGATGAATGCATCGTTAACAAACTGTCATCCTGAGCGAGGATTGATCTTCGCGCCCAAGCGCGAAGATCAACCGCAGTCGAAGGACCCCTGTACTTCGTGCAGCGCACAACCGCGTCAGGGAGTTCTAACGAGAATTTGAAATGAGCACAATTAGAATCAACACCGAAATCCCTGGTCCGAAATCACAAGCGCTCTCAGCCCGCCGCGCGAAAGCCGTGCCCCGCGGCCTTTCCCACGGCACGCCCATCTACGTCGCGAAGGCCGAAGACGCATGGCTCGAAGACGTAGACGGCAACCGCTACATCGACTTCGCCGGAGGCATCGGCTGCGCCAACGCCGGCCATCGCCAGCAACCCGTAGTCGATGCCATCACCGCACAGCTCGACAACTTCCTTCACATGTGCGTCCAGGTAACTCCGTACGAAAGCTACGTGAAGCTCGCCGAGCGCATGAACGAAGTAACGCCGGGCAAGTTTGCCAAGAAGACTCTCTTTGTAAACAGCGGAGCCGAAGCCGTCGAGAACGCAGTCAAGATAGCCCGCGCCTACACCAAGCGTCCCGCGATCATCGCCTTCGAAGACGCATTCCACGGCCGCACCATGATGACGCTGGCGCTCACCAGCAAGACGCATCCCTACAAAGCCGGGTTCGCGCCATTTCCCGGCGAAGTGTATCGCGTCCCGTTCGCCTACTGCTATCGCTGCTCATACAACTTGAAGTATCCATCGTGCGACCTCTTCTGCGCGCGCCATCTCGAAGATACGTTCAAGCGCGTAGTAGCCAATGAAGAAGTGGCGGCAGTGATCGCCGAACCGGTAATGGGCGAAGGCGGCTTCATCGCGCCGCCGCCGGACTACTTCAAAGTGTTGATCGATCTATGCCACAAGCACGGCATCCTCTTCATCGCCGACGAAGTGCAATCCGGCTTCGGCCGCACTGGCAGAATGTTTGCCAGCGAGCACTACGGCATCGAACCCGACCTGATCGTCACCGCAAAATCGTTAGGCGGAGGCCTGCCGCTCGCCGCAGTAACAGGTCGCGCCGAAATCATGGACGCGCCCGCCGTAGGCGGACTAGGCGGTACCTTTGCCGGCAATCCGCTGTCGTGCGCGGCAGCGCTGGCAACGCTCGATCTGTTTGAAAAGACAAATCTGCTCGCGCGCGCCAATGAACTCGGCGACCGCTTCCAGCGCCGCGCCCGCGATTGGCAGCGCCGCTGGCCCATCGTTGGCGACGTGCGGGGTCTCGGCGGCATGCAAGCCATTGAACTGGTCAAGTCGCCAGAATCGAAAGCTCCGGCAACGGAGGAGACGAAGCAGATCATGCAATACTGCTACGAGCACGGCCTCATCACGATCACGGCAGGTTCCTACTCCAATGTGATTCGCATCCTGGTCCCGCTCGTAGCAACCAACGAGCAAATCGATGAAGGGCTAGGTGTGCTCGAATCCGCACTGGCTGCGGTGTGCGATAAGAAAGGCGCAGTAGCACAATTGGTTTAGGCGTGCGAAAGGAATCATGTCACAGCAGGCAAGTGAGTTCCGTCCGGATGGGGCAAGATTAAAGGTCACGATAACCGAGAAGGGCGAAGTAGAGATCGTCGGGAATTGTCTCGGCCTCAAAGCGTTATCGCGCATCTGCGCGGCGCTCAGTGAATCTATCGGCGAAAGCGGTAACCACTACCACTTGATGGACGTTGAAGGTTTTTGGGGAACTGAGCCGGGATCAATCTCACTAACTATATGCGGCGAGGAGATGTGAAGTCGCGATGAGTCCAACCCTTGGTTCTAGTCGAGAATTCCAGTTCTGTCATCCTGAGCGAGGATTGTCCTTCGCGCGGTAAGCGCGAAGGACAACCGCAGTCGAAGGACCCCTGCAACCTATGTATCATTGAAGGTGTCGCAGGGAATTCTCACGATGAACGCCACTCGCGATAAGTAAAGGTGAACTCATGACGACCATAGCCGCACCACCCGCAATCAAACTCACCCACTACATCAACGGCCAATGGACCGACTCGCACGCCTCCGAGTGGCGCGATGTAGTCAATCCCGCGACGGGTGAAACGCTGGCCCAAGTCCCGCTAGCCGACGCGGCTGAAGTCAATGAAGCTGCCGAAGCCGCTGCCTCGGCCTTCCCCGAATGGCGCCGCACTCCGCCGGAAGACCGCATCCAGCCGCTGTTCAGGCTGAAGATGCTGCTCGAAGATCACATCGACGACATCGCCCGCATCATCACCCAGGAAAACGGCAAGACCTTCACCGAAGCCAAGGCCGAGATGCGCCGTGCGATTGAGAACGTTGAGGTCGCTTGCGGCATTCCGATGATGATGCAGGGCTATAACCTTGAAGACGTCGCGCGCGGCATCGACGAAATGATGATCCGCCAGCCCATCGGCGTCACCGCGGCGATCGTGCCCTTTAACTTTCCCGGCATGATCGCGTTCTGGTATCTGCCTTACGCCATCGCGACCGGCAACACGTTCATCCTCAAGCCG
>Ga0182024_10012528_pt1 | contig 16752 bp, 21 predicted proteins | sample P32metaG_FD_120480 | JGI IMG/M metagenome (GOLD analysis project Ga0182024, IMG submission 120480) | Permafrost microbial communities from Stordalen Mire, Sweden - P3-2 metaG (Illumina Assembly) | ecosystem: Environmental > Terrestrial > Soil > Wetlands > Permafrost | place: Sweden: Stordalen... | reverse complement strand
GCCGGCGGCGGGACGGGTGCCAGGGCGGTGCCCGGATCACCTGCCGGGGCGCCAGGCGCTGGGACAGCAGTCGGCGGGGCGCTCAGTACCGGCGTGACCAGGCGGCGCCTCCTCGGCGGCGGCACCGCGCTGGCCGGCGGCGCGCTGGCCGGTGCGGGCGCGCTCCCGCTGAGCCTGCGCAAGGCGCTGGCCGCCACCCTGGCCAGCCCGCCCCGCGGCCGGCTGACCGACATCAAGCACATCGTGATCCTGATGCAGGAGAACCGGAGCTTCGACCACTACTTCGGCGCCATGCCGGGAGTGCGCGGCTTCGCTGATCACCGCGCGATCAGGCTCCCGGACGGCAAGCCCGTCTTCTACCAGCCGGATCCGGCTCATCCGCAGGGCTACCTGCTGCCCTTCCGGCTGGACACGGCCAGCACGAGCGCGCAGGGCATTCCGTCCACCGACCACAGCTGGCCGAGCCAGCACCAGGCGTGGGCAGGCGGCAAGATGGATGCCTGGGTCGCGGCCAAGGGCCCGCTGACGATGGGCTACTTCACCCGGGACGACATCCCGTTTCACTGGGCGCTGGCTGACGCGTTCACGATCTGCGATCGCTATCACTGCTCGGTGCTCGGCCCGACGAACCCCAACCGGCTGCACATGTGGACGGGAATGATCGACCCGGCAGGCACCGGCGGCGGACCGGTCACTGACGACTCACCCGGGTTCAATAACGTGATCTTGTCCTGGACCACTTACCCGGAGCGGCTGCAGCGAGCGGGCATCAGCTGGCAGGTGTACCAGGAGGAAGACAACTTCGACGACAACGCGCTGGCCTGGTTCAAGCAGTACGCGAAGCTCCCGAGCACGTCACCGCTCTACCAGCGCGGCATGGCCGCCCGCCCGGCGGGCACGTTCGAGAACGATGCCCGTCACGATCGGCTGCCCCAGGTGTCCTGGCTGGTGGCCCCGACGGCCCAGTCCGAGCACCCGGACTATTTCCCCGCGGCGGGCGCCGAGTACATCGCGCAGAAGCTGGACGCGATCGCCTCGAACCCGGACGTGTGGGCGAAGACGGCGTTCATCCTCTGCTACGACGAGAACGACGGGCTGTTCGATCACGTCCCGCCGCCCACCCCGCCGCGGGGAACGCCCGGCGAGTTCGTCCAGGGCCTGCCGATCGGCCTTGGCTTCCGGGTGCCGACCCTGGTGATCTCGCCGTGGACGGCCGGCGGCCACGTGAACTCCGGCCTGTTCGACCACACCTCGCTGATCCGGCTGATCGAGGCACGGTTCGGCGTCCGCGAGCCCAACATCAGCGCCTGGCGCCGCCGGGCCTGCGGCGACCTCACGTCCGTGTTCAGGTTCTCGGCGCCGCCCGCCCGGTATCCGGGCGCGAACCCCGGATTGCGGCTCGCCAGCGCGGAGGCGGGACTGCTGGCGGCGCAGCGCGAAGTCAGCAGCAACCCCAGTCCCGCCATCCCCGCCGTCAACCAGCCGCTGCCGTCGCAGCGCGGCTCGCGGTAGCGCAGGCAGCCGGCCGCCGGCCCGGGACAGAGCGGCCGTCAGGTGACCGCGGGTCGCTGCTGCTGGACACCGGCGCGACCAGCGACCCGGCTGCCTTCCCGCTGCGCGAGACCGTAGATGGCGTCCTGCGGGACTGGCTGGCCGCCCACCCCAGGGACTCCTACGAGCTCGTCGTCGCGCATACGCACGGCCACGGCGATCATGTCGCCGCTGACGCTCAGTTCGCTGGCCGGCCAGCGACGACCGTGGTGCCCGCGGACCGCGACGCGGCGTGCTCGTTCTTCGGGATCTCAGACTGGCCCGCCGAGATCGTGACCCTCGATCTTGGCGGCCGGATGCTGGAGGTAACCGGCTGCCCTGGTCACGATGACCGCTCGATTGCGGTCTACGACCCGTGGACCGGATTCCTGATCACCGGAGACACGGTGTACCCGGGGCGGCTCTACGTCCGCGACTTCCCGGCGTTCGCCGCGAGCCTGGACCGGCTGGTCGAGTTCACCCGGGCCCGGCCGGTCACGCACGTGCTCGGCTGCCATATCGAGATGAGCCGCTCCCCCGGCCGCGACTACCCGGTCGGCGCCACCTACCAGCCGGACGAGGCCGCCCTGCCGATGACCGTGGACCAGCTGACGGCCGTCCGCGATGCGGCCAGGCTGGTGGCCGGCCGGCCCGGGGCGCACGTCTTCGGCGACTTCGCCATCCTCGTGCTGCCCAGCACTCCGGCCGTCGCGAAGCAGGCAGCGCGGGCGCTCTGGTGGAAGCTCCGCAACGCCATCCCGCTCTGACCGGACAGCCGCGCTGGCTGCGCGCACCGCCGGCCACGGCAGGCCCGGTCCCGGCCGGCCGGGACCGTTGACAGCGGTGCTACTGTTCCCTAAGTTCGGATCTAGAACTGCTGTTCGTACTACGCACAGCGGCGGCGACGGTGCGCTGCACGGTCGCTGATAGCAGGGATACGCCGTGCGAGCCCGGCTAGCTGGCCTGGTCAGCCTCGCCTGCCGTGGAGGAGCAAATTCGTGTCATTTCTTGATGAGCCGGCCTGGCGGGGCAAGGTTTACCAGGGTGGCTGGACCCGCGGGGCCGGCGTCGGCGCATCGGGCACCGGCGCGCGCTTCGGCGGCGGCGCCAACGCGGATGCCTTCACCGACACCCGCTGGGTCACCATCCGGGGCGATATCGCGCCCTATCCGTTCTAGCCGGGACGGCGCCGTGCATTGCCAGGTAGGGATCGTCGGCGCCGGCCCGGCAGGCCTGCTGCTCTCGCACCTGCTGGCGCTCCGCGGCGTCGAGTCGATCGTGGTGGAGACTCGCAGCCGCGAGTACTGCGAGGCCAGGCAGCGGGCCGGCGTGCTGGAATCCGGCAGCGTGCAGGTGCTCCGCGAGGCTGGCCTCGCGGAGCGGCTGGACCGCGAAGGGCTTGAGCACGGCGGGATCTACCTGCAGTTCGCCGGGCAGCGCAGGCACATCGACTTCCGCGAGCTCACCGGCCGCACCGTGACGGTGTACGCGCAGACGGAAGTGGTCAAGGACCTGATCGCGGCCCGCCTTGCGGCCGGGGGCGCGATCGAGTTCGGGATCAGCGGCACCGAGGTGCACGCGATCACCTCGGCCCGGCCGGTCCTGCGCTACACCGGTGCCGACGGCGTGCGCCGTGAGGTGACCTGCGACGCCATCGCCGGGTGCGACGGGTTTCACGGCATCTGCCGGGACGCGATCCCGGCCGGCCTGCGGACGGTATGGGAGACCGGCTATCCCTATGCCTGGCTGGGCATCCTGGCCGGGGTGCCGCCGTCCACGGACGAGCTGATCTACGCCCATCACCCGGCTGGCTTCGCCCTGCACAGCCTGCGCAGCCTGCAGGTGAGCAGGCTGTACCTGCAGGTGCCGCCGGAGGAGGACATCGCCGCCTGGCCCGATGACCGCATCTGGGCGGAGCTGCAGCGCCGACTCGCGCTGCCCGGCTGGGAGCTGGCCGAAGGCCCGGTGCTGGAGAAGGGCATCACGCCCATGCGCAGCTTCGTCAGCTCGCCGATGCGGCACGGCAGGCTGTTCCTGGCCGGTGACGCCGCGCATATCGTGCCGGCCACCGGAGCCAAGGGCCTGAACCTGGCGCTGGCCGATGTCACCGTGCTGGCCGCCGCGCTGACCAGCCTGGTCAGGGACGGCCGCGGCGAGCTTGCGGACGCCTACTCCGATTCCTGCCTGGACCGGGTCTGGCGGGCCACGCACTTCTCCTGGTGGATGACGACCATGCTGCATGCCACTCCGGGGGCCGGCTCGATGGAAGCCCAGCTGCAGCTCTCCCAGCTGCGCTATGTCACCAGCTCGCAGGCGGCGGCCACCTCGCTGGCCGAGAACTACGTCGGCTACCGCCCGGCGGTGCCATCCGGCTGAGCCGCCCTGGCCGGCTCGCCTGCCATGGCCTCGCCTGCCATGGCCTCGCCTGCCATGGCCTCGCCTGCCATGGCCGGCTCGCCCGGCCCCGTCCGCCCTGGCCGGCCCGGCTGCCGCGGCGGGGGGCCGGCGGCGGCCGGCGCCAGCACCGGCCGGCCGGTGAGTAGCACGGCCGATACCAGGCCCGCGGCGGCGAAGAATGCGATGGTCAGGACCAGCCCGTGCCGGTAGGCGGCGAGCGGATCCGCCGGGGCGATGTGGATCAGGATCGCGACCAGGCTGGCCACGCCGAGCACCGTGCCGACCTGGCGGGCCATGTTCAGGATCCCGCTGCCGGTGCCGAACCGCGACGGCGGCAGCGACGCGCTGCCGGCGCCGAGCAGGGAGGGGATCGCCAGCCCTACCCCGGCGCCGCCGATCAGCTGGGCCGGGAGCAGGTGGGTCAGGTACGCGGGATGCGCGGTGATCCTGGTGAGCCACAGGAACTGCGCGGCCGCGCAGACGGCGCAGCCGATGACGGCCACCCGGCCGGGCCCGCCGAGCTTGGCCGCCAGCCGGGGGCTGACGAGCCGGGCGAAGGGCAGCACCATCAGCGGGCCAGGCCCGATGGCGAGGCCGGCCCGCACGGCCGAGTAGTGCCAGACCCCGGTGAGGAACTCGACGGAGGCAAGCACGAAGGCGCCGAAGGCGGCGTAGTAGAGGATGGACGCGGTAAAGGCGCCGCTGAAGGTCCGGGACCGGAGCAGCGCTAGCTCGATCACCGGCGAGTGGTGCCGCCGCGAGCGGGCCACCATGGCCGCCGCGCAGCTCACCGCCGCGACCAGCAGCCCGATGAAACTGGCGGAGCCCCAGCCCCAGCCGGGCACCTTGACCAGGGCCAGCGCGATCAGCCCGACCGCCGCCGCAAGCAGCGCGGCCCCGGCCAGGTCAGGGCGGCCCTGGACATGCTCGTCCTTGCTTTCCGGGACTACCCGCGCCGCCAGCAGCACGGCGGCAAGCCCGACCGGCAGGTTGATCCAGAACACCCACCGCCAGCTGAGCTGCACCAGGCTCCCGCCGATCACCGGGCCGAGCGCCGCCCCGAGGGCGCCCAGCGCCGACCAGGTGCCGATGGCCTGCGAGCGCGCCGCCGGCGGCGCGGAGGCCAGCAGCAGTGACAGCGACGCGGGCACCATCAGGCCGGCCCCGGCCGCCTGCACTACCCGGGCCGCGATCAGCACGGCCACGCCCGGAGCAAGCCCGCAGCACAGCGATCCCGCGCAGAAGACCAGCAGCCCGGCGACGAACAGCCGCCGACGGCCGACGCGATCTGCCCAGCGGCCGGCCGGCACGAGGACCGCGGCGAAGACGATGGTGTAGCCGTTCAGGACCCATGACAGCGAGCTCAGGCTCGTGCCGTGGTACTCCCGCCCGATGTACGGGAACGCGAGATTGACGATGAACAAGTCCAGGCTGGACATGAAGACCGCCAGCGACAACACGCCCACGATGGCCGTTACCTGGCGGGCGCTGGGACCCGTCGTGCGGCCGGCCGCCGCGCCGTTGCCCGCCGGGGCTACGCCCGCCGGGCCGGCTGACGCCGGGACTGCTGCCGTGCTGGCACCCGGCGGGACGGCCTGGGCTGCGCCCGGCCCACCCGGCGGGACGGCCTGGGCTGCGCCCGGCGGGCTGGCGGCTGCCGGAGAGGGAGAGCTCACGGGGCAGGTCCTCCTAGTCGGTCCGGATTCTGGATGCAGTCTAATTGCCGGGATAGCAGTCCGTCCAGATTTACGACTTACGCATATACTGGTGGTTGTGACATCCCCAGCAGTGCAGCCGCGGACCTGCTCCGTTGCGCGCACCCTTGAGCTGGTCGGCGAGAAGTGGGCGTTGCTCGCCATCCGGGAGGTATTCCTCGGCAACCGCAGGTTTGACGAGATGACCAGGCGGACCGGCGCGCCGCGTGACACGCTCGCCGCGCGCCTTCGCACCCTGGTGGCTGCGGGGATCCTGGAGCGGCGGCAGTACTCCGAGCATCCAGCCCGCTTCGAGTACCACCTGACCGAGGCTGGCCGGGAGCTGTACCCGGTCATCCTGACCCTGATGCGCTGGGGCGACACGCACCTGGCCGGCGAGGCCGGCCCGCCGCTCGTCCTTGAGCACCGGTGCGGTCACCGGCTGGTGGCCGAGGTGGTCTGCGATGCGTGCCGGGAGCCGGTCGCGGCCGGCTCCACCCGGCGGCAGCGCTAGCGGACGTCCTGCCCGGTCGCGGCGGGACCTCCGCGCCGCGCTGATTTGCCGGGGTCCGCTGTCGATCCGGCCGGAAGCCGTTCGTATAGAGGGTGAGAAGCCGGCCAGGCGCCGGCGCTAACGTCCAGTGCCAAGGAGGAACACCGGTGAAGCAGTACCTGCTCAGCGTGTATCAGCCCGATGGGGATCCGCCCCCGCCCGAGGTCCTGGAGAAGGTGATGCAGGACGTCGGCGCCTGGAACGCCGAGCTCAGGGCCGCCGGCGCCTGGGTCTTCACCGCAGGCCTGCACCCCCCGGGCACGGCCACCGTGCTGCGGCTCGCCGATGGTGACGTGCTCACCACCGACGGCCCGTTCGCCGAGGGCAAGGAGCATGTCGGCGGGTTCACGATCATCAAGGCGGCGGATCTGGATGCCGCGCTCGGCTGGGGCCGCGCGCTCGCCCGGGTGACGACCCTGCCCATCGAGGTGCGGCCGCTGCACGACGAGGCCAGGGACTGATACCTGGCGTGCCGCCCCTGCCCGCAGCGGAGATCGAGCGCGTGTTCCGCCAGGAGTACGGCCGCGCGGTGGCCGTGCTGGTGCGCGTCTTCGGTGACATCGACATCGCGGACACCTGACGCTTGTCTCGGCCAAGAAACCAGCCGCGGGATCCCGCAACTAGCGCAATAGCTCTCCGTCTGAGCGGTGGGCCTGATCCCCCGGAGTCCCATCAAAGCCGCCCCGAACGGCGGTGTGGTGCGGGTTCATTCGGGAGATCGCTGACCACGCTCGGTGAGTCAGGGATCTAATGCGGGGTCGTGCCCGTTTTGTGTCCTGGGCCGCGCAGCTCCGAGGTGGCCAGGGCTGCCCTGAGCGCGGCCAGCCGGACTGGGCTCATGCGGCCTGGCCCGAGCAGGTAGCTCTCGATTCCGCCGTAGGTCTCGTCCAAGACCATCAGTGCCTTCTCCATCGTCCACCGCGGTGCGCTCAGCACTCCCTCGGCTGCTTCCCTGGCCATGCCAGACTCCACAAACAACTCGACGATTTCGGGGACATTCGCTGCACCGCGATAGTCGTTGGTGAGCAGGTAGTCCTCCAGCACGACTTCTGGCTCGACGCCCAGGGCAGTCAGGAGCAGCGCGGTCGTTAGCCCGGTGCGGTCCTTTCCGCCCAGGCAGTGGATCACCGCGGGCAGTCGGGCCGGATCGGCCAGGTGCGAGAAAAGCGTCCCGAACAACGCCGGCGCGCGTGCCAGCATCCCGAGGTAATCCTCGAGCAGCCATCGTTCTCCATCGATACGGCTCCTGAGCTTCGCGGACTCACCCTCGGCCAGCGGGTTGCCGCTCGGCAGTTCGAGGTGGATGTGCTCACGTGGCCCTGGGTGCTGTGCCAGTTCATCTGCCCGCCGCAGGTCGTAGATTGCCTTGACACCCAGTGCGTCAAAAACTGGCAGATCAGCCGACGTCATATAGTGCAGCGCGTCGGATCTGTAGACGACCCCCCAGCGCGTTTGCCCGCCGTTCGGAGTCGGATAGCCGCCGATGTCCCGGAAATTAAGCGCTCCAGCGAACGGGACGCGACGAATCACCCCGGCAGCTTGCCATATCAGATCACTATTTGTCACGCTAATCTCGCGTGCCTGGTGCCTGGTGCCTGGTGCCTGGTGCCTGGCTTCAGGTGATGCCTGGCGGTTTCCCGGGGCTGCTGCGAGAGCGCGGCCGCCGACGGGCCAGGCGAGGCCGGCCGAGCGTGATCAGGTCCGTTACCCGGGAATCCCGTGCGCGAAGAGGCGGACGGGTCGTGCGTCGAGCCGACGGCGGCGGGGGTATTGCACGGACAGGCCAGCGACCTTGCCTTCGTGATCCAGGGCAACCCGTCCGATGCCCTCGCCGGCTTTGAAGGTCAGCGGGAGGTCAGCAGCGCGCCTCTGCATTGGTCACTATGCCCCCGGGCTCTGGATCACGGCGACTGCAGTGGCGAAAAGGACGTCATCAGCGACGCTATCGCCTGCCTGGGTGCGCGCCGCAGCTTCTAGTCGGCTGGCGAGGCTGGCGCCACCCCACGCCCGCGCCGGCCCAGCAGGTGCATGCCCTCCCGAAGCGCGTCCTCCGCCGTACCGTCGTCCGGCAACCCGGTCTCGGTGGACGCCCACAGGCGGGCGACGCGGCCGGCGGCGTCGCGGTGGCGGGTCCGGGAGCGTGGCATCGTATGCCGGGCCGCAGGCGAGGCGAGCGGAGGCCAGCGCGGTGCCGGGCAGCAAGCTGCGGGGGATCTTGCGCTGGTCCAGGCCCGCCGCCTCCAGCCGTCCCGCCAGCAGCAGCATCAGCTCGCCTTCATCGACCGGAAGATCATGGTCGGCGCTGGCGGCGAGCACCTCCCGGACGAATCGCTCGATGGCCTTCCAGTGAACGGTGCCCCGCATCAGCCGCAGCCACGCCGTCAGAGCGTTGGCGAACTCATACCCGTCCCTGAACTCCCCGGGCCAGACAGCGCCCAGGAAGAGGGTGTCCAGCGGGTCCAGCTTCGGATACCACTGCGGATGTTCCCCCTCCATTTGCGCCATGCCCAGCGCCGCGTAGCCGAGCGCGTAGGCGCCCGCCAGGCTGACCTTGCCCGGCGGGTTACCCCGGACCAGCCGCGTGATGGCGGCTTCCGCACTGCCCCTCGGGTCATCTTTCTGACCGGTGCCATCAGCCCTGCGGTTGCCTACCGCCGGGGTGCGCTGCTTTCCCATGTCCTGGCGGCGGCGCCGCGCTGCCTTGCCCACCGGCCGCTCCTCCGACTGGACTCCACAGAGACTACCGAGATCACCGGCAGCGGGATGAGAAGCCGCGCGCTGGCATCTCCCCGGGCGGCGGACAAGGTGACAAGCCGCCGGCCCGCGGACGCTGTGCTGACCCGGCCGACGATCTGGCACTGATATCGGGGCCATGAGGTCTGCGGAAGATGCTGGCGAGCACCTCCACCCAAGGCGGACGGCCGATGACAGGCTGAGGGCCTCGGGCCGGCCCGCCATCTGACACAGCCGCTACTCAGCGGCGAGGTCTCGGCGGAGCAGCCGGCATGGCGATCAGCCGGTCTTCCTGCGCCCTGCTCTAGCTGCCATCCCGAGCAGAACGGGCATGGCGAGCTAGATTGGAGCGGTTCATCTGCATCGTCGTGTCGGCATCCTCGGTGCAGGCGGTCCAGGATCTACCGCCAATTCTGGATCGCCCGGCCGAGGGTCTCGCTCACCTCGGTCCTTAGTACAGGGGCTAGGGACGCCGCCGTGACCTTGCCGGAACTGAGGCGATCGGTGGCGTGAAAGTAATTCCAAAAACGGACCACTCCGTCTTCACCGTCAGCGCCGAAGATCCTTGCTGCGAGTCGCAGCCAGCGGTGTTGGTACCAGACGTAGTTCAGCGGGCTCATCGGCTGATCACCGCCCGTGTAGTGGGCTTCGAGCTCCTCTAGCGTGCTGTAACCCTCGGCGCGCATCCGAGCGCCCAGGCACCGGCTCTGCGCGCCCACTGTGGGGAGCACCTCAAGCGTGTTCAGACTTTCCGGCTGCCTCGTTGCGACGAATGCGTGAAGGGCCAGGTTGGCGAAGATCTCGCCCAGCCAGAAGGTCGGCAAGCTGAGATCCCCGAGCATCTCGAAGGCGTGGCCGAGCTCATGGATCGTGACGAGGTCAAAGAATGGCTGTAGATCCAAGCCACCCGCGCCGTCAGGGTATGTCGCAAGCAATCGCGTATAACCGCGCGGCGATGCGTCGCGAATGTCCTGTCCCATCGCGATCCAGAAATCTCCGCTTCCCGCGGGCATCACCACGATGCCGGGACGGATCTGACCATCGTCATCGTTAAAGAATGGCAGCCCGTATGGTTGCCTGCTCTCCCAGTCCGCCTGGTCGGCCACGATGACAGCGATGTCGGGCTCGACTCCTGAAAACAGGCGACTGAAGTACCCGTAGGCGCTCGCGGCGACATCGGCAGCAGCACACGCGCGCACCAGCGCCCCTTCGCTGTAACGCACCTCAAACGGATAGCCGCCTAGGTGAGCGAGCCCTGATCCCAACGCCACCTATCGAAGCGTAGCGGTCAACAGGAGCCTGGATGGACTGCATTCAGCGCTGCTGCTGGTCGTCGCAGGCTTCCCGAGGCTGATCTCGACGCTGCCGAATATGAGCGACCGGGAACTACAGCACCGGCCTGGACGATCGTGCGCAGAATATGCTTTACGAGCTGGAAGCAATTTGTCGGCGCCGAGATCCGCGACAACCTCGCCGAATGGCCGCTGCCGCTGTCACTGGCCGACGCGGCCGTCGATCCGTTCCCGTAGCAGGTCGGCGTGGCCGCAGTGGCGGGCGTACTCCTCGATCATGTGGACGAGCACCGAGCGCAGCTCGACGCTGGTGCCGTCTCGATCGATGCCTTTGATGCCGAGGTCGGGGGAATCGGCGACGAACTTCTCGGCGAAGGCGACCTCGTCGCGCCAGGCCCGCCAGGCGTCGTCCACGACCGCTGGGCTGGCAACCGCGCCGAGCCAGTCAGCGTCCTGCAGATCCTCGGACCAGTACAGCGGGGGCGCGTCGGCCTGCGCCATCACCCGCCGGAACCAGTGGCGTTCCACGTCGGCCATGTGGCGGATAAGGCCGAGTAGGGACATCGTGGAGGGCGGCACCGACCGGCGGGCGAACTGGGCCGCGTCGAGGCCGGCGCATTTCATCTCGATCGCCAGCCGGTAGGCGCGCAGGTAGTCAAGCAGCGTCGCCCGCTCGCCCTCCGGTGCCGTTCCCGTCGTGAACCTCGGGTCCAGCGCCATGTCCATCCACATGTCGGAACCGGCCCCGACGGCATTCCACCGTTCCGGCACTGTCTCGCGGTCGTTGCCTTCAGTCACGGGCGGCCACTCTGTCACACCCGCACCGGACGGGCAACGCCTTTTCGGCGCCATGAACCTCCGCGCGCATATCAACCAAATCTGCTGCCAACTTGAACGGTGCGCAAGATGTCAGTTGGCCCCGGCGGTCACGAGGATTCCAGCACGTCGGCGTAAAAATCCTCACCACCCGGCCCGCCCTCACCGGGAAAAGCGACGTCGCACTCGGCTTCCTCATCGTCATCACCACCCAGATCCCTGGCGGCCAGATCCCCGGCAGCGTCGTTCGTCGCGGCGGCGGGCACCTGGCCGTCCCGGCGGGATGCGGTGAAGGCGGACAGCGCTGCGATGCGCGCCACCGACGGCAGCGCCGAGACTGCCCCGGCGGCCGGGACGTCGTCGCCGGTCAGCCGCAGCTGCCCGGCTGACAGGCGGACCGCCATGCGCCGTTCGGCCGGGCTGGCGGTCAGCCCGCCATCCCACCGTTCCAGCAGCTCGACCAGCGCGCGCTTGGTGTCGGGGAACCGGTGCGTGGCCGGGGCCAGCCGCCGGGCTTGGGCAGCGGCCTCCGCCGAGAACGGGCGGCCAAGCTCGGCCGCGTGCTCCCAGGCCAGCGGATGCCACCGGTGCTCGGACGGATCCTGGAACCAGACACGGCTGACGTCGCCGGTATCCACCGAGACCGGCCACTTGCCCGCGTGCGCGCCGCCGTGAGAACTTGTGCGGCCCTGGTAACCATTCAGCGCGGCGGCGACTATAGCGTGTTCCCCAGCCGGAACACCTGGCCCAGTGCGGCAGCGGAGCTGGGGCTGCCGGCCGACCAGCTGACCGATCGTGCTCGCGAACTGGCGGAGCGGGCACCGGACGCATTCGCCGAAGCTGCTAAGGCACCTGACGTCGTTGAGCTTCACCGTGCCCTTCCAGGCACTCTTGCTGATCTCGTTGCCGACATGGCCGCCCGCTGCCTGCGCCTCATCGGTTAGCACGTTCGCAACCACCAGATTAGGACCGCCCATGACGGCGGCCCGGCGGACGGCAGTTGGCGGTCTTGGCCCGTTCCCGTCCTCATGAGCATCAAGGCCGGAACGGGGTCGTCCACGCCCCTGCAATCCGCCCGCTCGCGACCTGCGGGCAAGCGGAAGCGGCGTCCTCGACCATCTCGGCCATCCCCGGTTCCCGACGTGAAACAGCCCCGGCGGCCTGGCGGCCGCCGGGGCTGTTGTCCTTTCGCGGATCGTTTCCTGTCACCGGTGAGCGGCCATCTCGACGGCCGGCTGAGCGGCCTGCCGTGCGGTGACGCGACGGGCCCTGGCGGCCAGTGTGCCGGTGCGGCCCAGCAGCATCGCCACGGACAGGAAGATCAGGCCGTCGGTGAGAGCGTCCAGGGTGATCTGGTTGGTCAGCATCCAGTGGCCGAGCTGAGCGCTGAAGATGTGGTTTGCACCGTAGGCGAAGAAGATGCGGGCGCCGACGATGACGATCCAGATGAGCGCGTACGGCAGGCCCGCCCACGAGCTGGCCCTACCGGTCTTCTCGTCGGAGGAGACGCGCATGAAGGCGGCAGCGAGCACGCCCAGGGCCAGGCCCGCTGCTGACGCGGCGACTTCGAGGATCAGGCCGTTACCCGACGTAGCTGCGCCCTTGAAGAAGAACGGGACGATGACAGCCGCCGTGATGAACGGGCGGATCAGCCGGAGAACGGTGATCTTGCGGTGGCCGAGGTCCGAGATCAGCACGATGGCGAGGATGACGAGGTTGGGGATCAAGACGCTGGCGTTCACTGGGGACTCCTTGGTGAAGCTTGGCGAGGTGGTGCGCTGACATCGATAACGCTAGGTAGCGGAGCCTTGCCGGCGCGTCGGCCTGCGGCTTGATGCCGGGTCCAGGCCGGGCGGAGGCCTGTACGGGCCTCGGGTGGAGACGATCGCCTCCACCCGAGGTCAACCCCGCCGCCGGCGCGAGGTTGCGAGCTGGCCGGATACGTTAAAGCCGTGGTTCGCTCTTCTTCTGCGCGCTGGCTTCCGAGCGCGACCGGCGCCGACGCGGTCACGCTGGTGAACGGCGTGCGGACGCTGGTTCTCGTGGGCGTGCTCGTCACCGTTCCCCTCGCCCAGCCGCATCTGGGATCGGGGCCGCGCGGGATCGCCCTGGCCGTCGCGCTCGGGCTTTCCGCCGTCAGCTGGATTACCTGGCTGCTCTCCGGGCGCAGCACGCACCGGATGATCGCGGCCCTGGCGGTGATGGGAGTGGCCGGCGGCGTCCTCGCCGGGCTGTCGCCGCTCAGCACGGCTCCCGCCGTCGGCTGCGTGGTCGCCGCCGCCTCCGGCGTCCGCCTGACGACCGAGACCTCGCTCGCCATCACGGCGGGAACCGTGGCTGCGTTCCTGACTGCGGGCCTGGCGATCGGAGCGCCGGCCGAAACGCTGATCGGCTACCCGCTCGCGTTCATCGGCCTGTGGGCGTTCGGCCTGACCAGGCACGCTTATCTGCTCCGGGCCGAGCAGGCCGAGCGGACGCTGGCGGAAACCCGCCGGGCGCACGAAGCCGAGTCCCATGCGGCCGCGCTCGCGGAACGCTCCAGGATCGCCCGGGAGATCCACGACGTGCTCGCGCATTCGCTCGCCGCGGTGTCGGTAAACCTGCAGGCCGCCGAGGGACTGCTCGGTGCCCTGCCCGAGGGAAGTCCCGAGCTCGCGCGGGCCATCGAGTGCATCGAGCGGGCGGGCACCTTTACAAGGGAGGGCCTGGCAGAGGCCCGACGCGCGATCCAGGCGCTGCGCGATGACGCGGCGCCGCTGGCCGATCAGCTGTCGGCGCTGGCCGGGGAGTGGCAGGCCGACGGTGACGTGCCGGTCGACTTCAGCGTGAGCGGCTCGCCGCGGCCGGTTCCCGCGGACGTCGGGCTGGCCGCCTACCGGACCGCGCAGGAAGCGCTGACCAACGCGCGCAAGCACGCACCGGGGCAGCCGGGCAGGCTCTGCCTCGAATTTTCAGCAAGGGAGATCGCCGTTCAGGTGGTCAACGGCTTGCTGCCGGCGCTCGGTGAAGACGGGCCGCTGGCCGAGGGCGGCACCGGGTACGGGCTTACCGGACTGCGGGAACGGGCCGCCCTCAGCGGCGGCACACTGACGGCCGGCCCGGCCGACGGGGAATGGGATGTATGTCTGAGGATCCCCGCATGACCTCCGAGAACCCCGGCGAGCCGGTCACCGTAATCGTCGCGGACGACCAGTCGGCGGTGCGCGAGGGCCTGGTGCTTCTGCTCGGCACGCTGCCGGGCATCGTCGTGGCGGGCCAGGCAGCGGACGGCAATGCCGCGGTGGACCTGGTGGCCGCGGTGAGCCCGCAGGTCGTTCTAATGGATCTGAACATGCCCGGCTGTGACGGCGTAGCGGCAACGCGCCGCATTACCGCCGATCATCCGGGCACGCGCGTTGTTGTGCTCACCACGTACGCAGATGACGAATCGATCATCGGCGCGCTGCAGGCCGGGGCGCTCGGCTACCTGACCAAGGACGCGACGCGGGCCGAGATCGGCCGCGCTGTGCTGGCCGCAGCGGCCGGCCAGGCCGTGCTCGATCCCGAGGTACAGAAGCGACTGCTGGCTGCGGCAGCCCGAGCACCGGCGGCGGCCGGACCGAGTGGTTCATCGACGGACGACGGAGAGCTCACGCCGCGCGAAGCCGACGTGCTCCGGCTCATCGCGGCCGGCCAGTCGAACCGGGAGATCGCCCGGACCCTGTTCGTGAGCGAGGCGACGGTGAAGACGCACGTGAACCGGATCTTCGCCAAGACCGGATCGCGGGACCGATCCCAGGCCCTGCGCTACGCCTACACTCACGGCTACGCCGAGCCGGACTCGTCCCGCTGATCAGCGAACGCGATCATGCTGCGTCGCCGGTGACGGCGCGGCGACCGTGCAGGGTGGCCAGGTCCGCCGCCGCCCTGCGTGTGAGCCGGAGCAGCCGCAGCAGCCTGGTGTTCTCCGCTCTCAGCTGCGCCAGTTCTGCAGCGAGCTGCTCATGCTCACCCCACCCGCCGGGCGCATTGGGTCTCTCGCTCATGCTGAATACCGTACGAGTCGAGCCGGGGCTGGCTGGAGCAGATGCCCTTCGATGCGACTGACGGTCGCCTACTGACTGCCTTCTTCGCCGCCGGACGAGAGATAAGGCACTCGCGCCCGGTCGTCCCCGTAGCCGCGGTGAACTTTCCCGGCAAGGGCCACTATTGCCCGTTCCCAGGTCGGCTCCGCGACATCGAGCCCGGGATCATGGGACGGAGTCCCCTCGGCGCGCATGCCGGTCCTGTGCTCCGCGGGAACGTCATGGCGCAGGGTCAGCATCCAGCAGCCCGTAGGCATCGGATTATCATATCTGATATCGTGGATCTATGGCGGGGAAGCTTCCGGACCACGGTCCGCCACGAGGACACTCTGTTGCCGATGCCAGCCCCGAACTGCTGGCCGTCCTGGAGTCCGCGTCGCGCTTGCAGCAGATAGTTCCTGACGCGGTTCTGGTGGGAGGGTCGGCTGCGGCCCTGTATGCAGGTCACCGGGACTCCTACGATCATGATCACGTTCTCGCGGACCTGCGGGACCGGTTCGACGTCGTGCTCGAGGCTCTTGAATCTGAGGGCGAGTGGGTGACCAACCGGGTGGTCCCGGGGAAAATCATCCTCGGCCAGCTGGGGGACATCGAGGCCGGCGTCCGTCAGATGATCCGCACCCGAGCAATGGAAACTACGCAGGTCACGCTTCCGTCGAGACGTGCGCTGACGGTTCCCACGGCGGAGGAGACGCTTCGGATCAAGGGGTTCCTGATCGTGCGGCGCAACCAGACTCGCGACTATCTGGATGTCGCAGCCCTCGCCGATCGTTACGGCCTCCATGAGGCAGCCGGAGTCTTGGCCAGGATCGACGACTACTACGCCGACCAGCACGGCGGGGGCCGAGGCGTTGCTGCGCAGCTAGCCCGCCAGCTCGCCAGTCCCCGTCCGAAGGACTCTTCCGTGACGGGGCAGCTCGATGCGTACCGCAACCTGGCGCCCCGCTGGACCGACTGGGGCGAGGTGCGGTCAGTGTGCGGGCAACTGGCCGCCGATATGCTCGAAGCAGAGGTGTAGCTCATGGTGCTGGCATTCCGCAACCTGACCATTACGCCCGACGCTCCGGTTTCGGAGTGGCCGACCGAGGCCGTGCAGACCGCACTCGAACGAGGTGATCTCGCGGACTGGCACCGGATCGTCGCCGAAATCGGGGCCGATCCCTGGGGCAGGACCGCGCGGCAAGTAGAAGAGGTGCTCAGCCACTCACGCCCGTATGGCGTCGCCCAAGCCATGGAGACGGCCCTGTCCCGCGCCCGTGAACGAGCCGAGGCAAGCGAGCGCGCAGCGGTCACCGCCGAAATCCGGGAAGCTGTCAAGCGTTCGGGACTGAGCCGGGCGGAGTTCGCCTCACGGATCGGGACCTCCGCCTCGCGGCTGTCCACCTATGCCTCTGGCAAGGTGACGCCCTCGGCTACGCTCATGCTCCGGATCCGCCATGTAGCCGATCGGCAATCGCATGACGAACGGTAATCACGAGGGCCGGGAGCCGGAAAGACCGGCGTGCAACGGTATCCGTACGCTGGTCTTTCGCACTGCTCCGATCCCCCGTCCGCGCACGCAGCGCCAATTACGGATTGCGGCCGCAGCGGCGGCACCATGATCCGGTGACCGTGACGAGACCGGGTGGCCGACGGGCCGCCGCGAGCCACCCCACGGGCTATTCTTCCGGGGC
>Ga0182024_10012527_pt1 | contig 16754 bp, 19 predicted proteins | sample P32metaG_FD_120480 | JGI IMG/M metagenome (GOLD analysis project Ga0182024, IMG submission 120480) | Permafrost microbial communities from Stordalen Mire, Sweden - P3-2 metaG (Illumina Assembly) | ecosystem: Environmental > Terrestrial > Soil > Wetlands > Permafrost | place: Sweden: Stordalen... | reverse complement strand
CCCCCCGGCGGCAGACCGCGCTGTGGGTATAAGATTGATGGAGACGAGATCAAGAAACGAAGACGATAAACTGTCCACCGAACCGGGGCAGCTCCAGAAGTCATCGAGAAAAGTTTCCTCATAACCACCGAGTGCTGCCATTTCCGCAATATCAGCGCCAGCCGCGAAGGCTTTCTCTCCGCCGGTAATAACAAGCGCACCTATCGATGGGTCTGCTTCGAAACGGTCCACTGCTTCGGCCAGCGCAACGATCATCGCGGCATTGAGTGCATTGCTCACTTCTGGGCGGTTCAGGTGGATAAGTCCTACTGCTCCTTGTTGCTCGACAATTACAAACTTGTCCATTTAAATGCCTCCTTCGAGAGTCGATGCGGGCTGTTTGGCAGCTCGAGCAAGCAGCGCCAGAGTTAGGCGCGAGCGGCTTTGCCTCGACGCTAACGCTTCTTTTAAGTGGCTTGGCAATCCTACGTGGGCGATTTCGTCGCTCAGGCTGAATTCGCAATCAGCCTCACGCGATGGTAGCTCGGTAACTTGGCAGGAAAGTGCTGTAAGTTATTGATTTATTAGCCCCCAAGGACGAACCACAATTGTAAACCAAAGGCCGGGAATTCAGCACTCTCGCGGCCGCGACGCAAACGGGCCACGACTCGCTCGATGCCCCGCGGCGGGCCATCATTCGGTGATGATACGGTCCGCCCATTCCACGAGCGAGACAAAGATCGTTGGGTTACCGAATTTTGCGCCCCACTGGGCGAGATCGACGTCAGTCACTCCACGCGCCCGGGAGCAAGCGCCACACGCAAAAATCTGAATCTTCTTTGCCAAAACCTTTTGCAGCGTTTCCTCGAGCGGGGGCCAGCCGACCGGGACCACGGCCTTGGCCAATGACAAGCGCATCAAGGAGACAGCTTCTCCGAGAAGGAAGATCTGCACGTTATGGCCGGCCTCGGCGAGTGCATGTCCGTGCAGAAATGGAAATGCCGCCTTGGTGGGATCGTCAGACCCCCATGCACTCTTCATCATGATCTTGAGCGGCACCTTCGTCTCGGCTACCACGGACGAGCCTGCCGCCATAATCAGAGGAAGTGCTGCCAATTGCGTTAGCGCATTACGACGGCTCATGTTGGACCCCCTATAATGTCGACCGTTCAATGGCGACGGTCACGGCGACGAAACCGTCTGGTGTTTTGCGAGCCTCAGCATATTCCCGAAATGACCGCTCAGTAAACCTGTGCGTTGATTGCCTGAAACCGGGTGTTCGCCAAAGGCAGGTTGATTGTCGCGCGACACGGAAGCGGACGTTCCCGCGTTGCGATACGCTGGAGTTCATGGTATTCGGTTACGGCAATCGACAGAACGGGAGCAAGCGGATTGGGCGGGATAAAACTCATCGCAGCCATCCTACTGCTCCTGCTGGCCTCGCGCAGTTTGGCTCGGGAGCATCAGCGCGGGGCTGGTGCGAAGCTGGGAACAGTTCACTTTGCCACATCGTGCAATGGCGCCGCACAGAAGGATATGAACCGCGCAGTAGCGCTGCTGCATTCCTTCCAATTCAGTCGCGCGATTGACGACTTTAGGGCGGCGCTGGGAAAAGACCCGACGTGCGCGATCGCGTACTGGGGAATCGCGCTGAGCGACTGGGGAAATCCTTTCGCACCCGGAGTAATCGACAAGCGCCTATTGCAACTTGGGCGCGAGAGCGCTGAACGCGGCGAAATACTGCGCGCAAAGACAGATCGCGAGCGTGCCTATCTCGCAGCCGCAAGCAATCTATACCGAGACTTCGAAAGTACGCCGCAACAAGCACGCTTGCGCGCCTATCGCAATGCCATGGGAGAGGTCGCGGAGAAATATCCGGAAGATCACGAGGCGAGAATTTTCTATGCGTTGGCGCTCGCGGTCGCCGCAGACCCCGGGGACAAGACCTACGCGGATCAGCTCAAGGCTGGGGCAATTCTCGAGAATTTGTTTGAGGAGGAGCCGACGCATCCGGGGTTGGCCCATTATATTATCCATGCGTACGACGTGCCGACGCTGGCGGGGCGAGCGCTTGTCGCCGCGCGACGATATTCGGATATTGCTCCCGATGCACCTCATGCGCTGCATATGCCATCGCATACGTTTACCCGCTTGGGATATTGGCAGGCATCCATAAATAGCAATGCGGCCGCTGCGGCCGCGGCCCGGCGACAGGGTCAGACGGCAGAAGAGTTACATGCCAGCGACTACGAGACCTACGCTTACTTGCAAACGGGACAAGATGAAGCGGCGGGACAAATAGTACGATCTCTACCCGAAATGGCATCGCGCTTCGATCCAACGGCGTTACTGATCGGCGCGGGGCCGCCCGCGGCTGGATATTTTGCGCTCGCGGCGATCCCTGCACGATACGCACTGGAGCGACGGGACTGGCATCAGGCAGAACAGCTGGCACTGAGGGAGAGTCCGTTTCCTTTTACCGATGCGATAACGTGGTTTGCCCGAGGGCTGGGCGCAGCGCGGCTCGGACACATGGCGGCAGCTAACGATGCATCAACAGCGTTGAAGCTGATTCAAGAGCGCTTGTTGAGGGCCAATGAACCGTATTGGGCGCGGCAGGTAGAGATCCAGGCGCTTGCCGTCGCTGCATGGTCGGCGCTGGCAGCGGGCGTCAAAGACGAAGCATTGCGCGAGATGAAGATGGCAGCGGAAATGGAAGATGGGACGGAAAAAAGTGTAATGACACCGGGGCCGCTATCACCGGCGCGGGAACTGATGGGAGAGATGCTGCTGGCAATGAATGAGCCCGGTAAGGCGTTACAGCAGTTTGAAGCGACGCTTGAGAAGGAGCCGCGGCGCTTCAATTCACTGTACGGAGCGGCGCATGCAGCGCGGCTCATCGGTAACCGCAATACGAGGCAAAAGTATTTTCGCGAGCTGTTGAGGGTCTGTGAGCACTCCGACATGCCTCCACGATCTGAAATTAAAGAGGCGGAAGAGTCGATTTTGCGAAATTGAGACTTCCTCGCGCGTTCTACCGTTAATCGGCGAGGTCGCGCTGCGCTGTGGCGGGGCTGACGTGAGTCAGGTGTGCGTACTTCTTGTTGGTCATTCCGCCCACAAAACCGTCACGGCCCGATCGAGAAGAGCGCGACCCACATGTCTATTACCGTCTTCGAATGAAAGGATCAGCTCGAACCAAGCATGTGCCACTCCTCAAAACGTAAGGTGATTCTAGCGCCAAATCACCTCATGAGGCGGCTCTTCCATGAAGAGCCTGCAAGTGATACTATAGTATCACATCATGCGCACAGAACTTGTTACCACCCTGAAGCGAAAAGCGTCGGAATTGCTAGCGGATATCGAGAAGGACGGGGCTCCCATCCTCATCACTCAGCACGGCCTGCCGGCTGCCTACCTCGTCGATGTTGAAGCCTACGATGCTCTACAGCAACGCATCGGCTTGCTCGAGGGCATCGCCCGAGGTGAGAAGGCGGTCGAGGACGGTCGTGTCGTGACCCATGCGCAGGCGAAGCAACGCATGTCACGATGGCTCAAGTAATTTGGGCCGAGCCGGCTTTAAACGACTTAGACGCCACCGCCGATTATATTGCGCTCGATAATCCAACCGCTGCCAGTGAATTAGTCCAGCGAGTATTCAGGCACGTCGACCAATTGATTCTTCATCCGGACAGCGGTTCCAAACCTCGCGAACTGCGCGGCGGCCGCTACCGTCAAATAATTGAACCGCCGTGCCGCATATTCTATCGGCGGGAAGGTGGAGCGGTGTACGTGCTGTACGTAATGCGCAGCGAACGGAAACTGCGGCCACGTGCCCTGGCGGCGCGTACCAAGAAGGCCGTGCGATAGACCTGTGGGCGAGGGTCACTCTTTCGGCCGGGTAATTTTGCGGCATGTTGGATCGTGCCGACGATGTCGTTGAAGAAGGGCTCACGGTCCGGGGAAAGGGGGTTGGCAACTCCCGGAGCGCGATGGTCAAAGCAACATCATGGTTTCAACCCGAGGACGACGATCGTGTTCTCACCGGTGACCTGGTAGGTCGGATTGTTGTCGCCGGCGGCAACGGCGATTAACTGCTTTCCGTTGACCTCGTAGGTGATCAGGCCCCCGTCGAGAGCGCCAGCGTTCAAACTGTCCCGATACAGGAGTGCACCGGTTTTCGCGTCGAGAACCACGAGATTCCCATTGACCTCACCGGTAATGACGATATTACCGGCCGTCGAAATCAATCCAGCCAGCGGCGGCGTCGCCAGCCGGTAACTCCACATCAGTCGCCCGTTCCCTGGTTCGAATGCGTTGATCAAGCCGAATGCTTGTTGGATCGGGTCGAGCGTGGCGTAGCCCGACGGAGTCGCCCAGCCAAGATAGGACTTGCCCGGCTGGTAGGTCGGTGTTGGTCCCCTAATCGCCGAGCCACACCAGTCGATGCCGTTCATGTAGAGAAGACCACTAGCCGGGCTGAACGCGGGACCGTTCCATTGAGCAGCCGCGACGGGGCAAAACCGAAGATACGAGGTGGTCGGAATCAAGGCCGTACCGTTCTCATACCGCGAGACAATCGGCGCCTTGAATAGCAATTCCCCAGTCGCACGGTTGACGACGTGCAAATAGCCATCCTTACCGGCACCCGCCACCAGCTGACTACCATCGGCGGTGTCGAAGGCGGCGAGCACGGAGGTATCCCAATCATGAAAATCTGGCCCGACGAGCTGGTGCCACCATTTCAATTGGCCCGTCAGCGCATCGAGCGCCACCAAAGAATTGGTGAACAGATTTGTGCCAGGCCGCACCTGGTTGGCGAAGTCGGGTCCCGGATTGCCTACGGGCACGAGGAGTAAGCCCGCGGCTGTGTCGAGACTATAGCTGGTCCAGGTCGGGCCACCGCCATGTTCGAAACTCCCGGGATTCTCCCACGTATCAGCTCCGGTCTCGCCGGGACCCGGGATCGTATTGAAACTCCAAATATCGGTCCCGTCGGTGGCGCGAAGCGCCATAACTTCCCCGCGGATGCCCAGCTCGCCGCCCGCCTTGCCGATGAATACCATGTTATTCCATACGAGGGGAACGGCGGTCAGGTATTCGCCGATGGCTGGGTTCACTAGCGGGCGGTCCCACAGCAGCGCACCGTTGGCGGCGTCGAGCGCGATCAGATGCCCATCCGGCGTCCCGCGAAACAGTCGACCATTGGCAATCGCGGGGCCCTTGTTGCTGCGCACGGTCGTGTTCGCGTCGGGAGTGTGTGCATAGCTCCAGCGCTTTTGGCAGGTAGCTGCGTCGATGGCATAGACCCCGTATGGTGTAGTCGTGTAAAGCACCCCCTGATACACCAAGGGTGCCCCCGGAAACGATCGCTTCTCGCCAACGTCGAACGAGCATATTCGTGTCAAGTACTGCACGTTCTGGTCGGTCAGGCCCGAAAGCGAAGAGTAGCGATAGCCTAGGTAACCCTTATTTGATGTCAGCCAGTTCGCGGCATCTACGTCTGCCTGATTTAATTCCAACTGAGTCGGTGCTTGGGTGCTCGGGGTGACGAGCGGAGCAGATGTCGCCACCCAGACCCCGTTGCGCCACAGCCACCAATCGAGGTGGGTGTTTTCCTGATAAACAATTCCCGCAGCGTAGAGAATGAGAATGACACCACTCGAAGGCGTCAGCTGGCCATTCTCATAAGCCTGGCCGCCGGACAGCGTCCAGACGTCAAGGTGGCTGTCGACAATCTGCGTCGCAGAAGGGATGGTCGTAGGGCTGACCGAAGGGGTAACGGCGACTGCCAGATGCGGCGCGAGCATCAGCGCCACAAGACAAAGCCCATTACGCAAATCCGCAACGACAGCGGTCAACCTAGGCATGAATAGTACTTCCTTGTCGCAGCCAGAAAGGAAAACGCTCCCGCCGCAATATCACCGTCGACCGGCACCTACGTGTCGTGCCGACCTCGCGATTGACGCGGTGTGCGGGTTCGTAACCAGCACCCGCCGAGGCAAGAGGTCTATTTCCGCTCACCAAGCATGCCGATTGCCCGGGGGCAATTCAATGTTCGAAACGCTAATTGTCACCGACAGCCCGCCGGAAGGCGTGCGCCGCCTAAGGCACCCTCGAGGTGCAGAGGGAGTTCGACAATCATCTGCACGCCTTGACGCTATCGGGCTGCCAAGAGAGCGTCGGCATCGGATCGAGCGTTCGGGATTCGCCGAATGAATGAATGACCCGTTACCGCGGTGAGAAACCCCCAAATGGGGTCATAACGGTCGAAATTAAAGACGAATGAAATGCGCGCACCTTGCTTCTTGCCATGGAATACGGCCGATGCACCTGCAACAGTGGGTCAAGAGTAACTTACATGCCAGCCGCGCTTTTACCAGTAGAGATTGGCTCTGCGGGGCCTGCAGTCCGGATATCTGGAAGCGCGACTGCATGAGCACAACCACGTAAGGATTCCAGGTCGACAGGACGTAGAAGATCGACAGATCCTTCCCATTTACCTTCTGCGCCGCCTGGCACAAAGCCAGCGGCCTGACACGCACTGCGGATCTGGCCGCACGCGCCCTCGTCGGCCGGCAAAGCTGTGTTCCACAGCAAGCTGAGACTCGCGAGTGCAGCACTTGCCGTAAGCACTGAGGTAATGTCCACAGTCCACCCCTTGAAGGCCTCTTTGTCGCTAGTCGCTAGCCTCCGCCACAACATATTAGAAAGGCGAATGACTTGCCAGCGAACGTTGGACCGCAATTCGCGGGGGTAACACCTTCCGCGCTGATCGGCTTTCCTCCGCCCCTGGACGCAAAACGGCAATTCTCGTTACTCGATAGCAGTCCTTTGTCACCATCAGGAATGAGGTCGAGGGACCGTCGTGACGAGACGCACGCATCGTGATTGGTCACTTGTGAACCTCCCTCGGTCAGGGTCGATACCGCACGCACGGACTTCGGCCGTGGCCCTCTGCTCCTGACGCGGCGGGCGCGACGCTGACCGCTTGAACGCATTTCGGCATGACGTTGTGGCCCTCTGGCGGCGTGCGTTACGACGTCGCAGTCAAAAGGATGGCACGACCTGGAGCCGGATCGAGCGCCTCAGTGCCGAGTTCATCCCTATGCCGCGTATCCTGCATCCCTGGCCGGACCGACGCTTTCTCGTCAAACACCCAAGGTGGGAGCCGAGTGCCCGAATCGGGCCCGCTCGGTTCTGTGCGGGGGGCGCTTAGTAATGAGCGTCCCTACCGCAATCCTCGGCCAGAAGCGGGCACTGGCCGTGCCGAATTGACCCGCGCTTAGCGGCCGTTCGCGGATCGCGTTGAGGATAGACAAGGCGCTCATCTGCATGACGCCCTCGCGCCGCAACTTTTATTGGCCAACCGTGTATTAGAGTAACAAGCTTTACCGTTCGATACTGCCGCAGGAAGGAACACAATGCGCGCTGTCATTCAATTAATCGGGCTTGGTCTGGTTTTGACGAGATCAGCCGGCGCAAGTGACGATGTGTCCGTGCCGTCGCCAGATCCCCATGCGATCCTTGCTACGGTTGGCAAGGTAGTGTCCCCTTACGGTATCGATGAGGCGAAAGCGGTAGAAATCGGTGGCATTCAGCAATGGATCACCGTGCGCGGGCGCGACCGACGCAACCCAATCTTGCTAATGATCCATGGCGGGCCTGCCGCGCCGGATCTGCCCAACCGCTACCTCTTCGAGGGGCCGACTTTTTCACAGTCGTGGAATGGGACCAACGCGGCTCCGGTAAGACCTACGGGCTGAATGAACCAGACAAAGTGGCTCCCACGCTGCACAAGGAGCGGATGATTGAAGACACCGAGGAATTGATCGCCTATCTGCGCCTCACCTATGTCAAGAAAAAGATCTTTGTCATGGGTCACCCCTGGGGCACGATACTCGGCCTTTCCGTGGCCGAACGGCGACCCGAGTGGCTATACGCTTACATCGGTGCCGGCCAGATCATCAACATGCAAGAGGGCGAGCGAATCGGTTATAAGTTTGTCCTGGACACCGCACGCAAGGCGGGTGACGTACAGGCCCTGGATGAACTAACCGCTATCGCACCGTACCCCGAATTCAATGAGGATCTCCCCCTCGACAAGATTGATGTGGAGGGAAAATGGTCGGTGCGCTATGGCGGACTTACCAGGCCGAAAAAGCTATGATGTCTGGGAAGATGCAGAAACGATTTCCCCGGATTATTCTGCCGCCGACTTCCACTCGATTGGTGTGGCCAGCAGCTTCTCCCTTCCGCGGCTTCTGCCCGAGCTGGCGGCGACCGACTTCAGCAAGCTCAAGCGGCTCGATTGCCCAGTGATAATCTTTGCTGGGCGCTACGACTACACGACGCCCAACGCTCCCGTTATCCAATGGTACGATCGGCTTGCGGCGCCCAGTAAGCGCTTCGTCTGGTTCGAGAATTCCGCCCATATGATGTATGAGGAGGAGCCGGGACGCGCCCTAATGCACCTGGTGCAAGACGCTTTGCCGCTCGCGGCTGCCGCGGGCGATGTGGCCCCGGAAGCAACCGAGCGCTGACAAGGTGTGCGGCGCTTAATTTGAGCAATATCTCAATTCCCAATCCATCTTTTTAAATGGCGGAGCCCTGGGAAAGCCGGGACCCATCAATGGGCCGAAACGATCGCAATCGCGCCAATGCCGGCTATCGAAATGGGCAGGATCGTCGAAATCGTATAGGTAGCCGAGTCAGCCACCAGAACCGAGTTGGTGCTGTGATCGGTGATGTACAGATGCTTTCCGTCAGGTGTGATTGCCAAGTCAGCTGCATAAGGAATGTTGGCAACCGCCGTGGTAGGAACATCGGTTGCGGTGTCGATAACCGCTATTCCGTCCAATCCCACGCCATACAGGCGTTGTGAATCGGGCGAAAAGACTCCGACGGTCATGACACCGGGAATCTTGGCCGTCACACCGCCGGTGGCAGGATCGAGGACCGCTATCACGGCGCCTAGCGCCGGAGGAACGGGCGAGTTGGAATACGGGTAATACGCGTTGCTGTACAGCCTTGCATTGTCCGGAGAGATGACAATGCTATCGAAATATTCATAGGGCGGACTTGTAAAGTGGCTCACCACGCTGGTGGTGGCTGTGTCGATGACGTAGATAACTCCGGGTGTAAATACGGATCCCGTCGGACGTCCCGGCACATATAGCCTTTTTCCATCCGGCGAGAGGGCGATCTCAGCACTGATCTCAACAAAGCCCGCAAGGTTGATGGTTGCGACAACAACGTTGGTGGTGGTGTCTATCACGGAAACACTGCTGCCAATTGTGTCAGAAATAGAACCGAGAACGTAGATCTTCGTTCCGTCAGGGGAAGCGACGATTCCCTGCGGGGAATACGGCAATGGGATGGTCGTCACCACGCTTTTTTGCGCCGTATCGATCACCGCCACGCCCCCTAATGCGTTGCCCAGGAAACCAGCGACGTACACATGCTTGGCATCCGGAGTGACCACCATGTATTGGACTTCGAAACCCGTCGGGATGGTGTCCGTCACACGGTTTGTCCCCGTATCAATGACCGTCACCGAATAGTCTGCAGGGGAACATGAACCAGGGGAGCATGAAGCGACATAGGCCATGGGCTGTCCGGCACGTGGATCGGACGCAACCGAGATCCAGGCGTGCCCGTTCCACTGCCACCAGTTATCGTGAATGTTTTCCTGATAGACATTCCCGCTGTGCGACGGCTACCTTTGTTCGGAGCGTTGCCCCAAAGCGGAAAACTCTCGCCTTTTTCCGAGATCTCCGCGAGGTATCGCTTCAGCTTCTCGATGGGATCAACTCACCGAACCGCCGGATGCGGACCCGCATGTCCGTTGGTGTGGCACGGGCGTGCAGGTGACTGCACCCCCTATGCCGATTGCCGGAGGCGGGCGGCCCTATAGCGGGCCGCCCGCAGCTTTGCGGCGAGACTACGATTAGTTCTCGGGATAGAACATGAACGTTCCGTAGATATTGTCCTTCCACACCTGTATTGCGGTCGGCCCCGTGTAATTGTCCGTGGAGAGCGGCGGATAAATCGTGAAATTCGCGCTTTGCACCGTACCACTCGAGATCGTGCCGCTGAACTCGTTCGTCGACGTGTACTGTCCGGATACGGTCACAGACCCCCCAAGCGCAAGAATAAACGCGGCGCTCGCGGTCCCTTCGAAGGCGTAGCTGGTCGTGAAGGTCTGGGTAGCAGTCTGGCCGGCCTCGCTGGTAGTCGAATATTGGGATGTGTAGGTTTCGCCTGTTGGTTGTCCGCCGGCAGGCTCGGGGACATAGTTGATGATTAAATCGAGCCCGTTCGGCAGATCGAAGCGATGGTGTGGATCGCTGTTGGGATTGTAACTTGGGTTCGCATAGAACGGATCGGTCTCGGCGATTGCCAACAAGTCGACCGAAGTCAATGCGCCGAGGCTGGAGTCCCAAGTCCTATTCAGCCGGGCTCTGACATCCGCTGGAATCGTTTGCGTCCCCCTCAATTCGCCTACGGTGAGCGGTACGACATCCATACCGGTGATCGGGTCCCTCGCATCCCAGTTGTAGCCGCCAAACCCGACGATGTTGCCGTTGAACGCGAGCTGCACGGCGGCGTTAACCCAGACATACACGGTGTCGTAATCGTGGTCGACACCGTCGGTACCGGGGGCGGGTCCTGGGACGATCAGTCCCGTTGCATATTGATTGGCTACGCTGATCGAAGTCGAAGAGCTTTGTTGCTGAGACCAATTCGCAGCTATCGTGCTGGTCGTGTTTCCGACAAAAAGACCGAAGAGATCGAAGCCACCCGTGATCTTGTCCGAGACCGATTCGGTGGTCTTGAACGTTGCGGTGTTCTTGGTGGCCGTTCCGCTCAGAAAACCCGAGGTATAAGTCGCCGTGCTCTTGGATCCCGGCGGCGCATACGTGATGCCTACGACTTGCCATTTGGGCGCGATCCATCCCGCATTGCTCAGGTGGGTTATTGTCATAGCGACGGTGGTGTGACCTTCAAATGCCGGTCCGGCTCCTTGAATATTCCAGCATGCCGTACCATCACTAGGTTCCCAGCCATAGTTTAGCGGCGATGTATACGTATGGCCGCTGGCGGTGGCCTGAACCAACCACGATTGCCCTGGGTTGGACGCGAATCCCTTGAAGCACAGCGTGGTGAAACCATAGCCGCCTCCTTCTTTGGGACTTCTCGTTATATCGTGTAGCGAAGTGTAGGTGTAGTCATCAAGGGTGTTGGGTGAGTTCAGCGAACCGAATGCGACCCCGGTAGGGGATGTAGCGCTGGTGGCGAACCCGGTCGATGCGCCTGATTCGGCCACGGTTACCGTGACGAGATCCGTTAATTCCCCGTTCTTCTGGGCATAGGCAGTTGATGTGAGGGCTTGACAAAACCCGATCAGGAGCAATAGTCCGGCGACATCCATTTTCCTTGACATTTGTGTTTCTCCCTAAGAAGTTCGAGGTTTAAATACTCACTTCATCATTCTTTTTGGCGAGCGCCAGATAGATTAGAATCTCCTCGCGGCACTTGACGCGAGAGAGCTATTAGAACTCTTTCGCCGATTGTAGCCACGCCGTGCGCGGCTGCACCGGGATCACGTAGGGTTGGGTGCACGTTCTCGTGCGTGCAGGGCCGAGAACCGCGCAAGGGGCGAGCCTATCGCGTGAATAGGCTGACAACGCTAAGGGTTGTGGGACCGGCAGAAGATCGTACGCTTCCAGCGCAACGGCCGGCGCAACCTCTAGAGCACTCGGCATCCAGGCGGGTCCGAACGCAGATTCCAATTTTCGCAGGTTAGCCCCGCTGACTTTCTTGGCAGCACTCTCCAAGATCGACTCTATCTGCGCCGTCGTCCCGTGCGCCGATAGCTCAGTCGAGAACCTTGCCAGCATGTAGATATCCATCCCCGTGACCACTGCATTCAGGTTCGGGTTGTTCTGGAAGCTCAACACCTGGGTAGCGGCGAACAAGGTCGGGATATTGGTGACGGTCGTCCCCCAATTCGGCGTAGCTTTCCCTGGCGATGTCACCGAGACCGGAACACCGGTCGGGTTCAGCAGATAATTGCCGGCATGAATCGGACACCATCCATAGCCATCGGTAGCAAAACACCCGCTAACGAAAGCGGGGGTTGGGCTGGTTACTTGAGCTATCACTGGGGCTGCCACCAAGCTGGTCAACGCCCCCGTCATCAAGATCGTCGAAATCGTCTTCCCTAGATTCGTCATTTTCGATTACTCCATTTCCATTGTGAGAAGTAGGTGGATGGCGCAATCGTTCGTCACTCGGGCCGCGCAAGAAGGCGCGGGAGGGCTAGTTCTTTCAATCGCATGGTGCCACTTCGCCAAGGGGAGATGTTATGGCGCCGGGCTTATCGAGCCAATGCGCATATCTGGTGGATTTGTAGAGTTATGCGGCCAGTTTTGTCGCCGCGGAGACTTTGGTCGGGGTGCATCACGCCGAGCAGGTTCGTCCACCTCTGGGGGGCAAACTCAAGCGGTCACCGATAACGGAGACATGCTGGACACTTACTTAATCCACCGGCGGCAGGTTCGGCGTCGGACAAGCCATAACACTCGACTATTTTCTGCGTGAGGTATGACCGGTCCGGGATTGACGACTTGTCCACCGCAGATTAGAACATTACCGTTGCGGTCGAGTCACATCGATGTCCATTCGTCGATGCCGGTCCTGCTGGCACTGAACCGCCCTGACTTTCCCGGAGATCCCATAACTTGAGAGGATGGGGTAATGGGAACATCAAAGCGGTATTCAGAGGAAGTTCGGGAGCGTGCGGTGCGCATGGTGGCGGAGCATCTGCACGAGTATTCATCACAATGGGCGACGATTACATCGATTGCCGCCAAGATCGGTTGTACGGCGGAGTCGCTGCGCCGCTGGGTACATGGCTCGGAGCGCGATTCTGGTATCCCCCTCTTTGCAATGACGGAAATCTACGAAGCGGAGGCTCGCCAAGGGCCTCTGCGGGTCGAAACCGGCATTGTCTCGAACGGGTCACCTTGATCTGTATGTCAGTAACGTGTTCAGCGCTACATTGAAAATCAATACGGCCAAGCTGTAGGCAGATGCTCGCGCCGGAGATAACTTGGCGTTCTTCCAGAGCATCCAGAAGAGCGCAATCATAAATACGATTAGGCCAGCCCAGCTACCCCAAATCCCAAGCCCAAAAACCATGACGAGTAAACTGAGGCCTAAATAAATAAACGCGGGATAACGGCAATTTTGTCGAAATCGAACTCGAGAAGTTCTCGCCGCTTTCGTTCAAAAAGCCAAATCAAGCCGTAGATAAAGCCGGCGTTTAGGATCGCAAAAAGCATTTTTATCGCCTCCCTGCCCAGCGTCTTCAATTAATATTTTCGCTGGCCGTACGTAGCGTACTGGAGAGAAAGACCAATTTCTTGACTTCCTGATTGCAGTCGCGGTCCCAGTAAACTTTGATAGAAACGGGGATCATCTGCCAATAACGTAGATGTCGGAGGGAGATCGACATGGTTGAAGACGGCGGCGAAAAGCACGCGATTGACGCTCATACCAGCACGCCCGAGGTATTCGTAAGCTATGCATCGCAAGATACGGCTATTGCTAATGCCATCGTCGCGGCTCGGCCACTCCGTCCTCGTTGCCCTTGAATCGAACTTTCTGTTCGACTTCGATGCCGCTCGCAAGGAACTGAATCTGGCTCGTAAGTTGGACCCATCGCTGGACGATCTAATCAACTCCGAGGGCGTGGACGCACTGCGGGCGGGTCGAGTGGACGATGCCGTCAACACCTTTCGGCAAGCAACCAAACGCGATCCCCTCAATACGCGTTGGTGGGACGGCTTGACGTCTGCGCTGCTCGGTGCCGGCCGCCTTACGGAGGCTGAGAGCGCTGCACGCACCTCGATAGAGCTGAATCCGACTTCCAATGGCGCTCACTGCGACCTGGGGGAAGTCCTGCTCGCCGAGAAGGCTACCGCTGCAGCATTGGCTGTGATGAGCGCCGAGCCAAATTCGGACACGCGGATCACCTGCATGACGGAGGTATTGTGGGCACTCGGTCGTCGCGCGGAATCGGACGCGTTGCTTGAGGAGGTAAAGGCAAAATTCGCCGATACGCAAGCAACCAGCATCGCGGAAAGTTACGCGCTTCGGAACGCCGACTTGCTTCGCAAAATGAACCTAGCGAGGTAGCCGCACGGCGCACTCTGGTTGGGAAATTGGGCTTACCAAAAGCGGCCGTTCGCCACGGTCAGCTGGGGGTCGACAGTGTGAATTCGCCTGCGCTCACTATCGCCTTGATCGCCGCTTAGCCAGAAGAGGGAAGTTTGGCCAAAGTAGGCGCTGAATCAAACGCCTGCGTCCGCGACCTTTCGGCGCCGAGGCGAAAAATCGAACGCGGGCCAGAGTTCGGAATCGAAATGGAAAAACGAGGGTCAGTTGTCTACCGGAGAATAGCGCAGTAAATTAACAAGAAAGTACTGTAAGCTATTGAGTTTAATGGAGCTCCGGGACGGATTCGAAATCAGGCAGAAAAGGCCGGCAATTTATGAAGTTTCCGATTGCTGTTTGTTGCCGATACCCCCAAAAACACCCCTTCCAAAGGGTGGCTGCTCCCGGACGTTGTCGGATCTGCCCGGCGTAAGATTCTCACAGGTCCCGCTCATCTCCTGCAACTGGGGCTACCTTGGGTGCCCGTTGGAGGTACTTGATTAGATCCTTGGGCTTAGCAGAGCCGGCCGTGGACCCGCGCCTGCGTTTCTTTGTTGCGCGTGTCATCACGTCGCCCTTTCTGGGTTTCTCACGGCCACCGCGACTTAAGACGCGGATCAATTGCGCTCCGGCCTTCGGATTGGCAGCCGCGATGCGATCGGCAAACCATTTTGCGGTCCGCATCTGCAGCAACGAGGGTTGTAGCCTCAAAGCAAAGTCACTCGCACGCATATTCATTGCCTCAGTAGTTGCAGAGCCGCAGCCGGCGTAGATCCGGCTTCCCGGCGGTAGCTGGTAGAAGAGGATCCCGGCACGAATTTGCTGGTACGCCTGCTCACCTAGATTTCCGGCGACCTCGGTGCGAGATCCTCGATCGAAGGGGTTCGCCTTGGCCGTGAATGTAAAATCAACCTTTGAACAGGTTAGCACGCAGTTTACAGCATGTTATCTAGGTGCTAGCTTCCAGCGAGACCCCAGTATTTTCGACGGATCCATATGACCGCAAAACGGCAACCCATTGAGTACGCGGACGCAAGCTCCGAGGTGCGCGCCGTCTATGACGACATCATGACGACGCGCAAGACGGACTGGGTCAACAACTTCTGGAAAGTACTGGCCCATGATCCACCGACTCTCAGACGTATGTGGGCCAATATCAAGGAGGTCATGGGACCGGGGGAGCTCTCTCCCTTGACCAAGGAACTTCTGTACGTGGCGGTGAGCGTTTCGAATGGTTGCCACTATTGCATTGCTTCCCACGGTGCTGCGGCCCGGAAGCAAGGTATGACAGAGTCGCAGTACTCCGAGCTACTGGCCATCGTCGGTCTTGCGAACGAGACCAACCGTCTCGTGACCGCGCTCGACGTCGCAACAGATCCGGCGTTTCTCTGACCCTGTGACGACCCGCACCATCTCTCTCGAACGATGAGGGTATTAGGAAAGTGAGCGATTCGGACTTCAACAGCGTTACACATCATCGCTGGGACAAAATCCCCGCGGAGCCTCTGAAGGGCACGATCTCCCGGCGCCTCATCACCGGTAATCGGATGATGATTGCACATGTGTACCTGAAAAAAGGCGATGACGTCCCCAAGCACTCGCACCACAACGAGCAGCTCACTTACATACTCGAGGGCGCGCTGCACTTTTGGTTCGGCGAAAACGGCGAGCGGGAGTTTACGGTGAAAGCGGGCGAGGTAGTCGTCATTCCCTCCCATGTGCCGCACCGTGCTCTGGCCCTCGAGGACACGCTCGATGTGGACATTTTCGATCCGCCGCGCGAGGACTGGTTGACCGGCACCGACGCTTACCTGAGGCGCTGAGGAACGCGGCGTATGGATCTCGGATTGAAAGGGCGTCGAGCGCTCGTGATGGGCGGTTCACGCGGACTCGGCAAGGCCGTCGCCGAGGTCCTTGCAGAGGAGGGCGCGCGAGTCGCAATCTGCGCGCGCGACGCGGGACGTGTGGCCGCGACCGCCGCGGAGATCGGGGTCGAGGGGCTGGTCTGCGACCTGTCGATACCGGGCGCCGCCGATACGCTCGTACGCAAGGCGCAGAGCCTTTTGGGGCACTTGGATGTGCTCGTCGTCAATACCGGCGGTCCGCCCTCCGGCCAATTTGCCGACTTGTCCGACCTCGCATGGCATACGGCATTCGAACAGCTTTGGATGAGCAGCGTAGGTGCCATTCGCGCAGCTCTTCCCGATATGCGGGCGCGACGCTCGGGGCGGGTGATCGTGATCACCTCGATCGCCGCTCGCGAGCCGGTGGCGAATCTAATGCTCTCCAATTCACTGCGCGCGGGTCTTCATGGTCTGATCAATACGCTCAGCAAGGAAGTGGCCGCTGATCAGGTCACCGTCAACGCATTGATGCCCGGCTATACGCTAACCGAGCGACTCGAGGAGCTTCATCTCGATGAGGTCAAGCTGGCCGCGCAAATTCCGGCGCGCAGATTGGGTCGTTCACGGGACTTTGCCGCTCTTGCGGCCTTTCTCGCATCCGATCAGGCGGGGTATGTCACCGGTCAGGCCATCGCGTGCGACGGCGGT
>Ga0182024_10012526_pt1 | contig 16755 bp, 18 predicted proteins | sample P32metaG_FD_120480 | JGI IMG/M metagenome (GOLD analysis project Ga0182024, IMG submission 120480) | Permafrost microbial communities from Stordalen Mire, Sweden - P3-2 metaG (Illumina Assembly) | ecosystem: Environmental > Terrestrial > Soil > Wetlands > Permafrost | place: Sweden: Stordalen... | reverse complement strand
GAACTACACAGGGCGCTTTTCGGAGCCGGTCAAGTGCGCGCATTGCGATGCTGAGTACCGCCTTGAATACGCGGGTGGAGAGATTGAGCGCATAGGCGACTACGAAAGTAGACTACGTGCTGAAGCTCAGCGAAAGGTCAACGCTGACCATCTCACTAACGGGGTTTCCATCGTTGGTCACACACCAATCATGAGCGTGATGGGGCTGGACTAGGGCAGCCCTCCGAATTTTTGTGCTAATTTGTGCTACGGCATTGGACATGTCGGTCATCGTGGACATTTTGGACATTTTGGAATCTGCAACTTACAGATTCAATTGAGCGCATTGCTGTCCAATCCCAACAGTCTACCGGCAGCGGCCTGAGATCAATTCTCAGGCCGTTGTTGCTTTGGGAAGTCTTCCACGGTCATTGGTCCCGGAGGTTCAACGCGGTCGACCCATCGATCGATGGATGGAAGCGCGCGCGTCCCTGCGGTAAACTCAGGAACGGATGCGCGTCTTCGGAATTGACTGCGGAACTGAAGTGACCGGCTTTGGCGTCGTGGAAACGTTTGAGTCCGCGCGTGAGCCCAGACTGGTGTGCTGCGCGCTAGGAGCTATTCGTCTCGCTAAATCGAAACCATTACCCGAGCGGCTGTCGCAGGTCTACCGGGAGCTGACGGAAGAGCTGATGCGATGGCAGCCGGAAGTTGTAGCCGTCGAGGGAGTCTTTTACTCCGTCAATGCCAAATCTGCGCTGAAGCTGGGACAGGTTCGCGGGGTGGCGTTGCTGGCAGCCGCCGAGTTTGGCGTGCCGGTTGCGGAATATGCGCCTTTGCGCATCAAATCAAGTGTGGTCGGCTACGGGCTCGCCAAGAAGAACCAGGTGCAGTTCATGGTAGCCAGGCTGCTGCAGCTGGACGAGCTGCCCGAGCCGCCAGACGCCGCAGATGCATTGGCGATTGCAATCTGTCACATCCACACAGCGCAAACAATGTTGCATCAGGGGGCGGTGCAATGAAGTGGTTGGGTCTCGCGTTGGCGTCGGCTGTTTTGGCGCTGCCGGCGCAAGGGGATCGCAGTTCAGTCCTCAAGGTAGAATTTTCGAACCCCGGACTGACTCCTGCGAAATGGACTCTAGTGCTGCATGCCGATGGAAGCGCACACTTCCGCACTGATCAGGGAGCCATTGCGGCAGCGCGGTCGCAAATGATTGAGCCTCCCGCGGTGGATCGCGATGTTCAGTTAAGCCAGGAATTCGCCAATCGTGTTTTCGACACGATCCATCATCACAACCTGCTGAACGACGGATGTGAAAGCCATCTCAAGGTGGCCTTTCAGGGGTGGAAGAAGATGACCTATTCCGGCCCTGACGGGGACGGAAGCTGCGAATTCAACTATTCAAAAAACAAAGACATCCAAACGCTCGGCGAGTCACTCGTAGCCGTCGCTTCCACCATCATCGAGGGAGCCCGGCTGGAGCTCCTGCTGCAGCACGATCCACTGGGTCTCGATAAAGAAATGGAATACCTTAAAGAAGCCTCGGACGATGGCCGACTGCAGCAGATGTGTGCCATCCAGGGGATTTTGACGAAGCTGGAGGACGACCCTGGTGTGATGGAGCGCGTGCGTCGCCGAGCCCGCCTTTTGCTCGCCGAATCGTCCAAATAAGCGGCATCCGGTGCCGATTTGACGCGACTTTAATAGTGTTTTCGGTGTCCAATCTATGTTGGCTTCCTAGTCTGGCGCGCGCATTGCGTAGACATAGGGAAAAGGTGGGCTCCATGAACAACGCTTCGAGCAAATTGAGAAGGCGACCGGTACGGCAATTCGGGTTAGGAATCATTGCTGCAGGAATTTTGACCATTGGACCATGGAGCACAGCTCAGGACGGGCCTCCCGGAGTACCGGCTGAACACCAGGGCGGTCCCGCTGCTCGGGCGGTGCGATTGAGCAGTGTCGAGGGGCAGGTGCAGGTCACGCAGGGCAACCAGGTCCTCGCTTCTCCGGCCTTGCCGAATACGCCCCTCTTTGAAGGCAGCCAGATCTCGACTGGCGACGACGGGCGTGCAGAGATCCAGCTCGAAGATGGCAGCGTAGCGCGCATTTCACCCAACAGCTCGCTGACACTCGCGACGCTGGGCCAGCAGGGCAACACTACTGATACGGATTTGGTGTTGAACAGCGGCCTCGGCTATTTCGAAATTCAAGGCAATACGCCGACGAGGCAGATTCGCGTTCATTTTGGCGACAGCATTGCTACAGCAAGTGGCTTCACGGTTCTCCGCGTCAACTTGGACTATCCTCCTGGGGAAGTCGCCGTGTTTTCCGGCAACGTCCACGTCGACGGCGGCAACTCGCTCGCTGTGGACCTGCATGGTGGTGAGAGCGCGAAGCTGAACGGCCCTGAGTCGGGAAATTATGTGTTGTCGGAAACCATCGAGCCCGATTCCTGGGATACGTGGAACTCCGATCGTGACCAGGCGCTGACGGCGCAGGAAGCCGATCGCACAGCGGCCACCAACACTCTTCCTAATAACAACAACCCTGCCTGGAGCGATCTTGACGCCAACGGCAATTGGTACAACGTGCCTGGGCAGGGCTACGTTTGGTCGCCGTATGAAGCGGGAGCTGCGAACTGGGATCCCTATGGCTGCGGCAGTTGGATGTGGACGCCGCGCTTCGGTTACATCTGGGTTTCCTGCGAGCCGTGGGGTTACATGCCTTATGCCTCAGGAACGTGGGGCTACTATGACGGTCTCGGCTGGGGATGGGCACCCGGCCTCGGCGTTCCCTGGTGGGGCGGCGCAGGCTGGGGATTCAACTTTGGGCCGACGCCGGTTCGCTATCGTCCACCGCATCGGCCGGTTGGAGGACCTCGGCCGGGGGGCGGCAATCCGATTCGACCAGGTGGCCGCTATCAGCCATATCCAGTGGTTGCCGTGAATCGCGTACCGAACGGGCTCGGGGGAGTGCCGGTGCACGTCAGGAATGCGCCAGTCACGATCGCCGGCAACACGATCGAACCATTGAGACCGTCTTCCACGAGACCTGTTTACGGCGGACAATTCGCGAGCGGAGGAACACGCAGTTCTGTTCCCCCCGCCGGAGTCAGCAGCGGCGTTCGGTACGGCTACACGCAAGGATCGTACGGTCATGCCAGCGTCCCCGCTCCATCGAGCGCCTATCGCCCGACGACACACTACGGCAACTACAGCGCTCCAGCTCCGCACTATTCTGCGCCGAGCCGCCCCATGTATAGCCCTCCTCCGGCCAGTCATCCGTCCGGCGGAGGCGGCGGCGGATCGCACCGGTAAGTAAGTTGTGTGCATATTCAAGTGGGCCGCAGAGAGAGGACGTTCTCCTGCGGCCTTTTTCGTTTTTTCGCGGAACCGAGCAACGGGCCGAGCGGGCTTCACTTCTTTTGAAGCTTTTTCCAGATTTCCGCCAGCGCCTCAATGGGCAGAGCCTCCGCGCGCGATTGTGGATCGACGCCTACACTTGTCAGCGCATGAAGAATGATTCCAGGCGCGATGCCGGCAGCGCGCAGATTATTCGCTAGAGTCTTGCGCTTCTGCGCGAATGCTTGACGGGCGAATTGCAGAAACGTAGTCTCGTCGACTCCAAGGGAATTGAACCGAGGCGCGAAGCGCCAACGCACCACACAGGAGTGCACTTGAGGCGGCGGCGAAAAAGCTCTCGGCGGCAGCGTGAAGAGCTTCTCGACGGTCCCATACATCTGCACAGTCACGGACAACAGGCCATAATCGCGCGATTCAGGCTCGGCGGCAACGCGGTCGGCAACCTCGCGCTGCATCATCAGCACCGCCCGATCGAGTGCTGCATGGCTTGCCGCCAGCTTCAGCAGAATCGGTGAAGTGATGTAGTAGGGCAGGTTCCCAACAACGGCAAGGCGCTTGCCGTCTTCAAGCGGCACGCTGGAAAAATTGAAATCAAGTACATCCTGTTGTGCGACCGTCGCGCGCTCCGGTGGAAACTCAGTGCGCAGTTTCGCTGCGAGCCGCGGGTCCAGTTCGATTGCCAACACTCTTCCCACACAGGAGACTAAGGCGCGGGTCAAAGCGCCGCGGCCCGGTCCGATCTCGACAACTGTCTCGTGGGAGCAGTCGCCGAGCGCGGCGACAATGCGCTGGATGGCTTGTGCATCATGAAGAAAATTCTGGCCGAGCTTGGGTTTCGTTGCCATCGACAATCACGATGGTAGACGACCGCGACGGCGTGTGCGGTCTCGCAAGCGTGCCCCCAAAGGCTTTGGCCGTTTTCTTTGATTTGTGATCAGGCTTCGTTTTTCAGCACTGCCAGATGAAAGTGTCGCCGATGCGTGAATCCGAGCGCTTCATACACGCGGATTGCTGCGTGATTGTCGGCGAATGAATGCAGAAAGGGAATGTCGCCGTCGCTCAGGATGTTCTCCATGACAGCCGACATCAGCGTGCGAGCATAGCCGCGCCCGCGGGCATCGGGATGCGTGCAGACGGCACTGACCTCAACGAAGCCGGGAACGCGTATGCGCTGGCCAGCCATCGAAACGAGTCGCCCGTCCTCGAAAATGCCGAAGAATATGCCCAGCTTATGGGTGCGATTGCGAAAGGGACCCGGCTCGGTCAATTTTGCCAACTCCATCATCGCCGGAACATCGCTCGGTGTGAGAACCCGCATCGACGGGTCAGCTATCGGCGGCTGGAGCGCTCTGGGGCCTGCATAGATCATCTGGCTCAGTAGTCCGCCGCGAATCAGCGTCAACCCTGACCGCGTCAGCGGAGGCTCATCGAGGAACAGGACCTGAATGCCGCCCGCGCCCGCCATCGCGCGCAACGCTTCATGCGCGGCGGAAGTCTGCTCGGACAATCCGCTCAGCGGACCGATCTCAGGCGGATAACATTTCGCCAGCCCGTTGCCTTTTGCAAGATTCCTATGTGAGGTGGAGAGGGAATTCCAGATGGGGTTATCGAGCAACTCGATCACTGGCATAGCTTTCAGATGAACGGATAAGGCGATGCGATGCGGAGATCTGAAATCCTTGTGATCTGTGCAACAACCGTCGCGGGCTCATGTTCCCGGGTGGCTCTGCTCCATCGGAACCGAAGCCCCGTATCGCCGGCGCACGATCCACAGAACCGGCAGCCCAAGCAAGATTAGCGCCATTCCAATCAGCGAGCCTTCCAGGTTGCCCGCGAAACTCCAGACAAGAACGGCGGCGGCACAGAGAACAAAGATCGCGGGCAGAACCGGATATCCCCACACGCGATAGGGACGCGCGAGGTCTGGCCGTTTGCGGCGGTAATAAAAGATCGTGGTCGTCGTCAGCATGTAGAAAAGCCACTCCGCGAAAACCGCCAGTTCGAAGTGCTGCTGAAACTGGCTGAGAAAAAGGAGCAGCACCGTCGACAGAATTCCCTGCACAACGAGCGAAGTCGACGGCGACTGGAAACGCGGATGGATGTGCGCGAATTGTTTGAAAAAGAGCCGGTCACGTGCAGCGGCAAAGGGCACCCGCGCGCCCGACATCACCGTTCCGTTCAGCGTGACGAAGATGCTAAGGGCCATCGCAGCGGCTACGAATCCCGCCCCGCTAGGTCCGGCCACAATCGACAGCGCGGCAACCGCGGGCCGCTCGCTCGCAGCGATCTGCGCGGCGGGCAGAATGTATTGAATCGCCGCATTCGTCGCCATGAACAGTGCCCCGACGATGAAGAGACCGCCAATCAGCGCAATTGGTAAGCTTCGTTCCGGACTGCGCACTTCTCCGGCCACCATGGTCAGGTCGTTCCATCCGTCATAGGCCCACAACGTCGCGATCAGAGCCAGCATGAATCCCCCAAACCCGCGCGCAGCGTGGGGCAAGCCAGTTGAGAAGTTGGCCCACGAGCCGGAGGCCGACGCAAAGCACAGCGTCGCGACGATCAAGATGAGAATGCCTTTGAGAATCGTGAAGACCAGTTGGAAGTCTCCGGCTTTCTTGATGCCGAGATAATTCAACCCTGTCATGAACCAGGTAACGCAGATGGCGAAAACCTGCGACCAGAGAAGTGGCAGGCCAGGAACAGGCGCGGTCAGCCAATGAAACGCCGGAAAAACTCCGAGTGTGCGCGCCAGACCGCTGGTGACTGCGGCGATTGACGCGGGCTTGGCCACGGCGAACCATGTCCACATGTAGAGGAATGCCGTGGTGTCGCCATAGGCGCCACGCAGGTAGACATACTCTCCGCCTGCGTAGGGCAGCATCGCGCCGAGTTCCGCATAGGTCATCGCGCCGAAGAGTGACAGCAAGCCGCCTACGATCCATGCCAGATAGACAAGCGAAGACGAGCCCGTATCTCCCATCATCTCGCTGGGCACTAGAAAAATGCCGCTGCCAATGATCGTGCCCACCACGATCGCCGTCGCCTGGCTCGCGCCAAGCACGCGGGGTAAATCGGCTGCTGTCTGAGTTGGTGAGATGGTGCCCTGGCTCATGGGGTGATGTGAGGGTAGCACGACACCGAAGCTCGGGCGACCGCCTTCTGAACCGATCGGCAAACATCAGGGCCTGTGTTCGCTGACGGACATTCTCTGTCTACTGTTCACTGTCTGCTGTCCACTGCTTTCCAGTGAATGGGGCAGAGTCTGGTGACTGACCTTGCGATTCTCCCTCGTCACCAGCAAGCCAGGAAAATCGCGAAAACCCAGCGCCCCTGCCCTCTAATGAACGCCGTGCCTCTGGGGCCGGTGCGCTCGAATTCATAGGAGTATTGCTCGGCACTGGAGGTTGCCTTAAGTGCTTCCGTTGCGGACCCAGCCAGCCCTTATGTCCTGACTCTTCAAACGATACGGAATCGTGATCGCAATCACGGGCAGCAAGGTTAAGGAGGGGTAGACTCCTGGGCTACAGACGATCAGGTTCCCGACCATGCGCGAAGAAGGACCGCTCGCATCGCCTGTTCACGCCGTCCAGAAGGGGGTGCCTATGGATGCCAATTGTTCAAGGTGCGGAACCGAGATCGCTCCGCATTGGATCTTTTGCCCGCATTGCGGCGAACACGTCCCGCAGGAATCGCACAAGGCTGAGCCACAGCAACAGGAACACATCCCGGCGCGCGGCGCGTTCGGTGGATTGCTCTACGGCTTGATCGCTGCGCCCATTCTCATCACCGCCGGCATCATGATCAGCCTCACTGGCTGGGGCGTATTCTTCGGCGTGCCGATCATTATCATGGGCATCCTCGTGCCGCTTGCTGGACCTCTTTTCGGCATGGGTGAGCACAAAGGCAAATGCCCCGCGTGCGGCACAGTGGTCATCACGGTCGGCGACGGCAAGGTGCACGATTGTCCCACGTGCAGCGCGAAGTTCGCGGTGGGCGAGCACGCGGCGGCGGGAGTAAGGTAGGCCGCTCGGTAGCTTGGCGAGCGATCACTGAGTTGGCGTGCCCGAGGTCGCTTAGCGCCTTCATGCGTATACCCTCCCCCTCGGGGTATCTGGGCGTAAATTCCCCTGTAATTTGAGGTTACGGATCAACGCTCCTGCCAAATTCATCTCAGCAAAGAACTTAGCCTTCGATTCAGCAGGGACAGTGCCCAGAATGGGTATCTCAGCCCAAGAGGCGGCTCTGGTTCCTGCTTCCAGTCTTAGCAAAGCGCGCGAATTATTCTGCAACAGGGCGTCGAGTGGGGCTGCGGCCTCAAGGCCGCGCGTGCGGATGGATTGAAGCATTTTGCGCTCGGCCTCGGGAAGCGCGGAGAAGGGAACTGCTTTGGCGGCATCCTCTTTGTCAGCTCCCTCACTTCGCCTTCGGTATTAGTCGGTGGTCTGCGGTTTTGCCATATCGCTTTGCTTCCCTCGCATTCGTTTTGTGGAAACTGATGACGCGGATTCCATCGGTCAGCGGGATACAGCAGACGAGATGGAGCGGCTTGTCCAGATACCCGACGGCGATGCTTCAGGTTTTACCGTTGCAAAGGCACATCATCGAGAAAGATAGGGCTGCGAACCACGAGGGCCAACAGGTTCTTTCCCGTAATCGACCGAAGGATCTCGGCTCCTGCAAATTGCGCCAAACGGTACGCCTTCCAGAGTTGCGCACGTGTGAAGGTCTTCGATGTGCAGCGGTCTTCATATGATGCAAAGGTGCTTAATTCATTTTCAAGCGACACAAGCGGCGAATTCGGAGTGGTGAGCTTTACCTCTTGGAGTAAGTATCCCCCGGCTCTGCCGGGGGATACTTACTGGAATGCACTGGCATCAATCGCACTCGGCCGCAATCTGGATAGCGGTCTCGGGCGCGGTGCTAATCGTAATAAACGAAATGATCTCTGGATTTTGGTGGGTCTCGCTCACGGCGTGGTGGATTCACAAACACCGGCACTCTGGAGGGAATTGATGGGAATGTTTGACGAGGTGCTCTGTAATCACGAACTCTTCGGAGTGCACAAAGGCGAGACGCACCAGACCAAAGATCTGCACTGGCTTGGCGGCCTTCTCGACAAATACGAGATCACGCCTTTCTGGCCGCCTGGAATTTCTGGAGTACACAGTCGAAGATCGCAGTGATCCCACCCTGGAGGGAATTGATCGATTGTTCGGCATGAGGACCACGGTTTTCGCCGGCGGCCGTCGCGATCTGAATTATCACGGGTGGCTCTATCTCTCATGCTTCGGTCGTGCGAAGTTCACAGACGGTACGATGGTTGCCTTTGAACCTGAGCCAAACCAGCCAATCGAGACAGAGGACCCCGATGAGGTCGGTAAGGCTGCCCATTCCGGTGAGGAGAGCGATGTAGCCGAGAGTGATCCAATTCGAGAGGCTAGGATGGCAATCAAGTCGGCAGTCATTGGCAAGAGGTTTCGAAGCGCGGAACTGCCAGGCTGGAACGAGTTGGAGGCATTCGTTAATGAGATTTCGCCCGCCCTGCGCTCGAAATTGGCCTTGCGGTTCGAGCAAGAATCCGAATGAACTGGAGAATTTCCGGATGCGGTTCCCGCATTGGATTTTTGACAAAGTCCTTTATCTATATTCGGAGGTGGGCACGATGAGCACGAAGGTGACGCTGAAATACGAGAGCGACGAAGCGGCTGGGGGTTGGTTCCAACTCTACCGCGAAATTTTCGACAAGGACGAGTACGTGTACCTCGAGTTCGGGGGAGTTCCCTTCGAAGCGGCCAGTTCAATGGATCTGTCGGACAAAGGCCCGACCAGCGTTTCGACTCGCCGGGGTGGTACCACGTCTTCGGTCCATAGAAGAACCCATATCGCAGTGCCACACCCTCAATTGCATTGGAACTAAACAACCTTGCCTCCAGTTCCGCATACGTCCGCGCACTCGCTGCCACACTCGGGCTCGCATTTACATCCAACGGAGACGACTCGTCCGCCAGTGTCCCTGGGGCAGCCTTCAAAAAGAATCCACTCGACTGCCGTAGATACCGCCGCACACCACTCGCAATCGCCGCTCGAAATAAATTCCCTCCGCCCTCGATCCTTAGCCTCCTGTCGCCCGCCGCATACTTCGGCATATCACTCTGCTCCTTGGGCAGCGACGTCAATTCATCAATGACTACTTCCGCCTTCGCCCGTCGCAGGGCAGCCTCCAACCCCACCGCATCGAACGCGTCCACAATCACCGCCTCGGCTCCCTGGCCTTCCAGATTCTTCGCCCGCGCCTCGCTCGTTGTCATTCCCACCACAGAGTGCCCCTGCTTCACCAACTCCGCCATCAACGGCTCGCCAATCGCTCCGCTTGCCCCTGCAACAAATACACGCATTGTTCGCTCCTCTCAACCCCACCGCTGGCCCATTGAATGTCCCTGCAGTTAGAAGACATTGTTTGAGACACAATAACGTCGGCAGTTGGGATCCGTCTCATCCGCTCTCTACCTCACAATCTGACTGATCTACTCGATAGGGCCGAGGCACTCACTGTTCCCGGGACGCTGTCGAAGACGGCATGAGAGGGAAAGTGGGTTGACGATTTCTATATCGGTCATGCCCTGAGTAATCTCTTGGGGCCGCTTATGTGTTCATTGCCACGTTCGTAGAAGCGTAATAAACGGGCCGCTTCGTGAGTCAGACCGATGCGCACGCTTTTGCCAATCGCAACAGTCTTGCGTGTCGTCACAGCCAGCCAAAGCGAAGAACTTGCACTGCACAAGTCCAATCCATCGTCTCTGAGGTCAACCTTTATTGCCTTAGTCAATCGTCCTGGCCCCCTTCCTATATCGGCCCATTGTTTCCTAGGACGCGTGCTATTCATGAGCTCGATACCGTCAAGAGGCTCAATAGCCCGTAACAAAACTCCTGCACCAACTCCGACCCTCTCGCTTGTTACATTCAACAAGAAGGACACGCCATAGGCGAGATAGACATATGCGTGTCCTCGTTCGAGGAAAAGGGAGCCATTGCGTGGTGTCCTACTGCGGAAAGCATGTCCAGCTGCGTCACCAACGGGGTAGGCCTCAGTTTCGACAATCCGTCCGCTTAGCCTGCCGTTCGCAGTGTCATGAACGATGACCTTGCCAACCAAATAGCGCGCTAATTCCACAGTGTTCACTGGAAGGTCGGCACGCAAAAGGCGTCGAAGGCCCCCATTCGTATCGAATCGCGTCGGAAACTGTGGTGCAGAAGGCATTGATCCATCCAATAAACCGCAATACGATGCACTTCCTACCTCGGAACAATATCTGCATATCCTGGATTGGTGCACCCCGGCTGAGGTCCGAGAAGTGAAGATTTCAGGGCCTCAGAGCGGCAATTTAAATGGGTGAAGCCTTCTTTACCGCGATCAAAACTTTGGCGTCATAGAACGTCCGGTCTTGCATCGCGGTATTCCGCTCTCCAAGCCGGCCTCCATCTGGCAATGCGTGACTCGACAACTCGCTCGACGAGATAGCGTAGACCGCTTTGCGGATCAGATCCTTTCCTTCGATCCAACCGGAGGCGTCTTCGCTCCCTTGTTCCACCCGTGAAATGGCGATCGGTCGTCCGCGTTCCACGCATCGCGGAGACCTGGGGTGCTTAGGTCCCAGTCAGGACGGATCTCGCTTGTGATAGCGCGTAAATCGTGCCAAAGATCGATGACCGATGGACGCCCCCAGAACCAGTAGCCGTTATAGATGCTGTAGATCGCGAGGCCTGGCTTGAGCACAAGCGTATACGGGATCATCGGATTGTGCTTGGTGTCGGTGTACTCCTGGATGTCGAGATCCTTCTGAATCGTTCGGCCGGGATCCGAAAGGAAGGTCCACTGAGCTCCGACTGACGCACGGAATTCCTGAAGAGTATGGTGATCGTCGGTGGCGATTGTGGCGATCTGAGTGTACGCCACTGCGATCTTCGGGTAGAACGCGGCGAGTTCCAAATGCTGCTGATGCTCCTTTGGGCAATAGTGGCCACGCGCAAGCGTAAGGATGAGCGGATCATCGCCCTGTAGCTCGCTAAGCTTGCGCACCTTGCCCGTGTGATCGGGCAGTTCGTAGTCGGGGAAAATGCCTCCGTGCACGATATCAGAACGCATGATTGGACTCCTCCCTTGAGTCCGCGGGGCTACCTCAGAGATCCAAAGTGACACCCGCGTTTGGCTGGGAACAGCATACGAGAATGTTCCCGGGAGCGGGCCTCTCCAGTGGCTCAGGGTTATAAATAATCGTTCCGCCAATCAGACCAGTCATGCAGGTATGACAGACCCCAGTCCGGCACGACCATCTGACCGGAACGTCGCATGCTTCCGCCAGTTCAAGCAAGCTCGCGAACTTCGAATCCCAAGCTGCTGTAATGCCGCTACGCGCGAATGAGACTGGGGGGCCAGATCCGGGCGGCCCTTGTGGCAGGTGAGGAGTGTGAACAACCTGCGCCATACCAGGGGTAACGGCCTCGAGAGAACCGAAGATTTCCGTGTGCACATTCCCGGCGAGCACACCCCAGCTTCGCAGCCCATCGCGCATGTTCTGCAAGAATGAAGAGGGGCCACACAGATAGAAGTCGCTACCCTGTGACACGCCAATTCTCTCCAGCAGAGCTGTGTCAATGTGCCCGGGAGCATCGAAGTCTGTTCCGACTTGGTCAACTGCAGCGGGCCTGCTGTACACGATGTATCCTCGTCCGCGAGAGAGCTGTTTCAATAATGAGCGCGATTCTTCTGCAAATGGATGGTCGACGCTATTGCGCGCTCCATAGACCCACCAGATTTCTTGTTGCGATCTTTCGGCAGCGAGTGCGTGCAGCATCGACATCACGGGCGTTGCCCCCACTCCAGCGCTCAGCAGAACCACAGGACTCTGGCTGGGACGCAGGGTAAAGTTACCGCGTGGCGCACTAACATCCAATAGATCGCCCTCTTGCGCACGGTTGCACAGAAATGAACTTCCAATCCCATTCAATTCGTTTTTGACGCTGATGCGGAAATGATCGGCTACCGGCAGATCAGACAACGAATAGCTGCGAAGAGCCGGCGGTTTGTCCGGGTCGACGAGCAGCCGCAAAACCACAAATTGACCTGCCTGGAAGAGAGGAAGAGGTTGCCCGTCGATCGGCGCCAGAACAAAGGAAGTTACGTTATCGCTTTCCTTCTGGATACGCGCGACTCGCATCTGTCGAAATCCGGGCCATGCCGGTGCCTGTTCCTCATCGGCGAGTCCCGGATTTCCCGCCGTGGTTTTGGAGCTCAGGTCTTGTTGGAGCATTGCCTGGAACGAACTCTGCCAACCCTTGCTCAGTGCGGGAATCCGTAGCGCTCGTTGCAGTTGCTCGCTGGAATGTCCCGGCAAATACAGGAGGGTATCAACCTCGGCCACGCTGATTCGCTCTGGACCGTCAGTAGTTTTTACAATGTCGTCGCCCGCCCCAACTTCTCCTTCCTGCAATACACGAAAGTAGAATCCTGGTCTGTGATGTGCCACGAGCAGGGCTGCCATCCGAGGTTCATTCATGCGGATGCCGACGCGGTAGCAGGTTACGCGCGGTTGTGTCACTTCAAATTCAGCACCACCGATGCGGTATCGATCGCCAATGCAGACCTCGTTATCAGGGAGTCCCTCGACGGTGAAGTTTTCTCCGAACTGGCCGAATGTAAAATCGGTACGGCCCAAAAAGCTCTCCCAGTAATGGTAAGAATCCATCTGGTAGACGAATACGGCGCGGTGCTCGCCTCCGTGACCGGCGAGATCGGCTTGCGCATCGCCATCGATATCGAGTTTGCGCACCATTCGCCGTCCATCGACTGGAGATTTCCAGACTGACGTTCGGACCGTTTTGCCGTTCCATGTCACGTCGCGCGGAAGGCCGACATTCACTGAAAGCAATCGGGGCATGCGTACCTTGTCGAAGTCCAGCGTGTGGTTAGCATCTTTCTATTTCAGTGCAGCGGGCTAGCTTCTCTGTTCTCGACGATTATGCTGCAAACCGCAAATGGCGGTGTGGGTGGCGAATTCTCGCACCTCGAGATTATGTGTCCATCCGTTCGACCCATTGAGCGCGCGACGCGGGAGCCACGAATGGATCCGCAAGGTACTGTGTTTCTCGCGCAACCTTGTCGTCTCTGAACTCCATGATGCTCACGGTGTAGGACGGCTTGCCGTCATATGTCAGGATGAATTCGGTGATCCAAAGATCACCGCCGCCAATGATTCGTCGGACAGAAAATCGCTTTTTGCTCGGCTGGCTAGCGCGTTGGTTCTGTATGTTGCGTCGACCGCGGGTTCGCTCGCCTGACTGCGGGTATTCCAGCACTGCGTCCTCGTGATAGATGCGGTGCTCCGTTTCAAAATCGTTGGCATCGGATGCCGCCCAATGCTCATTCAGTGCCGCACGGATCTCTTGATCTCGCACTCCAGAATACTGCTCCTTCTCTTGTTGATCGTTCATCTTGAGCCTCAAATTTGACAAGAACCTAGATGCTTTAGCGGAATCGGAGTGTACGACTCGTTACCAGCGACGAGCGGGAGCGGCACCATCCACGTGGAGAATCTCTCCGCTCACATGACCGGCCTGTGCCAGGTAAAGAACGGCATCGACAATATCCTTCACCGTCGCCTTTTTCATAGTCGGCTGCAACGTCGAGTCTTTGGGATCATTCCGGTGCATCTGTGTATCCACAACGCCGGGGGCTACAGCATTAAAGCGAATGCCATCTTTTGCATACTCGATTGCGAGATTCTGCGTCGCTGAATTCAACCCACCCTTTGTAATCATCGAAACCGAAGCCATTTTCGCCGGCGATTGGCCGATCGGCAAGCGCCGCAGTGATGCTGACAACGCATCCCGATTTCTGCTTGAGCATCTCTTTCACGGTGCGCTGAGTGATGTAAAAAAATCCAAGCAGATTAGTGGAGACAAGGGAGTTGAAGTCCTCGGTAGTGAAGTCGGTGAAAGGCTTGGTCAGGAAGATGCCAGCGTTATTCACCAAGACATCGATGGTTCCGAAGTTGTTGATCGCCGCTTCGACCGCCTGGGCAGCCGTTTGCTGCTTGCCGATATCGCCATCGACGAGAACCAGGCTCCCCGAGACAGTCAGCTTTCGACTAGCGTCGCGAGAGGTTGCGACGACGTTATAACCTTCCCCCAGAAATCCTTCGACTAAACCAGCGCCAATACCCCCCGACGCTCCGGTTATGATTGCCGTTTGTTTGCCCGACATAGGTAGCCTTTCGCTTTAAGGTGCGAACCCAATACATAGTTGCGTCACCCGTCTCTCAAAGCGGCTTCATCCCGCTCGTTGGCTACAGACGGTCCCAGCCGGACGACACGCGTAACCTTGTCGAGTGCCCCGAGATGTTCTCGAACTATGGCAAGGCCATTGAGCGCAGCCGGGCAAGCTGCTTCGCGCCAACGTCTCATTCCTTTCTGCTCTAGTTCGCAGCATCAAGGTGCATAACGAGTAAAGACGAGGTCGCTCCCTTTGGCCTTCTCGTGGCAAGGGAAGCAGCTCTTCATAGACGCAGCGTCGGCAGGTTTGCCGTCTTGGAAGGTAGCGAACCCCCATCCGCCGGTTGCGGCGTACTTTTTTGAGTCCTTGACCATAAACTGAATGTTCGTGGGGGGGCCGGGAACGAAAGATTGGGCCTGGCCAAAGACTTTGTTGTTTTCCTCCGACGGGACGTTACGGTAATGCAAAGCAGCAATGATCGTGCCGTTCGGGAACGGAAGTTTCCCTTCACGAAAGGCGTCGATCGCTACATCGTTGCCCAAGACGGCGCCTAAACTGTTGAGGTTGCCTGCTTCATGGGCCGAGGAAATCCATCTCCAGTCGCGGTACCCATGAGGGATTTCGGTAACGAAGGGTGCGGCGGGTTGCCCATCCGCTTGACCTGGGGCAGGCGCAATGAGGGTGACAAGTCCGGCCATTGTTGCAACTGCAACCAAGAAGAATGTGAAGCGTCTCATGATGGTTCCTCCATTCAATGTGTTTCGGTAAGCTGAAATCAGCAGTCCTAGCTATTTCGCCTCAAAGCCGATGTCGATGCCTTTTCGATCACCAGCAGTTTAGGCGGACCTCACGCGCAACGGCCACAACCCCCTTCCATATTGAGCTCTGCGCGCGTCGCGCGCGCTGTCCCTCTGCCACTGGCGCATTGATCGGAGGACTAGCCGATGCCGGCGTGGATTGAGGTAGACACCTAGGCGGCTCTCTTCGCGGCGAGCAAGTTCAAAACGTTTTGAGCTGCGACGGTCGAGGACGCCGGATTCTGTCCGGTGATGCGACGGCCATCAACGACTGAAAGCGGCTGCCAGTCAGCCAGCTTCTCAAACGTGGCTCCCAGCCGCATCAGCTCATCTTCGACCAGGAGTGGGACAACGTGGGTGAGGTGCATCTCTTCCTCCTCACCATTCGTAAAACCGGTCACATGCTTTCCTTTTACCAGCGGCGCGCCCTGGTAGGTCACGCGACGAAGCACGCCCGGCGAATGGCAGACCAGAGCGATCGGCTTGCCGGAATTGTAGAAGGACTCCAGCAAAGCGATGGAAACAGGACTTTCTGCAAGATCCCACATAGGGCCGTGCCCACCCACATAGAAGACCGTATCGTAATCTACCGATTTAACGTCGGCAAGCTTGACCGTCTGGGAAAGTGCCTTCTGTGCCGTCTCGTCTTGCTTGAACCGGCTCATGGCGGGCGTTTGATTTTCTGGTAAATCGCTCTTCGGGTCGAGGGGTGGTTGCCCACCTTTTGGTGAGGCGAGGGTCAGCTGTACCCCGGTATCGCGGAAAACAAAGTAAGGAGCCGCGAATTCTTCAAGCCAGAAGCCGGTTTTTTGCCCAGTGTTGCCGGGCACGTCGTGCGATGTGAGCACCATCAGTATTTTCATGTTCCTTCTCCTATTCCTGGTTATGACTATTCCGATTGAATTCGGGCGACACGAGTCATCAAAACAGAAGCTTGGGGGATGAACAATTGGACGATGGTATCGCCGATACTTTGGTATCGGCCCCTGCTATTGATGGCTACCGGCGAATTAAGACATGAGATGCCGAGTGACCGACGGTTTTCAATCGCTGGGCAATGGTCGCCGGCGGCGCCACATAACATTGACTCGATCGCGGCACGGCCGAGGCTGCCATGGCTACGTAAACGGCGCCAGTTTCGCCAGGATGGTCGGCAGATATTCCGAGACCGTCGGATGAATATGCATCGCGCGCTGGATGACTGTGTACGGCGCCTTCGCATACATCACGTCCAGCAGAACGTGAATTACTTCGTCGCCTCCGACTCCAAGAATCGCGGCACCCAGAATTTGTTTCGTTTCTGCATCGACGGAGATTTTGATGAAACCTTGTGTCTCACCTCTT
>Ga0182024_10012525_pt1 | contig 16756 bp, 12 predicted proteins | sample P32metaG_FD_120480 | JGI IMG/M metagenome (GOLD analysis project Ga0182024, IMG submission 120480) | Permafrost microbial communities from Stordalen Mire, Sweden - P3-2 metaG (Illumina Assembly) | ecosystem: Environmental > Terrestrial > Soil > Wetlands > Permafrost | place: Sweden: Stordalen... | reverse complement strand
AGGTGCTGAGCGTCGACCTCGACGCGGTCTTCTACAACGCGCAGGAGGCGGCGCGCCGCATGCTGGCGGCCAAGCAGCCGGGCGCCATCATCAATATCGCTTCGGTGCTTGGCTTCGGCGTCTCCAAGGGAGTCGCGGCCTATGCCACCGCCAAGGCCGCCGTCGTGCAAGTCACCAAGGCGCTGGCCGTAGAACTCGCGTTCAAGGGCGTACGGGTCAACGCCATTGCGCCCGGCTGGTTCGTCACCGAGATCAACGACGCCTATCTCAACGGCGAAGCGGGCGAAGCGCTCAAGCGCGCGATTCCCATGGGCCGATTCGGCAAAGCGGGCGATCTCGACGGCGCATTGCTTTTGCTTGCCTCCGACGCCGGCAGCTACATCACCGGCGCCACCATCGTGGCCGATGGCGGGCAGGTGGTGATGATTTCGGGGTAGCTTCTTATCCCTCCCCCGATTGCGGGGGAGGGTGGTCGGCGAAGCCGGCCGGGTGGGGGAATTTCCGCGTGGGGTGATAAAACCCAACCCGGCTCCTCACTGCGTTCGGAGCCGCCCTCCCCTGAAAGGGGAGGGATAAAAAGGAAAACGCAACATGGACTTCACGCTCTCTCCCGAGATCGAATCCATCCGCCTGCGCGTGCGTGCCTTCATCGAGGAGCACGTGCTGCCGCTCGAATCCGATCCGGCCAATTTCGCCGACCACGAGAACATACCGCACGGGCGGCTCGAGCCGGTGCGCGAGAAGGCCAAGAAGGCCGGCTTGTGGGCGCCGCAGTCGCCGAAGGAATTCGGCGGCATGGCGCTGCCGGTCGCGGCCTGGCCGGCGATTTACGAAGAGGCGGCGCGCTCGATCTTCGGCCCGCTCGCCATCCATTGCATGGCGCCGGACGACGGCAACATGAACCTGCTCGCCAAGGTCGGCACCCCGGCGCAGAAGGAAAAGTTTTTGCGGCCGATCGTCGAAGGCAAGGTGCGCTCGTCCTTCGTGATGACCGAGCCGCATCCCGGCTCCGGCTCCGACCCCGCCATGATGCTCACGCGCGGCGAGAAGCGAAACGACCGTTACATCGTGCGCGGGCGCAAATGGTTCATCACCGGCGCCGACGGCGCCGCGCATTACATATTGATCGCGCGCACCTCGGACGATGCGCGCCGTGGGCTCACCGCCTTCCTCTACCACAAAGACCAGCCCGGCTGGCGCATTCTGCGCCGCATTCCGATCATGGGGCCGGAGGAGCACGGCGGCCATTGCGAGATCGAATTCGACGGCCTCGAAATTCCGATGGAGAACGTGTTGATGAACGAGGGCGACGGATTGCGCGCGACGCAGATCCGCCTCGGCCCGGCGCGGCTCACCCACTGCATGCGCTGGCTCGGCTTCGCCAAGCGCTGCATGGAGATTGCGCAGGAATATGTCGGCCGCCGCGAAGGCTTCGGCATCAAGCTGGCCGACCGCGAGAGCGTGCAGATCAAGCTCGGCGAGGTCGCGCACCAAATTCAGATCGGCCGCCTGCTCACCATGCATGCGGCCTGGAAGCTCGAGCAGGGCGACCGCGCGCGCAAGGAGGTCTCGATGGCCAAGGTGCAGGTCGCCGATGCGCTGCACCAGGCGGCCGACGTCGCGATTCAGCTGCAGGGCGCGCGCGGCTATTCCAAGGACACGGTGGTGGAATGGATCTACCGCTACGGCCGCTCGGCGCGGCTGGTCGACGGCGCTTCCGAAGTGCACAAGATGGTGCTGGCGCGCTTCATGCGCGACGAGGGCCGCGATTTTTGGAAGTGGGGGTAACCCCGGTTTTTGAGGCCGCTATTTGATGGAGCAGCCCGATGGTGGCAACCGACAAGCTGTTCGCGGGATCGATCCCCGAAATTTACGATCGGTTCTTGGTCCCGCTCATCTTCGAGTCCTATGCGCTCGATCTCGCCCACCGGATCGCCAAAACCGATCCGCGCGATGTGCTGGAGATGGCCGCTGCAACCGGCGTTCTGAGGCGGGCGATGGCATCGCAGCTTCCGGCGCAAGCGGGTATCGCCGCAACCGATCTCAATCAGCCGATGCTGGATTATGCGGCGGCGCGTCAGCCTAGCGATGACCGGATTGTGTGGAAGCAGGCGGACGCCCTGGCGCTGCCGTTTGCGGATCAAAGCTTCGATGTCGCGGCCTGCCAGTTCGGGGTGATGTTTTTTCCCGACAAGGTGCAGGCCTACAAGGAGGCGCGCCGGGTGCTAAGGCCGGGCCGCCGTTACATCTTCAATGTATGGGACAAAATCTCGGAAAACGATTTTGCCGATACGGTCACGCAGGCGCTGGCGGCTGTTTTTCCAGATGATCCGCCCCGGTTCCTGGCCCGCACCCCGCATGGCTACCACGATGTCGAACGAATTTGCACGGATCTGAAAGCCGCGGGATTTGAAACTATTTCAGTCGATGCCGTGGATGGCATCAGCAAGGCCCCGTCACCCGGCCATCCCGCGATCGCCTATTGCCAGGGGACTCCGCTGCGCAACGAAATCGAGGCGCGCGACGCGTCGCGCCTGCAGGAGGCGACGAAGCTGGCGGCCGAAGCATTGGCGCTTCGATTCGGCCGGGGCACCGTCGAAGGCCGTATCCGCGGCTTCGTGATCGCCGCCACGCGCTGACGGGCCGGCGCAACCTCAGCCCCGCGCGACCGCGATCTCCAGCGGAAAGTCATCGCAGACCTCGTGCCCGGTCTCGGTGACGATGAACGTGTGGCCGAGGAAAATTCCGAACAGGCCATCCGGCGTGATCGGGTTGGGTTCCGCCATGATCACCATGCCGGGCTTCAGCACCTGCTCGAATTTTTCGGCGGAAACATGCTCGGCCACGACGTGCGGCTTGTCGGTGACGAGGTCGATGCCGTGGGTCTGGGTCGGCCGCGATTGGTAGCCTTGATCGCGGAAGAATTTGCTGGCGGTGCGCATGGCTTCCACCGGCTTGCCGGGCGCGATCTCGGCAATGATGCGCCGATAACCCGGCAGCGTGATGTCGTTCCAGAATTTTCTCACCGTGTCGGTGGGCTCGCCCAGGCAGATCGGCGAGCCGATCTGCGCGGTGTAGCCGCGATAGCCGGCGGCCAATTCCATGTTGATGATGTCGCCCTTTTGCAGCACGCGCGCCGAGGGGCGGGGGTTGCCGAAAATCATCGCCGGGTTCGCCATCGGCGTCGAGCCGATGATCAGAAAGTCGATATCGCCGCCGCCCTCCAGGATGGCGGCGCCGGCCGTGGCGCGAAGCTCGTATTCTTTCACGCCCGGACGCGCCCGCGCGACCATCGCCTCCATGGCATTATTGCAGAGCACGCCGGCCTTGCGCACGCAGTCGAGCTCCTCGGCGCTGTGGACCGACAGCAGCTCGTGCAAGAAGCCTTTGGTGAATACAATGTCCGTGCCCGGAAGATTTTCGCGCAGCACGTTGTATTGGTTCACCGGCAGATAGTCGCCGTGGCGCGGATCGATCTCCATGAGGCCGATGCGGCCGCGCTCGAGTTTCAGTTCGCGGATGCGCTCGACCATGATGTCGGCATAGCGTCCGCTGCGGCTATGACGGACGTCCTTGACCGCGACCTCCACCTGCCGGCGCACGGCTTCGGCGTGGGTGCCGCCCATGGAGTAGATCAACGTCGGCTCGCCTTCGAGCGGCACCAGCACGTAGCTCGACAGCGCGTGCCATTCCCAATGGCCGGTCAGCCACAGCATGCCGCCGCCGAAGCTCCAATGGCTCGGGCCGCCGGGCACGATCACCACATCGAGCTTTTGCTCGGCCATTTTCTGCCGCAAGGCGCGATAGCGGCGGTCGTATTCGGCTTTGGAAAACTGCTCCCACACCGCGTCGCGGTAATAGGGCGTGTCGCGCATATTGGCGAAGGGCAGCGATTGGTCGAGCTTGCTGCGCACGACCTCCCACGGCTGCGGGCCGATGCGGGGCGGTGTGATGGTCATGATGGGATTCTCAACGTTGATGCTTGGTGCAAATGGCGCACAAAAATCCGCCGGGCCGGTCACGAACCAGCCCGGCAATGCAGCCCCGGTTTAGTCGACTGGTTTGATGTTGGCTTTCTTGGCGAGCTCGACCGTTGCGCCGAAATCTTCTTTGAAGAATTTCGCGAATTCCGCGGAGCTGATCTGCGCCGGCTCGACGCCGAGCTTGGCGAGTTTTTCCTGCACTGCGGGCATCTTCAGCGCCTGTTCAGTCACGTCGTGAAATTTCTGCACGACGGCGGGCGGGGTCTTGGCCGGCGCCGAAATGCCGTTCCAGAAGCGGAACACGGCGCCCGGATAGCCGGCTTCGACGACCGAGGGCACGTTTGGCAAGAGCGGCACGCGCTTTGGCGCGCTCACCGCCAGGACGGTGAGCTTGTCGCTATGCAGCGCGGTTGCCGCCGCCGCCAAAGGGATGAAATAGAAATCGATATTGCCGTTCATCACCTGCACCAGGCCGCCTTCCTTGAACGGCACATGGCGGACCTCGATATTCGCGGCGAGGCGGAACCGCTCGGCCGCCATGTGCGAGGAGGAGCCGATGCCGGCGGACGCAAACGTCAGTGTGCCGGGCTTCGCCTTGGCGGCGTTGACCAGATCGGCCACCGTCTTGAAGCCGCTTTTGGCGGAAGCGACTAGAATATTCGGTGAGGTGCCGAGCAGGACCACATTGACGAAATCTTTGTTGGGATCGTACGGCAGCTTGCTGTGCAACACGCTTTCGGTTGCCATCGACGACGAACTGGTCGCCAGCGTGTAGCCGTCCGGATCGGACCGGGCCACGGAAGCGAACCCGACTGCCCCGCCGGCGCCGGGCTTCAAGTCGATGACCACCGGCTGGCCTATCAGTTGCGAGACTTGATCCATCACTACGCGCGTGACCGTGTCCGAGGCGCTTCCGGCTGGATATGGGCTGATCACGTGGATGGGTCTGGTCGGATATTGCTGCGCGTTCGCCGGCGCGGCAGCAAAGACGAGGATCGCCGCCGCGGCGGCGAGGCAAAATGCACGAGCGGCGATCGCTCGCAGGTTCTTAACAATTATCATGGGGGTGATTTCTTAATCCCGATAGCTCGGATCGATCCCGTCGAGCATCCGCAAATAAGCCGGCCAGTCGGAACTGCCGCGGCCTGAGTCGTGATGCTGGAATTGCTCCGCGGTCTTGGCGCAGACGTCCGCCGGCACTTCGAGCAGTTCGCCACCGGTCGCTTCCATCTTCAGCTGGATCTCGGCGGCGGTGAGCAGGTATTTCATCAGCACAAAGGCCTCGCGCGCGGTTTTGCCGACCGTGAGCATGCCGTGATGCTCCAGGATCAAGGCGCGGTTCTGGCCGAGATCCTTGTTGATGCGTGCGCGCTCGTCGAAATCCTCGGTGATGCCTTCATACTTGTGATAGCCGACGCGCTTGTAGAAACGCAGCGCCTGCTGCGAGACCATGCGCAAGCCATGCTTGAGGCCCGACAGCGCCACGCCCTTCTCGGTGTGCACATGCACCGCGCAATTGACGTCCGCGCGCGCGCCCAGCACGCCGCCGTGCAAGGTGAAGCCGGGGCGGTTGACGCCGGATTTCTCGTCCAGGTCCTGGTCCATGTTGACCTTCACCAGGTTGGACGCGGTCACCTCGGTGTAGAGCAGCTCGTGCTTCTTCATCAAAAACATGCGCGGCTCGCCCGGCACCCGCATCGAGGAGTGGTTGTAGATCACGTCATCCCAGCCGTAATGCGCGAGCAGCCGGTAGACGGCGGCGAGATCGACCCGCGCCTGCCATTCGGCCTGCGAAATTTGATCCGACGAGACTTTGGCGAGATCGGCGTGTTTGTTCATGGGCGGTGTCCTCCTCTTGGACGTAATCTAGGCCGCGGACGTGCAAATGACCAGCCGAGCGCCGATAGCGGCTGCACCGCAGGCGGAATATGCTGCGGCGGCATTGGCCGATAGCGTCGATCGCGCCCGTCCTAGGACCGGCGGTGATGACGGCGGGTTGGCGCGGGTTCGAAAATCTTCTTCAAGGCGCCGCTGGCGGCGGATGCGGCGCGTTCGATCAAGTTGGGCTCGGGCCGCCGCGAGTGCCTGGTTCGAACATGACGACTGGCCGGCAGGCGCTCGACTGCGGCCGGGGCTGCGGTCATCCGGTCGTGCGGCACGGGTCTGCGCTCGGTCGGCATGACGGCGGCCTGCCTAAGTTGGCCCTCGGCCATCGCGTGGTCCGCGATAGCTGCTTGCTCAGGCGGGACGGCAGCCATCCGTTCGTGCGGAAGCGGTGCGGGGGCGGCCGGAATCGCCGCGACCGGTTGGATCGGAACTGCGGCCACCCGCTCGCGCGGCAGCGGCACGTGTTCGGCCGGGATCGCAGCTACATATTCGGGCTGGGCGACGGCGATCCGCTCGCGCGGCAGCGGGATATGTTCGGCCGGGATCGCAGCTACATATTCGGGCGGGACGGCGGCGATCCGCTCGCGCGGCAGCGGGACATGTTCGGCCGGGATGGCAGCTACATGTTCGGGCGGGGCGACGGCCACCCGCTCGCGCGGCACCGGCACGCGTTCGGCCGGGATCGCGGCCTCATGCTCGGGCAGGATGGCGTCTATCCGCTCGCGCGGAAATGTCACGCGCTCGGGCTGGCTCTCAGCCACATGTTCGGGCGGGACGGCGGCTATCCGCTCGCGCGGACGTGGTGCAGGCGCGGGCGGAATCGCCGCGGCCTGTTGGACCGGAACTGCGGCTGCCGGCTCGCGCGTAGCGGGGGGCGTACGGGTATCCGTGAGGGTTATCCGATCGGCCCGGATGGAGGCAACGCGCGCGAACGGCATAGGAGGAACCTGCTCGAGCGGCATGGCGACAATCCACTCGTCAGGGAACGGAATCCGCTTGGCCCTGACGGCCGCCATCTCCTCGACCGCGACTTCGCTCTCGCGTTTGCGCGACGGCGGCAGCGGAATATTCGGCGAGGCGTCGGCCACCTGTAACGGGGCGGCAGCTTCGCTCTTGGCGGAAGCTTCCCGTTTCTCGAGCAAGGCGGCCAGCTGTTTCTTCGCCTCCGGCAAGCGCCTCGCCAACATCGTCACTTGCGGATCGACGATCGTATATCCGCGGATCGAGCGGACATGGTCGCGTGTCAAGCCGCCGCCGGAATTGCCGTCATGCACGAGCCATTCATCGCCGGCGATATGTTTCACCAGCACCATGACGTGACCGGGGCGCGCCGCCGCCATTCCCGGAGCTGGTGAAGCATGGGGAAATTTCCACATCCAATTGGCAGCGAGATTGAGTTCGGGGCGAATTTCGCCGTAAAGATAAAGCGAGGCTTCGCAGCCGCAGAATTCATGCGGACAGCCGGCGGGGCGGCCGCCGACGACGTGTTCGGCGCCGGAATATCTGGCGGTACGGATGCGCCGGGGTTCGGGTTGGGCTGCCGAAGGTTGATTCGAGCAGCCGCGCTGATTGCAGACAATCAGCGCACTCTTGTGCCTTGCATCGGCAGCGGTAATTGCGGCGATGGATAGGATCGCCAACGGGAGAGCTGTCAAGCGTTTGAGCAATAAACGTCCATGTGCTAGGAGCGGTTTGCCACCGCAGAATAGTTATCCTCGTATCGCGCCGATCATTGCGACAAGCATGGGTCCTCTATCCGGTGACATACGCAGCGCCAAGCCAATCCACTGAGTAAACTGACTATTTAACGTTAACTAAAACGCGCAACGCTACGCCTGCCGGCCTATCTCAGCGGTCAGCAAACGCTTAGGTTAATTATCATATCTGACTCGGCAATAGGATTCAAACCCCTTGAACTGGGATTAAAACCCTTTTACCCGCCTCGAGAGGCCAGCTTATCTCCAGGCTAGGGGCCCTTTTTTCGGCTTTTGCGGCCCCGCCGCATTCCCGATAGAAGATGCCGCCATGACGAAGTCAATCCAGATCCGCATGGCCGGCTACGGCCCGCCCACCACCGGTTTCAGCAAGGCGCTGAAATTCATCGGCGATAGATTGCAAGGCCAGTTCGGCGACCGCCTCGCCATCGATTACGTCTGGAACATCATGGATCACGGCCACAAGGCCGAGGACATCCTCGGTCTGGTCGAGCACGGTGAGATGACGCTCGGCTACCAATCGTCGAGCTATCTGACCGACCGCGTGCCCGAACTCGGTTTCGTCGATCTGCCGTTTCTGTTCGCCAACAACGCACAGGCGCGCGCCGCCATGGACGGCGAACTCGGGCGCCATCTCATTCGCAAAACCGAGGAGGGCGTCGGCTACCGCATCCTCGGCTGGTTCGAGAACGGCTTCCGCCACATCTCCAACCGGCTGCGGCCGATCCATGTGCCTGCCGATCTCAAGGATATGAAAATCCGCGTGCTGCCGAGCGAGATCCAGAAGCGCACCTTCGAACTGCTCGGCGCGATCGCCATGCGCATGGACCTCACCGAAGCGATCGCCATGATCAAGGCCGGCACGCTCGATGCGCAGGAAAATCCGCTCGCCAATACCGTCACCTATGGCGTGCACAAGTTCCACAAATTTCACACGCTTACTTATCACTTTTATATTTCGCGCCCTATCTTCCTGCACCGCGCCACTTTCGAGGCGTGGCCGGACGATCTCAAACGCGCGATGCAGAATGCGGTAACCGATGCGGTTACCTTTCAACGCAAGCTTGCGGTCGAAGAGAACGAGACCTCACGCAAGGCGATCGAAGACGCCGGCTGCGAGATCGTCGAGTTGACGCCTCAGGAGCACACCGCCTTCGTCGCCGCGGTGCAGCCTTTGCTCGCCGACGCCCGCAAAATGTACGGCGAGGAAATGTTTAAGATGGTTGCGAAGGCCTAGGCCCTCATTTCCCGGCGGCTCATGAACGGTGCATCGACACGATCATCGGGAGAGGCGGGGTAGAAATGACGATCGAACCGCCGCCCGCCGAATACGGGGCCTGGAATCCGGGTCTGGAATCCGAAGTGCCGCGCGAGTATCTGCCGCTCTCGACGATTTTCAGAAGCGATAACGTCTCGACCAGCATCGCGAAGGCCCACGAACTGAGCGACTACTGCGGGCTGCCGGTGCATGAACTCGTCGCGTTTCGCGCCGACCGGCTGATAGTCCACGAATTGCTCATTCGCGTGATCGTCAGTCTCGCGGTCCCGGATGGCCGCGACTACGAGGACTTGGGCCGAGATTTCCGCGAAATCGCCGCCACCATTCTCAACCGCTATATTGCGCCCCATCGGGAGGAATTGGCGCGGGTTTTCGAGCGGGTGAAAAGCGCCGCATCCCTCATGATCGAGCGGGAGCTCGCAAAGGCGTTCGCCGATCCGATGCCGGCCGTCGAGGCCGATGGAGGAACCGGCTGGCGCCGGCTGCTCGCCTTTGGCGCGCCAAAACAGCGGCCCCGCGTTCCGATGGAAACTACCGTGGAGCGCGACCGGCGGATTATTTCCGAGTGGCATAAAAAATCTGCCACGGCGAACACGCGGCTGGATGAAGCCTGCTTTGATGCGTTGAACAGGATCGGAACGGCGGTCGTGTGCCGGCGCGGCCGGCTATTCGGCGACAATGCCTTGCTCACCGAGGTCGCCGTCACGCTGGTCTGCAATGACTATGGCAGCGAAGTCATCGGCGACGCGATCGTTCCCTATGTTCAACAAGCGGTGTCGCGCGAAGGCTACCGGCCATTGCCGGCGCACGAGAAGCCCGTTGTCATGAACGTCAAAGGCGCGTCGGCGTCGGGCAAAAGCACGATGCGGCCGTTGCAGAAAATCCTGGCTGGAAAGCTCAAATTCCCTTGGGAAGAGTTCGCGCTGATCAGCCCCGATATCTGGCGAAAGTTTCTTCTCGACTATGAGTCGCTCGGCGCGGCCTACAAATATGCCTGAACGCTGTCCGGGCACGAGGTCGAAATCATCGACAAAAAACTCGACCACCGCATGGCGGCGCGGGCGGCGAGCGGAGAAATGTCGCACCTGCTGATCGACCGCTTCCGTTTCGATAGTTTCGTTCCCGAGTGGGAAGGCAAGGGGTCGAGCCGCTTGCTGACGCGGTTCGGCGATCTGGTCTACATGTTTTTCATGATCACGCCGCCGGAAATGACGGTCGAGCGCGCGTGGACGCGCGGATTGAAAGTCGGCAGGTACAAAGCGGTCGAGGATCTCCTAGCGCATAATGTAGAAGCTTTCACCGGTATGCCCGAACTGTTTTTCACCTGGGCGCTGGCGGCCGGAAAGCGGGTCCACTATGAATTTCTCGACAACAGCGTCGCGGAAGGTCTTCCGCCGCGGACGGTGGCATTCGGATGGAACGGGGAAATGACCATCCTGGACATCAAGAGCATGCTCGACATCGAAGGATTCAGGAAAATAAATATCCACGCTCAGAAGCCCGAGGAAGTTTATGCCGATAAAAGCTTGGCGCCAGAGCGGAACGTCGACTTTCTGAAACGATGCGCGCGCTGGATTCCGGTCATCCATTTTGCGGATCATGAAACCGGCCAAGTCTATGCACGGCTGGAAAATGGCAAGTGGGCCTGGCGCGACCAGCAACGGTTCGCCGCCGTGCTCAACGATCCCGACGCCAAAGCCGGCCTGCGGGCGATCGCTCCGGACGTCCACAATACGAACGGCGCCCCGTCAGCACAGCGGACGAATCTGTCGATCGACAAGGCGCACACGCTGGGCAGTTGGGCCGAGGCCGCGAGCGCAGGCTAAGGCGTTACGAAATTCCTGCTATGCGCCTGCCGGCGCCGCCGTCACGATTTTAGAAATCGCTTGCTGAATCCGACATAGGCGCTGATCGCCATGAGGCCGTAGAGCAGCCAGTCGAGGTCGTCGTTGATGGTATCCGGCAGCACGAACGACGCAATTCCGAAACACAATGACGCCATCAGCGCCACTTGACGCCACGGCACCTTGAACTTTGGTTTGATCGCTTGGTCCTTGCCGCGCCAGTCTTCACTGGCTTGCGGGAAAAGAATTTCTCTCTGCAAGAGCGCCGCGTGCTCGGCGGCCATGTCGGCGATGGCCGGCTTTGCCTCCGGCGCGGGCAAATGGGGTTTCGGCCCAGCGCGCAGGGGCTGCGGTTGAGGGATGGTGCGTCGGCCGAAGGCTCTTTGGTTGATCATGGCGCGTGATCCAAGACCGGCCGACTGTGAAATAGAGAACTTAACGGCCACTTATTGGCCACGCTGAAAGATGCTTAACGCTCCCGAAAGCATACCGCGCTCAACGCGTTTCTAAGGTTTACGCCGCCGAAACCACTCTCTTGTAGAGAGCGGTGATGCAGCCTCCCGTTCCGTCGCTAGCCATCGGCCAAGCCCAGCGTCCCGTCGCGCTCGCGGTGCGCGGGCTCGCCAAGCGTTTCGACCGGCCGGCGGTCGACGCCCTCGACCTCACCGTTTACGGCGGCGAATTCTATGCGCTGGTCGGCCCCAACGGCGCCGGCAAGACCACCACGCTGCGCATGGTGGCCGGACTGCTGCGTCCCGACGCCGGCTCGATCACCATCGGCGGCATCGACGCGCTCGCCAATCCGGTCGCCGCCAAGCAGATCACCGCCTGGCTGTCGGACGAGCCGATGATCTACGACAAGCTCACGCCGTTCGAGTATCTCGAATTCGTCGCCGGCCTTTGGCGCATCGAGGCAAAGCCTGCGGAAATCCGCGCGCGCGAATTGATCGGCTGGCTCGGCCTTGAGCCGCACGCGCACGAGCGCTGCGAGGGATTTTCCCGCGGCATGCGGCAGAAGGTGGCGCTCGCCGGCGCCTTGGTGCACGACCCCAAACTCATCATCCTCGACGAGCCGCTTACCGGGCTCGACGCCGGATCGGCCCGCCTGGTCAAGAACGTGCTGCTGGAGCGCGTCGCCGCCGGCGGCACCGTCATCATGACCACGCATATTCTCGAAGTCGCCGAGCGCATGGCCGACCGCATCGGCGTCATCGCCAGCGGGCGCCTGATCGCCGAAGGCACGCTCGACGAATTGCGCCACAAGACCGGGAAGACCGCCACTAGCCTCGAGGATACTTTCCTCACGCTGGTCGCCGAGCCGGTCGTGCCGCCGGTCGCCGCGGAGTGAGCCGGCCCGATACATTGGTCTGGCTGGCCGGGCACGAACTACGCCTGGGCTGGCGCGACTGGGTGTCGCTGATGACGGCGGGTCACCGCAATCGCGCGCGCACCGCCGCCATCGCGCTGATCGTCTTTGGCGCCTTCATGCACCTCTTCGCCTATTGGATCGTGGCGGGCTATGCCGACGCCAGCGTGGCGTCCGATACGGCGACGCTGGTCGGCATCACCGGCACGCTGGTGCTGTCGTGGTCGCTGTTATTGTCGCAGGCCATGGAGTCGGTGACCCGCGCGTTCTATGCGCGCTCCGATCTCGATCTGATCCTGACCTCGCCGGTGTCGGCGCGCAAAGTGTTCGCGGTGCGCATGGTTCGCATCGCCGCCGCGGCGGTCATGATCGCCGTGCTGCTGGCGGCGCCCTTCATCAATGTGGTGGCGATGCGCGGCGGCAGCCGCTGGCTTGCCGCCTATGGCGTGGTTGCGGCCATGGGCGCGGTGGCGACGGCGGCGGCGCTCGCGCTCACCATCGCGCTGTTCCGCCTGGTCGGCGCCAAGCGTACGCGGCTGATCGCGCAGATCGTGGCGGCGGTGATCGGCGCCGCCTTCGTGATCGGGCTGCAGATCGCGGCGATCTTCTCCTCGGGCAGCATCTCGCGCTTTGCCGCGCTGCAATCGGACTGGATGCTGGCGCACGCGCCCGACACCAGCAGCGCCTTCTGGTGGCCGGCGCACGCGATGCTCGGCGACCGGCGCGCGCTCGTCGCCGTCGTCGTGTTCGGCTTTGGTTTGCTCGGGCTCGCGATCGCGCTGTTCTCGCGCCGCTTCGGCGATCATGCCTTGGCGGCGGCCGGCGTTTCGAACACCGTCGTGCGCCAGCGCCGCTGGTCGCTCACCTTCCGCCGCCGCTCCCCAGCCCGCGTGCTGCGGCAGAAGGAATGGACGCTACTCACGCGCGATCCCTGGTTGATCTCGCAGACGCTGATGCAGATCCTCTACCTGCTGCCGCCGGCAGTGTTGCTGTGGGTCACCTTCCGCAGCGGCGCCGGCTCCTATGTCGTATTGATTCCCGTGGTGGTAATGGCGGCCGGCCAACTGGCGGGCGGACTAGCCTGGCTGTCGATCTCCGGCGAGGACGCGCCGGACATGGTCGCCAGCGCGCCGATCACCGCCGGCCGCATCCTGCGCGCCAAGATCGAAGCTGTCATGGGCATGATTGCGCTGGTGTTCGCGCCGATCGCGGCGGTGCTGGCATTCGACTCGCTGTTTGCTGCCGCGGTCGCGGCGCTCGGCATCCTAACGGCCGCCGCCGCCGCTACGCTCATTCAGATATGCTTCCGCACGCAGGCCAAGCGCAGCCAGTTCCGCCGCCGGCAGACCTCCTCGCGCATCGCGACGTTTGCGGAAGCGTTCTCATCGATCGCCTGGGCCGCGACCTCGGCGCTGGCGGCAGCTGGCAGCTGGGCGGCGCTCGGCCCCGCGCTGATCGCGCTCTTCATCCTGGCCGGCGTGCGAATGATCAGCCCGCCATCTTCACATTAGGCGTAAGCCGCGCGATGGCGCTGCCGCGCCACCAACAAGCCGACCACCATCAGGTTGAGAATGTTCGAGCCGACGCCGGCGGCGAAGGCAGGCGCGTAATAGCCGAAGTGATCGTACAGCAGGCCGGCGAGCCAGCCGCCGCTTGCCATGCCCAAGCCGCTGAACAACAGCAGCGTCGGAATCCGCCAGGAGGCTTCCGCTGCCGGGAACAGTTCGCGCAGCGCCAGCACGTAAGCCGGGATGATACCGGAAAAGCCGAGTCCGAAGGCGGCGGCGACGGTGAACAGGCCGACCTCATTCTGCGTCACCAGGAAGGCGATCATGGCGGAAGCCTGCCAGGCCGATCCGATCAGCACGGTGGCGAGCCCGCCGATGCGGTCGGAGATCGCGCCCCAGATCTGCCGGCTCAGGAACGCGGTGCCGAGCAGCACCGACAGCATCAACGCGCCGACCGAGCGCGAGATGCCGAGATCGCTGCAGAAGGCGACCAGATGGCCCTGCGGCATCGCCATCGGAATGCAGCACAGCACCGCCGCACAGCACATCATCGCGAACACCGCATTGGGCGGCCAACCCAGAACGCGTGCTTGGCTGCCCGCGCTGGCCGCCGTCTCGGCCGGATGGATCACTTCGGGCGGATGGCGGAAATAAATCGCCGCCAGCGGCACGACGATGACGATCTCGGCGATCGCGTACCACAACATCGTCTGCCGCCACCCGAAACCGGCGATCATGCGCTCGAACGCCGGTGGCCATAGCGCGCCTGCGAGATAGCTTCCGCTCGAGATCAACGCCAGCGCCGAGCCGCGCCTGCGGTCGAACCAGCGGCTGACATAGATGTAGATCGGCGCATTGATGCCGCCGAGCCCGATCAGGCCGATGAACAATCCGTGCCCGATCCACAGCGGCCAGGGCGGGCCCAAAGTCGACAACGCAAGACCTGCGGCGATCATCAGCGCGCCGAACATCACGGTCCAGCGCGTGCCGATGCGGTCGGCGATGCGGCCCATCACGATGCCGCCGATGCCGGAGCCGAGCCAGGCCAGCGCGCTGGCGAGTGCCGGGATCGAGCGGATGCCGCCCACCTCGGCCGCGATGTCCTTGAGCGCCACCGCGGTGATCCAGGCGGCGCCGAACGACATCGCCATGATGCACAGCGCGACCGAGGCGACGACCCAGGACGCTCGGCTCTCGATGGACGAGGAAGGCGATTGCAACATCAATGAGGAACCCGGCGGACGAGCCCTTTTACAGATCGCCCATAATTTGACCACCCATGTTGGTGCAGAGGCTCCCCACGATTTCGCGTCACGGCCGGAACAATGCCGCCCGTGACAAGCCGGCTTGCTGCATTGCGCCAAAATGCGCGAAATGCCGCCAGACGGAAATTTTCTTCCCGTCAGCGCGCCGACAACGAAATTGACCGCAGGCCCTTGAGGTGTAGGCTTTTATTCGCGCTTGCCCGGCTTTGCGTCGAGCCTCGCATCCCTCTATGAGTGCGGTGCCGGCCCCGCTAGATTGCAGGCCCACTACGCTGCCAAGGCCACCCATGACACTCCGATCGGTCAGCCTCGACGATAAATACAATCTGGGGCAGCACCACGTCCTGGTCACCGGCTATCAGGCGCTGATCCGCGCCTGCTTGATGCAAAAAGAGCGCGACCGCCGCGCCGGCCTGAACACCGGCGGCTATCTCACCGGCTATCGCGGCTCGCCGCTCGGCGGCCTCGACCAGCAGTTCGTGCGCGCCGGCCGCCAGCTGGCCGCAGCCGACATCAAATTCCAGCCCGGCATCAACGAGGAGCTCGCCGCCACGGCGCTGTGGGGCACGCAGCAGGCCGAACTGCGCGGCGAGGGCAAGTTCGATGGCGTGTTCGGTCTCTGGTACGGAAAGGGTCCGGGCGTTGATCGCTCCGGCGACGTGTTCCGCCACGCCAATCTCGCCGGCACCGCCAAGAACGGTGGCGTGCTCACGCTGATGGGCGACGACCACACCGCGGAATCCTCCACCACCGCGCACCAGTCCGAATTCCATTTCGTCGACGTGATGATGCCGATCCTCAATCCGGGCGGCGTGCAGGAGATCATCGACTACGCGCTCTATGGCTGGGCGATGTCGCGCTTCACCGGCACCTGGACCGCGCTCAAATGCATGCACGAGACGGTCGAGTCGACCGGCGTCGTCGACGGCAGCCTCGAGCGCATCAATCTCGTCACGCCGGCCGATTTCCACATGCCCGAGGGCGGTCTCAACATCCGTCTCGCCGACACCATCCTCGGTCAGGAAGCGCGCCTGCACGACTACAAGCGCGACGCTATGCTCGCCTTCGTGCGCGCCAACAAGCTCAACAAGATCGTCAAGTCGGGCGGCCACAATCCGAAGATCGGCATCATCACCACCGGCAAGGCCTATCTCGACGTCCGCCAGGCGCTCGACGAACTTGGGCTAGACGAAGTGAAATGCGACGACCTCGGCCTGCGCCTGTTCAAGGTCGGCTGCGTTTGGCCGATCGATCGCCAGGAGCTCACGGAATTCGCGCGCGGCCTCGATCTCATCATCGTGGTCGAGGAAAAACGTTCGCTGATCGAAGTGCAGGTGCGCGAGGAGCTTTACGGCACCGCCAATCAACCGGTCTGCATCGGCAAGAAGGACGAGCTGGGAAACTGGCTGTTCCCGGTCAAGGGCGCGCTCGATCCCAATGACGTGGCGATCTGCATCGGCGAGCGGCTGCTGCGCGCCGGCGCCGACGACGAACTGGCGGCCAACGTCGCGCGGCTGAAGTTGGCGCAGTGCGCGCTTAGCGAGATCGTCGATGTCGCCCTGCGCATTCCCTATTTCTGCTCGGGCTGCCCGCACAACACCTCGACCCGCGTGCCCGAAGGCAGCCGCGCCTACGCCGGCATCGGCTGCCATTACATGGCGCAGTGGATGGACCGGAAAACGCTCGGCTACACCCAAATGGGCGGCGAGGGCGCCAACTGGATCGGCGAGGCGCCGTTCTCCACACGCGACCACGTATTCCAGAACCTGGGCGACGGCACCTACAACCACTCCGGCAATATGGCCATCCGCGCGGCGATCGCCTCCGGCGTGAAGATGACCTACAAAATTCTCTTCAACGACGCGGTGGCGATGACCGGCGGCCAGGCCAATGACGGCGGCCTCACCGT
>Ga0182024_10012524_pt1 | contig 16757 bp, 16 predicted proteins | sample P32metaG_FD_120480 | JGI IMG/M metagenome (GOLD analysis project Ga0182024, IMG submission 120480) | Permafrost microbial communities from Stordalen Mire, Sweden - P3-2 metaG (Illumina Assembly) | ecosystem: Environmental > Terrestrial > Soil > Wetlands > Permafrost | place: Sweden: Stordalen... | reverse complement strand
CTTCACGTGGGTGACCTCGTCGGCGAGCATCCAGTCTTCGCAGAACTCGAGGACCGGGTCGCCGGACTCGTTGCCGAACTCTTTCATGGTGGAGAACACGTCGATCGCGAGGCCCTCGAGCGCACGGTTCACGCCGCAGAGGCGCAAGACCGGGTCGGGGTTGCAGGCGGCCGAGTACAAGAACGTGCTTTCGGTGTATTCGCCGATCTCGGTTCCCATGTGGTCGCCGAGCTTCAAGGAGATCTCGCAGTGCCGCGACTCGTCCCAGCACTGACGGGCCATGTCGAGCTTGAGCTGGAACGGCGCCTCGGTGTCGTCGAAGTCGAAACAGGTCCGGCCGGCGCCTTCGAGGGCCTGTACCTCACCGACGAAGATGCCGTGCATCAGCGATCGGGACCGTTCGGCCGCCGCGGGGCGGTCCGTGGCCATTTTCGCCGGTCCGGTGTTGCGCTGCGCGAGCTTCGGGCCACGCGGATCGAAGATGCGGTCTTCGATCTTGGACCGCACGAAGCGGGCGTCTCGGGCGAGCTCTGATTCGGGAAGCATCTTTTTCATACGGCTGCGACCTCCTGCACCGGTTCTCCCAGGCTACCGGGCCCGGCGATCCCGCCTGACGCCAGGCACAACAGCTCGAGGGCTTCTTGACGCCGACTTGCCCGCTGGACCTTCTCGGGCGTGTCGAGGAGGGACTGGATCAACATCTCGCCGTCCCGCCAGTCCTCGAACTCGTCGCCGAGCGCGAACGTGAGCGAACGGATCGTCGGCGCGTCGGTGATGCGGCTCGTCGCGTTGAGATGGAACGTGTACGCGGCGATGAAACGCGGGATCAGCACGCGGTACACGCCGACCAGCTTCTCGATCGTGTCCTCGGGAGCCTCGGGTTCGCGCACCGCGTCCATGAACGTGACGAACGCGTCGTTCGCCGGCAGCGTGAGCCGCTCGGGGTTCATCTCCCGCAGTTCGGGCAAACGTTTGTGCCACAGCTCGCTGTGCCAGGCGTGGTGATAGGTGTGACGGCCGAGCACGATCTTCACGTCGAGCTCCGGCACGGTCGCCACCCACCCGCCGAGCACCTCGAACAGGCGCATCTCGGCCCACTTGTAGTTGCCGACGCGGCGTGCCGTTTCCTCGACCGAGAACAGGCCGGGCAGGTCGCGCCGGTCCCAGGGCGCGAACGGGGCGCGAGGCTTCGAAGGGTCGGTCACCCCCACATTCTCACGGCTACTTGACCGTTCGGTCAAGTAGCGGTGCGCACAAGCCGAGACGTCCGGACCGTCGGGCGCTCAACCCAACGCGTCGCGTCCGGGCGGGCGCACCGACGTCGGCCGGGTCCGCCAAGATCTCGACTCGGCCAACACGATGGCCGCGAAGATGACGACCGCGCCGACGTATCCCTTCACGCCGAGACGCTCGCCGACGAGATATCCGACGAAGCCGGCGACGACCGGCTCGAACAGCAACGTCACCGCGGCGCGGCTCGGTTCCACGTACCGCTGTCCCCACAGCTGCAACGAGAACGCGAGTGCGCTGCACACGACGCCGGTCACGACCGCGGCGAACACGACCTGGCCGGTCACGTGTCCGAGGCCGCCGACGAGCACGACCGGTACCGCGCACACCGCCAACACTGCCATCTGGGCGGCGGTCAGCGCGATCGGGTCGAAACGGTGCGCGAACGAACCGCCGAGGAAGATCCAGGCGCCGAACATGACTGCGCCGCCGAGCGTCAACGCGTTGCCGGCGCCGACCTCGAGCGACGCGCCGGTCAGCAAGAACAACCCGACGCCTGACACCACCACCGCGACCACGACGCGCCGGTCGGGCATCCGGCGTGTGACGAAGACTTCGATCATCGGTGTGAACACCACGAACAAACCGGTGATGAACGCCGAGTCCGAAGTCGTCGTGCGCTGCAAGCCCGCGTTCTGGAACCAGTAGCCGACGAATCCGGTGAGACCGAACGCGAACGCGGCGAGCGCGAACTCGCCGAACGTCGTATGGACGCCGGGCCGGCGAAAGCCTCGACGCAACGCGATCGGCGCGAGCGCAATCGTGCCGATCGTGAATCGCAACAAGATGAACCCGACCGGCGTCACGTGTTCGAGGGCGTGCTGGACGATCACGAACGTGCTGCCGTAGGCGACGGTCGCCGCGATCAACGCGAGTTCCGGTACGAAAGGCCGACGCGTGTCCAGATTGGTGGGCATGCTCGAGGTCAGCCGGGCCAACGATTGGTGATCGGCGGACGGCGGTCCTTGCCGAATGCCTTGCGCGAGACGCGCACGCCGGGCGGTGCTTGACGCCGTTTGTATTCGTTGGCGTCGACCATCCGGGCCACTCGGCGAGCCAGTGCTTCGTCGAAGCCGCGGGCGGCGAGCTCGGCGACCGTTTCGTCACCTTCGACGTAGCCCTCGATGATCGGGTCGAGCTCGTCGTATTCCGGCAGCGAGTCGGTGTCGAACTGGTCGGGTCGCAGCTCGGCCGACGGTGCCTTGTCGAGCACCGCTTGGGGGATCAGCTCGCGGCCTGCACGCGTGTTGAGATCCCGGCACAGCGCATAGACGAGCGTCTTGGGCACGTCTTTGATCACCGCGAACCCGCCGGCCATGTCGCCGTACAGCGTCGCGTAGCCGGTGGCCATCTCGCTTTTGTTGCCGCAGGAAAGCACCATCCAGTTGAACTTGTTGGAGATGGTCATCACCGCGTTGCCGCGGATACGTGCTTGGAGGTTCTCTTCGGCGACGTCGGGAGGCCGGCCTTCGAACACGGGTGCCAGCATCTTTTCGAACGCGGCCTGCGCGGGCTCGATCGGCACGGTATAGGTCCGTACCCCCAACCGTTCGGTGAGCGCGATCGCGTCGGCGACGCTTCCCTCACTGGAGTAACGAGACGGCAACATCACGCCGTGCACGTGTTCGGCGCCGAGCGCGTCGACCGCGACCGCGGCGACGAGCGACGAGTCGATCCCGCCCGACAGACTGATCAAGGCGTCGGTGAACCCGTTCTTGCGTACGTAGTCGCGGGTGCCGAGCACCAATGCTTCGTAGACCTCGGCGACCGGTTCGAGGACCGGTTCGATCCGGCCGCGCACCGTCGACCCGATGTCGAGGTCGACGACGAGGAGGTCCTCGTCGAACTGTTTCGCCCGAGCCGCGAGGCGGCCCCGGTCATCGAAGGCGAGCGAGGCACCGTCGAAGACAAGTTCGTCTTGGCCGCCGACGAGATTGACGTAGACGATCGGAACCGAAACCTGCGCGGCCCGTCCGGTGAGCATTGCCTCACGTTCGGGCAAACGGCCGGCAAAATACGGCGACGCGTTGATGTTGACGACGACTTCGGCTCCGCTCGCCGCCATCGCGACGACCGGGCCCGGCTCCCAGATGTCTTCGCAGATCGACACGGCGACCTTGACACCGCCGACGTCGAACAGCGGACCGGTCTCGGTCGAAGCCTCGAAGTATCGCTGCTCGTCGAAGACGGAGTAGTTGGGCAGGAGCTGCTTGCGATAGACGCCGAGGATCTGGCCTCGCGCGCAGACCGCGGCCGAGTTGTAGAGATGGTCCGCCCGCTCGGGGAACCCGATCACGGCCACGCAGTCTCCGGTCCGGGCCGCGAACTTCGCGAGTGTCGCCGACGCCGCCGCGACGAACGCCGGCTTGAGCAGCAGGTCTTCGGGCGGGTAGCCGGTGACCATCAGTTCGGGGAACACGACCAGGTCACAGCCCTGCGCCCGTGCGGTTTGGTAGGCGGCGAACGCACGTTGGGCGTTGCCGTCGAGGTCGCCGACGACCGCGTTGAGTTGCGCGGCGCCGACACGCAGGCGGGACATCCGCCCAGGATAACGACGCGTCTCGTCGGGTCGGCCGGGCGAAGAGCGCGACACTCGGTTGGTGACCGTCGTCGACCGCGCGCCTATCCGCCGCGCGCTCGACCGTTCGGCCGACCCGGTGACCGGCCGGGCGGCATTGCGGCGTGTCCTCGAAGCGCATCCGCGTCTTTCGGAGGACCTCAGCTCCGATGCGGAGTTGCTCGACGCGATCGTGGCGGTGACGGTCGCGTCGCATTCGCTGCTCGTAGTGCTCGAACGCGACGCCGTCGCGCTCGACATGTTGCGAGCGTCGGCGCTGCACACGCCGACGACGGTCGAGGGGCTCGTCGCGCAGGCCGACGCGCTGGTCGCCGACGAAGACCCGACCGCCGCGCTGCGGCGCTGGAAGCACCGCCAGGTGGTCCGCATCGCCGGACGCGACCTGCTCGGTCTGGCCGATCTTCGCACGGTCGGTGCCGAGCTGGCGGCCGTCGCGCAAGCATGTTTGGGTGTCGCGCTCAAGATCGCGGCACCGGCGGTCCCGTTGGCCGTGATCGGGATGGGCAAGCTCGGCGCCGACGAACTCAACTATTCGAGCGACGTCGATGTCGTGTTCGTCCACGACGGCGACAGCGCCGAAGCCGAACGGGCGGCACGGGCGTTGCTGCGAACGATGACCGAGCCGACGCGCGACGGCATCGTGTTCCGCACCGACCCGGACCTGCGACCCGAGGGCCGATCCGGTGCGTTGAGCCGCACGCTCGTCGGGTACAGCGCGTATTGGCGACGTTGGGCGCAGACGTGGGAACTGCAAGCGCTCATCAAGGCGCGGCCCGTCGCCGGTGACGGCGCGCTGGGAGCGGCGTTCGTCGCCGAAGCGTCGCCGTTCGTGTGGCCCGACGTCCTCGATCCTTCCGCGGTGCACGAAATCCGGGCCATGAAAGCACGCACCGAGCAGATGCTGACCCGCCAGGGACTGCAGACCCGAGAGCTCAAACGCGGCTATGGCGGTATCCGCGACATCGAGTTCGCGATCCAGCTGCTCCAGCTCGTGCACGGTCGTCACGACCATTCCATCCGTGCCCGGGGGACGCTCGACGCGCTCGAACAGCTCGCCGGCGGCGGGTACGTGACGATGTCCGACGCCCGCCAACTCGACGACGCCTACGTCTGGCTGCGGACCGTCGAACACCGGCTCCAGCTCGTCGACGAACACCAGACGCACACCCTTCCCGCCGACGTCGGTCCGCGCACTCATCTCGCTCGGGTGCTCGGTCTGCGGGACGTGATCGGCCAATCGGCGCTCGAACAATTCGACGCCGAACACGTCCATCATCAGGCCGTTGTGCGCGCGATTCACGAGAAGCTGTTCTTCGCGCCGCTGCTCGACACCCTCGCGGGGGTCGGCGCGCTGTCGATGTCAGCCGCGCAGGAACGGCTGATCGCGTTCGGCTTCCGTGACGTCGAACGAACCCGGGCGGCGCTCGAAGAGCTGACCGCCGGCCTCACCCGACAGTCGCGGGTCATGCAACAACTGTTGCCGGCGGTGCTCGGCTGGCTTTCGGCTGCGCCCGACCCGGACCTCGGACTGCTCGCGTTGCGCCGTCTGACCGAGGGCTACCAGCGAAGCTCGACGCTCGCGCGCCGCTTCCGAGAGTCGCCGATCGCGGCTGAGCGCACCTGTCGCCTCCTCGGCTCGTCGCGCATTCTGGGGAACGCGTTGTACCGTGCGCCGTCGTTCGTCGACGCGCTCGCTGACGATTCGAGCGGGACGAGCCCGGCCCTGTCCACCGAAGCGACCCGCGGCGAACTCATCACCGAAGCGCTCGATTCGCTCGACTGGCGCGAAGACGACGCCGGCCGGCGTTCGGGCCTGCGCCGGTTCAAACGTCGGCATCTCCTGCGGATCGGGGCACACGACCTGCTCGGTTTCGCGGCGCTCGACACCGCGGGGCGCGAGCTGTCGTGCCTGGCCGACGCGTGCGTCGAAGGTGCACTCCGTTCGCTGGAACCGACACTGCCGTTCGCGGTGATCGGCCTCGGTCGCCTCGGTGGCGCCGAACTCTCGTACGCGTCCGATATCGACGTGATCTTCGTGTACGACGGCGCGACCGCACACGACTTCGCGACCGCGGAGCGCATCGCGACCCAACTTGTCGGCGCGATCGGCGACAGCACCGCCGAAGGACGCACGTTCCGCGTCGACACCCGACTGCGGCCCGAAGGCGCGCAAGGCCCGCTCGCACGTTCGCTCGGCGGCTACGAGACCTACTTCGAACAGTGGGCACAGACCTGGGAATTCCAGGCGCTGACCAAAGCCCGGTTCGTGGCCGGCGACCACGCGCTCGGCGAACGTTTCGTCGACCTCGCACACCGGTTCGTGTACCGCGATCCGTTCCCCAACGAGTGGCGACGCGACATTCGGCGCATGAAGGCCCGCATCGAACGCGAGCGCATCCCGCCCGGCGAAGACCCGCAGTTCCATCTCAAACTGGGGCGGGGCTCGTTGTCCGACATCGAGTTCACCGTGCAGCTCGAACAACTCGCGCACGGCGGCGTCGACGCCGAGGTCCGGGAGCCGTCGACGTTGCGGGCACTCGCCGCGCTCGTCGAGATCGGCGCAATCGCCGAAGCGGACGCCCAGCCGTTGCGGGAGTCGTTCGTGCTGTGCGAACAGGCCCGCAACTACCGATATCTGTTGACCGGCTCGCCGAGCGACGCGCTCCCGGTCGACGGCGACGAAGCCGAAAAGCTTGCCCGGATGCTCGGCTACACCCACCGTCCCCAGCAGTCGTTACGGGACGACTACCGGCGAGTCACCCGTCGGGCCCGGACCATCGTCGAGCGGATTTTCTACGCCCGGACCGACTGACACCTCGTTCGGGCGTTGTCGGGCCGCCAATACTTCGCCTCCGGCGTTAAGAACGCGTAGAGAACTGTCCCGTAAGTGAAATCCTTCTGGTATCAACGGATCGTGCTCGCGACCACGACCACCGATGTCATCGCTGGGGCCGGCGCCACCAAGGATGTCGTGATCCTGCACTGGCCCGAGCAGGCCGATCGGATCGACGACCTCGAACGGCTCGGGATCCCGCGCCTGTTGCTCGTCGAGCCCGATTCGGCGCCGCCGGTCAGCACGAGCTGCATCGAGGACTGGCTGCGGCTCCCCGTCGACGACGCCAGCCTCCGGGCCCGGCTCGTCGCGTTGGCCGCCCACGCCCGCCGCCACCCGATGGTGCCGTCGCTCGACGAGCACGGCCAACTGTCGCATCGGGGCGAGACCGTCTTTTTGTCGATCACCGACCAGCGAATCGCCGAGGTCCTCGTCGAGAACTTCGGCCACGTGGTCAGCGAGGAGGCCCTCCTCGAGCGGGCCCGTCCCGAGAACCGCAACGACCAGACGTTACGTGTGAACGTCTCGAGGCTGCGGCGTCGCGTCGCACCGCTCGGGCTGGTGATCACCTGTGTTCGTGGTCACGGCTATTTGATGCAACAAGAGATCGGGCAGGCGTTTTCGGCCTGACATCGCGATGATGTCCCGGTGAGCTGGGACGGCGACGCGTATCAAGCACGATTCGATGCGCTGGCCGAACGCGGCGTCGACGTGCACGGCGAGGCCGCGTTCGTCTGCTCGCTCGAACCGCCACCCGCGTCGGTGCTCGACGCGGGGTGCGGCACCGGCCGGGTCGCGTGCGAGTTGGCGCGACGCGGCGTCGGGGTCGTGGGCGTCGATGTGGATGCGTCGATGCTTGCGGTCGCCCGCCGGTCCGGCCCGGCCGTCGAATGGATCGAGCACGACCTCGTCACGCTGACGCTCGGTCGCACGTTCGATGTCGTGCTGATGGCGGGCAACGTTCCGCTGTTCACCGCTCCGGGAACCCAGGCCGCGCTGGTCGCCGGCGTGGCCCGTCACGTACGCGCCGACGGCGAGCTGGTGGCCGGCTTTCAACTCGGACGGGGGTTCGGCCTCGACGACTACGACGCGTCCTGCGCCGGGGCCGGCCTGACGCTGGCCGCGCGTTATGCGAGCTGGGACCGCGAGCCGTTCGTGGCCGGCGGCGACTACGCCGTGTCCGTGCACCGGCGCAGCTGACGTCCAAGCCTCCGGAATGAAGTTGCATCACGAGCGGTTACGATATATCGTGATCCATCAAGAGTGTTCGAGAAAGGAACCGACGAATGGAAGACCACAGACATCGGGGCGGCCGAGGCCGTCACGGAGAACGAGAAGGACGATGGGGCGGTCCCCGGATGCGTCGGGGCGACATCCGTACCGCCGTGTTGGCGGTGCTCACCGAAGCCCCCGGCCACGGCTACGACGTGATGCAGAACCTCGAGGACAAGTCGGGCGGCGCCTGGAGACCGAGCCCGGGCTCTGTGTATCCGACGCTCCAGCTCCTCGAAGACGAAGGGCTCGTACGTTCGACCGAACGCGACGGCAAGCGGGTCTTCGAGATCACCGACGCCGGACGCGCCGAGTCGCAGGCGCGCATCGAACAGGCCGGCGGTACCCCCTGGGAGCTCGCCGGCAACGGTCAGCGTCGCGGACGCGAAGTACGAGAGGCGATCGGCCAGCTGCACATGGCGTTCAAACAGATCGCGACGGTCGGCAGCGCCGAACAGGTCGACCGCGCGGTCGCGATCGTCACCGACGCGCGCAAGGCGCTCTACCAGATCCTCGCATCGGAGTAACCGCCCGCACCGGTCAGTCAGTGAGCGCGTCCCCGCGAGCCTGGCCCTGGCGAGCGGGCGAGCCTCCCGGCACGTCGTGACCGACGCCATCCAGGACATGCCGGCGACCTGCGACACACGGTGAAAACCGGTTGCGCAGGTCAGCCGGCACGTTCGCGAACGACTGCTGATCCCGATCAGATGTCGTCGGAGCGTCAGCACGCGGACCCGCGCGCTGGAAGCGACATGCCATCTGCCGGTGAAGCACAAGGTCCTCGCAGTGCCTCAATGTGGTCGTCGTGCGTGTCGCGGCGAGACCGCGTGAGGACCGACGTTCCCGCCCGCCGCGGCCGGGCGCTCAGCTCGACACCACAAGTTCGGTGATGAGTTGACGGACGCGGCGGTCGATCTCGTCGCGGATTGCTCGGACGTGTTCGAGGTCTTGTCCTGCGGGATCGTCCAGCTTCCAGTCGAGGTACCGCGTGGCGGGGTAGATCGGGCAGCTGTCGCCGCAGCCCATCGTGACGACAACGTCCGACGCCGCGACGGCCTCGCTCGTTCTCGGTCGTGTTCAGTGCTGCGCGCAATCGTGCCGGCCTGCCGGCATGGGCAACGCCCCACGCCCTCCGCCACTACTACGCCTCGTTGCTGATCCGCTCCGGCGCGTCCGTCAAGGTCGTACAGGCCCGCCTCGGTCACGCGAGCGCGAAGACGACATTGGACGTTTACGGCCACCTGTGGCCGGACGACGACGACGACCGGACTCGGCGGGCCGTCGACGAAGCGTTCGCCGCTCCCGTTGAGGACCGGCTGAGGACTGCCGACGGCCGCTGACCGCATAAGTGCAGGTCAGCGGCCGTAAACGGCTAAATGTCGTAGTAGAGGTAGAACTCCCACGGGTGGGGTCGCAGCTGTACCGGGTCGATCTCGCGTTCTTTTTTGTACGCGATCCACGTGTCGATCACGTCGGGCGTGAACACGTCGCCTTTCAACAAGAACTCGTGATCGGCTTCGAGTGCGGCGAGCGCCTCGTTGAGTGATCCGGGCACTTGGGGAACCTTCGCCAACTCTTCGGCCGGGAGGTCGTACAGGTCACGGTCGACCGGCGCGGGCGGTTCGGTTCGGTTTTGGATGCCGTCGAGGCCGGCCATGAGCATCGCCGAGAACGCAAGGTACGGGTTGCACGACGGGTCGGGGCAGCGGAACTCGAGCCGTTTCGCTTTCGGACTCTTCGAATACAGCGGGATCCGCACCGACGCGGAGCGGTTCCGCTGCGAGTACACCAGATTGACCGGCGCTTCGTAGCCGGGCACGAGCCGCTTGTACGAGTTCGTGGTCGGGTTCGAAAACGCCAGGATCGCCGGCGCGTGCTTCAACAGGCCGCCGATATACCACCGCGCCATGTCCGACAGGCCGGCGTAGCCCTTCTCGTCGAAGAACAACGGCTCGCCGTCCTTCCACAACGACTGATGGACGTGCATGCCCGATCCGTTGTCCTGGAACAGCGGCTTCGGCATGAACGTCACCGAATAGCCGGCCGCGCGCGCGACGTTCTTCACGACGTACTTGTACAACATCAATTTGTCGGCCATCACCGCCAACGTGTCGAACCGCATGTCGATCTCGGCTTGACCGGCAGTGCCGACCTCGTGATGTTGCACCTCGATCGCGATTCCGACCGCTTCGAGCTGGCGGACCATCTCGGAACGCAGGTCCTGGAACTGGTCCATCGGCGGGACCGGGAAGTAGCCCTCCTTGTAGCGCGGCTTGTACGCAAGGTTCGGTGAACCGTCCAGCTCGCGCTCCCGTCCCGAGTTCCACACCCCTTCGACCGAATCCAAGAAGTAGTACCCCGAATACTGGTTCTGGTCGAAACGCACCGAATCGAAAATATAGAACTCGGCTTCGGGACCGAAGTAGGCGGTGTCCGCCAGACCGGTCGACTTCAGATATGCCTCGGCCTTGTTCACGATGTACCGCGGGTCACGCGAATACGACTCGCCGGTCAGCGGGTCCCGCACGTGCGCGTTGATGTTCAACGTCACGTGCTGACGGAACGGATCCAACACCGCCGTGTTCGGATCCGGGATCAACAGCATGTCCGATTCCTGGATCTCCTGGAACCCACGGATCGACGACCCGTCGAACCCCAGACCATCCTCGAACACGTCCGCGGTCAGTTCATGCGCAGGCACAGAAAAATGTTGCATCAACCCCGGAAGGTCGCAGAACCGAACGTCGACTATCTCGACGTCGTTGTCCTTAGCGAACTTCAAAACGTCGCTCGCGCTGCGCTGTGCCACTGGCCGACCCCTTCTTCGAGATGAATGCGAGTGTCCGACGGACCCCGCGCACTCGCACGGGGCCCGAACTCGGCGGAAGCGTCGCCGAAAAGCTTTACCCGACCTTTGCTTCTATGTGAATCCTCTGTTACCCAAGTCCGCCGGGCCGGGGTGAGGCTACGCGAACGTTCCTACACTGTGCCTATGGAGCGCCAACTGGAGTACGTCCTGCGCACCGTCGAAGAGCGCGGCGTGCGTTTCGTCCGGCTCTGGTTCACGGATGTGCTCGGCTTTTTGAAGTCGGTCGAGATCACCCCCGCCGAACTCGAGGTCGCGCTCGAAGAGGGCATGACCTTCGACGGCTCGACGATCGAGGGCTACAGCCGGATCCAGGAATCCGACATGCTGGCCAAACCTGACCCGAATACGTTCGAATTGTTACCGGGTGGTGACAGCGACGCGCCGGTGGCGCGCATGTTCTGCGACGTCCAGGTCTTTTCGGGCGACCCGTTCCACGGTGATCCCCGTTACGTCTTGAAACGCAACCTCGAACGGGCGCGGGAGAAGGGCTTCACGTTTTTCGTCGGCCCCGAGATGGAGTTCTTCTATTCGCGTACCGCCGAGCGGGTCGAGCCGCTCGACGGTGCCGGCTACTTCGATCTGACCGCCCACGACCTCGGTTCGCAACTGCGCAAGCAGACCGTGCTGCGCCTCGAAGCGATGGGCATCCCCGTCGAGTATTCGTTCCACGAGAACGGCCCGAGCCAACACGAGATCGACCTTCGCCACACCGACGCGTTGACGATGGCCGACAACGTGATGACGTTCCGGCTCATCGCCAAAGAAGTCGCGCAGGATCACAACGTGCACGCGACGTTCATGCCCAAGCCGATCGCGGGTGCGTTCGGGTCGGGGATGCACTCACACCTGTCGTTGTTCGAAGGCGACGTGAACGCGTTTCACGATCCGGGCGACGAGTACGGACTTTCCAAGGTCGCGAAGCATTTCATCGCCGGGCTGCTCGTGCATGCGAGCGAGATCGTCGCGATCACGAACCAGTGGGTGAACTCGTACAAGCGGCTGATCCCCGGTTACGAGGCGCCCGTGTACAAATGTTGGGCACGCAACAACCGGTCGGCGCTGGTGCGTGTCCCGTTGCCGAAGAAGGGCAACAGCGATTCGACCCGTATCGAGTTCCGCGCCCCCGACCCGGCCTGCAACCCCTATCTCGCGTTCTCGGTCATGCTCGCGGCTGGGCTCAAGGGCATCGAAGAGGGCTATGCGCTGCCGCCGGAAGCGACCGACAACATCTACGCGCTGACCGACGCGGAACGGCTCGCGGAGGGCATCACCGCCTTGCCGGGTTCGCTGCGTGACGCGCTCGACTCGATGGAACGGTCAGAACTGATGGCCGAAACGCTCGGCGAGCATGTCTTCGAGAACTTCCTCATCAACAAGCGCCGCGAGTGGACCGAGTACAAGGCGTACGTCACACCGTTCGAGATCGATCGCTGGCTCGGAACGCTGTAGACATTGGCCTGATCGACATGACCGAACTTTCCGACCTCGTCCTCGTCTTTCCCGATCCGCCGCCGCCGCTGCTCGTGCGGACGCTCGACCTGGCCGGACAACAATGGAAAGCTGTCGCGAACGCGGCGATCGCGATGCAAAGCGAACCGGCCGACGGTTGGATGGGCGCGGTCGTGTGCGCCGAAGACGATCCTGAAGGCGCGTTCGCGCTGTGCCGGTCGTTGCGCAAAGGCGACGGGCGTGTCGAGTCGATCCTGTTGTTGGTTTCCGGCGCGCAGCTGCACGAACTCGAACAGCGCGACGACCTGTTCGACGACTTCTGCCTGTCTCCGTTTCACCCGAAGGAGATCGAGGCACGCTTTCGCCATCTGCTGTTCCGCGCCGGTCGCGGCGACAGTCCCGAGCTCGCGTCGTATGCAGATCTCGTCCTCAACTTCGAGACCTACCAGGCCGCGATCGGCGGGAAACCGCTCGACCTCACCTACATGGAATATGAGCTGCTCAAGTTCTTCTTGACCCATCCGGGCAAGGTGTTCACCCGTGAGCAGCTGCTGTCACGGGTGTGGGGCTACGAGTACTACGGCGGCGCCCGCACGGTCGATGTGCACGTCCGGCGGTTGCGGGCCAAGCTCGGCGAGGAGCACGCCAACCTGATCCAGACGGTGCGGTCGGTCGGCTACCGGTTCGGCCAGACCCGCTGGCCGGGCAGCGCCGGCCGTCAGGACGGCGACGGCTGAGCTTCGGCGTCGTCGGCACGGCGGTCGGCGTCGTCGCCCGCCATCCACCCGAACGCGCCCGACCAGAGCGCCCCGACGACGAACAGGCCGATCGGCCCGACGACGAACAACGCCAACAGGATGGCCACGACCCCGATCATCGGGTCGATGTTAGACCTCAGTTCGACAAACGCTGGCCCGACGCGGCGGTCGTCGACACCGAACGACGCCGCCCGCGCGATGCGGCGAGCACGACCGGCCGTTCAGCTGCGGTCGTGGTCGACGGGCACGTAGGCCCAGACTTCGATCTCGACGTGCGCGCCGCCGGGGAGGGCACCGACCTGGACGGTCGAACGGGCAGGTCGGTGCGTACCGAACGCGTCGGCGTACACCGCGTTGACAGCTCCGAAACTGCCGATGTCGGTGACGAACACGGTCGTCTTGGCGACGTCGGACATCGACGCGCCGCAGTCGTCCAACATCGCGGCGATGTTGGCCAACACCGTGCGTGCCTCGGCTTCGGCGCCGCCGACGACGATGGCGCCCGTCGTGCGATCGAGCCCGATCTGACCGGCGAACACCAGCCAGTCTCCGGCGCGCACCGCCGGCGAGTAGGGGCCGGCAACGGCCGGTGCGCTCGGCGTCGGGACGGGAACCACCGCCATGCCTACCTCCTCAGTCGGCGCGAGGCGCGCGTCTGTCGGGTCGGGAACGTCTCCGGCCTCGTCCCCTCGACGCGGCTGAGCGCGTTCCAGGTGGCCGCCGCGACCGCGGCGAACACCGCGTCGGACGATCCGCCGAGCGGAGCGCGACCGTCGTCGACGAGGTCCACCTCGACCGGCGGCATGTCCTTGGCGCGCACAATACCGAACGACCTGATCGTGAGGTCCTGCACCGCCCCCGTTGATGGATCGACGGTCAGCGACTCGGTGCAGACCCAACCCAACGCCATGTGCGCGGCGCCGATCGCGTAGGAGCGCAGCACGGTCTCATCGAGCGGATCGCCGGCCGCGACGCGAACCACGATCCGGCCGAGCGCACCGGTCGCCGGATCGGCATGCACCTGCGCGCCGGCGCTCGCGCCGGACGGGACGCGCACACACGTGTCGAGCAACGTCGGGTCGTCGGTGAGGGCGCCACGGTCGGTGCCGGCGGCGTCGAGGGCACCTTCGACGAGCACGGCCTGTTCGGCGAGACCGGCGCCCCGTACCTGTGCGCTGACCGGCGGGCCGGCGAGATCGACCTCACGCCAACGTGCCGACACCGCACACGCATACGGCGACGGCCACTGCGACACGGACGCGCCGGCCCCGGCGGCGGCCGCACCGTCGATCTCGATGCGTCCGTCGCGCAACACGGCGGTCGCGGCGATCGGCGGACGTTTGGGGCCGAGACGGACGACGTCTTCTCGCGAGTAGACGACGCGCACGACGCGCCCAAACCGATCGGCCAGCTCGCGTGCCGCCCGCGGCGCCGCCGATGCCTGCTTGCCGCCGAACGCGCCGCCGTTGGCATACGGCGAGGCCGGCGCACCTCCCGGCACGCACCACGACGCGTCCGGCTCCAGATATGCAGGTTCGACCCACGACGTCGCGAGCCGGACCCCGCCGGGCGGACATGGCGCGAGGGCGTCGAACAACGGTGGTCGTTCCTCGACCGTCGTACGCCGGCCCTGGACCTTGCCGACAGCCTGGCGGGCCGCGGCCAACGACTCCCCCACGACCCAGCGCATCCCGGCCGCGTCGACGCTGTCGGCCGACGAACCGGGCGGGAGCGGCACCGCGACGAGTGCGTCTCGCGGCGCGGTGTCGTCGGCGAACGGTGCGCCGCCGAGCGGGACGTCGGCGCCGACGGTCTGCGCGGCGCCGCCTTCGAGCTCGGCGCGGCGGGCGGCCGCGTCGAGGTCACGCGCCGGGGTCCGCGACCCGACACTGCTGTCGTCGGCGTCGCGCAGAGCGTCGTACACCGTGCGCCACCCGGTGCAGCGGCACAGGTGTGCGGCCAACATGCGGTCGAGGTCGCGCCCACGACCGCCGGCCGACCGTACGACGATGCCGGGCGTGCAGAACCCGCACTGCGATCCTCCGGTCGCGACGAACGCGGCCGCGAGACGGTCGCGGGTCGGGCCGTCCAAGCCTTCCAACGTGGTCACCGAACGGCCGGCCATCCGGCTGATCGGCGTGACGCACGCGACGCGGGGCTCGCCGTCGACGAGGACGGTGCAACAGCCGCACTGTCCTTGGGGCGCACAGCCGTCTTTGACCGAGTACAGGCCGAGCTGCTCGCGTAACACGACCAGGAGCGACTCGTCGGCCGACGCGGTGACGACGACCGCGCGGCCGTTACACGTCAACTGCGTGTTGACCTCGGGTTGGTCCACGAGGCGTCAGCCTCGCAACGGACGGCTCAGGAGAAGGACTGACCGCAGCCGCAGGTGCGCTGCGCGTTCGGGTTGTTGATCGTGAACCCGGCGCCTTGCAGGCCGTCTTTGTAGTCGAGGGACGCGCCTTGGAGATATTCGGCGCTGGCCGGGTCGACGACCACACGAACGGCGCCGTCGTCGTAGACGTTTTCGATGTCGTCGGGGGCCTTTTCGCTGTCGAAGAACATCTCGTAGGACAGGCCCGAACAGCCGCCCGGGCGCACCGCGACGCGCAGGCTCAACTCAGGCTGGTCCTCGGCCTCGAGCAGTTCGCGGACCTTGGTGGTGGCGGTCTCGGTGAGCGCGATCATGGCTGTCCTCCACTCGGCGACTTCAACGTTGAGGTTATCGGACCGAAACCGCGACCCGACACGGATCCCGGTCGTACAACGTCGCGAACTCCTCCACGCTTCCCCCGCCGACCTCGGCGACGATCCCTTCCGAGATGCCACGGTGCAGATTGCACACAAGTTCGGGGTAGGCCTCGGCCAGCTCCCGGAACGGGCAATGCATGAAGGCCATGCCGGTCGCGGCACCGGACGTGTCGGTGACCGGCTCGAAACCCAACCGGTTCATCTCGTCCGACAGTGCTTTGACGCACGAACGTGCCCGGGTCCGGCGTCCGGCTTCGACACCCCAGGCGCGGCCGATCTCGGTGGCTTCGCTGCCGTCGGCGCCGACCCGTTCGGCGAGCGCGGCGAGCAGCCCCGAAAGGAGGGTGTAGCTCGGCGGATCGAAACCCAGACCGGGGGCGCCGGCTGCGAGTGAGTACACGTGGGTGGGCCGGCCGACCGTCCCCCGGTGCACGGGCTCGACTTCGACGAGGCCGGCTTCGCGCAGGCGGTCGAGATGCAGCCGGACGGTGTTGGCGTGCAGACCGAGCGAGTCGGCCAGCTCCTGCGCCGAGCATCCGCGGGTCGAGCCTGCCAGCTCCCGGTACATCGAGAACCTGGTCTCGTCGCCGAGCGCTTTGAGCATCGCGAGCAGGTCCATTTCCTTGACGGTACCCCCGGCCCCGGCATATTTTCAAGGTCTACACTGGTTTTATTCAGCGATGGCTCCCGAACCGGTAGATGACAGCCCGCCCGTGACCGACCTCAGCGCCGCCCCTCCCAGCTCCGACGATGTCCGCCGCATGCTCGCGGGCGTCCTCGATCCGGAGCTGCACGCCTCGATCGTCGAGTTGGGAATGGTCCACGAGATCGCGGTCAGCGCGGCCGGCGACGTGACCGTCAAGGTCGCGTTGACCACCGCGGCGTGTCCGCTGCGAGGTCAGATCGGCAACGACGTCCGCTCCAAGGTCGCCGGTCTCGCCGGCGTACGCGACG
>Ga0182024_10012523_pt1 | contig 16759 bp, 12 predicted proteins | sample P32metaG_FD_120480 | JGI IMG/M metagenome (GOLD analysis project Ga0182024, IMG submission 120480) | Permafrost microbial communities from Stordalen Mire, Sweden - P3-2 metaG (Illumina Assembly) | ecosystem: Environmental > Terrestrial > Soil > Wetlands > Permafrost | place: Sweden: Stordalen... | reverse complement strand
TGCCAGGCATTTCGAGGTCGAGAACGGCAACGTCATACTTCCGCTCCTCGCATTTTTCCAATGCGGCGAGGCCGGAGTTGGCCTCGTAAAGATCGTAACCGAGATCCGCCAGAGCGGCGCGGTAGTTCCGTCGGGCCTTCCGCTCATCGTCTACAATTAAGATAGGCACGGTTGCAGTTGGTTGATTGTCAGCCGGTCGGCGCCGGTTTCGGGCGAGGCTGGAGTATAAGGGGAATACAGCATGCCAGCCCCCTTCCGCACAAATTATGCCAGCATGAGAAGGCCAAACGCAAACTGCCCAGCGGCCGGTAGTTACATCACAACTACTATTCTCCATAAAATGCCGGGTATTGCGTTCTGCAATATTTGACGCTTTCTATCCATGCGGATTGCAGGTTGCAAAGACGCCCGGCAATACCTTGGAGAGGGTACGACTCCCTTTTCAGGCGTGGTCGTGCAAGATTAATAGGCTCTGTCGGGTACCTTTGGCGGCCTTTAATGGAATATTCATGCGTTTTGCAGGATGCGAGGCGCGCCTCCAAAAACGCATTGGCGGATTTTATACCTATTGGCTAAAGTATTGCAGCTTGCAAAAATAGTTGTTTTGAGTAAGACAGCAACGGAAGTGGCTATCCGAGAAGGCGTTACAGTGGAGGATGTTAGAGTGGCATAGTGGATGCTTATACGCCGCAAACAATTTCGAACAGGCATCACATCCTGTCCGGAGTCTCAAACACCAGGAGTAAAAAACTATGAATCTAGCGATTTGGCTACCAAGCCTGTTCGTCGGTGGAATCCTCTCAATGGCGGGGGTCTATCTGTTCCTTATTGCGTGCGAGCACATTTAACCCAAACACATCCATGTTATACCTGACCGCAGTCGTCTCGTTGTTTCTCTTCATTTACCTCTGGGTGGCCATGATTCGGCCCGAATGGTTCTGAGCCTTTGGCCGTTGAACCCATCTTAGAAAGACGAACCCTATGCCAAACCCTATTCAAATCTGGCTTATTCCCGCGTTGATGCTGATCGTCACTACGCTTCTAGCCATTCCGCTCAGTAAGTACCTTTCATGGATCATGAACGGATCCTACAAGGCGCCTGGCTTTTTCAAGTTTTTCGAGCACCGGCTGGACAGTGGTCCTATGAATTGGAAGCAATACACGGCGGCGATGTTGATTTTCAACACGGCGCTTTTCGTTTTCGGCTTCATGGTGCTGGTGCTACAGCCATGGATGCCGCTCAACGACCTGGGCCGCGGCGCGATTGCCCCGACTACCATCTTCCACTCGGTCATCTCGTTCATGACGAACACCGACCTCCAGCATTACTCGGGAGACCAGGTCTTCTCAAATTTCACTCAGATATTCTTCTGTTTGAGCAATTTCTTCCTATCGGCCTCGATTGGTTTCTGCGGCCTGACGGCAATTATCCGCGCATTCCGCGGGGACGCGCACGTGGGCAACTTCTTCGTCGATATGTGGAGAGTGGTGATCTACATGTTCCTGCCCGCCTCGTTCATCTTTGCCATTATCTTCCTGCAGCAGGGCAGCCCGATGACTTTGAAGTGCGCCCATATTGTCTCGACGCTCGAGGCCGGCGCGATGGGAATGACTAATGGAGTGGCGAATCAACAGACCATCGTAATGGGTCCTTTGGCCGCCTTCGTGCCGATGAAACAATTGGGAACCAACGGAGGCGGATTCTTCGGGATGAACTCCTGCCATCCGTTCGAGAATCCCACGGCGTTTACCAACTTCCTCTCATGCGTGATGATGATGCTTTTTCCCTATTCGCTCGTCCTGATGTACGGCCGGATGCTGAAACGGCTGACTCACGGCTGGGTCATCTTTAGTGTCATGATGTTGATGATGATCGGCACGGTCGTCTGGGCGGTGTGTTTCGATACGCTCCAGCCGAACCCCGGATTCACCGCGCATCCTGTTGCCAGATCTTATGATATGCCGAGCGCCACGGCGCCGGGTGGCAAGCGAACGGTCGTATTGCCGGCCGTGGCCGGGCTGCCGGTTGACCAGCATCTCGGCAACCTGGAAGGCAAGGAAATGCGCTTTGGCACCTCCGCTGGGGCGACGTTCGCCGCGCTCACGGTGGACGTGACCGACGGCGGAATCAATTGCGAGCATGACAGCTTGAACCCAATCGCCGCGCTCTCGCCGATGGTTGGAATGTGGATCAACTGCATCTTCGGCGGCAAGGGCGTGGGCATGATAAACCTGCTGTTGTTTATGATAGTCGGGATCTTCATTGCTGGCCAGATGGTGGGGCGCACCCCCGAGTATTTGGGTAAGAAGATTGGCGGCCGAGAGATGAAGCTCGCGATGATCGCGCTCCTCGTGCACCCCATCATGGTTCTATTTCCGACGGGACTCTTTGCCGCGACGACTTGGGGTACCGCGGCTACGAGCAATCCGGGGCCGCACGGTTTCTCGCAGATCATGTATCAGTTCTCGTCGGCATCGGCCAACAATGGCTCCGCCTTCGATGGTCTGGGTGTCAGCTACGGCCTGAATAGCAACCCCAATCCCGCGCCCGAGGCTGTCCCGTGGGATATCGCCGCGGCTATCGTAATCATCATCAGCCGGTTCCTTCCAATCATCGCGCCGATTGCGATGGCGGGGTATCTCGGCTCGAAGCAGGCTGCGCCGTTTGGCTTGGGCACCTTACGGGATGACACGCCGACATTCGCCTGCCTCTTACTCGCGACGATCATCATCATTCAGGCGCTGCTCTTCCTGCCAGTGGCCGTGCTCGGACCGATCGCGGAGCACTTCGGCCCCATCCCGTTTGGCGGCTGACCCGATGTTACGAACACTAACGAACCTCAACTTACAAGTTAACAGAAACCAGTAGCCATGAGTACAGTATTGACGCCGGATATCAGCCTTCCCCCGAGCCAGGGTCGCCCCATGCGCCGGCCGAAGGCGCTCTTCACCTGGAAGACCACAATGCCTGCCTTGAAGCAGGCGTTTGTCATGCTTCGTCCGGATATCCAGTGGAAGAACCCGGTGATGTTCGTGGTGGAGATTGGCGCCTTTCTCACCCTTTTCTATGTGATTAAGGCGGCGATGGGGCAGTCGGCGAGCCAGATATCGACCAATTATTTCATCGCACTAGACGCCTGGCTCTTCGCAACGGTGCTCTTCGCGAACTTTGCCACCGCTCTGGCGGAAGTCCATGGCAAGGCGCAGGCCGAATCCCTGCGACGCGCCCGGCGCGATACGGTTGCCCATCGCCTACGGACCGGCGGCATGACCGAGGAAGTCTCCTCGACCATGTTGAAGGTTGGTGATTGTGTTGTCGTCGAGGCGGGCCAAATGATACCCGGTGACGGCGAAATCATCGATGGCATTGCCTCGATCGATGAATCGGCGATTACGGGCGAATCGGCGCCGGTAATTCGTGAGTCGGGTGGCGACCGCTCGGGCGTCACGGGCGGCACGCTGGTTGTCTCCGACCGGATCATTGTCCGGATCACGGCAGGCGTGGGGGAGTCGTTCCTTGACCGGATGATCGCGCTGGTGGAGGGGGCGATCCGTCAGCGCACTCCCAACGAGATCGCACTGACCCTGGTCTTGACCGCATTTACGCTTATTTTCCTCATCGTCGTCATTCCGCTCTGGCCGATGGCCTATAACGCGGAACAATATATGATGGGCTATCTCGGGATAACCGACCAGCTCAATAGCCTCGGCACGGACGTGCCCACCTTGGTGGCGCTCCTCGTGTGCCTGATTCCCACCACTATCGGCGCATTGCTCGCCGCCATCGGGATCGCGGGAATGGATCGCGCATTGCAGCACAATATTATCGCAAAGAGCGGCAAAGCCGTGGAGGTGGCAGGCGACGTCGATATCGTGCTCCTGGATAAGACGGGCACCATCACGATGGGTAACCGCCAAGCAACGCAGTTCCTGCCGGTTGGGACTTACACGGCGGCGGATGTAGGCAAGCTTGCCGCCCTGGCTTCATCAGCGGATCAGACACCCGAAGGCAAGAGCATCGTAAAGGCGTTCAACGCGCTCGGAGTGGCGTCTGTTACTGTTCCTGCGGAGGCTGAATTTGTACCATTTACCGCGCAGACGCGGATGAGCGGGGTCGATCTGCCAGGAGGGCGCCGCATCAGGAAGGGAGCGTCAGATGCGATTGTGAAACTCGTCGAGGCGGACGGGCGGAAGGCACCGGTCGAACTGAAGCCGCTGGTGGATGGCGTGGCATCGAAGGGAGCGACTCCTCTCGTTGTCGCCGATGGCAACCAGATTATCGGCGTTGTGGTCCTGGAAGACGTATTGAAGCCGATGATGAAGGAGCGCTTCGACCGCCTCAGGAAGATGGGGCTGCGCACCGTGATGGTCACTGGCGACAATCCGCTGACTGCCGCGACGATTGCCAAGCTGGCTGGGGTCGATGACTTTGTGGCGCAAGCCACGCCCGAAACCAAGCTGGCTTATCTTCGCAAGCAGCACGCGGAGGGAAAACTGGTTGCCATGATGGGCGACGGCACCAATGACGCGCCGGCGCTGGCGCAGGCCGACGTGGGCCTCGCCATGAACGCCGGGACCCAGGCGGCTAAGGAAGCGGCGAACATGGTCGATCTCGACAGCGACCCGACCAAGCTGATCGAAGTCGTGGAGATCGGCAAGCAACTGCTGATGACACGTGGCGCGCTAACCACCTTCTCGGTGGCCAACGACGTGGCAAAATATTTTGCCATCGTTCCCGCGCTCTTCGCCGGGACGCTGCCCTGGCTGAAGATCATCGATATCATGCACCTTCATTCACCCACCTCGGCCATTCTCTCAGCCGTCATCTTCAATGCCCTCATTATCCCCGCTCTCATTCCCGTCGCATTCAGGGGTGTAAAGTATCAGCCGCTGGGCGCCGATGCGCTGTTGCGGAAGAACCTGCTGATTTGGGGACTGGGAGGAGTTATCCTGCCGTTTATCGGCATCAAGGCAATCGATCTCTTCATGGTCGCCTTTCACATGGTTGCCTGATCCTCGACTAACCCAAATCCACGACTTACTACTTATGAAATACATTACAAAGAGCATCTGGCTGTTGTTGTTCACGGTCATCATCGGTTGCGTGATCTACCCCGCGCTGGTGTGGGGGATAGGCCAAACCTGTTTTCGATTTCAGGCCAATGGGAGCATGGTGAACGGCCCCGACGGCACCCCTGTGGGCTCGCTGCTCATTGCTCAACCCTTCACGAAACCCGAGTATTTCGAGCCGCGCCCGTCTGCCAGCTCTTATGACGCATCGGCAGGGTCTTCTTCGGCGCTTGCGACCTCCAACTATGCGCTGCGCGGCCGCGTGGCGGGGACGCTCGGGCCCCTCGTCACTTACAAGAGCGGTCTCAAGGCCGGACAGCCAGTCGCGCCGGACATCGAGACCTGGTTTCAACAGGATAAGTTCCAGGGCGCTCCCAGTATAGTGGCTCAATGGGCAGACGCACACAATGGCATGGCGCAGGGATGGGTGAAAACCGATGCGAATCACCTCCAGGCCGTGCAGGATTGGGGGACTGCGCATCCTGATATCGTCAAGCAATTCATTCACGATAATCCGACCATACCCACCCCACAACCCGCGGACCTCGCCGTGGTGTTCTTCGAGCATTTCTCGAAAGATCACCCGGGACAGTTCCCTTCCATCGTGGCCCAGACCGGGACGGATGGAAAAACGACATCGGTTTCAATTCAGCCTGTTAAGACGGGCTCCGATATCCAATCGAACTTTTTCGACTTCTGGGTCCAGGACCATCCCGATGCCCAATTGCAGGATGTCCCCGGCGATCTCGTGACATCCTCCGGCTCCGGGCTGGATCCGCATATCACGCTGGCAAACGCTGAATTCCAACTCGATGGAGGCATCGCGGCGAAATGGGCCACAGACACCAAGCGCGACCCGGCTACCGTCCGCGCTGAGATCGACAACATCCTTCAGGCCGACTCATTTGCTCCGTTCAACGGGCTGGCGGGCGAAAAGCTGGTCAATGTGTTGCAAGTCAATCTGGAACTCCGCCAAAAGTACGGGGCGCCCCAGTAAGGCCACTAGCTGCGATGGCGTTTCCCAAATGGGATTTGCGCCCAGGATTGCGGCTCCGATCAGCAGGAAAAAGCGCAATTCCGGGCGGTGCGCCCTATTGCATAGTGCAAATAGCGAAAAGCGGGAATCATGCAAAATGCACTTCCGATTACGGAGACACACGCTGCTGATTGTTCGTAAGCCGCACGTTTTGTGACACTTGCAATATAGAAGACATCCGCGGCACGACAGAAGCTAATAGACGCGGATTGAAGCGCTCCCGCCGAAATGGGAGTGGGGCCGATTTACCCCCCGACCGTTGTGCATATCCTAATCATCGACGACGAAAAGAGTGTCCGCTCTGCATTGTCTGCGGCGCTGGAGACGATGAGGCATCAGGTTACGACGGCAGCCAACGGAGCGCTCGCGCTGCACGCTCTCAGGAACAATGGCTTTGAAGTCGTCTTGCTGGATATGCGACTCAACGAGGAAAGCGGGCTCGAATTGCTGGATGAGATATTGACCATCTCGCCCCGCGTCGCCGTCATCCTGATCAGCGCCTATGCTAGCATTGAAACCGCAGTGACCGCGATCAAGCGCGGTGCCTTCGACTGTCTTCCGAAACCATGCACTCCTGACCAGCTTCGGCAGGTGCTGGAAAGAGTGGAGCAGACTCGAAAGCTGGAAAACCGGGTGGCCGAGCTCGAATCGGATTCCACCGGCGCCGCACTCGATTACATCTTGAGCAGTGACTCTCCGCAAATGCAGAGGGCGCTGGAGGTCGCGTTCAAAGCCGCTGCGAGCGATGCCACGATTTTGCTCCTAGGTGAAAGTGGGACGGGAAAAAGCGTTCTGGCGAAAGCCATTCATCGCCGGAGCCCGCGGGCAACCGGGGCTTTTGTCACCGTAAGCTGTCCGAGTCTTTCGCGAGAACTCCTGGAAAGCGACCTGTTCGGGCACGCAAGGGGAGCCTTCACCGGCGCGATTGCGGAAAAATGGGGCAAGGTTACGGCCGCAGACGGCGGAACACTTTTTCTGGACGAGATAGGCGAACTTCCGCTCGATATTCAGGCGAGACTCCTGCGCTTGTTGCAGGAGCGGGAATACGAGCGCGTCGGCGAAACAAACTCTCATAAGTCCAATGTGCGGCTTATCGCGGCCACTAATCGAAACCTGAGCGAAAGAGTGGAGCAGAGAACATTTCGCGAGGATCTCTATTACCGGCTCAATGTAATCACGGTTACAGTGCCTCCGCTGCGCGAACGAATAAACGACTTTGCCACCCTTGTAAGCACCCATTTGAACTATCTTGCCCGGCAATCCGGCAAAGAGGTAAAATCCATTTCCCGTGCTGCCCTGGAACAGATGCAGTGTTATAACTGGCCAGGAAATCTGCGTGAACTGCGAAACGTCCTGGAACGGGCAACCATTCTCTGCGCCGGGGATCAGATCAGGTTGATCGACCTGTCTGAATCGATTTGCAAATTCACGGAAGTTCGCATCGGAAGCAAAGTCACATTGGCTGAGTTGGAGAACCTCCATATCAAGCGGGTCATGGAAAACTCACGGACTCTGGAGGAAGCTGCGCACGTCCTCGGAATTGATCCGGCCACACTGTATCGGAAGCGCAAGAAACACGCCTGATGTTTGCTTTACAGACCCTGCGGTCCGCTTTTCCGGCCATGGCCAACATGCAAAATGCGTCAGGCCGAATGCCAAATCCTGCAATATGCACGGCATGAATCATCCTCAAAATTCGCATTGCCACACGGAAGGCTCTCCGGGAGAGACACTAAGGACGGATGTCTCCCGCTTGGCACGTTAGCAGCTAAGGATAAGTTCATGAGTCGTACGCGTAGTATGTTGTGGCAGTGGTGTTCACCGACACCTGCTCGTTCCGAGTCCATTTCAAGCAAGAAAATGAGTACCTCCATCCTCATCGTAGATGATGAACCCAACATTCGCTTGGTGTATCGTTCCGCGCTCGCGGGACTCGGTTACGAAATATTCGAGTCCTCTTCGGCTGAGGCGGCATTGGAGCAATTTCGGGCGCGGCATTATGAGGTTGCGATTTTGGACCTGAAGATGCCCGGTATGGATGGTCTGGAACTGCTCGCCAAGATGCACGAACTGGGAATACAAACGCCGGTGGCCTTCATTACGGCCCACGGTGACGTTCCAAACGCCGTCCGCGCAATGGAACTCGGGGCAATCGATTTTCTGCCGAAACCGCCTACCCCCGAGCAACTACGCGACGTCGTGCACGACATTCTTCTCCGTCACTCCGCTCCCTTGAACTTGGGGGCAATCCGTGACTGTGACTATTATCTGCGCTCAGCAAAGCGGGCAATCAATCTCCGGGATTTCACCAAGGCGAATAAGCATTTGATCAAGGCGCTCGACATCAATCCTGCTTCGAAACAGGCGATCAATCTCGTCGGCGTCATGCTTGAAATGCGCCAGGAATATGAGCATAGCACGCTGAGCTCGCTTAACTAACTCCCCATCCACTTTGTGCCGCCCCGTGCACGTCTAATACTGCCTCTGGACATACAGGCAGCCAAGACGGAGCCGGGGCGGTCGCTTTTTAACCCCTTTATGAAACCGGACAACACGATCTTTACCATCCCGACCTATCGTCTACGGGATGTGCCGGAAACGATAGAAACGTACGACGAGCATTTCTGGAGCAACGGCCACTCCGTCAAAATGATGGTCTTTGACGATTCGAGCCTGGCTAATCATCAAAAATATTACTCGTTGCTGGAGCAGACAAAGACCGCGAACGAGTTGTATTATGTCGGCCCGCAGGAAAAGGAGCAATTCCTCGACTTCCTCAAGAGAAAGCTGCGCGACAAAAATCTGACCTCATTGGTGCGAAGCCTATTTCGTCCGAGCTACGGTGGAAACCGGAACTTTACGCTCATGTACACACTGGGAGCGTTCATGGTCAGTTCGGACGATGACATGCGTCCCCATGCGCTCGTCGAGGCAAGTCCCGAGTCCTTAAACCCGGACGAGATCAGCCGCGGAAAATTGCTGAAGAGCGGTTCATCAGGCGTGCTTGAAAAATCGTTCGATCTGCTCACTTCGTTTCAGGATGTCCTCGGCAGGAAGGTCTCCGCAATTCCAAGCAACTACGAGCGCGGTGAGGGCGTGATGGATACGGCCATGGACCTCGAAACCAATGTTTCGAAGGATTTTGCGCGAGATAATTCACTGCTTCTTCAGACAGGCCAGGTCTCGCCAAACTCCGTCGTCAAGATTGCCCAAACATTCCGGACAGGCACGAACGACATCGACGCCCTTGACTTCGTTTACATGTACCTGCACGACGAATCTCAGCACCAGGCAAACCTATATGATTTCAACGATATATATGTGCTAGTGAATTTTCGGCCGGCGGTGACGAATAAGAACTGGCGGATCGATTGTGGCGTGGCAGGTTACGACAACCGGCTTGGGCTGCCCCCTTTCTTCCCGACCCGCCTGAGGTTTGAGGATTACATTTTCCGTTTGTGGATTCAACAGCCCAAAATCGTGGCGGCTCATGTGGACGCAGTGCAAACGCACGTAAAGAACAACTACATGCGCAATCCGCTCTCCATGGATGTGTTTAACGAGGAAATATGCATTCTGCTGAAGAAGAAGATCAAAGAAACTGTCCAGAAGCGCGACGATTTATCCATTTCCTTCAGTTATAATGGCGAGGTAACGCTTCAGGATACGGAGGAGATCCTGGAGAAAATCACGGGGGTTCATCGGGAGATCGTCAAGGGCGCCGCGTCCACGCGGAATAGCAAGCGAAAGCAGGCATTGCTGCTATTTGGCGAAAATCTTAAGCGAGCCTTTTACGGTTTCGAAGCCGACTTTTTCCAGCAAAATGTTACCCGAATTGTGGACGACGTGGTAAGTCAGATTCAAGCTTCGATCGAACTGTGGCCGACGCTGGTGGAGATATGCTACTTCTACAAGGACAAGAAGGAGTTTCCTCAAACGCGGGTTAAAAATAAGCGCTTGAAGGGCGCCAACGGATCGCGGGCAAAAGCCGCGTAAAACACAATGTCTCCGTTTCAACACACCATATTGGGTTTCACATTGATTTTCGTTGCGGTCGGGTCCAGCCGGGCGCAATCAAAAGTGTGCTGCCTCGATGAAGAGCAAGACACACGAGCATCTATTGAGCCGGAAGTTGAAATCCCAACGGCGGCGACTGCTCGCCAACAAATCGGATACCCTTGGAAATGTAGAATCGTGACCACGACCTTTTGGGTGGGAGAATCCCCCACAAGGAAGAATCCCGCCCCCAATCGCGTCAGTGCATGGGATAATCATTGGGCGCAAAGATACGGAGGTTACGATGACCCGGACTCGCGCAATCGGCGGGGTTACATTCCCGCCAGGTTCATCCCGAGTCAGAATCCATTTTACGTGGCTCTTCCTTACAACGACGTAAGCCGAGAGCATCTGAAGCCTGAGGCGGCGCTCGTGATTCCGTGGTTCAAAGCGGAGTTTATGGAAGAGGGCAAATCAGTTTGCCATGGCCACTGGGTGGCGATTCGCCATGGCGAGCGCACGGTTTACGCTCAATGGGAGGATTGCGGTCCATTTCGGACTGATCATTGGGAATATGTCTTTGGAAATGACCGGCCAAAACCGAACATGAACAAAGGAGCAGGTCTGGACGTTTCCCCTGCCGTGCGTGATTTTCTTGGAATGGGAGACACGGATATCACCGACTGGCGGTTTGTTAATGAAGGGGATGTGCCCTTTGGCCCGTGGCGGCTGTACGGTAATAATAACACGTTCGTCATCAACGCGCGCAAATCCGCGGTTGCATCGGCAACGCGGTCCAGCAACCAACCGCGCGTGGAGTTGAATTAACGCTTTTCGAAATTTATGCAGTTCACGGCCCCCTGGGGCATTCACGTAAAGATCATGACCATCGGTGGATCGTTGATCTGTCTCGGCGCTCCCATGCTTTTCATTGCGCCGCCGGACGGTTCTTTTGCCGGCCAGTTTATGTTCTACTGCATGAAAGCCCCGCTGTTCCTCTGGCTAGGATCACTCCTCTTCACCGTCCGGGGTTACAGCATTACAGAAGATTCGATTCTGATTCATCGTCTGATATGGACGACACGATTTCCGCTGGAGCAACTGATCGAAGTCGACACGGACGGAAATATTACCTTTCGCAATTCGATACGATGTTTTGGCAATGGCGGAATATTCGGAATCTCCGGATTATACTACAACCGACGAGTAGGAACGTTTCGGGCGTTCGTGACCGATGTTACTCGCACTGTCTTGTTAAGGTTCCCGTCCCGAACAATATTGGTTTCACCGGACGATCCCCGGCGTTTTGTCAGCGCACTATTGCGTCAGGTGGACCTAGGTTCAGAAATCTAGATCCATAGGGCGGCGACTCCATTGATGCACGCACAAACGGGGAGCCAGGACGTTCTCGTCACGTTCGATGAAGTCCTCGGTAAGCGGGCGATGAATCATAGGATGTAAGCTTCCTCGCCGTGTTCGGCGAGGTCGAGACCGAGGGATTCTTCTTCTGGAGTAGCTCGGAGGCCGACCAAGGCCTGGACGACGGAGCCGACGACGAGGGTGCCGACTATGGCCAGGGTCAGGGTGAGGAGCATGGCCTTGATCTCCTCGATCCAAAGGGTTCGGCCGACGATGCCGCTGAGATTGGCGGAGAGATGCGGATTGACATCGAGCCGGGCCAGTATGCCGGTAAGGAAGGCTCCAAGAGTGCCACCAATGGCGTGGACGCCAAAGGTATCGAGGGCATCGTCGTAGCCGAGGGCGGCTTTCATTTTTACGACGGCGAAGTAGGGGATGATCCCGGCGAGGAGACCGATGATGACGGCGTCATTGGCGCTGACGAAGCCGCAGGCAGGAGTGATGACGACGAGGCCCCCGACGGCGCCAGAGCAGAAGCCGAGGACACTGGTCTTCCCTGAATGGAGATTCTCGGCGCAAGCCCACGCGCCGGATGCAATGGCGGCGGCGAGGGTGGTAGTGAGGAAGGCGTTGGCGGCGATTCCATCGGCACCGAGGGCGCTGCCGGCATTGAAGCCGTACCAGCCGACCCAAAGCATCGCGGTGCCGACCATGCAGAGGACCATTGAATGGGGCGGCATCTTCTCCTTGCCGAAGCCGTTGCGGCGTCCAAGCATCATGCAGAGGATGAGGGCGGACCAGCCGCTGGACATGTGAACGACGGTGCCGCCGGCGAAGTCGATGGATTTAATAATGGCCTGATTGTTGGCGATGCCGTTCATGGCGCCATCGACACCCCAGACCATGTGTGCGAGTGGGAAGTAGACAACGAACATCCAGAGGCCGACGAAGGTGAGGACGGCGGAGAAGCGCATGCGCTCCGCGACGGCACCGATGATCAGGGCCGGGGTAATGATGGCGAACATCAACTGGTAGATGGCGAAGACATCGTGGGAGACCCAGCAGGCGTAGTCGGTATTGGGGGCTGGGCCGACGTTCCAGAGCATGGCGTAGCGGAAGCCGCCAATCCAGGGGGTGCCAGGAGCGAAGACGAGGCTGTAGCCGACAGCCCACCAGAGGAGGGTGACGAGGCTGGCGATGCCGAAGCATTGGGCGAGAATGGAGAGCACATTTTTCTTCCGGACGAGGCCGCCGTAGAAGAGGGCGAGGCCGGGGAGGGTCATGAAGAGGACCAAGGCGGAGCAGGTCATCATCCAGCCATTATGGCCGGGACCGGGGACGCCGATGGTGTCCATGGTGAGGCCGGCAGGGATGGCGCCGTCCGGACCCTTAAGGGCGTGTTGCGGATCGGAATTGGCGATGTAAGCTTCCAGGCCGGCAAGGCGCTGCTCGATGGTGGGTGTGGGAGCGGCGTTTGCGGGTTTGTGAGGTGCGGAACCCGGGGCGCCGAAGGCGAGAGTTCCGCAAAGGATGAGTGCGAGGGTTAGAGATTTCATGAGTCCTGTAGGGTTGAGGTTTCGATCCGCCAGCGTGGCAGGCCGTTTCCAAAGGGGTGCCATTGCAAGGGGATGCAGCGTGTGGTTTCGCTTGGAAGGCGGAGGAAAGTCAATCTTCAGGGAAGATTTGATTCGATGGCAGTGGGGTGCGCCAGGCACGCATGCGCGCTACCTGAGCAATCCGAAACCCGAGTATCCCGAAGAGGCAAAGCAGATGCGCCAGCAAGGGGTCGTGGTGCTAGGCGTCGAAGTGGACACGGACGGCCGCGCAAGCGATTTGAACGTGAGCCGCAGCAGCGGCTTTCCCCAGCTCGACGAGGCCGCTGTGCGGGCGGTCCGGCGGTGGATATTCGAGCCTGCACGGTCGGTCGGGCTGCCGGTATCAAGCCACGTGGAAATCCCGGTTCGGTTCTCTCTTTCTGAGTAATTCACCTAAAGATGGTCGAACTAGCGGCCAAAGCGTTCAGCCATACTCGCTCTTTGCCGCGTAGGGAAAGCCGGGCGGGGGCGGCGATCCCTGTGCGGCAAAGGACGAAAGGTATTTCATCTTGGATCACACGGTTTCACCTCGGTCCGCCCGTCGCACGAGAAGGGGATTCGAAGTGGGCGCTTCTTCGGCGAGGACGACAGGCAGCGTGGGCTGAATTGAAAGTTGCTTTTGCTTGCGCTTGGCGACGGAAGCCTTGCCTGCACGGCGTCCGAGTTCCTTGTATGCCTCGCGGGGGATTGAGAGATTTATTAAATGAAATTTGCCCAATTCGGTAAGCTCTTATTCCGCTTTCGCCCTCTCCATCGTATGGCGTTTGCAATTGGACCGCGATTGCGTTCAATCCTTAGGGCAGGCTTTGCAGAACCAACCATTCTCCCGCACAGTTTCCTGTCGGTGTTTCTTTAGTCTGATCGAGAGTAGATTTGTTCGGGATAGATAGCCCACAAGTTTTTTTGGCTCGGTTCTGCTGACGACAGGCAGCCGCCCGACGCCGTGTGCAATCATGCGGGCCACCGCATCGTGGACGGTCTCGTCAGGATAGGCAACTACCAGGGTTGAGCTTCCAGCTTCGAGCAGCGTGTGGCAAGTCGGGACGGGCTTCTCAAGCGCGCGGAGCAAATCACTGCGCGTGATAATCCCGGAAAGCCTGCCCAGCGTATCCAAAAGCGGCCATGCCTGATAAGCCGACACCGAGGGATCGTGCCTGGAGATGCGATCCGCGAGTTCGGATAGATTCCCATCGGAAGGGAGAGTTTTTACATCCCTGTCCATAATTTCTTCCACGGTAGTATGAGCAAAGGCGTCGGAATCGTAATCCTGCGGAATTCGCAAACCCCGCCGCGCGATTTTTTCCGTCATGATCGAGTTCTGCATGAGTAGACGGGCCACGAGAAACGCTAGAGTCGAGGCGACCAGAACAGGCAGCAGACCGTTGGGCTGAAGGGTCGTCTCGAAAGCGAAAACCACGCTCGTGAGCAAGGCTCGTGAGGCCCCGGCAAACATCGCCGCCATGCCCACCAACGCCGCCACACGGACATCGACTCCCGTGATCGGCGCGATCGAGAGGAAGGCGCTGCCAATAAGACTGCCGGCGCCGCCTCCAATGGTCAGGAGCGGGGCAAGCGTACCGCCGGAAGTCCCGCTGCCCAAGGAAACCGCCCAAGAGACAAACTTCATGACCGTCAAAAACGCGATCACACGTAGAGGCAGTTGATTTGAAATGATTTGGGAAATGTTGTCATAACCCACGCCGAATGTACGCGGGGCAAAATATCCGATGATGCCCACGGCAATGCCGCCCAGCGCGGGCCACCACATCCAGTGGATCGGCAGACGTTCAAACATATCCTCGATCCAATACACCGCCTGGGTGACGCCCACGGCGAGGACGCCCACGACGATCCCGATGACCGCGTACGCCCCGAGTGAAGTTAACGACACGGGCGCAAAGCCGGGCATCGGGAAGATCGCGCCTCCTCCTTCAAATTTGATGCGCATTGCCGCGGCCGTGGCGGCGGCCAGCGCCACCGGGACAAATGAGCGCGCCCGGAATTCGAACAGCAAAAGCTCGATCGCCAGCAAAACTGCCGAAATCGGGCTGCCGAAAATCGCCGCCATGCCGGCGGCTGCGCCGGCTGCAAGCAGAGTCTTCCGCTCCATCGCCGTCGTGCTCAGTATCTGTCCCAGCACGGATCCAAACGCCCCGCCAGTGGCAATAATCGGCCCCTCTGCACCAAACGGTCCGCCAGTACCGATGGAGATCGCAGCAGAGATCGGTTTTAGGAACGTAATCCGCGCGGGAATACGACTGTCGTTTTCCAATACCTGCTCCATGGCTTCCGGAATCCCGTGACCACGGATGGCCTTCGACCCGAAGCGGGCCATGAGCCCAACTACGACTCCTCCGAGCACGGGGACGAAGATCACGAAAAGGCCAAGTCGATTACCCGCAGGGGAGGTGAAGGAGGTCGAGATTCGTCCGTAGAAGCAGAGATTGGTAACAAATCCAATGAGATGAGTGAGGGCCGGCGCTACGAATCCGCTGATAATACCCAGGCAAATCGCCAACAGGGAAATGAAGACGATGGCATGGTGAGACGTGGCGGGCGCCGGGGATCGCTGCGGAGTGGACGGCGTATTCAAGATGCGGTTTCCAAGTGTTCGAGCATCTTGCGCAAGCTGGGTCCAATCCGGGCTAATTCCATCTTGTGTACGGGCGATAGCTTTTTCAACGCCCGCCTTCCGCGCGCGGTGAGCCGCACGAGCATTTGTCGGTAGTTGTCCGGGTTTCGCGATTTTTCCATGAGGCCATCCGCAACCATCCGATTAACGAGGCCGACCGCGCTGTGATGCTTGATCCTCAATTGCCCAGCGAGTTCACCCACGGTCACGTTATCGCGTTTAGCAAAACCGCGAATGACCAGCATAGCCTGGTGCTGTTGTGGAGGCACTCCGGCTGCGAGAGCCGCCTGTTCACTAAAGTGGAGAAAATCCCGGAGCGCATGGCGAAAGGCCGCCAGATGCTCGTAGTCCGTCTCCGATACGGTCGGGAGTTTTCCGCGCCGGATGGTACGTTTTTGCAGTGTAGAGGCAATTGCCATATCGCAAGACGATATGAGGAGGGGCTCCTTGTCCAGTCGTTTTTGAATGGTTTCATCACACGCATCCCGAAAGTGATGCCCTCAGGCGGAAGGTCTTCCTTGGCTACATAGATTACCAGCTTTCCGGTCCCCGCCAGCCGACCGTGATTGAGGATACGTGAACCCTGACGAAACGCTCGCAGGACGCTGATGAAAGAGGATCGGCCTTGCGTCGACCACAGCACTCCGACCGACTCAGGATTTCGTAGCCTCGTTGGCCAGAAGCTAAAAGGCACGGCTGTTTCCATCAGTCAGGAGGAGGCTGTAGCCCGCTTTGAATGCCTCGGAAATGTTCAGTGGAGGCGATGTTCCACCCTTCAGCGCGCTAAATCAGATACGCTTGGATTGGCGTCCCACAGGTTCCGGACTAACCGCCGATCACGAACGAATGGATTATCTCCAAAGCTAATCGGAGGATAAAATTGGGAGCCTCACATTGCCCTAAATAGCGAATCCCATTGTATCCCCCATTGTATACTCCAGGCTCAAAATGGGGCCAAAAATGGCAAACCTCAGCTAAAGGCAAAATAACGTAAGGTTCTGAATATGAACACACAGCGTATGATAGCCAAAGGTGGCAAAACCTCATTTTAGAATTTGTAATCAGCAGGTC
>Ga0182024_10012522_pt1 | contig 16759 bp, 14 predicted proteins | sample P32metaG_FD_120480 | JGI IMG/M metagenome (GOLD analysis project Ga0182024, IMG submission 120480) | Permafrost microbial communities from Stordalen Mire, Sweden - P3-2 metaG (Illumina Assembly) | ecosystem: Environmental > Terrestrial > Soil > Wetlands > Permafrost | place: Sweden: Stordalen... | reverse complement strand
AGCGAAATCATCACCGACGGCGCCGATGGCTTGATCCTCCTCGATCCCACAGCCGCCGATTCGCTCGCCGCCATGATTCGCATGCTCTACGAACATCCCGAATTTTCCGCCCGCCTCGGCTCCAAAGCCGCGGAAACCGCGGGCGCCTACACCTGGGAACGCAATGGCCGCGAACTTACCGCAATTTTTGAAGACATTCTGCGCCAGAAAGCGTCGCCGGCCGCCGCCACTCTCCCCGGCGAATCAGACCCCGGCAGGATCGCCGCGCAAAAATGAACGCCTCGCATCCTGCGCCAAAAATCACTCAACTCGTCGGCCTCTTCCCCGACGTACTCGGCATCGGCGGCATTCAGGAAGTCAGCCGCCAGACAATCCACGCCCTGCTCGATATTTCCGAGCACAACGGCTGGTCCTCCAGCCTGCTGGGCCTCAACGATCCGCCCGACACCCACGAATTTTCCGTCGGCGGAGCGCACAAAATAAATTTCCGCGGCTTCGGCCGTTCCAAAATTCGCTTCGTTCTAGCCGCCCTGCAAAACGCCAGAAAAAAACCGCGCATCGTTCTCGCCGCTCATCCCAATCTCGCTCCTCCCGCCGCGTGGATGAAGCGCCTCGCGCCGCAACTGAAAATCATCGTCATAGCCCACGGCGTCGAAGTCTGGCAGCCGCTTCCTCCCCGCCGCCGCGCCGCCTTAGTTTCCGCCGATATCGTCCTCGCCGCCAGTACCTCCACCGTCCAAAAACTCACCGAAGTGCAGGGCGTGTCTCCTGAAAAAATCAAAAAAATTCCATGGCCGCTCGACCCCGAAGTCCTGCAAATGGCCGATGCGCCCGAATCGCTCCTGCCACCAAGTGGCTTACCGCCAGGCCCCGTTATCCTCACCGTCGGCCGCTGGGCCGCTTCCGAAAAATATAAAGGCGCGGACAATCTCATCCACGCGCTCGCGCAACTCCGCCCCGCGTTCCCAACTCTGAATCTCGTAGCAGTAGGCGCAGGCGACGATCTTCCGCGCCTGCAGAAAATCGCCGTCGATCTGGGCGTCGCAAGCTCAGTCCATTTCCTCGCAGGCCTGTCAAAAACAGATCTCGCCGCCTGCTACGCCCATGCCGACATTTTCGCTCTCCCCAGCACCGGCGAAGGCTACGGCCTCGTCTTCCTCGAAGCCATGGCATTCGCGAAACCCATCGTCGCCGCCGCCGCCGGAGGCTCAACTGACCTCGTCGAAGACAACGTGAATGGCATCCTGATCGCGCCGCGCGACCAAACAGCGCTCACCAAAGGCCTCGAACGTCTCCTCCGCGACGATTCCCTCCGCAAAGCGCTCGGCCGCAGCGGCGCCGAAATCGTCCGCCGCAAATATCCGTTCCACCACTTCCAGTCCCAACTCGCAACCATCCTCGCATCCTGCGGTCTGGATTCCCTTCCCCCGCCGTAGTAATCTCGTGTTTCTCCCTCCCGGCGTGGCAGCCCAGCGCTCCACCGGAATGCCTCAGATAACTCAGGTAATGATGTTCGCGAGCGCTCTAAACAGAATGCGCATCTTAAAAGTAGTCCAATCTTATTTCCCGTTCCAAGACCGCGGCGGCCCCGTCGTCAAGGTCCGTGCCCTCGCTCGCGGCCTCGCCCACGGCGGACATCAAATCACAGTCCTCACCGCCGATCTCGGCTTGCGCAGACTTAACGGCTCCGCTATTACCTACCAGCCGTGCCCCTGGGGCTTCCGCGCCGAAGAAGACGGCGTTGAATCCGTCTATCTCTCCACCCTCGCGAATTATCGCGCCCTGACCTTCAATCCGGATGTGATAGGATTTTGTGGGAAGTCCCTCAGGCAATTCGACCTGGTCCATTTTTACGGCCTCTACGATCTGCTCGGACCGGCGGTCAGTTACTTTTGCAGGCGCCAGGGCATTCCCTATGTAATTGAACCCATGGGCATGTATCGGCCAATTGACAGAAGTTTCCGCATGAAGCGCGTCTGGCACTGCAGCCTTGGCGATTCCTACTGGAGCCATGCCGCGCAAATTATCGCCACCTCGGAGATGGAGCAGCAGGAATTGCTCGAGGACGGCGTACCGGCAGGAAAATTAGTAGTTCGCTACAACGGAATCGATCGCGCCACCTGCACCGCCCAGCCCGCACGCGGCGCCTTCCGCGCAAAATGGGGCATCGCGCCCGCGGAACCGTTGCTCCTGTTTCTAGGCCGCCTCATCCCCCGTAAAGGCGCGGACATATTAATGGATGCTTTCGCGCAAGCCTGTCCCCGCGAAGGCCGCCTGGTAATTGCGGGACCCGAAGGTGAGCCTGGCTATCTCGCGCAGCTCACAAAACGCGCCGCGGATGCCGGCGTCGCATCGCGCGTGATTTTTACGGGCGCCCTGTACGACGACGCCAAAGCCGAAGTCATGGCCGACTCCGACATATTTGTGCTCCCCTCGCGTTACGAGAATTTTGCGAATTCCGCCGCCGAAGCCATCGCCGCCGGCGTCCCGGTCATCATCACCGAAGCCTGCGGCATCCGCACCCTGATTGACGGTCGCGCCGGCCTGGTGATCGCTCCGGAACCGCAAGCCCTGACGATCGCGATCCGCGCGCTCCTCTCCGATCGCTCGCTGTACGAAAAATTCCGAGCAGGCTGCCCCGGCGTCGCCGCGCAACTCGGCTGGGATCGCCTGACGGAACAGATGGAAGGCTATTACGCGCGGGCGCTGGAATCGAAAAATGGCCACAACTGAACAGCAAACATTTTACGATCAGCACCCGTTCGATTGGGCGCCCGCCGCTGCGTCGCAGGATATCCGCTCCATCGTCTCCGCCCCGCTCGTAGATTTGATCCAGAGCATCGATCCGCATTCCCTCGTGCTCGACGTCGGCTGCGGACCCGGCCGCGTCCTCGGCTTCCTAGCGCAACGCGGCATTCGCTGCATCGGCCTTGATCGCAGCCGCGTTTCCCTCGGCCTCGCCATCGAACGCTACGGCCGACCCGGCGCCGTGGGCGATAATTTGCATCTTCCCTTCGCCGACGCCACCGCCGACGTTGTGATCTCCGACGGCGTGATTCATCACACCGAAAATCCCCAGGCGGCCTTCGCCGAAAATTTTCGCATCCTCAAACCCGGCGGAAAAATGTATCTCGCCGTTTACAAACCCTCGGGACGATATCCCCTGCTCTACCAGTTTCCCGGCTCCTGGATTCGCGCCGGCCTGCGCCACGATTGGTCGCAGCCGCTCGTCGTGCTCTTTTTCCGCGTCCCGTATTTCCTGGTGCACTTCCTGCGTTCCGGCGGCAATCGCACCTGGGTCGGCGCCCGCAATCTTTTCTTCGATTATTTCGTCACGCCGCGCGTCGCGTTTCTGCCGCGCAATGTCGTCGAAGGTTGGTGCTCAGCCGCGGGAGCACGCATCCTGCACTACCAGGAAAATCGCGGACAAAATGTTCACTCATTCCTGCTGCAGAAGCAGCCAGCAGCAGCTGGAAACCGGCGCGCGTCAGCTGCCCTGCCCGCCGAAATGGCCGTCGCCGAATCGCCGGAAACCACATGAACGGGGAGCACGTCCTAAAATCAGTCCAGACCCCCATGCCCACCGACCTGCACCCAACTGCAGCGCAATCCGGCCCCGCGCCCTGGTCCGCACCAACTGCCAAACAACCCAATCGCAGCCACCGCCTATTTCAATTCCTGTGGTATGCGGTCAGCACGCTGCTGGTCCTCGCCATTTGCGCCGCCAGCTATTCCGTCGGCTGGGAATATTCCACGCGCCGCTATTTGCGCGGATTTTCCGACGCGATTGTCCCGGCCACCGCGCCAGGCGATGAAAAGGTAGAAGCAGTCCTGAATTGGATGGCCCACGGCCCCACTCGCTTGCCCTATGGTCCTTCGCCCAACGTTCCCGATCGTGATCCCACCGACACGCTCAACTACGACGCCTTGCTCCAGGTCTGCGGAACCGCCACCAACGCCTTCATCAATCTCATGGACACCGGTCACATGGGCGTCCGCCGCCTGCTCCTTCTCGATTCCAGAATGATGACCAAACACGTGGTCGCCGAAGTTTATGTGGACGACCGCTGGATCATCGTGGACCCCGCCTATCGCATCGTCCTGCGCGATTCTCACGGCAACACTCTCACCCGCGAACAATTGACCGACCCCACCACCTTTGCCGAAGCCACCGGCAACATTCACGCTTACGATCCCGATTACACGTTTGACCGCACCGTCCACGTTCGCATCGGGCGAATTGTTTTTCTTGGCTCTCGGCTCCGCACAATTTTCGATCGTTTCCTTCCGGGCTGGGATGAATCAACCGCCATGACTTTGCTCGTCGAACGCGAATCGTACGGCGCTTCGGTCGCCTCAATCTTGCTCGTGATTTTTCTGTTTCTTCTCTGGCTCTCTCTGCGCTGGTTCGGCGAACACCGACTCGGTATCCCACGTCTGCATATCCGCACGCAATTGCGCCGCGCCGGCAGTGCATTTATGAATTCCGCGAGCTGATGCCATATGCGAAATCAACGGTGCCAGCGGGTCAGGTCCGAAAATAAACGTCGAGACCGCCGTCCGCTGCATGCTCAACGCAATCGTTCATCGCGTCCCTGATAAAGAAGGTTTTCTCGCCGCACCGCCCGTCGTCGCCTGTTCGCGACGTCGCAGCGCCGTCGAGCTTCCCCGCCGCTCTCAGCCCATCTGGAACGAAACCGGCACGCCCGCCGTCGTCTTCAACAGAGTAATTTACGAATTCCGCGAGCTGCGCAACGAGCTGAAAGCCAACGGTCATACCATCCGTACCCGCTGCGAGGCAGCGGACCAGACTTCTGGTGCACACCAGAGTGCATCGTCAAGTGGCTGTAACCAATCAAAGCTAAGATCGCGACGCCTATGGCTCACTCCGATTATCGCGGTGTATGCGCGCGATAGGACAAATGGGAGCGATCCGAGACAAGTCGCGGCACTTGACGTTATACCGTATTTCTGCAACCATGGAACTATTCCATCCACTCCATCCAAGAAAAACGCAGAGCAAGCCGCCCGATTCGCCGACATGTATTCCGCAATGGGAACTGAACCCAGGCTGCGAATCATGCAGTTGCTTCTGTCTGCACATCCTGAGGGCACGGTTGTCGGCGAAATTCAGTCTGAACTCGACATCCCCAATTCAACCCTATCTCATCATCTCGACAAACTGCAGAACGAGAATCTGGTGATCGTGAAACGCGAAAACCCCTTTCTGCGTTACTGCGCAAACATCGAAGCGTTGCAGGAAGTTCTCCAATTCCTCTATGCTCGGAAGCCAAGCGCCCGAGGTCATCTTGCTATTCCTCGAACACCTTCTCGATTTGGCCGATCTTTTTTTGGACCGTTCCGACGACCTGTTCATCTTGACCTTCGGTTTCTAGGTTCAGATTTTTTGTCGCTCGTCCCAGCTTTGCTTTGATTTTACACGTCACTTCGTGAAGTTTGCCTTTTGCTTGATCCTTGCTGCTTTGCTTCATGGAGTTCTCCTTTAAGGAATCCGTCCGGGTTAAGTGGAAGGATTTTACCCAGGATGAATTTCACATTAGCGACACGAGGATTCCGAATCCATCCCTGCCGATGACGTCCTCCAGGAATCGGAACACCCACAGCCGACCAGCGGACGTTCAGAAAATCCTTCAGCAGATCTGCGTGGAAGTGATTGATATTTCGATACGAGTCAGCCAGATTTCCAGAGTTCGGAATTCATGTGATTTTCGAACGGCTTAAGTTCCGAGTACGCCACCCATCTAACCCACAGTACGGGCAATCGAAACGCCTGTCGTGAATTCGATCCGTCCCTCCAGAAGTCATCTGGCTTTTTTCTTGCTTCTAATGGTGCTTTCTCTTACGGGTGGCGTGGCTTCGTTTCACTGGCTGTGGCGCTGGTGCCGCGTCGCGATTGTCGATGTCGGCGGCTACCTTCCACGATCCATCGGCCTGCTTCTTCCACACGATCACGTACTTTCCTTTCTCATCGATGATTTTGCCGTTCTTGTCTTTCGTCGCGAAATCGTACGTGCCATATTCGTAGGCCATGTCGCCCGCGCGCGCCACTTCCACTCCCGTCGTCGCGAACGTCAGACCTGGGCCGGGCTGCGCCAGCATCTGTTCCCATCCTGTGCGGATATTGTCTCTCCCTTCCACGAGCGGGCCTTTATCGGCGAACTGCATCGCGTCGTCGGCGTAGAACGAAACCGCCTTGTTCAGGTCCTTGGCTTGCGCCGCTTTGCTCCACTCGATTACAGCGCCACGTATCGCAGCTTCGTCCGCTGCGCGCGTGTCCGGCGGCTGTGCCGGGGTTCTTATATTGGAGTTCGAGCAGGCCCCGACAAAATTCATGACGAAAAGTGCGGCAAGCAATGACGAAAATGATAGGAGACGTCGCATCACACCTCCATAGAAAATGGGTTTAGCGCCAAAGATGCCTTGCCGCCCAGGCCGTTGTCAAGCCGAAGCACAGATAGCTAATCTTCGACAAGCCGACTATGCCTTCAGCAATCCGAGCACCTCGTCATCACGCTGCTAAGTATGCGCTACCAGACTGCCCTTCTAACTTCGTTGAACGATGCTCTGAGCCAATTTCAGGCGCTGGCGACAGCTGGAATGAGTCTTCGTAACATCTGACATAACATCTACACCTAAATCTGCTGGTTAATGCTCATACGAAACGCGGGAAACGCTTGAAACCAAATAGATTTAACTCCTGAATTTCAATCCTTTCGTCTCAAGGCACGTTCTACAGCGGGTGGCGTGACAGTATCGCCGTTTGCAACCTATGATTTCGGCAGGATGTACAGTCAATACGAATAGACCTGAAACCGCGTGAGGGTAGAACTTCAGCGTCAGATACTGCTTTCACCTAGGCCGTGCCGAGAGCCACCCCAGGACGCGCCCTACGGGCAATTTGTGGACTTGTTCGGGTCAATGACGTCTCAATATGCGGGAAGTCGCAAATTGGCGATTCTCTAGTGTTGCAGGTCCTGCGCTCAAGATTTCAAGGCGATATGCACAAATTGAGCGATTTCTCGGCTTCTCAGATGGGAAAGCGACAGCGGGGGCACATAGCCCTGCGTTCAGTCTAGGGCTGACCTGTTTTCGGTGATCGTCTGCAATTCCCAGTGGACTACCGTGCCGCACCGTCTCGCCGGCAGCAGAGGAGAATCAAATCTGCGCGGCGTCTCACACCGAATTTCGCGAACAAATTGGAGACGTGAAATTTCACGGTGCGCTCGGAGATGTGCAGTCGATCCGCGACCTCCTTGTTTGCTAGTTTCTCGCGCAGGCCAACGAGCACTTGCTGTTCGCGTTGGCTGAGCTCGGCCGGAGAATTTCTGCGCTGCCATCGATCAGTGTTCAGAATGAAATCTACGAAGCGCGATAGCAGGTGGCGAGGCACCCAGAAACCACCCGACGCTACCCGACGAAGCGCGTTGGGAAGTTGCTCGCGCGCTTCCGTGTAATTCAGAATTTCCTTGATGCCTCGACGGAGGAGCGTGTAGCTGTCGGCTTCCTTCAGATTGTCGCCAACCACGAGCAAACCCACGCCGGAATTATGTTCATGGATATTTCCCAGGAGCGCCGCGGTGGCCTGTCGCTGGGCGTACGCGTCGATGACGTAGACACTCGCCCGAGGAACCTCGAGGTATCCCAGATCTGGAGCAAGCACGGGCTCAAGCTGCTGGGCGACGATCTGGAAGCCTGAGTCCGAAAGAAAGCGGCGGAACCCGTCGATGAACATGGGGTGTGGTGATAGAAGGCAAACCTTCAGGCTCGATTTCGCGCGTACGCTTGCCACCGTAGTTCAGGCTAGTGCAATTAATTAGCAGAGGCAAGGAGGACCGAGCGGTGATTTCTTACCAGACACGGGTGGGGAAGGCGAGGGCGGGGGCTATCGACCTGCCGAGAGACATTTTCAAGTCGCAGCTGGGAGCCACTTCTCCAAGACAGACAGCTGGTTGGGCTCGATGCTCGTAAAAGCGACACTCATCCCCGTGTTGGGAATGACGGATATTACACAACCGAACGCAGTGAATGCAGTATTACTTTTGGAGATTCTGATCCGAAGCTCTGTGCCTGCCGGCGCAGGATTCCGCGTATCGATGAAGCATCCGCTGATGCTGAGTTCACTGGTCCTGGCGGAACGGTTCGGACCTGAGGGCATATCGGTCACTTCGGTATCCGCAAGGAACAGATACCGGGGCCCACGACGGCGTTCACGGTCCATCTCTATCACTTTGCCTCCCGGCACTAAAACGCGCACCCACAAAAAAGCAAGGACGTCAGTGTTGGGCTGTTGGGCTCACGCACGGTAAGGAGCATGACGTGAAGTTGGTCTAACCTAGCCGCTCTCAGGTCTCCGAGCCATCGGGTTGAAGCTGTATCGAGCAGCGTACTAGCCGTAGTAGGACACGGAAACGGAGTTCTTGGAGAACCAGCAGTTGGAGATGGCTTTTCACACTTTAGGCAATATCTTGTTTCACGAATTGAGAAAAATTCCTACGACAACAGCGTGGCCCACTCATTCGTTTTAGATCTAGGCGCTTACGACACACTGCTGGCGAGAATCCCGTGGCCATTCGATTGCGGACGCATTACCGCGGGCTACACAGACAACCCTGCCGATTCGCCCGAATGGTAGGTTGGCCGGAACACCCACCAGCCAAGTAGCCCGTCCAGTTCGAGAATTGTGCTCAGAGACACGCGCGAAAACTCTGCAGCAAGTTTGCCCTGACACAGCGCCGTGTCGCACAAGTGTCAGACTTTTTTTGCGCGAACTTACGTTTCAGCGTTCGCTCCACTGGAAATATCAATTCACCAGTGCCAGAAGAATTCCAGCCAGACCAGAACTACTGCGAGCCAGCGCCGAAGACAAGATTGACGGTCCATCCGGGTCAATACCGCCTTAGTTCTTATATCTAGATGGGCCTGCGTTCTCGTGATATATCGGATCATCCGAGGAGCAAACGTGAAAAACTGCCTTCTAATAATTGTAGTCTTGATAGCAAACCCCGTGTTCGGCGAGGAAGTGAAGCACGCGACTACGAGGGATTTGTGCCGGGAAGATCAGGCTCTATGGGAAGCGCAACTAGCAAAACCAGCGATCTCATGGGCGACCGTCGCGCACGACGTGGATTCAAAAACTCTCGTTCTCTGGGCTAGTGAGATGAACGATTGCTCCAAAGCTGATAGAGACCGAAATCAGACATACGTCGATACCGTCCATTGGCTATTCGCTGTTCTCTTTAACCGGGAAGGCGATTTTCAAATTCGCCATCACTTGGTAGACCGGTTCAACCGAGAGGACGCGGCAGGACCCGATGAATAAAGATTGCAATCGCTGCCCAGAGCATTAGCTGCGACGTTTTTTGTTGAATTTCTCGATAGCGAGGTCAACGATGCAGCGTGGAATTCGTCGCTCGGATCACTAGCGAACCAAAACTTGACTCCTTGGCCCCCTGAGACTATACGTAGCTTGGAACGGAAAGCCGCTGTGGAACGGATTAGTGCATGAAAAACCGCCTGTTCATGCTGGATCTTGCGATACTCGCAGCGACGATATTTGCATCGTCCGCGCAAGCTCAGAGACATGTCGCGTCTGCTCAATCTGGTCGGCCTCGAATGAACCTCGCACGTCGAGCTGGTGTGAGGTCTCCTGTCGTCCCCTCGCGCCGTTCGCGACGATTTTCTTCTGGTTCGGGATTTGCGCCATACTTCTATTCTGATTACGATTCCGACTCGGGGATAAACGAGGTGCCTCCGAATCAGAACGTCGAGCGGACTACTCAGCCAGCTCCCCTGGCTCCAGTGCCGACCCCGCCCCAGTCGCTGCTGCTTGAATTGCACGGCGATCATTGGGTGCGAATCACCAACTACGGGCAGTCACAGACTGATGGACAATCCAGCGAGCCAGAACCGCAGCAAGCGTCCGATCTACCATCCGCTACCCCTGCCAGTGCGCCTCGCCGAATTCCGACTGCCGAACCTCCTAACGAGCTTCCGCCCGCTGTGCTCGTGTTTCGCGATGGGCACAAGGAAGACATAGGAAAATATGTGATCGTAGCCTCAACGATATACGCCAGCGCAGACCATTGGAGCAGCGGTTCGTGGACACGAAAGGTTCAGATTGTTGAGCTGGATGTTCCCGCAACCCTGAAACTGAATCACGAGCGGGGCACAAAGTTTAGTTTGCCGTCCGGTCCGAATGAAGTAATGATCCGGCCGTAAATTTCGCGTTGCGTCAATCGTTTGCACTTGCAGCCAGATTCGACAGGAATGGGAACAAAATTAGAGCCGCACCAGTCCCCCTCAAAAACGTACAGGTGAGGGCCATTTCTCAAGAGCTGCCTTGGCGCACTTTGCCTTGATCCATAGGGCGCTTTCTTGTTTGCTGGGTCCTTGTTGCGAGCGTTCGGTAATTGCGCACAGTCTACTGTGTTCTTTCAAGAAATTCGGGTAAATAAGCTCTGAATCACAACTTTAGAAAACCCCATCGTTTTGGGCTGATAAAAATCCCGTAGAATCGACCGTTTGTCGCAGCCCAGAATTGTATTAGAAATCTGTAATTTTCTAATCACGTGTTCTCTTATATCTCCGAGCAGTAAAATCCGCACATCTTCGAACTAGGACCCAAGTTACCGGTAACCAGGCATGTGGATTACCTCCGGACGCGCCGGGATTAGAACCGGAATCACCAACAACGACCATGCAACGTTCCATAGCGTTTTTCATGCCTTGTTTGTGTTCGAGTCAGCGTTGGATTCCGATGTGGCGCGGGGAAATTACGCTCGGCGCAGCCCTTTCTGTGACCACCATCGCCAAGCCGCATTTCAAGTGCCCCTAGCGGTGCGCGGTATACCGAGTGGGCGTGCGCGGCGAATGCCGTGGCGGCCGGAATTCAATGGTGACGTCCTGTTGAGCTTGGACAGGCCTTTCGTTCAAAAGAGTGGGCTTGTATCGCCACAGGCGAATGGCGCTGATGGCAGCAGGAAGAAGAGAGAACGAGCCGCTCACCCGTTTTACGTCCAGCACCTGGCCGAGCTCTCCGATGGTGGTTCGAACCTTCACGGTTTCCGGCCTTGCACGTCGATCCCCCTGCCTTGAATAGCGCGGCCAAACGAAGGAGACCAGCTCGCCGGCTTGCAGTCGAGCGGGCTCACCAGCCGCGGTACGTCCGCGCTCAGGAGGGACAAGAACTGAAAGTTGGGAGGTAATCGCGAACGTAGAGGACGCCGCAATCGGTCTTTCCGGAAGAACCAGCCTGAACGGTTTGCTGCCGTCACCTGGGCCGGTGAAAAGGATCGTCGAAGGCGATAACAGGCGCGGCGCTGCGCGCGTTGCAGGCATTACTCCGCTTGGCGCGGGACTTGCCGGTGCCACTGTCATCGGGGCGACACCCCTGGGCGAATGTGCGGGCTGGGAATTTGCGGGTGGCGGCGCATTTCTCGCGACTGGCCCGGTCGAATCCTTGCGCTCACCACTGACTTCGGGATTATCGGAATCAGGGATCGACGGGGTCGTTATTTCTGCAGACGGTCCGATCGGCGCGACGCTGGCAGCCGGATCTACCGGTGGTGAATTGAGGGATTGGCTGGCTGGGGTTTCTGGGTGCGATTCTGCAGTCGCCGGCGAGGGCGGATTCACGGCCGGTGTAACGGAGGTATCTGCCGCCGGCGGGGTGGAAGTTCGCGAAGTCTTTTCGCGTAGTTGATTAAGCAGTGCCTGTGAGGCGTGATCAGTAGCCGGTAATGATTTCTGCGTTTCCTGGAGGCGCGATCCGAACGGGCTGCGTCCCGCCGTGAGTCCCACGGCTAGACTGATGACCGCGAACAAAAATACGACTGCAGCGACGTGGAGTCCGGATAATTCAAGAACATACGACCGTGAACGAGAGTCCTCGATGCGATTCGCTGACGATTCGGCTTTGTGGGTTCGAATTTGCGTTCCAAAACCGGCAGCGCAATCGTCGCGGTCTATGCCTGTCGGGAAGTCTTCAAGAAAGAGTGGCCGGCTTTCATCGCGAATCTCAGGCGTGACGAGCTCGGATCGTCGAGGCGCTGCGTACGCAATCAGTTCAGGCGCGGAGGTTTGGTCTTGCTCTGTGACAACGCTCCCCATCGGTTCTTCCGGGAAGCCTTCAAGGGTTGCAGGGAGGAGGCTCGGGACAGGCACCGCTGCTAAACCTTCAAATTCCGGCGATGGCTTTTCGGACGCGATCCAATTTGCAATTTGATTGCGAGCCTCGGTGCTGAGATCAACGAATCGGATGCCTACTTCTTTTTTCGATTCCGCTAGCCACACAACCTGCGCCGAGACTTTGATCCTGTGCTCTGCATTGGGCAATCGAAAGCGAATTTGTGGGAGGTAGTCGGCTATTGCAAGCGGGTCGGTTGCGGCAACGGCCATACCCGTCTCACTTATATTGAGCACGATGCCGCCATTGATGTCATCGAGCACGGTATACGCGCAGGACCCAAGAGTGGCGCGCATTTGAAGACGGCGGTCGCGCGTGGGATGATTCGCTTCAACCCCCACATTGCGTTCGGCGCTGGGCGCGGCGGCTTCCGCAGTTGCCGGTACGTCGGCTGTGTGTTCCGCCTTATTCCTCTGCGCGGCCTCTACGAGCGTCGCCAATTTGCCGCCAGCCTGCAAAAGTGCGTCAAAGACGTCCGCAACATTTTTCGGGTTGAACTGAAGTTGCCGAGCGGTGAGAGTCAGTCGGATGCTGTCGTCGATTTCGTCCGCCTGGCGTTTGGAAAGATAGTCCTGCAGGCCAGAATAGAGTGCGCCGTTCTCGTAATTCTCTTTCCAGTCAAGAGTGGCCTGGAGGCGACGACTGGCGTCCTTCTCCAATTCCTGTTCTTGCTGTTCTACTGCGCCACATTCGGCGAAGACTTCTGCGTGGCCGTGGGGCAGTGCCATCGTTAATTCTGTCAATCCACCACGCAGTTCCTTAACCTTGTTGGACGGTAACGATGTTTTGCGACAGACCCACTCTCCGCGCGTCTTGTCGAATTCGATCGAAGCGCGATACTCATCTGTTTCAACTTTGAATACCGGCAACGGCTTGAGCGGTGGCCAGCGACCGGCCAGAAGTACGCTCATCTCGGCCTGTTGCACGGCAGACGTGAGACCAGCAGTGTTGGGCCTGGGGGAGGGCAAGTCCATCTCGTCACCTCTGGCAGCCCCACTTCAGCGTGGGAGGAAGAACCCTTTCTGACCAGCTTCCCTTGTCGGCTTTCGTTTTCGTTACGGGCCTGAGTGCAATCAGTCGTCAACCCCGCCCGGCGGGATTAGTTGCATACATCCGTTCGAAGAGATCTCGTCCCGGCGATTTTCTGTGCCCCAAACGGACGATGGCGTGCGCAACCGATTTTCGCTCGGAAGCCAGAGCAGAAGCAGGCTGTTATGCTGATTACAAAGGATATAATCAGAGTTGTGCCACATATGGGTCGCAGTGGGGTGTCTCGGTGCCGCGATCCACACTCCGTAAGGGCGTTTACCAGGACTTGACCACGTCGAGGTCCGAGACCTCGAATCTCTCAGCCTACAGCAGCGAGCATCTCGGTCTTACACAGAGTCCGGCCTATCGGCAAGTTCCTGGTGTGCAGGGCAGAATAAGCATGTGATGGTGGACAAAAAAAATGGTCTAGATCGGAACTTGGGAAATGCAGTGGTGATAATTGTCGCATCGAATGCGCCGTAGCGGGCGTAAGATGATTTTAGTAAACTCGATGGCGGTCGAATGCGAGCGAAGAATTTATTTGTTGGTTCTGCAATCCTCTTCGCAGCGGCGACGGTAGCGATCGCTGCAGAACAATCTTCCTCGCCGAATTCTCGCTCCGTATCATCGGCACCAGCGCAACAGCAATCCCCGGAAACCCCTCCGCCGCAACAAGCAGCAAAGCCCGGCTCCGTCTTGCAGATCAAAACGCGTTTGGTAACCGTGGACATTGTTGCTACAGACTCACATGGAAACATGGTGCGCGACCTCAAACCGGAGGAGTTCGAGGTTTCCGACGGCGGACCGCAGGCGATCGCGCAGTTTTCGTTCGTGGACAAATCGACGAACTCCGGCTCCGCGAAGCTTTCTAATGCCGCAGAGATACGACCCAAAGGCTTTTACTCAAATCAGGCGGAATTAGGGAGGCTAACGACTCCCCCGACCGTGATTCTACTGGATGCGCTCAATACCGAGGGAGCAGACCTCATGCAAGCCCGGCATGATATGGTCCGCCTGCTGAGGACGCTTTCCCTTACCACTCCCGTGGCCGTATTTCTGCTGGAGCAATCACTGGTTGCGGTGCAAGACTTTAGCAGCGATCCCGCACTATTGAGCGCCGCTTTAGATAAGGCAATGAGTCCTGGCACGAAACCCGCTGCGATGCCGAAAAAAGATCCGAACGGTCCTGCGCTCACGGAACTGGTTGCGGAAGGCGAGATCGAATCGAGCGTCCTCGCTAAGACCACTCAGTCTCTCGAGGATTTCGAGAAGGCGAACCATACGCGCACGATGGACGTTCGCGTGGCTACCACCCTGGATACCTTGACCGCCCTCGCGCACTATCTCGGCGGTTACAAGGGCCGGAAAAACCTGATCTGGGTGTCCGCGTCATTCCCAATTGTCCTTTTACCCGACCCGGATTTCGGTAAGTACACGAACGTCCCCGACGAAACTCGCTTTTACGGAGAGAAAGTGCAGGACGCCGCCAATGCGCTCACCGACGCCCAGGTGGCCGTGTATCCCGTGGATGCGCGCGGGCTTGAAAGTGAAGCGCCTTTTTCCGCCGCAGAATCCGGGGCGCCCAGGAGCCCGAACGCCATTAGCCGCACCGTCTCGGATCAGCTCGACCGCGAAGGTTATGCTCGAGGGATGAAGCAAGACACGATGGACGTCTTGGCCCAGGGTACAGGCGGCAAGACATGCAAGAACACGAACGACCTTTCCGGCTGCGTCGATGCGGCGCTGGTGGACAGTTCTTCATACTACGAACTAGCTTACAACCCGCAGAACATCAAATGGGATGGAAGCTTTCACAGGATCTCCGTGAGGATCACGCATCCCGGTGTGAAGTTGACCTACCGCCGCGGCTACTTTGCGCGGGATGCGGAAAGTCTCGCGAACAACCAATCGAGTGAAAAGCGCTCGCAACAGACCTGCATGGACTTTCTCCCCTCGACTGCAATTCCCATCACCGCGCAGGCGGTCGCTCCAACGAAATCGGACAGTATCCGATATCTGATGTCCGTTGCCCCCAGCGCGTTGAACTTTGCGACAGATGGACAGTCACACAAGCTGAGCGCGGAAATGGTGACGTGCGTGTACCGTGCAAAAGGCAACTCGTTTCAGTACTTTTCACGGGACCTGACCCAAAGCTTTTCTGATGCAGCCTACCAAGGCTTGCTGGCAAGCGGGTTGCACGGATACGTGGAGGCCCCTAAGGCTGGTACGCGACGAGTGCGCATCGCCGTGGTTGATATCGAGACCGGATTGACGGGTGCTCTGGATGTTCCCGTGCGTCCGGAGGATTTTGAGAATGCGGCTGCGTCGCTCGCAACGGCTGCAAATTTACCGGAGATGTCCATCCCGAGAAAGAAAAAAGAAAGTGTGCCCGCGCTAGAGTGGGATCCGCCTCGGGTGGACGCCCCCGTTCCGACCATCTCCGGCGCACAGCCGTGCGCGCTGCCCTATGTACTGAAACAAGCGGGAGAGCGTGCCGAAGAACTTATCAATCATCTTCAGAATTTTGATGCGCACGAACAAATTCGCTTCGAGCAATCAGACCCACAGGGCATGCTCGAGAAGTCGATGGCGGCGAAGTTCGATTACCTGGTCGATTTCGGAGAACAATCCGGGCACAAGTTGCATGAAACCCGAACTCTCGTGCCCGGCACGGGCGACTCTGACCTCGGCGGCCTTGTGGACGTTGGGCTGCCGGCATTCGCCATGATTTTTAATCCAGCCCTGCAAAGCGATTATGAAATGCGTTGCGAAGGTCTCTCACAGTGGAGCAATCAGCCGGCGTGGGTTGTTTACTTTGAGCAGAGCAAAAAGAAACGCCCCAGGACGGTTTCCATGGGAACGGCAATGAACGTCTACCCAGTGCGTCTCAAGGGGCGCGCCTGGATCGCGGCAGACTCTGGGCAAATCATCCACCTGGAGACGAATCTGGTGGACGGAATTGTAGTGCTTCAACTGCGGGCCAACTCCGTCTCGGTGGATTACGCGCCGGTAAAATTCAAGTCGCAAAACGCAGAAGTGTGGTTGCCTCAATCCGCCGTCGTGTACACGGAATATTTCACGCGCCGCACCGTCATTCGGCACACCTTTTCCGACTTCCAGCTATTTTTCGTGCGAACGCAGCAAGTCATTCAGAAACCTAACCAGCAATGAGCGAGTCTGTTACGATCCTCGACGTCTTCGGTCTTTCGGGAGCCGCGATGATGAACAGACGGACCGCCGTCTGACGAGTATGTCCGGCTAGCTGGTCAAAACTAGCTCGACTCTCGAGGACGTAAAGCGTCCTTATTGTAGAATTCTCGCCTTCGCTCGTTGCGTTGGAACAACTTCTTAAGGCCTGACAAGTCGCGTTATCCGACAAATGCGGTAGTTCATGAAAGTCCCGCACGCACTCGACGGTCAAGAACCACGTTCCTTGCTGAAGGGGATTGAGGATGACCTGTATTTGCATTAAAGTTTGGGCCATTGTCGGGTTAAGTAGGAGGACGCGATGGAGGTGATCTGGCT